>Ga0070699_100001813_pt1 | contig 19420 bp, 14 predicted proteins | sample KBSK1503metaG_FD_65473 | JGI IMG/M metagenome (GOLD analysis project Ga0070699, IMG submission 65473) | Corn, switchgrass and miscanthus rhizosphere microbial communities from Kellogg Biological Station, Michigan, USA - KBS K1-50-3 metaG | ecosystem: Host-associated > Plants > Roots >... | reverse complement strand
AGCTCGAGCTCCGCGGCGACGTCGCGGTGCTCGGGATGGCGGTCGACGAGGACGCGGGGGTCGCCCCCGGCTACGCGCTCAAGCTCAACTCCTACGACCTCGGCGTCGACGTCGAGCTGGCCGACGCCGTCCAGCGCCTGCGCTTCGCCCATCCCGAGGTGCACGCGCTCGTGGTCACCTCGCTCCGCGAGCGCACATTCTGCGCGGGCGCCAACATCTTCATGCTCGCCGCGAGCTCGCACCCCTTCAAGGTCAACTTCTGCAAGTTCACCAACGAGACCCGGCTCTACCTCGAGGAGATGAGCGCCGAGTCCGGCATCCGCACGCTCGCCGCGCTCAACGGGACGGCGTCGGGCGGGGGCTACGAGCTGGCGCTCGCCTGCGACGAGATCCTGCTCGTCGACGACGGCTCCGCGGCGGTGTCGCTGCCCGAGGTCCCGCTGCTGGGTGTCCTGCCCGGTACCGGCGGGCTCACGCGCGTCGTCGACAAGCGGAAGGTGCGGCGGGACCGCGCCGACTTCTTCGCGACCGCTGCCGAAGGCGTGAAGGGAAAGCGGGCGGCCGAGTGGCGCCTGGTCGACGACGCGGTGCCCCGCTCGGAGTTCGAGGCGCGGGTCGGCGAACGCGCGGCGGCGCTCGCCGCGACGAGCGACCGCCCGAAGGCCGGGCCTGGCGTCGAGCTCGAGCCGATCTCGGCCGTGCGGTCGGCCGATCGGGTCGAGTACCGCTGGGTGCGGCTCGAGGTGGAGCGCGAGAAGCGTGTCGCCACGCTGACCGCCCGGGCGCCGGACGAGGAGCAGCCCGACAGCCCGGCGGCCTTCCTCTCGGGCGGCTCGCGCGCCTGGGCGATCGCCGCCTGGCGCGAGCTCGACGACGCGCTTCTTCACCTGCGCTTCGACGAGCCCGAGGTCGGCGTCGTGGTCCTCAGGACCGAGGGTGATGCGAAGAACGTGCTCGCCGTCGACCGCGCCGTCGACCGGCACCGGAGTCACTGGCTGGTGCGCGAGATACTCCTCCTCCAGAAGCGCGTGCTGAAGCGGCTCGACCTGACCGCGCGCAGCTTCTTCGCGCTCGTCGAGCCGGGCTCGGCGTTCGCCGGGTCGCTCCTCGAGCTCGCCCTCGCGGCCGACCGCACCTACATGCTCGCCGGCGGGGACGCACCGGCCACGATCGAGCTGTCGCCGCTGAACCACGGGGCGCTGCCGACCGGCTCGGGCCTCTCGCGGCTCGAGGCCCGTTTCCTCGGCGAGCCGGGCCGCCTGCGCGACGTCCTCGCGCACCCCGGACCGTTCGACGCCGAGGCGGCGAGCGACGCCGGCCTCGTGACTTTTGCCCCCGATGACATCGACTGGGACGACGAGGTACGGTTGGCGGTCGAGGAGCGAGCCGCGATGAATCCGGACGCGCTGACCGGCATGGAGGCGAACCTCCGCTTCCCCGGACCCGAGACGCTCGAGACGAAGATCTTCGGCCGGCTCTCGGCCTGGCAGAACTGGATCTTCACCCGACCGAACTCGACCGGTGAGAAGGGGGCGCTCACGGTATACGGCCGGGCCGGGCAGCGGCCCGAGTTCGACCGGCGGAGGACCTGAGCGTGAGCGCCGTCGAGCTCCACGAGAGAATCCCGAACAACGTGAGCCTGTCCTCCGACGAGCGCCTCCGACGGGCGCTCGAGGAGTGGCAGCCCCACTTCCTCGACTGGTGGAGAGAGATGGGGCCGGACCGCTTCCAGCAGCACGAGGTCTATCTCCGCACCGCGATGTCGGTCGACGCGAGTGGCTGGGCGCACTTCGGCTACGTCCGCATGCCCGACTACCGCTGGGGCATCTTCCTGGCGGAGCCCGTGCCCGACCGCCGGATCGGCTTCGGCAACGACTACGGGAAGCCGGTGTGGCAGGAGGTGCCGGGCGAGCACCGGAACGCGCTCCGCCGCCTGATCGTCACCCAGGGCGACACCGAGCCCGCCTCGGTCGAGCAGCAGCGCCGGCTCGGGGCCACCTGCCCGTCGCTCTACGACCTCCGGAACCTCCTCCAGGTGAACGTCGAGGAAGGCCGTCACCTCTGGGCGATGGTGTACCTGCTCCACACCTACTTCGGCCGCGACGGCCGCGAGGAAGCCCGCGACCTCCTCGCGCGCCGCTCGGGCCACCCCGACAAGCCGCGTATCCTCGCCGCCTTCAACCAGCCGATCGACGACTGGCTCTCGTTCTTCATGTTCACCACCTTCACCGATCGCGACGGCAAGTATCAGCTGCTGGCGCTGGCCGAATCGGGCTTCGACCCGCTGTCGCGGACCTGCCGCTTCATGCTGACCGAGGAGGCTCATCACATGTTCGTCGGCGAGAGCGGCGTCGCGCGCATCGTCGAGCGGACCGCCGGGTGCCTGCGTGCGGGCCGCGATCCCCGCGCCGACGGGGCGCTCGACCTCGGCACGATCCAGCGCTACCTGAACCTCTGGTATTCCCTCTCGCTCGACCTGTTCGGCAGCGAGGTGTCGACCAATGCCGCGCAGTTCTTCGGCGCCGGGCTGAAAGGCCGACCGAAGGAGGAGGAGCGGTACGACGACCATCTCGCCGTCGAGGGCACCTACGAGATGGACGTCTACGAGGAGGGAAAGTGCCTCCGCCGCGCGGTTCCGCTGCGCTCGGCGATGAACGAGGTGGTGCGCGACGGGTACGTGGAGGACTGCCAGAAGGCGCTCGACCGCTGGAATCGGAGGCTCGAGGGAACGGGCGCGGCGCTGGTCCTTCCGTCGCGTCGGTTCCACCGCCATCAGGGGACGTTCGCGGGACACTGCTTCGATCCCGCGGGTCGCGAGGTCACGCGCGAGGCATTCGAGCGCCAGCGCGACGCGTGGCTTCCTTCCGAAGCCGACCGCGCCCACGTCCGGAGCCTCATGACCCACGGGGTGTTCGAGCCGGGGCAGTTCGCGAGCTGGATCGCCCCACCCGCGCGCGGCATCGACCACCAGTCGATCGACTTCCAGTACGTCCGCTCGAACGAGGCGTAGCCCCGCTGTCCGATGTCTTCGGCAGATGCCGATGCCGTCCTCAACGTCGCCGCCGAGATCCTGAGCCACGGCGACGACGGCGATCGAGCCCTTCGCTACCGCTCCGCGGTCGAGCGCGTCGACGTGAGCCGCGGCGAGCTCCGGCAGCGCGTCCGCCAGACGGCCGCGGCGCTCGAGCGGCTTGGCATCCAGGAGGAGCAACGCGTCCTCGTCGTCCTTCCCGATTGTCCCGAGTACGTCTACGCCTTTCTCGGGGCGATCTGGGCCGGGGCGGTGCCCGTCCTGGTCAGCACCTTCCTTCGGCCGAGCGAGTATCTTCCCTTCCTGCACGAGACGCGGGCCCGCGCGGTCATCACCACGGACGCCGTGGCCCAGGTCCTCGAGGGGCAGGGGGGCCACGAGGGACGGGCCCCCGTGATGCTCACGGTGGGTCCCCTCCGGTCCGGCACGCTCTGGCGGGCGATCGACGAGGCGACCGCCTCGCCGGCGCCGTTTCCTGCCCACCGCGACGATCCCGCGTTCTGGCTCTACAGCTCGGGAACCAGCGGCCGTCCGAAGGGCGTCGTCCACCTCCAGCGCGACATCGTGCACGCCGTCGAGAGCTACGGGCGTCACATCCTCGGCGTCTCTGCCGGCGACGTCTCCTATGCGACCTCGAAGCTCTTCTTCGCCTACGGCCTCGGTGGGAGCCTGTACTTCCCGCTCGCCGCCGGCGGCTCGGCGGTGCTCTCGCCGGAGCCGTTCTCACCGGCGCGAACCTGGACGATTCTGTCCGAGGAGCGCCCGAGCCTCTTCTTCGCCGTGCCGTCCGTCTACCGGGCGCTCCTCGAGCAGGCGCCACCGGACGCGCAGGCGGTGGTCGCGGGGCTGCGCCGGCTCGTGTCGGCGGGCGAGCCGCTGCCCGAGGGGCTCTTCCACGCCTGGCAGGAGCGCTTCGGCCAGGAGATCGTCGACGGACTCGGCTCCACCGAGGCGCTGCACATCTTCCTCTCGAACCGGCCGGGCGCGTGCACTCCGGGATCGCTCGGCCGCCCGGTCCCTGGCTTCGAGGTGCGGGTCGTCGACGAGGCGGGCCTGCCGGTGCAGCCCGGTACCGCCGGGCGGCTGCTCGTCCGCGGGGACAGCATCGCCGCCGGCTACTGGCAGCGCAGGGAGACGACGCGGTGCGCCTTCCGGGGCGAGTGGCTCGTGACCGGGGACGAAGCGATCGAGGACGCCGACGGCTCCTTTCGCGTCCTCGGCCGGACCGACGACATGCTGAAGGTCTCCGGGCAGTGGGTGTCGCCGGTGGAGGTCGAAGGCGTCGTGGCGGCGGTCGACGGTGTGCACGAGTGTGCGGTGGTCGGGGCCCCGGGCGAGAGCGGCCTCATGGAGCTCGTCGCCTGCGTGGTCTGCAGGACCGGCAATGCCGATGCGCTGCATGATCGCATCGCGCGTGCCTGCGCGGATAGCCTGCCGCGCTTCAAACGGCCGAAGCGGATTGCCTTTCTCGAATCGCTCCCGCGCACCGCAACCGGAAAGGTCCAGCGCTTCGCGCTGCGCGAGCGGTTCAGCATCGCGTGAGGTGAGCTCCCGCTCCGTTGTGCTTGACCTCCTACTCGGGCGAAGCGACAATCCGGTCCCGTGCCGAAACCCGCTTCCGGCCGCATGAAGCGCCCGCTTGCGGGCGACGCGATGAAGCTGGCCGTCGACGCCTCCGATATCGGCGTTTGGGAAGCCGACCTGCTGACCGGCGTGCTGCGAGTTTCGGAGCGGTTCGCGACGATGTTCGGTCTGCCGTCCGGCATGGATGTCGCGAGTGGTGGCGAGCTCCGCGGCCGCGTTCACCCGGACGACCGCGAGCGAGTCAAAGCCGCCTTCGAGGCGGCGCTCGACGGGGGGAAGGACTACAGCGTCGAGTATCGCACACTCGATCACGACGGCCGGGTACGCTGGTTCTCGTCGAAGGCGGTGGTCGTTCGGGATGACGGCGGCCGGCCGCTGCGCGCCGTCGGCACGGCAGCGGACATCACTGCGCGCAAGCGTGCGGAAGAGACGCACGCCTATCTCGCGGCCCTCGTCGAGTCCTCGGACGATGCCATCATCGGCAAAACCCTCGATGCCATCGTGACCAGCTGGAACAAGGGCGCGGAGCGCCTCTTCGGCTACTCGGCCGAGGAGATGATCGGCCAACCCATCGGACGCATCGTGCCCCCCGATCGTCCCGACGACGCGTCGAAGATCCTCGCCGTCATCGGCCGCGGCGAGCGCGTGGATCACTACGAGACGGAAAGGACCCACAAGGACGGTCGGCGGATCTACGTCTCGCTGACCGTGTCTCCGATCAAGGACGCGGCCGGCACGATCGTCGGGGCGTCGAAGATCGCCCGCGACGTGACGGAACGACGGCTCGCGGACGAGGAGCGGGAGCGACTCCTCGCCGAAGCCAGGGAGGCCCGCGCGGAGGCCGAAGCCGCCAGCCGGGCCAAGGACCAGTTGCTCTCGATCGTGTCGCACGAGCTGCGTACGCCGCTCGCGTCGATGATGGGCTGGGTCCGCGTGCTCGGTCAGGGGAAGCTCACCCCGGAGCGGACGGCTCGTGCCCTGAAGACCATCGAACGGAGCGGCCGGATGCAGGCCGAGATGATCGACGACCTGCTGGACGTGTCGCGGATCGTCACCGGTCGTCTGCGGCTCAACCTCGGCCAGGTCGATCTTCGCGCCGTGGCGCAGGCGGCGCTCGACGCGATTCGGCCCGATGCGGTCGCGAAGGGAGTCCGCCTGGAGGCGAGCCTCGACGCGGGCGTCACCATCGTCGTCGGCGACGTCATCCGGTTGGAGCAGGTCGTGTCGAATCTCCTGAACAACGCCGTCAAGTTCACGCCCGCTGGCGAATGCATCGAGCTGCGCCTCGAGCGAATCGACCGGGAGGTGCGCATCGTCGTCCGGGACACGGGGCGTGGGATCGCGCCCGAGTTCCTGCCGCAGATCTTCGAGCCCTTCCGCCAGGCGGACGACGTGAAGCTCAGGAAGAGCGGAGGCCTGGGGCTGGGCCTCGCCATCGTGCGGAGCCTGGTCGAGCAGCACCGCGGTACCGTGAGGGCCGAGAGCGGGGGCGAGGGGTCCGGCTCGACGTTCACCATCACGCTGCCGTTGAGCGACGAGCTGGTCGTCGAGCCAGCGGACCCGGAAGACGGCTCACCAGCGGACATTCCACGCCTCGACGGGGTGCGCGTGCTGATCGTGGACGACGAGATGGACACGTGCGAGGCGCTGGGCGCCCTCCTCGAGGAGCGCGGCGCAACGGTCACCGCGGTCGGCTCCGTACGCGATGCGCGTGAGGCACTGGACAAGTGGCAGCCGGATGTGCTCATGAGCGACATCAGGATGCCGGGGGAGGACGGCTACGTGCTCGTGAGGCACCTCCGCGGGACGTCCCTGCGTGCGATCCCGGCGGTTGCCATCACGGCCTACCATCACGAGGAGGATGGAGACCGCACCGCGGCTGCGGGCTTCGATGCGTGCGTCAGCAAGCCGGTCGAGCCCGACGGCCTCGTGGTGCTGCTCGCGTCGCTCACCGCCCGCCACGTGGCGAGCTGAGACGGACTCGGCGGGTGAGCGAGCCAAAGAACATCCTGATCGTCGAGGACGACGAGGACGTCCGGGAAGCGCTTGCGGCGTTCCTGGAAGGCGAGGGATATCGCGTCGTCGAGGCGGAGGATGGGAGGCAAGCTCTCGTCTGTCTCCGGTCTTCCTCGGAGTTCTGCCTGATTCTCCTCGACCTCTTCATGCCGGTGATGAACGGCTGGGCGTTCCGTGCAGAGCAGCTACGCGATCCGAACCTGTCGACGATACCGGTCATCGTGATCTCCGCGGACGCCGGGACCACGCAAAAGGCGACGGCTCTCGGCGCCGTGGATTCCATGATGAAGCCGATCGAGTTCGACCGCCTGCTTCAAGCAGTCACCAGCTACTGCTGAGCGTGTGGCGGGGGTCGCCTTGACACCCGCAACGTCGGGCCGTCGTTCGGTTGTCGCCCGGCTCAGCGTAGGGGGCGCAGACCGCGGGCCGGGAACCAGACGACGTTGCCGCTCGCCAGCGTCGCAGGCCGCTTGTACAGGTTGAGCAAGTACAGGCGGTGGCCGTTGGTGGTCCCTGAAGTGAAGAGGTCGGCGGTCGTGCTGACCATCATGAAGTACGTGCCCCCGCCGACCATCACGCGATTCGTATCGCCGCCGTCGATCGGGAGCAGGTAGCGGCGGTCTGCGCGGAGGTCGTGGTAGTAACCTTGCCCCCCGCAGCTGAAGCCGATTCGCCAGTCGTTCAAATGCTTTTCCACGGAAGGGCGGGTACAGCCGCTCGCCTCCTGCGTAACCTGGGCGAAGTTGCCGGTCACGGTGTCGTAGACGAAGACCTGAGGGACGCCGGTGTCGGCGCCGCCGCCCGCGAGGTCGGCGTCGCTCTCGAAGACCAGGATGCGTCCCCCGTTGGCCACCAACGGATAGCGACTCGGACCCCGCCCGGCGGTGATCGGGTGACTGCTGTTGGGATCCTTCGACGAAACCCAAATCTGCGAGATCCCGGTGTCCAGTCCCGTTACCGGGTCGCTCGTCGACTCGAACGCGATGGTGGTGGCGCCGCGGCTGAGCGACGCATTGTGGCTCGTGCCCTGACCCCGGCTCAGCTGGACGAGCGTCCCATCGGTGTCCTGGAAGTACACCTGCAGGGTCCCGCCGCCCGGCCCCGTGAGGCCGCCGGCCGACTCGAAGGCGATACGTCTGCCGATGAAGTCCACCGACGGATTGGCGCTCGTCCCGCTCGGGTCGTGGGTCACCTGGGCGAGCGCGATCCCGGAGAGCACGAATACCTGCCTTCCCGGCTCGCTGCCGGCGAGGGGATTGCCGTCGGAGTCGAAGGCGATCACGCGATGACCCGCGGCGGACGGATTGGCGTTATTGCCAGCCGAATTCACCACGGTCATCACTTGGGGGTTGTTGAAGAGGTGGAGGCTGTAGATGGAAGGGTTCGGCCCCAGGTTGAGCGCGAGGGCCAGGGTGTCCTCGAAGGGCGGAACGCGCGGCAAGCTGCTGTCGCCCGACGAGGTGAGACGGACGACGGGTGGTGTCGCGGTGTGGTGGGCAGCCGCGGGTGCCGCGACCAGCAGGGTAGCGAGTAGTGGAAGAAGGGGACGCATCGGCTCGAGGAGGGGGCTTAGCCGCATGCTAGGCGCATGCCCGGTCCTGCCGCATGGCGCTGTACCAGGCATCGTGCAAGTCTGCACGCCAATGCATGCCCGCGGGGCGGTCGAGCTCCGTTTGCGACTTCGGGCTGCGAGGAGCTCATAGAAGCGGTAGAAAGGGAGTCGCAGCCCGATCGACCCGTGTCACAAGAGCTCGCATCGCCCTCCGCACTCGTCGTCGACGGCGATCGACGCGTTCAGGAGACCCTGCAGCCGACGCTCGAGGCGCTGGGGCTGGCGGTGACCTTCGAGCCAGGGCCGGACACGGCGCTCGCGCTCCTCGAGCGGCGCCGGCCCGACGTCGCGCTGCTCGCGCTCGAGCTCGGCCCCGCGGACGGCTTCGCGCTCATGCGGGCGGTGCACGCGCGGCTGCCCGGCCTTCCCGTGCTCCTGCTGGTGCCGCGCGGGGCGGACGACTCCGTGGCGCGGGCGATCCGCGAGGGCGCGGCCGACTGCATCGGAAAGCCGATCGTCGCCGAGGAGGTCCGAGCGCGTGTCGCGGCCGCGCTCGTGGCCGGCGGCGCGGCACGGGACCGCGCGCTGCTCGAAGCGCTGCGCACGACGCTCCTGGTGTCGACCCCGCGCGTCGCGGTGCTCGAGGAGGTGGCGAACGCGGCTCGAGCGGCGACCGGAGCTGCCGCGTCGGCCGTCTTCCTGTTCGAGGCGGGACAGTTGGTGCGGGTGGCCGGGGACGAATCCGCGACGCTCGCGGCCCTCGCCGCGGAAGCCGCGGAGACGGGTGCACCGGCGGCGTGCGCCGCTGGCGGCCGAACGGCCCGTTCCGTCCCCGTGCTGATCGAGGGCACGGCCGCGGGCGCGCTGGCCGTCGAGGGGCCCGGGCCGGTCGCCGACGACGCCGCGCTCGCGCTCCTGGCGGCGCGGGCCGCGCTCGCGGTCGCCGGGGACCGCGGTGCGCCCGACGTGCGTCGCGCGGTGGGCACGTCGCTCGGGCGCCTCGCCACCCAGATCGCGCACGAGCTCAACAACCCTCTTGGGGGACTGAAGCTCTACACCAGCTTGCTCGAGCGGAGCCTGGCCCATGAGGATGCCAGCCGGACGCTCGACCTGGCGCGGAAGGTCGCCCGCGCGGTCGACGACCTCGCCACTCGCGTCGCCGAGATCCGCGCCTACGAGCGGGGTGTTCCGGGGCCGTTGAACCAGCTCATCGAGAGCTGCCTCGACGAGTGCCTGGGCCGGTCGGGACGCGGCGGCGCCGGCGGGACGTAGATCGGCCGCGTCATCGGCCGGGTCCGAAGCCGGCCCTCGGCGGCGAGCGCCACGCGCTCGCGCGCGATCGACAGGTAGCGCGGCTCGGTCTCTGCCCCGGCCGCCCGCCGGCCGTGCAGGAGGGCAGCCACCGCCGTCGAGCCGACGCCCATGTACGGGTCGAGCACGAGGTCGCCGGGCTCGGTGAGAGCGAGCACCAGACGCTCGACCAGCTCGACCGGGAACTGGCAGGGATGCGCCGTCTTCTCCACGTGGTTGTGCTTGACGTTCGGGATGGACCAGACGTCGCCGGGGTTCTTGCCGAGTGGATGGCACGACGGCCGGCCGACGTTCGGCCCCTTGAAATGGCGCTTGCCGGGATACTTCTGCGGGACGCGCACGCGGTCGAGGTGAAAGGCGTAGGCGTCGCGCGTGAACCAGAGGATCGTCTCGTGCCGGCCCGAGAAGCGGTGCGCGCAGTGGAGCCCGTGCTCGAAGTGCCAGACGACCCGGTTGCGCAGCCGGAGGCCGTGCCGCTTGAACAGAGGGTAGAGGAGGGCGTCGAGCGGGAACACCTCGCCCGCGTCGATGTGGTTGCCGACCTGCCAGCAGATGCTGCCCTCGGGCGCGAGCGTGCGAACCGTCTCGGCGATGACCTCCGTCTGCTCGGCGAGGTAGGCGTCGAGGGCGCGCCGGCGCTCGTAGGCCTTGCCGAGGTTGTAGGGCGGCGAGGTGACGACCAGCTGGGCGGCGCCGGCCGGAAGCGTCGCGAGGAACTCCCGGCAGTCTCCCCCGAACAGGACGACGGGCGCATCGGGCTCGTACACGCCTGCGATCGCCGCCCCCGCCTCCACCGTCCTCGCCTTATCCACGCGGCTGCGAACGCGTCAAGGACTTGCGGCTACCCGGCGTTCGCGACAGAAGGGCGATGCCATGCGGCCAGGCCACACGGTGCTGCTCGCCTTGCTGGCGAGTGCGTGCGCCTCGCGTGTGCCCCGGGTCGCGGTCGGTCCGCTGGCCGGCGGGCTCGATGCGTTTCTCCACGCCCATGTGCCGGCCGACGAGAAGGTTCGCGCCGATCTGGTGGCGCGCAGCGAGACCGCGAGCTACCACGTCGTGCAGGTGCTCGACCGCGAGCCGCCACATCGCCACGTCGCGCACGACCTCACGGTGTTCGTGCTGCACGGCCACGGGACGCTCGTGCTCGGGAATACCCGTATTCCGCTGCAGGCTGGCGACGCGGCGCTGATTCCCCGCGGCACCGTGCACTGGTTCACGAACGAGAGCCGAGGACGAGCCGTCACGCTCGCCGTCTTCACCCCGCCGCTGGATGCGCCCGACAGCGTGCCGGCGCCGGAGTTTGACTGACTGCTCGACGGCAGGTAGGGACGATAGAGGACGATCATCTCACGGGGGAAGGGGAGGTATTCGAATGCGAATGATCTCGGTGCTAGCGGCCATCCTGGCCGGATTTCTCTTTGCGCCATCCGTTCGGGCCGACACGGTGACGGGCGAGGTCGTGGACCTGGCGTGCTACATGCCGCATCCCGAAACCGGTCACGGTCCTGGTCACAAGAAGTGCGCCGAGACGTGCGCCAAGAAGGGGCTTCCGCTCGGCCTGCTCACGGACGACAAGCAGGTCTACCTCCTCCTGGAGGATCACGAGAACTCGAAGCCGTACGGTCAGCTGAAGGACAAGGCGGCCGAGAAGATCACGGTCGAGGGCAACAAGGTTGCCCAGGGCGGGATGCAGGGGATCGTGGTCGAAGCGATCAAGTAGCCGACGGCTCGTCTCCGGGCCGGCGGCGGCGCTCCCGCCGGCTCAGTGTCCCGTCTCGAGCGCCGCCTTCAACGCGGCGAGGTGCGACAGCTCCTCGGAGAGCCGTCGCAGTCGCTCGAGCACGCGGGTCACCTCGCCCTGCGCCCACTCGAGTTCCTGCGGGCTCACCTTCCCGAGCGCGCTACGCAGCTGATCGTAGAGCCCGACCAGGCCTTCGACGCCGGTGATGCCGGATTCGGCGATGCGGCGGTTGATCTCGTTGGTGAAATTGATGATCTGATCGGTCTGGCGCACCATGTCTTCCATGCGCGCGGTGCATACCACCGCGCCGCCTCGGGTGACAACAGAAAAGGCCGTCATCGCGGGATTCGGCGCGTCACTTTCCCGGGTGGACGTGGGCGGCGATCCGATCGCGCTGTGGGAAGTCGCGGAGCTGGAGCGCCACGTCGACCGGAAGGCGCTGCTCGCGGCCGAGGATCCGCCCGAGCCGCCCTACTGGGCCCATCGCTGGACCGGCGCGACCGTCCTGGCCGAAGCCGTGCCGCGCGGCACACGCGCCGCCGTCGAGCTGGGCTGCGGCCTCGGCCTTCCCGGCCTCGCCGCCGCCCGCTCCGGTGCGCGGGTCACCTTCGTCGACCGCGTCATCGCTCCCCTCGCCTTCGTGCAGGCGAGCGCTGCCGCGAACCGCCTCACGAACGTCCAGTGCGTCGTCGCCGACTTCACCACCCCCGCGCTCTCCGGCCGATTCGACCTGGTCCTGGCCGCCGAGGTGCTGTACGACCGTACGGCGCTCGACGTCATCGCGCGCGCCATCGACCGTCTCCTGGCGCCCGGCGGCCGTGCGCTCATAACCGACGCCCTCCGCATCGACACGAGCGAGTTTTACGCGACGCTCGACACTCTTCCCCTCACCTGGCACGCGGTCGAGCACCCGATGCGCGAAGAGGGCCTTCCCGTCACGGTACGCCTCGTCGAGATCCGCCGCTGACGTCAGTTCAGGGGTGCACCGGCGTCCAAGGCGGGAAGGGATGCCGACTCGGCGACCTCCGCAGCTCCCGCGCGCGCGTGCAGATTCGGTGGGACGCTCCAATCTACGAGTCGCGCGTGGAGCGAGGACCGGGAGCCGAGGCGGCATCCCTTCCCGCCACCACGCCTCTGGAGCCCTACGCGAGCAAGCGGTGCGGCGATCGCGGGGCGCCCCGGCCCGGCTGCCCCCCTCCCGGCAGCTCCCAGCTCGGCCGCGTCAGGAGGAACGGCATTGCGAGGAGCTTCCCGAGCGTGACGTCGCGCCAGTCGCGGTACGCGGGCACCCCGATCGTGACCTCGTCCTGCGGCACGTCGAGCCTGAGTGTGCCGTGCAGCCGGTCCCACACCGCGAGACCGCTCGACCAGTTCGAGTCCGTCTCCTCGCGCACGATCGAGTGATGGATGCCATGCATGCGCGGCGTCACGACGAAGCGGTTCAGGCGTCGCTCGCTCGCGACCGGCAGGCGCACGTTCGCGTGATGGAACATCACCGAGACGAACGTCGCCGTCTGCCAGGCCGAGAAGGCGAGCGGCGACACCCCGATCAGCAGCACCTGTCCCAGGCGCCATCCGACGGAGATCACGACCTCGGCGAAGTGAAAGCGCAACGCGGTCGACGCGTCGAGGTCGAGGTCGACGTGGTGCACGACGTGAAACCGCCACAGGAAGGGCACCCGGTGGGTGAGCACGTGCCAGACGTAGAGCGTGTAGTCGAGCAGGACCATTGCGAGCAGGAGGTCGAGCCAGCGAGGGAGCGCGGCCCAGCCGAGGAGACCCCATCTCGCGGCCGCCACCCGGCGCGCCATCGGCAGCACCACCGGCATCTCCGCTAGCCGGACGGCCGCCGCCGTGAACGTCGCGAGGGCAAGGTTGCGGGCGACGTGTCGCGCCTTCGGCTCGACGGACCGCCTGAGCGGGTAGCGCAGCTCGAGGCAGACGAGCGCGACGAAGGTCCCGGCGACGAGCGGCCCGCTCACGACCAGCGGGATCACGTCATCCGGCACCGGTGACCTCGCGAGAATCCATCCGGCGAGTGAGGATAGCCACGATCGCCCGGCGCAGCGATCCGCTCTGGGTTGCACGACGACGGCGCCCGGAGTAACCTCGACTAGGGTGCGTATCCGGTCGCTCATCGCGGTCGCCTCCGTCCTGTCGATAACAGTCGCGGCAGAGGCGGCGTACGCGGTCCCGACCCGGACGATTCGGGAGGTTCGAGCCGCCCGCTGCTGTGCCACGCGGTGTCAGCGCCAGAACCACGCCGTTGCGCCCGCTGCACGCTGCTGCGGCGTCCAGCGAGCGGCCGCCGAGGTGGCCACGCTGTCCGCGTCCGCCAAGCCGTCTCCGGCCTTCCTGGTCGGTTTCGCGGGTTCCACCGCGGGAGGTAGCGCGGACAGGACCGACGTCCCGGCGTTGGGCCGTTCCGAACCCGTCCCCCGTGCGGGTCCCGTCTTTCTCCTGACCCGCTCTCTCCGCCTCTAGACTTCTCTCCCGGCCAGCGGCCGCCCGTTGGCGTCGACACGCCGCGGGCACGGTGCGCGACGTTTCATTCGCGCGATTACCGAAGGGAGAGAATCATGAACACGGCCAAGACGCGGCTCGTGGCCGCCCTGCTGTTCCTGGGGACGGCTGCACGCGGAAACGAACCGTCAGCCATTCGCCTGCCCGATGTGATCGAGGAAGCGCGGGCGCAGAACCCCGAGATCAAAGCGGCGCGGGCGCGGGCCGAGGCCGCGTCCTTCATGCCCAGGCAGGCCTCCGCCTACGACGACCCCGTCTTCAGCTACGAGGCCTGGAACGCGCCGGACTCCTTCGACGTCAGGCGGGCCGACAACAACATCCTGAAGCTCTCGCAGAAGGTTCCCTTCCCGGGGAAACGTACGCTCGCGGGCACCGCCGCCGAGCGCGACGCCGACGTCGCGCGGCGCGAAGCCGACCTGGTGCAGCTCGAGGTGATCGCCGCCGTGAAGCGTGCCTACTGGGACCTCTGGCTGGTCCACGAGAACCTCGTCGTCTACTCCGCCGACAAAGACCTGGTGGAGCACCTCGCGCGCATCGCCGAGCAAAAGTACGCCGTGGGACAGGTCTCTCAGCCCGACGTCCTGCGCGCCCAGGTCGAGCTCACGCGTCTCGTCAACCGCGTGACCACGGCGACCCTCGGCGTCGACACGGCGCGGGCGGAGCTCGCCGCTCTGCTCAGCCGGGAGGACCCGGGCTCGATCGGCGTCCCGGAGAAGCCGGTGAAAGCGCGGCTCGAGCAGAACATCGGATCGCTGACGGAAATGGCCCTTCGCCAACGCCCCGAGCTCGCGGCAGAGCAGGCTTCCATTGCGCGGCTCGAGGCGAACCGCCGGGTCGCCCGCCTTGGCTACTTTCCCGATTTCGAGTTCACGGCCGAACGCTTCTACAACTTCGACCGCCGCGACGGGCTGGGGGCGATGATCTCGATCTCGATCCCCCTCGTCTACAAGTACAAGTACGACGCGGCGGTTGGCGAGGCGAACGCCCGCATCACGACGGCGCAGGCCGATCTCCGCCGCCTGCAAGATCGGGTCCGCCACGACGTCCAGCAGGCGTTCCTCCGCGCGAAGACGGCGCTCGCGCAGCGGGACCTCTTCCTGTCGACGCACATTCCGCTGGCCGAGCAGGCGCTGCGCGCGTCGCAGGTCAGTTACGAGACGGGCAGGGTCGACTTCCTGTCGCTCATCGACAGCGTACGCGCCATCGAGTCCGTCCACCTCGAGCACTACCAGGCGGAGGCGGACTTCGAGAAGGCGTACGCCGACCTGGAACGCGCCGTCGGCGGCGACGTTCCACGAGAGGTCGAGCCATGAGGCATGCACGTTCCGTTTGCTTCCTCGTGATCGCGCTCGCGCTGCTCGGGTCGCCCGGCGCGCCGACGCGGTTCGTGCCCCTCGCCCGGGCGGAGAGTCCCCGCGTCGCGGCCCGCGAGGAGGAAGGGTTCGCGCGCGCCCCGATCCGTCTCGACCAGGGCCAGCAGCAGGCGATCGGGCTCACGTACGGCGAGGTCGAGCGCCGGCCCGTGGAGCAGGTGATCCGGACCGTCGGCCGGTTCGACTACGACGAGCGCAAGCTCGCCGAGGTGACGCTCAAAGTCGAGGGGTACATCGGCGACCTGTTCGTCGACTACACGGGCCAGGCGGTCCGCAAGGGCGATCCGCTGTTCACGATCTACAGCCCCGACCTGGTCACCGCGCAGGAGGAGTACCTGCTCGCCCACGAGACGCTCCGCCGCCTCGGCGGCAGCACCGTCCCGAGCGCGCTCGACCGTGCGCGCTCTCTGGTCCGCGCGAGCCGCGAGCGCCTCCGGCTCTGGGATCTCACCGAGCAGCAGGTCCGGGCGCTCGAGGAGAGCGGCAAGGCCGAGCGCTATCAGACGATCTTCTCGCCGATCTCGGGGGTCGTGATCGAGAAGATGGCCTTCAAGGGCCACCGGACCGAGCCGGGCATGCCGCTCTACAAGGTCGCCGATCTCTCCACGATCTGGGTGTACGCGGACGTCTACGAACACGAGCTGCCCTTCGTCCAGGTCGGGCAGCAGGCCCGCATCACCTTGCCGTATTACCCGGCGGAAGAGTGGACCGCAGGGCTGACGTACGTATACCCGTCCATCGACCCGAAGACGCGCACGGCGAAGGTGCGCTTCGAGCTCTCGAACTCGGGCAAGCATCGGCTCCTTCCCGAGATGTACGGCAACGTCGAGCTCCACGTCCCGGCCGGCGAGCGCCTGGTGGTCCCCGAGAGCGCCGTGCTCGACTCCGGCCGCCGGCAAGTGGTGTTCGTCGCCTCGGCAGACGGCAGGCTCGTCCCACGCGACGTGAAGGTCGGGAGCCGCTTCGACGACCACGTCGAGGTGCGGGAGGGGCTTTCCGCGGGCGAACGGGTCGTGACCAGCGCCAACTTCCTCGTCGACTCGGAGAGCAAGCTCCAGGCGGCCGAGAGCATGATGGGGATGATGGGGGCCATCGGCATGGGCGACTGGAAGATGGAGAGCGCTAGGCCGATGGAGATGGGCGGCGAGGGGGGTCTCGGACAGGAAAAACGCGTCGGCGATCTGACGGTCGCCGTTTCCGCGGCGGCGGAGCCGGCCACGGTCGGAGAGAACCCCATCCGCGTGCGGGTACGGAACGCGAGCGGTGCGCCGGTGACCGGCGCCACCGTGAGTTTCTCCTACACGATGGACATGCCGGGCATGAGCATCGAGCAGGCGCGTGCCGAGGAGCGGGGCGACGGGGTCTACGAGGGCAGCGCCCGCTTCACGATGGCGGGGCCGTGGGGGCTCGTCGTCCAGGTCGAGCGGCCGGGCCAGCCGCCCGTCCGCGAGAAGTTCACGCTCCGGGTGAGCGGCTAGCCGGCGGGCGCCATGATCGACCGGGTCATCGAGTACAGCGCGAGAAACCGCTTCCTCGTCCTGCTGCTCGTCTTCTTCGCGACCGCGGCCGGGGTCTGGTCGCTGCGGACGAGCGCGCTCGACGCCATCCCCGACCTCTCGGACGTGCAGGTGATCGTCTTCACGGACTGGCCCGGGCGGAGCCCCGACCTCGTCGAGGACCAGATCACCTATCCGATCATCACGACCATGATCGCCGCGCCGCGCGTGAAGTACGTCCGCGGCGAGTCGATGTTCGGCTACTCCTTCGTCAACGTCGTCTTCGACGACGGGACAGACCTCTACTGGGCGCGCAGCCGCGTCCTCGAGTACATGCAAGGGATCACCGGCCGGCTGCCCGAGGGTGTGAGCCCCCGCCTCGGGCCCGACGCGACGGGCGTGGGCTGGGTGTACGAGTACGCCCTCGTCGACCACAGCGGGACGCACACGCTCGCCGACCTGCGCTCGTTCCAGGACTGGTACCTACGCTACTGGCTGGCGAGCGTGGACGGCGTCGCCGAGGTCGCCTCGGTCGGCGGCTTCGTGAAGCAGTACCAGGTGGAGATCGACCCGACGACGCTCCTCGGCTACCGCCTGCCGCTCCGCGAGGTGATCGAGGCGATCCGGCGGTCGAACAACGAGGTCGGCGGCCGCCTCGTCGAGTTCAACGGGACCGAATACCTGGTCCGCGGCCGGGGCTACGTTCGCTCGGTCGAGGACATCGAGCAGATCGCCGTCGGGACGAACGGCAGGGGCACGCCGGTCCTGGTGCGCGACGTCGGTCGGGTCCATCTCGGCCCCGATCTCCGGCGCGGGCTCGTCGAGCTGGACGGCGACGGCGAGGCCGTCGGCGGCGTCGTCGTGATGCGGCACGGACAGAACGCCCTCCAGGTCATCGAGGGCGTCAAGCGCAAGCTCGAGGAGGTGAAGGCGTCGCTGCCGCCCGGGGTGGAGATCGTCAGCACCTACGACCGCTCGGACCTGATCCACCGCGCGATCGACACCCTGAGCCACACGCTCGTCGAGGAGCTCGCGATCGTGAGCCTCGTCATCCTGATCTTCCTCTGGCACATCCCGAGCGCGCTGATCCCGATCTTCACGATCCCGATCGCCGTGCTGCTGGCGTTCATCCCGATGCGGGCGATGGGCATCACGGCCAACATCATGTCGCTCGGCGGGATCGCGGTGGCGATCGGCGCGATGGTGGACGCGGCGATCGTCGTCGTCGAGCAGACCCACAAGAAGCTCGAGCACTGGCAGGCCGAGGGGCGACCGGGCGACTTCCGCGACGTCGTGGTCGGGGCGGTCAAGGAGGTGGGCGGGCCGAGCTTCTTCTCGCTCCTGGTGATCGCCGTCTCCTTCATCCCGATCTTCGCGCTCGAGGCTCAGGAAGGACGGCTCTTCAAGCCGCTCGCCTTCACGAAGAACTTCTCGATGGCGATCGCCGCCGTCCTGGCCATCACCCTCGACCCTGCGATGCGGCTGCTCTTCACCCGGCTCGAGCCGTTCACCTTCCGGCCGGGCTGGCTCCGCCGCCTGGCCAACGCCGTGCTCGTGGGCACGATCCACAGCGAGGAGCGGCACCCGATCAGCCGGCCGCTCATGCGCCTCTACCACCCGGTGGTGGAGCTCGTCCTCCGTTTCCGCTGGCTGACCATTGCGGCGGCGGTCGCGATCGTCGCCCTCACGGTCCCGGTCTGGTTCCGGCTCGGGTCCGAGTTCATGCCGCCGCTGAACGAGGGGACGATCCTCTACATGCCGACGGCGCTGCCCGGCATGTCGATCACGCAGGCACGCGCCGCCATCCAGACGCAGGACCGGATGATCAAGCAGTTTCCCGAGGTGGAGCACGTCTTCGGCAAGGCCGGACGGGCCGAGACCCCGACGGATCCCGCGCCGCTCAGCATGTTCGAGACGGTCGTGACGCTGAAGCCGGAAGAGCAGTGGCGCCCGGGCATGACGTGGGACAAGCTGCTTGCGGAAATGGATCGCACGATCCGCTTCCCGGGCATGCCGAACATCTGGTGGATGCCGATCCAGACGCGTACCGAGATGCTCGCCACCGGCATCCGCAGCGTCCTCGGCGTCAAGGTCTACGGTCCCGACCTGACGGAGATCGGGCGGATCGCGCAGGAGATCGAGGGCGCGGTTGCCACCGTGCCCGGTACGCGCAGCGCCTTCGCCGAGCGGACGACGAGCGGGTACTACCTCGACTTCACCGTGAAGCGCGACGCCGTCGCGCGCTACGGCCTCACAGTGGGCGACGTGCAAGACGTCGTCGAGTCGGCGATCGGTGGCGCGAGCATCTCCCAGACGGTCGAGGGCCGGGAGCGCTACAGCATCAACGTCCGCTACGCCCGCGACGAGCGCAGCGACCCGGAGAGCCTGAAACGCGTCCTGGTGACCAGCCCCGACGGGGCGCAGATTCCCCTCGCGCAGCTCGCCGACATCGGCTTCTCCACCTCACCGCCGTCGGTTCGCGACGAGGACGGCCAGCTCGTCGGCTACGTCTTCGTCGACGTGGCCGGGCGGGACCTCGGCCGCTATGTCGACGAGGCGAAGCGTGTGGTCGCCGAGCGGGTGCGGCTGCCGCCCGCCTACCACCTCGGCTGGGCGGGGCAGTTCGAGTACTTCCAGCGGGCGAGCGCGCGGCTCCGGCTCGTCGTGCCGTTCACGCTGCTCGTCATCTTCGTCCTGCTCTACGTGAACACGGCCTCGGTGACCAAGACGATGATCGTCCTGCTCGCGGTGCCGTTCTCGGCGGTCGGGGCGATCTGGCTCCTCTGGCTCCTC
>Ga0070699_100001812_pt1 | contig 19425 bp, 18 predicted proteins | sample KBSK1503metaG_FD_65473 | JGI IMG/M metagenome (GOLD analysis project Ga0070699, IMG submission 65473) | Corn, switchgrass and miscanthus rhizosphere microbial communities from Kellogg Biological Station, Michigan, USA - KBS K1-50-3 metaG | ecosystem: Host-associated > Plants > Roots >... | reverse complement strand
TCGCAATTCGGGAGGAGCCCGAGGCAATTGCCAATGTCAGACGAGAGGGCCACGATGTTCGAGTCATCCGCTTTGACGCGGCCGTCGATGACATCTCGAAGCGTCGTCAGCGCCCGAGAAGCTGCCGTACCACCGCCAGCACCGAGATCGGATCGGATGACTCGGACAAGCGCCGACCCATCGAACACGACATGGATTGCGTGGCCCAGTCGGATCGCCTGGACAGTCTCGGTAAGGTCGAGACTCAGCGGGCTGGCGTCGAGGCGCGCGATTGCGTTGCGGATCATCGCGTCGAGATCGGGGAAGGCGCGTGCGCACGCCGCCTCCTCGGCGCAGGCCGTGACGAGGCGGGAGATTGCCGCATCGAGTGATGCCGGCCCGATCGTCACAAAGTTCGGTAACGGGAGGCTCGGGGAGTCAATGATGAGCGTCCTGAGTCCCGCCGGATAGCGGCGCGCCACCTCGAACGCGAGGCGCGAGGCGTCGCCATTCGTCATGAGGTTCCACGGACCGACGTCGAGCGTCGTCCGCAGGTCCTCGATGTCCGCTGCGTTCGCGGCGAGGTCGTATGAAGCAAGAGCGATTCCCTGACCCGCGAGGCGGTCATGGCAGGCCTTTACCGCCGCCAGGAGGACCGTTTGCCGAGCCGGATCGCGGAGCCGCAGGCCCGCAAGCTCCGGACCTGTGACCGCCACCTCCGGGCAGTCCAATGCCGGCTGTGAGTGACCGATGCCCCGCGGATCGATGAGGTACAGAACACGGTGAGTCCGCTGGCCACCACCGCTCATGTCGCCATAGCCGTCCTGTGAGCCGAGGTGCCCGAGCGTGATGACTGGGTCCTTGGTCGTCGTGCCGCCCGGAGGATCAAACCGCGCGACGAAGATCTGAATGGTCCGGCCGCCCGGCTTGGAGCGGTCTTCGAGAACCGTCAGATAACCGCACGACACCGGGATGACGACGTCGGCCGTGACGTCGGCCGGGCACGTCGTCCCCGCAAATGTCGGGACCACGTGAGCCTCCGACGGCGCGGCTACCTCGTTGCTGTTCGAAGGTTGGACCTCCGGCGAGGCTACCGTCGCATCGCAAGCTGATAAGAACGCAGCAGACATCAGCAGAAGAACCACCGGGCCTCGATTGCCGGACATCTCAGGGTGCCAGGGTGAATGGCGCGGACTCGTAGATGATCTGCGCGACGAGCGCGTCTTCCTCGTCCTGGGCGGGGTACGTTCTGATTTTCAGCGAGAACGTGCCCGCAGGACCGACGGCCATGTCGAACGTCGTGACGCCACAGCATGCTTCCTGGAAAACGAGCGTGTGGTCGTCGGGAACCGCGTAGCCCCCCTTCGTCCCAACTACGAACGCGCCACCGTCGACTGCGGTCGCCTGGGTGAGCTGGCCACCATGCAGCACGATCTGAAAGATGGTCTCGTTGCCACTGAACCCCTGGATCGCGGCCGCTCGCTGGCTGGCGGTCAGCTTTGTGTCGGCATTGATTCGGGCCATGATGGCGCGAGCCGGGATGGGTTCGGTTCGATAGGTTCCTTCCTTGATGACGTTGGCTGTCGGCGAAGTGGTCCGTACCGGGCTTGCCGCAGGCGCGCTGGCCGACGGCATGGCCGTGGCGGTCGGAACCGGCATCGTGCCAGCGGTCGAGCATGCGGCCAGAGGGAGCCCCAGCGTGACGAGCAAGACGAAATTCTTGGCCGAGTGGATCCGGAACATCGCGACACCTCCTCGCCTCACGACATCAGAGGCCGCGTGACATCAGCCAACACCCACGGCGCGGACGGAATGTTTAGGGGCCCGTTCGCCACGGCGTGGTCGAGAGCAGCGCCTGCCGGATCTGGCATGTTTCCTCGACAGGCGCGAAGGCGAGCGGGCCGCTCTGGATCGACCAGGTGTACGTGCCGATCGAACTGCAGAAGTCGTTGTAGAAGATGTTGCTGCGGAACCGATCAGCGGCGATCGTGAATGCAAAGCCCGAGAGGGAGCTCGTGCCTGATCCGAAGCTCAGGGGCGGCGACAGGAAGATCTCGCCGTCTGAGGCGAGGCGCATCGTCCACGTGCCACCGAGACCGTATTTCGACACGGTGGAATTGGTCGCATCGAGGGTCACGATGTAGGTGCCGGCGATGGCGTCGTAGCTCTGAGCGGCAGACGCGAAGGGGCTCGGGGAGCTCGTCGCCGCGCCCGACGAGCCAGGACCGCCCTCTGTGGGGGTCGAAGCGCCGAAGCGCCATGCGATGGCGATGGCGATCACGACCGCGGCACCGAAAAGCGCCGGCGAACCGACCGACGCGCGTTGAAAAGCGCGCGCCTCAACTGCGCCGAGGTTCCGTTCCACATCGGGCACAACGCGCTCGGCGTCGCGCTGCAGCTCCTCGCGGAGCCGTCGTTCAAGCGACACGGTCGTCCTCGCCGAGGAGTACGGCGAGCCGCTTCCGCGCGTGGAACAGGTGAACGCGAGCTGTCGACTCGGAGCATCCGAGGATCGCCACGACCTCCACCGTCGGCCGATCTTCGTAGTAGTGCAGAACGATGGCCGCGCGCTGGGACCCCGGGAGCTGCCGGATCGCGCCATCGACATCGAAACGGCTCGGTCGATCCGGCGCCTTCGGAAGGAGCGCTCCGCGCACCAGCTGCCAGAGACGATCCCGCCGCAGCGATCGAAGGGCCAGGCGGATGGCGACCCGTCGAACCCACGCGTCGGGTCGCTCGTAGCGCGAGATCTTCGGCCAATGCAGGAGCAGTTGGACGAACGAATCCTGCGCTATTTCCTCGGCCCGGCCGTGATCGCGGAGGATCAGCTCGATCGTGCGCAGGACTGACGCGAACTCGAGCCGGAAGAAGGCCGTGTAATCAAGAGGCTCGATGACCGCGCGCGATGCTTCGGTGGCTCGGACGATATGCCTCGAGGGCAGGAACGACGCCGGCGCTGATTGTGCGCGCAGCTGGATGGATTGGGACGTCAATCTTTCGAACCTGCCGTAATCCCGCATGACTTCCACGTCGCCACGGCCTCGCGGCCGGCGACAGCGCTTGATCCCGCGCACCAGTAACAGCCACAGGGATGTCCAGACGTTTAGATCTGTGCGGGAGGCTGATCGCCCTGCCTGGCGTTCGCAGCCGGTGCCCGACGGCACCTCGCCCGATGGTCGGGGCCGCCTTGCGACCCATTTCCCATGCCCTCGATCCGGCATCGGGCGCAGACTGGTGCTCGAGCCAGGAGGAAGCCCAATGTCCATTCTGCACACCTCGAAGAACAAGCTGCGCCCGTTCGCGGCGCTGCTCGCGATGCTCGCGCTGATGACCCTGTCCCTGGGTTCCGCGCTCGGCCACAACGGTGCCGGGGCGGCCAGTGATCCGGCTGCCGGCGGTACGACCGTCACGACGGTGACCGACGAGAGCGTGCAGGAAAGCGATACGGTCGACGAGACGACCGACGAGACGACGGACGAGACCGTCGACGAGACGACAGACGAGACGGACACCGTTGACCAGAACGACCAGGGCGAGGACGACAACTCGGCCGACGAGGACGACCAGGGCCAGGACGAGCAGGCCGACGAGAACGACGCCGACCAGGGCGCCGACGAGAACGACAACAACGACGACCAGGACGAGGCCGACGACCACAGCGGTGGTGGCGACGAGAACGACGACGACAGCGGCGAGGGCGACGACTAGTCGCTGATGCCCCCGCGGGGCCGCAACCAGGACAGCTCCGACTGACCCGCCGCGAACCGGCGGGTCAGCTGTTTCTGCCAACATTGGCGGTCAGCCATGGCCCTTCCCACCGGTCCCGCCGTCACGTTCCTGTTCACCGACATCGAGGGCTCGACGAACTTCGAGCGCTCGGTTGGTTCAAGCGCGTGGGCAGGCGTGGTCGCCCGGCATGACGAGCTCCTGCGGCAGGCCATCGAGACGAATGGCGGTGCCGTCGTCAAGACCGAGGGCGACGCGGTCTTCGCCGCGTTCGAACGGCCGCGGTCCGCCGTCGCCGCGGCGATCGATGGGCAACGGGCGCTGGCCGCGGAGACGTGGCCGTCCGGAGCCGCGCTTCGGGTGCGCATGGGCATGCACACGGGCGAGGGACGCATCCGGGGCGGGCGAGCCGAGGGCGATCCGGAGGACTACGTCGGCATCGATGTGAACTACGCGGCCCGAATCGCGGCTGCCGGCAACGGGGGCCAGATCGTGCTGTCGGAGGCGCTCGTCGAGGCGATCGGCGGCGCCGAATCCGGCCTCGACGGCGACGGACAGGTCCGGCTCGCTGACGAAGGGCTGCGCGCCGTCAAGGACTTCGACGAGCCGCAACGGCTGCATCGACTCGTGGTCGTCGGCGCGGCCGATGACGCCCGCCCGTTGCGGACGCTGACCGCACCGTCCAACCTGCCGGCCGATGTCACCGAGCTGCTCGGCCGGGACGCCGACCTCGAGCGACTACGCGGTGAGCTCGCCGACACGCGCGTCCTGACCCTGACCGGCCCTGGCGGGAGTGGCAAGACCCGACTCGCCCTCGGGCTCGGGCGCGCGGTGCTCGATCGATTCCCGCACGGCGTCTGGTTCGTCGACCTGGCCGGGCTCACCCAGCCGCACCTCGTCGAGACGACCATTGCGGCGGCGCTCGCCGTCCACGAGTCCCCGGACAAGCCGATCGGTGACGTGCTCCGGGAGCACCTGCGCGAGCGGACCACGCTGCTCCTGCTCGACAACCTCGAGCAGCTCCTGCCGCCCGCGGCACAGACCGTGGCCCTGCTCGTCCGCGTCGCGCCGAAGCTGTGCGTCGTCGTGACGAGCCGCGAGCTGCTCCGGATCGCGGGCGAGCGCGGCTATGCCGTGCCACCGCTCGACATCGCGGCCGGGATGGAGCTGTTCGAGGACCGCGCGAGCGCGATCCGGCCGGACCTCGAGTTCACGGACGACGCCCGCCTCGCCATCCGAGCGATCTGCGGGCGGCTCGGCGGCATCCCGCTCGCGATCGAGCTCGCCGCGGCCCGGGTCCGGCTCATGAGCCCGGCGCTCATCCTCGAGCGGCTCGCGGGGAGCCTCGACCTGGCCGGCTCCGCGCGCGATGTGCCGGAGCGGCAGCGCACGCTGCGCGGGGCGATCGCCTGGAGCCACGACCTGCTGAGCGAGCCGGAGCGAGGACTCTTCCGGCGCCTCGGCGTGTTCGCCGGGGGCTGGACGGCCGAGGAGGCGATCCGCGTCGGCGACTCGGATGGCGACCTCGGCATGGACGTCGTCGAGGGCCTCGAGTCGCTCGCGGACAAGAGCCTGATCCGCATCGAGCCTGCCGAGTCGGCGGGCGAAGCGCGGTTCGACTTCCACCCGCTCCTGCGCGAATACGCCCTGGAACGCCTCGCCGAGAGTGGCGAGGAGGAGGCCACCCTCGAGCGCCATGCGTTGGCGTTCGCCGACGTGCTCGAGGGCATCGGCGGTCAGGTGCAGGGCCCGCGGGGCACCGAGGCGATCGAGCGCCTCGGTGCCGAGATCTACAACCTCCGCGCGGCGTGCGACTTCGGCCTGCAGCGCGATCGCGACGACATCCCGCTGCGCATCCTCGCCGCGACCTGGCGCTGGTTCCAGCAGCGCGGCTTCCTGCGCGAGGCGCGCGGCATCCTGCAGCCCTTGCTGGCACACGAGGGGATCGAGCCGCGGCTGCGCATCGCGGCGCTCGCCGCCGAGGGCGGGCTGGCCTACTGGATGAACGACGTTGAGGCTTGCCGCGCGGCCTACAGCGAGCGCCTCGAGATCGCCCGGGCGATCGGCGAAGACACGCTCGTGGCCGACGCCGAGTACGACGTCGGCTTCCTGTCGCTCATCGACAAGGATCCCGAAGGGCTGCTCGACCACGAACAGCGCGCGCTCGACCTCTATGAAGCCCTCGGCGATGACGGCGGCGCGATGCGCGCGCGGCAGGCCGTCGGGCTGGCCCACTTCCTTCGCGGCGAGTACGCGCGCGCCCAGGAGTTCGAGCTCAGGAATCAGGCGGAGTTCCGGCGCAAGGGCTCGGACTACCTGGTTGCGGACTCGATGACGTTCCTCGCCGGCGTGAACTTCCGGCTCGGCGAGCCCGCGACCGCCTGGCGCTGGATGCTGGACGCGCTCGACTTCTTCGCCGAGCACGACAACGCCAGCGGCATCGCGCGGGCGCTCGGCATGGCCGCGATCCTCCTCGTCCACCACGGCGACACCGAATTCGGCGCGAGGGTCACCGGGGCGACGTACGAGCTGTCGAGACAGAAAGGGGTCATGGTCGCGCCGGTCACGGTGCTCCACCTGCCCGACCCGCGCGAGACCGCGGTCGAGCGCCTCGGCCAGGAGCGGGCCACCGCCCTCATGGACGACGGAGCGATGACCCCGCTCCAGGAGATCATCGCGAAGGTGAAGGCCGCCCCGGTCCCCGCCGGGTCGTCGGCGCCGGTCGGATGAGGTAGGCGGCTCCTCTAGGCCCCGGGCCGCTGGACTGGCCGGATCAACCCGAGCTCGAGCTCTTCCTCGGGGACCACGCGGACCCAGTCGGCGAGGTCGCGGTTGAAGAGCATCGTGCCGACCCATGTTCGGTGGCGCTGGCCGCCGAGCCAGTGCTCGAGCCAGGCGTCGGTGAGGGGCACCATCGGCGGTCGCCCCATGATCGTGGCAAGGGCGTCCTCGCCCGGCGTCGCGTGGGCATAGCCGCCAATCAGGAAGTCGCCCAGCTGCGCCGCTGCCGGGTGCGAGTGCGTCCAGCGTCGGAGGGCCGGGTCGCCCCGCGGCCCCGTGACCGAGATGGCGACCAGGTCCGACCGCGGGACGATCAGCTCGTCCTCGTGACGAGTCGATCCGTCGACGAGGTCCTCGAAGCTGGCCTGGTGGAGGTGCAGCGCGTCATGCGCGTTCAGGAGATCGGTCAGACGTTCGGCTTCCAGGTGGATCCAGCCGAACACGCGCTCACGCGCGAGGAAGGCCTCGAAGCGCAAGAGCGGCGCGCTCGCGACGAAGTCGGGTTCGAAGACTTCCTCGACGACGCCGTCCAGATGGAGGGCAAGCCCGTTCCCGAGCGGTGGTGTGGACATCGGTCCACCACGGTATCGACGGCTTGGCTTCCGTGGCAGTCACCCGAACGTACCGGCCGATTGTTCGCCGGCGCATGCGTCGGTCGCAAGTGATCGAAGGGGTAGTCAGGCGCGGTTGTCGGGGCTGACCCCGAAGAGCTGCTCGGCGAGCACACCCGTCGTCCAGTCAACCCAGGCATCGAACGTCCACTGGCGCTCCCGGACCAGGAAGCGATAGGCGTCGCTCCCAAGGAAGAACAGGAGCGCGTCGGTGGCCTCCTCCACGCGGACTCCGGGCCGGAGCGGCGCCTTGGCTCGGAGGACCTCGAGCATCCCGCGGAATCCTTCGGCCCGCCACTGCTCGTGCGTCTCCATCACGCGCCGCGTCTCGGGATCCGCGTCGGAGGCGATCCGGGCCGCGAGGGTGATCGGCAGGACTCGCTGCTCGACGCTCGCGATGCCGGCGGCCACATTGCCGAGCGCCCGGGCGATATCCGGTTCGGCCTCCATCGCGCGGTACCACGCCTGGCTCTGCGGCGGCTGCGGCTCCTCCTCCCCGAGGACTGCAAAGTCGTAGGCCCTGCTCAAGAGTGCGGGCTTGGTGTGGAAGCCGAAGTACACCGTCTGCACCGCGACCCCGGCGCGCTCGGCGACCTGGGCCATCGTCGTCGCCGCGTAGCCCTGGTCGCGAAACAGCTCGTACGCGGCTTTGACGATCCGCCAGTGGGTCGCCTTCGCGCTGTCTCGACGGCGCGCCTTGGGCGATGCCGACCCCTTGACACGCGCCATGGCGATATCCTATCAAACGCATTACTAGAGATGACTCTAGTAGACCGTCTATTCAATGGGGCAAGGAGCTTGGCCATGCCTGGACTTCGCAACGCCGGCGCACTCTGGATCACGGCCGGGGTGGTTTGTGCGGGACTGCTGATCGTCGTTTTCGTCGGGGAGAACCTGCAGGACCTGGGAGCCCTGCTGCGGAACCCACTTCCACCTGCCCTGGTGCTTGGCGGCGCGGTCGTGGCCCTGTCCCTCGGTATCCTGTTGATCCGCCGCCCGGGGCCAGGGGTCGTGCGCTGGTCCACCGTCGCCGGCGTCTCGTGGCTGATCATCTTCGGATCCTGGGCACTCACAGCGCTCGACGAGCCTGGCCCACGTACCTCGACCCTCCTGATCACCGGCTTCGGCGTCGCGGGCGCGCTCGTCGCGTACTCGTCTCGAAAGCAGGTTGGCCGCTAGGGACCCGATCCTCCGTTGCGCACGCGGCGGGATCGAGAGCGCAGCGCAGCCGGCAGCCCAGCCCTGCGCCAACCGCCAATTTCAGCCCGGCCTGTCCACGACCCGCTGGTCGGTTGACGGGTCTCAAGGGGCGTTCGTACACTTAATCCCGACAAGATCGCTCGGGATTGAGGACCGACTCCTGACCTCCGCCACCACCCCCGAATCGCGGAACGCGCGCCCCGACGGGCATGCCGCGCATCGGCCTGCGTTTCACGGGACCGGCGCCGTCGCCTTCTCGACCAAGGGCGAGTACGGCGTCCGGCTGATGGTCCAGCTGGGGCGGCACTACGGCGCCGGCCCGGCGAGCCTCGCCGAGATCGCCGCGGTCGAGGACATGCCCCGCGCCTACCTCGAGCAGCTCGCCTTCGTGCTTCGCGATGCCGGCCTGGTCGTCTCGACCCGCGGCGCCCACGGCGGCTACGAGCTGGCCCGCCAGCCCGCCGAGATCAACATGAGCGAGGTCCTTCGCGCGCTCGAGGGGCCGCTGGCGCCGATGATCTGCGCCACCGACGAGCCGGGCCACGACCTTGCCTGCGATCGGACGTCGTCGTGCACCGTCAACCTGCTCTGGATCCGCGTTCGCGATGCGGTCGCCGGCGCGCTCGACGGCGTGACCCTGGCCGACCTCGTGCCACCGCGCGCCGTCGCGCTGCAGCCGCGCGCCGCGGGCCAGACCGCCACCCTCGAAGGAGCCCTGACGCCATCGTGAGCGACGAGACGAACGGCACGACCAGGCACGGTGCCGCCGGCGAGGACCGCCTGGTCATCCGCGGCCTGAAGGTCGCGCCCGCCGCGAACCCCGAGCGCGAGATCCTGCAGGGCATCGACCTCGAGGTCGCGCCCGGCGAGGTCCACGCGATCATGGGCCCCAACGGCTCGGGCAAGACGACCCTCGCCTACGCGCTGATGGGCCATCCCGCGTACGTGATCAAGGGCGGCGAGATCACCTGGCGTGGCCGGGACATCCTCAAGCTCAGCCCGGATAAGCGGGCCCGCCTCGGCATGTTCCTCGCCTTCCAGTACCCGACTGCGGTTCCCGGCCTCTCCGTCGCGAGCTTCATCCGCAGCGCGCTCAACGCCAAGCTGCAGGGCATCGACAAGAACCCCGACATCGACCCGACGGACGCGATCAAGGGCGGCGTCTCGATGATGGATTTCCGCAAGCGGATGCGCGAGAAGCTCGCCCTTCTGCGGATGGACGAGAGCTTCGCCAGCCGCTACGTCAATGAGGGCTTCTCGGGCGGCGAGAAGAAGCGCCTCGAGATGCTCCAGATGGCCATGCTCGAGCCGCAGATGGCGATCCTCGACGAGACCGACTCGGGCCTCGACATCGACGCCCTGCGCGTCGTCGCCGATGGCGTGAACGCGATGCTCAACCCGAACCTGGGCATCCTGCTGATCACCCACTACCAGCGGCTGCTCAACTACATCACCCCGGACTTCGTCCATGTCCTCGCCCAGGGCCGCATCGTCAAGAGCGGGGGCAAGGACCTCGCGCTCCGGCTCGAGGAGCAGGGCTACGGCCCGATCCTGCGCGAGGCCGGCCTGGCACCCGACGTCCCCGACGAGGCGCTCCTCGTGCCCCAGGGCCCCGAGCTGGGCGACCATGCCGGCGAGGCCGAGCCGGCAGGGACGCGCGCATGACGCTAACGGCGGCGCCGGCCAAGCCCGGCACGACCGAGCTCGGCGGGCGGATCCGCGACGGCCGCCTCGTCCCGGAGGTCATCCGCCGCGACTTCCCGATCTTCGAGCAGCAGGTCCACGGCCACCCGCTCGTCTATCTGGACTCGGCGTCGACGAGCCAGAAGCCCGAGGCCGTGATCGATGCTCTCGACGCCTACTACCGCGAGTACACCGCGAACGTCCATCGCGGCATCTACGAGATCGGCGAGCGCTCGACCGCGTCGTACGAGGCGGCGCGCGCGTCCGTGGCGAAGTTCATCAATGCGCCCGACGCGCACGAGGTCGTCTTCACCCGGAACGCGACCGAGGCAATCAACCTCGTCGCGTATTCCTGGGGGCGCAAGAACATCGGCCGCGGCGACGCGATCGTGCTCACCGAGATGGAGCACCACGCGAACCTCGTCCCGTGGCAGATCCTCGCCCAGGAGAAGGACGGCGACCTCGAATTCATCCCGATCACCGACGACGGCATCCTCCGCCAGGACGTCTACGAGGTTCTGCTCCGGCTGAAGCCGAAGCTCGTCGCCTTCACCCACGTCTCGAACACGTTGGGCACGATCAACCCGGTCCGCGAGATGGTCGAGAAGGCGCACGCGGCCGGCGCCCTGGTCCTCCTCGACGGCGCCCAGGCGATACCGCACGTGCCCGTCGACGTCCAGGCGATCGGCGCCGATTTCTACGCGTTCTCCGGGCACAAGATGCTCGGCCCGACTGGCTCGGGCGCGCTGTGGGCACGACGCGAGCTCCTCGATTCGATGCCGCCGTTCATGGCCGGCGGCGACATGATCCGCGAGGTCCATCTTCGCCGGTCGGAGTGGAACGACATCCCCTGGAAGTTCGAGGCGGGCACGCCGGACATCGCTGCCGGGATCGGCCTCGGGGCTGCCGCCGAGTACCTGGGCGAGCTGGGCATGGAGCGGGTCCGCGAGCACGAGATGGAGCTCCTCACTTACGCCCTCGTGGCGCTCCGGCGCGAGCACCCCGACGTGACGCTGTACGGGCCGATGGACGCCGCGATTCGCTGCGGCGTGATCCCGTTCAACGTCCCTGGCGTCCATCCCCACGACGTCGCGCAGGTGCTCGACCGCTCGGGCGTGGCCGTGCGCGCCGGCCACCACTGCACGATGCCGCTGCACGAGCGCCTCGAGCTCCCGGCCACCGCCCGCGCGAGCTTCAACGTCTACACGACCGAGGCCGACGTCGACGCGCTGATCGAGGGTCTCCGCGAGGTGAAGCGGATCTTCGGCTGATCCCTCGAGCGCAGGGCGTGGTGCTGCACGGCACCGCCAGCCGCCACGGCCCTTCGAACCTGGCGATCCGGTCCCGATAGACTCACCTCGCGCGCAGGTCCGGCGCGTGGGGATGGAGGTTTGGTGGCATGGCTTCGGGTTTGCGCCGCCCGTCGAAGGCGGCGTGGTACTCCCTCGTCGCGCTCGTTGTCCTTTCCCTGGCCGCCGTCGCCGGCGTCCAGCAGTACGGACCGGGAACCGCCGGCGTGCCACCAGAGGCAAGGGGCGGCGGCGCCACCACCGAGGAGAACCCCGAGGCCGAGGAGCACGACGAACAGGTCGAGGCACACCACGAGGCCTTCGAGCAAGCCGTTCGTGAAGGAAAGGCCGGCATGCGGTTCGTCGTGAACGCGGCCCCCGCGGCCGGTTGGGCCGGGGAGCAACTGGTCGACGCTGCGGCGGACGACTGGGAGCCCGCGATCGCCGCGGATCCCACGGCGCCGTACGTCTACCTGCTCACGACCCGCTACGGAACCACCAAGCCGTGCCCCGGCAACTGCCCCGATCCCTGGATCGCGCTCGAGATCAGCTCGGACGGCGGCGCGACCTGGACCGATGGCGTGCCGCTGTGCGCGTGCAAGGGCGGCGGCCAGTTCGACCCGATCATCGAGGTCGTTCCCGGCCCCGGCCCTGCCGCTGGCAACGTCTACTCGGTCTACATGAGCGGCTACAACGTCATGTTCGTCAAGTCCACCGACCACGGCGCGCACTGGTCGGCGCCGGTGAAGACGTACGGCAACGTGTCCTGGAACGACAAGCCGGTCATCGCGGTCAGCAATAACGGCGACGACGTGTACGTCAGCTTCAACGGCCCAACCGGCGGCGATCCGTACGTCGTCCAGTCGCACGACGCCGGGGCGACCTGGACGCAACGCAAGCTGGTCGACAGCAACCGCTACTACTTCGCCTTCGACGCTGACGTGGCGAACGACGGCACGGTCTACTTCGCAGAGAGCTCGATCCTGTACGGCGGCGGCGGCAACAAGGGCACGACGCCATCGAGCACGATCGACGAACACGTCTTCGTCTCGATCGACGGCGGCAAGACCTTCACCGATCGGCTCGTCGCTTCGGTGCAGCCGGGCCTGGCCTGCGTCGCGGCCGGCTGCTCGCCCGACTTCTACCTCGGGCACGACGCGCTGACCGTGGACGCCTCCGGCAGGGTCGTCCTCCTCTACGACGGAGCCACTGCGGCCGGCGGGCTGCAGACGATCTCGGCCCAGTCGTCAACCAACAAGGGCGCCTCCTGGAGTGCCCCGGTCACGCTCTCGGCAACGGGGAGCGAGGCCACCGCGCCCGCTGTCGAGGCCGGCGCGGCCGGCGACGTGCGCGCCTGGTACTACCAGACGACCGGCGCCGATCCCGACGTCTGGAATGTCTACTACCGGAGCTCCACGAATGGCGGTGCGAGCTGGTCGGCCGCCGTGCGGATCTCGGATGCGTCGAGCGGCGCGAGCTACAAGAGCGCGGCCGGCTTCCTCGAGATCTACGGCGACTACGGCGAGATCGCGATCACCTCGGCGGGCAAGACGATCGCGACGTGGGGCGAGGGCACAAGCTACAACGGGCCCGGCGGAGTCTGGTTCAACCGGCAACCATGACCCGTCGCGAGCAATACCCGAGCGTCATGGTGGGGATTGGCGAAGGGCGGTAGACTCCGCCTCTCATATGGACGACCTGTACCGCGACTACATCCTCGAGCACTACCGGCGGCCGCATAACTTCGGCGCGATCGACAACGCGACCTCGACGCAGGAGGGCGCGAATCCCCTGTGTGGCGACCGGATCACGATGCAGCTGCGTGTGTCCGGCGACCAGATCGCCGCCGTCGGCTTCACCGGCCGCGGCTGCGCCATCAGCCAGGCATCTGCCTCGCTGCTCACCGACGAGATCAAGGGCAAGCCGGTCGACGCCGCCGCGGCGATGCAGGCCAGCGATGTGCTGGACCTGCTCGGGATCGAGATCAGCCCGGCGCGGATGAAGTGCGCGCTGCTGTCGCTCGAGACCCTGCAGGGCGCGCTCGGCCCGTCCGACGCGAAGCACCCGCCCGAGTCCGCGAAGGCGGCGCAGGCATGATCCCGCGCAAGGGCTCCTGCAGGTGTCAGCTGCCGGCCTGAGTGCCGGCGCGAATGATCGTCGTCCGGCTCGATGCCGGATGGACGCGTTGAACCTCTGCAACCCCTACTGGAGCCCAGACTTCGATGCCAACCGCCATTCGTGAGATCAGCCCGCCCGAGGCCCAGGCCCGGCACGCCGCGGGCGCGACCCTGATCGACGTCCGCGAGCAGGTCGAGTGGGATGCCGGCCACATTCCCGGCGCCCTGTTCATTCCCCTCGGCACGCTCGAGCAGGAGATCGCCGCCGCGGTGCCCGACAAGGGGACCGAGATCATCATGCAGTGCCGCAGCGGCGCGCGGTCCGGCCGCGGCACGGACCTGCTCCAGCAGCTCGGCTACACGAACGTCGTGAACATGGCCGGCGGGATCCTGCAGTGGCAGGCGGATGGCCTGCCCGTCGAGGCGCCCGAGAGCCTCACGCCCGCCCAGCAGTCGCGCTACAGCCGGCACCTCCTGATCCCCGAGGTCGGCACGGCGGGCCAGGTGAAGCTGCTCGAGTCGAAGGTGCTGCTGATCGGCGCTGGCGGCCTCGGCAGCCCGAGCGCGCTGTACCTCGCCGCGGCGGGGGTCGGGACGATCGGCATCGTCGACTTCGACGTCGTCGAGGCGAGCAACCTGCAGCGTCAGATCATCCATTCGACCGAGCGCCTCGGGGTCAAGAAAGTCGACTCGGCCCGCAAGTCGATCGAAGCGCTCAACCCCGATGTGAAGGTCGTGACCTACGACGAGATGCTCCTCGCGGACAACGTCGAGCGGCTGATCGCCGGCTACGACGTGATCCTCGACGGGACCGACACGTTCGAGACGCGCTACCTGCTCAACGACGCCGCGGTTGCGGCGGGCATCCCGGTTGTGCACGCCTCCGTCTTCCGGTTCGAGGGCCAGCTCACGACGTTCGTGCCGTACGTCGGCCCGTGCTACCGCTGCCTGTACCCGACCCCTCCGCCGCCCGAGCTTGCGCCAGGCTGCTCGGTGGCCGGCGTGCTCGGGGTCGTGCCCGGGATCATGGGCCTGCTCCAGTCGAACGAGGTGCTCAAGGTCGTGCTCGGGATCGGCGAGCCGCTCATCGGGCGGCTGCTGCTCTTCGACGCGCTCGATGGCACGTTCTCCGAGCTGCGCCTCTCGCGCGATCCGAACTGCCCGACATGCTCCGACGAGGCCCGCGCGGCGCGTGAGCGCGGCGAGTGGAAGGCGCCGACCGTGTACGGCGCGGACCAGCCGTTCGCGTTGGGATCGTTCGGCGCCGTCGGTAGCCAGGCCGCGGGCCGGCCGTCATGAGCACGGTCCGACTGCCGGCTGTGCTCCGCGCCCAGGCCAACGGCGAGCGGGCGATCGAGGTCGACGGCTCCACGATCGGTGATGCGGTCCACTCGCTCGTCGGCCGGCACCCGGCGCTCGCCGGGCAGCTGCTGACGCCCGACGGCGACCTGCATCGGTTCGTCAACGTCTATCTGAACGGGCAGGACGTCCGTTACCTCGCCGGGCTCGAAACGCCGGTGGGCGACCGCGACGAGATCCGGCTCCTGCCGGCGATCGCGGGCGGCTGAGATGGCCACGCCCGTGGCGGCACGGGCGGCGGCCGGGAGGCGCTACGCGGGCATCGTCGAATCGATCGGCGACACGCCGACGGTCGAGATCCCGCGGCTCGCGCCAAGCCCGAACGTTCGCCTGTTTGCCAAGCTCGAGGCGGCCAACCCGACCGGCTCGGTCAAGGACCGCGTGGCCCGCGCACTGATCGAGGATCTCGAGTCGAACGGCCGCCTGCACCCCGGCTCGATCCTGCTCGAGGCGACGTCGGGCAACACCGGCATCGCGCTGGCGATGATCGGTCGCCGCAAGGGGTATCGCGTCGCGGTCGTGATGCCGGACAACGTCACGCTGGAGCGGCGCCAGCTCGTGGCGCTGCACGGCGCGGAGATCATCGATTCGCCAGGAGCGCTGGGTTCGAACGGAGCCATCGCGCTGGCCCGCGACCTCGTCGCCCGCGACCCGCAGTTCGTGATGGCCGACCAGTACGCGAACCAGGCAAATCCGCGCGTCCACGAGGAGACGACTGGCCCGGAGCTGCACGAGGCCGTCCCGGAGCTGGACGTCTTCGTGGCCGGTCTCGGGACCGGCGGCACGCTCACCGGTGTCGGGCGGTACCTGCGCCAGGCCAAGCCGGGCGTCCGAATCGTCGCGGCCGAGCCACTCCCCGGTGAGTCCGTTCAGGGCCTGCGCTCGCTCGAGGACGGGTTCGTGCCCGAGGTCTTCGACCCGTCGCTCCTCGACGACCGGTTCGTGGTCGCGAACCGCGACGCCGTCGAGACGGCGCGCGAGCTGCTCGAGCGCGAGGGGATTCTCGCCGGCCCGTCGTCGGGCGCGATCCTCTGGGTCGCCGCCCGGGTGGCGCGGTCCATGACGGCCGGGACGATCGTCGCGCTCCTGCCCGACGGCGGCTGGAAGTACCTCTCGACCGGTACCTACTCGCGGCCCCTCGACGACATGGAGGACGAGCTCGAGGGCGGAGTCGCCTGGTGGTGAGCGCCCGGTGACCGAGCCGCACCTCCCCGACCCGGAGTCGTATTACCCGGGATCGGGCGGTCGCGAGCACCCGGGCCCGGCCTCGGTCGGGCTCCCGAAGGCGATGTTCGACGCCATCGTCGCCCACGCGCGCGCGGCCGCCCCGAACGAGGGCTGCGGGATCGTCGTCGGTGACCGATCGGCAGCCGAGGGCGGCGTCGCCCGACGCTGGGCGCCGCTCCGCAACGCACTCGCGTCGCCGGTTCGCTACGCGATCGATCCGGACGAGCTGCTGCGGCTGACGATCGAGACCGACGACGCCGACGAGGTCTTCTGGGCGATCGTCCATTCGCACGTCGCCTCGCCGGCGCGGCCGTCACCCACGGACGTCCGCGAGTCGCACTACCCCGAATCGCTGTACCTCCTGGTCTCGCTGTCGCCCGCGGAGGCGGATCCGCTCACGCGGGAGCCGGGCGTGCGCGGGTGGCGCATCGTGGATGGCGCGGTGCACGAGGTCGAGGTCGCGATCCAGTGATCAACTCGATCGACGCTCGACTGCTCGTCGTGCTGGCGCTGCTGGGCGGCATCGCGGCCGTCGTCGTGGCCATGCTTGCCGGCGTCGCTCCGGGGCTCCTCCAGCTGGTCGCGCAGCCGCCGCCGATCGCGCGGGCGGCGCTGGCCGGCGGGTCGATCGTCGTCGGTGGCCGCCTCCTCCTGTCCGCCGTGCGGCGGATCAACGAGTCCATGCAGCAAGGGGCCGGGCCGGCAACCCGCATCTCCGACGCCGACCTGGGCTCGATGGTCCGCGGCGTCCGGCTCGTCTTCCTCGCAGCCGCCGCGTTCACCGCCGCCGCGGGCTGGATCCTCGGCGAGCCGCTGCCACTGGTCATCGCGCTCGTGATCGCGGGCGTCGACGTGGTCGAAACGTCGTTCCTGCTCCTCGTCGCGACCTCGAGGCTGCCGCGCGGTTGACCCTGCCCCCGCGTCAGACCGACGCGCGCTGTCGAGCCTTCGCCGCGATCGAGCGCTCCGTCCGATCCCGCGGTTTCGACAGCCCCGTCTCCAGTCGGTCGAGGAACGGCTGTGCGCCGAGCTCTTCCAACACTTCCCGGGCAGAGCTGGCCGCGGCGGCGACCTCAGGCTGGCCGGGATCCAGGACGCTGACCATATCGATGGTGCACAGCGCCCGGTCCCACGGCAAGCCGAGATCCTCCCAGCCGCGGAGCGCCTCGCGATACATCGCGATGGAATCCGCCTCGCGACCCTCGAGCGCAGCAATCGCTGCGCCGATCGCTTGTCGATCGAGGCCACACGAGCGCCCTCGGTGCTGCAATGCGGCGAGCCCCTCGAGGTTGGCCCGAATGCCGTCCAGATCCGCGGCCCAAACGCTTGCTCGGGCGGCAAGCCGCCATCCCTCGCCAGCTTCCTGAGGCCTGAGCGCCACAAACGTGCGGGCCCCCCTCTGGGCTGTCGAAAGGTCACCCTCCGCAAGTGCCACGTACGCGCTGAGCAGCGCCACCGTTGCATCCCGCGTTTGCGGATCGGCACCCTGCAGCGTTGCGCGAACGACGGCCATCTGGTCAGCGACGTTCAGGCCCCTGAACGCGCCGATCTGGGCGATGCCCGCGAGGGCCAAGCCTTGCGCCAGGGGCTCGATCTCTTCCGCGGCCGCTGACTCCAGCTGCGCCAGTGCCCAGTCCCATTCTCCAGCGCGAAGCGCCGTGCTCCACGCGTTCTCGAGCATGGTGAAGCCGCGTTGGCCGCGACGCTTCATGATCTCGAGGCCGGCGCGTGCCGTCTCGAGGCTCGCTCGGGGATCGTCGTCCGAGAGCACGCTGGCGAGGTTGTTGATCGCCCTCGGCAGCAGCGATCGGTGGTCGTACCGCTCGGCCAGGGCCCGACCCGCCTCGATCAGGGCGATGGCCTCGAAGTGTCGTCCCTCGTTGTCGAGAGCAGTGCCCTTCGTGATCAGCGTGTCCGCGGCCAGTTCGCTCAGCTCGTCTCGTTCGGCCACCTCGAGGACGCGATCCGCGATCGCAACGGCGTCGTCCCATCGGGTGCTCAGCATGTAGGCCCGGGCGAGCTGTCCTTCGAGGGCCGCAAAGACGGACTCGCCGCGCAGATCGGCGAAGCGTTCGATTGCTTCCTCGAGCAGGCGGATCGCGGCATCGAAACGGAACGCACGGATGATCGGGCTGACGAGGCGAGTCACTGTCAGTGCGGTGGCCCGCAGGTCGCCGATCGCCTCACGCCGTGCCAGAGCGTCGCGATGGAAGGCCTCGGCCCTGGTGTACAGCTGGCGGTCGGTGGCCGCCAAACCCGCGGCGTCGTAGAGATCGGCAAGGGCCAAGGGGTCCGACGTCACCGAAATGGCCTGCTCGAGGAATGCGATCGCCTGCTCGCTGGAGCCAAGCGCGAGCGCCCGCTCTGCGGCGGCGCCGAGGGCAACGCGGGCCTGCGCCGCGAGTGCATCGGCCTCCGGCCCGTCGACCGCGAGCTGGTGCGCGGCGAGGTACTGGCCGGCGAGCGCGCCGGCAAGCTCGTCGGAGGCGATGCTCTCGAAGAATCGGGCCGCTGCGAGATGTCGCGACTTGCGGGCTTTGCGCGAGAGCGTGCCGTATGCCACCTCGCGGATGAGGGCCTGCACGAACGCGTACTGGCCACGCTCGGGCGAGCGAGGGTCGGCCTCCAGCGTGAGGAGCTCCAACCGAACGAGCGTCCGGAGCCTGGGGACAAGTTCCTCCTCGGAATGACCGGAGACCGCCGAAAGCGCCCCTGTCGTGAAGCTCTGACCGAGGACCGCCCCGTCCGAGACGAGCGAACGGTCGACCTGGTCGAGCCCATCCAGGCGGCTCGTGATCAGTGCGGTCAGCGACTCGGGCACCGCCAGCGAAGCGAGGTCGCCGACCGGGCGGTAGATGTCGTCCTCAAGGACGAGACGACCATCGGCAAGGAGCATGCGAATCGTCTCGACCGCGTAGAGGGGCACCCCCTCGGCCCGCGCGACGATCTGCCCGATGGCCGCGTCCGGCAGGCCCGGGACAAGTCCCCTGATGAGCTCGCGCATCGCGTCGTCGGGCAGGGGCTCCAGATGGAGCACGGTCAGGTTGCGCTTTCCTGTGGCCCAATCCGGCCGCCGCTCGAGCAGCTCCGGACGAGCGAGCGTGATGACGCACAGCGGGACGTCGCGCGACCATTCGAGGAGGTGGTCGACGAAGTCGAGCAAGCCGGCGTCGGCGTGGTGGTGATCCTCGAAGACCAGGAGCACCGGGGCGCCCGCGGCGAGGCGCTCGAAGAAGGTCCGCCACGCCGCGAAGAGCTCGCTCGTGGCGACGCGCGCCTCGATGCCGAGGAGCGCCAGCAGCGCCGGCTCGATCCAGCGCCGCTCGGTCTCATCGGGGACGAAGCGGGCGAGCATGTCGCCGAGCTTGGTGCGCGTGGTTGCCTCGTCGTCGGTCTCGAGCAGCCCTGCGCGCGCCCGGATCATCTCGCCGAGCGCCCAGAACGTGATGCCCT
>Ga0070699_100001810_pt1 | contig 19429 bp, 17 predicted proteins | sample KBSK1503metaG_FD_65473 | JGI IMG/M metagenome (GOLD analysis project Ga0070699, IMG submission 65473) | Corn, switchgrass and miscanthus rhizosphere microbial communities from Kellogg Biological Station, Michigan, USA - KBS K1-50-3 metaG | ecosystem: Host-associated > Plants > Roots >... | reverse complement strand
TCGACGCGCCAAACAGCGGAGCCGCCGTCGCATAGAACAGCGCCTTGCCCGGAACCTGCTCTTCCGGTTGCTTGACGTTGGGGACGATCTTCTCAGGCGGCTGAAAAACGCAACCACTCAGACCTGCGAGCGCGAGCGAAGCTCCCATCAACTTGATGAAAGTGCGACGCTCGATCGGGTCGTTCCATTCCTCAGCCTGCTGGGGAAACTCACGCGCTACAAACTCGCGAAACACCGGCGTGTCAGCCAGTTCTTCGAGACTGCGCCAGTACTTCTTACCCGAGCGCGCGGTTTCAGCATCCTGCAAAGCCAGAATGTGGTCGCGCATCAGCTTGAAGTTTATGTGACGATCGCTATCGCTCATCTCGTTAACGGTGGCAAGTGGAACAACTCTCCAGGATGTGTCGTCCCTGAATCCGGTACTTCGCTTTTAATTGGACACCTTCCGCCAGTTGGTCCTTCGTCGTGTTTTCCGGTCGCCACTCCATGTTGAAAATCTGTTCGACCGGGCGCACGAATCGCTCCGGCGCACGATGACATTCCAAACACCACTCCATCTGTAGCGTCTTGGCCTGATAAAGGATCGGCATCTCGTCAATGCGACCGTGACAGGTCGAACAGCCGACGCCTTTTTTCACGTGAATGCTGTGATTGAAGTAAGCGAAATCAGGCAGGTCGTGTACGCGGATCCATTCGATCGGCTTGCCGTTCTTAAAACTGGCGCGCACCGGTTCCAGGTATGGACTATCCGACCAGATTTGTTGGTGACAGTTCATGCACGTCGTGGTGGAAGGCAGGCCGGCGGAAGCCGAAGTTTCCACTGAGATGTGACAGTAACGGCAGTCGATGCCGTCGTCACCGACGTGATGTTTATGACTGAACTGGACTGGTTGCTGCCGTTCGACCCACTGACCGGTATTCCAGGACGAACGATTCAGCTCAACCGCGACCCACAGCAAAGCGACAATTATGAATACAGCGCCATAAATCGTGATCTTTGCCAGCGCGTTAGTGCTGTGATGGAAGATCTGTGGCATTGCCGCAGAATCAAAAGAGTCGGGTGCTAGTCAAACCGATATGGCTGGCAGACGAACAGCCTACAAACCTTTCGCACTCCTACATGTTTATTGCAATGTAACGAGGTACTTTATCAAAAGGAAGGGGAATTTCAAATTGGGCCACAGTTTGTACGAACAAAGAGGATTGATCTGTGAAATTCCGGTCTGCAACTCAGTGATCATCGGTGGCAGCATCGCGTGCGAGTAGTGCTGCGCCAATGGGAGCGGCGTCGAGTCCGAGCTTGGCGCCGACGATCTCCGTCGCCTCAAAACAGGGTTGAAATGCGCGACGTTTTGCTTCCTGGATGATTGGGTTCAGGATTAACGAGCCGGCGTCCATCACCCCACCACCGAGCACGATCCGCTCGATATTCAGGAGGTTAATGACGGTTGCGACGCCGGTGCCGATGTATTTTCCGGTGCGCTCGATCATCATGAGCGCGAAATCGTCGCCTTCGTTTGCCTGGTGCGCAATGTCGTCGGCAGTGAATGACTTGTTGAGGCCGAGCCGTGATAACGACGACGTGTTATCGCGATAGAGGCGTTCGCGCGCGCGGCGCACAATGCTCGGCGCTGACGCCACCGTTTCCAAACAACCGGTGTTACCGCATTCGCATTCGATTCCCTCAGTGTCGATCGTGATGTGACCGACCTCGCCGGCGAATCCTGACGCGCCGGTCCAGAGTTTTCCGTCGAGAATGATTGCGCCGCCGATGCCGTTGCCGATCATCATGTAAAACATGTTGCGTGAGCCCACGCCGGCGCCCGCTTTGTACTCGCCATACGCGGCGGCGTTGGCGTCGTTTTCAAGCTCGACTCGCAAACCAGTGGCGCGCATCAGCTGACCGTGCAAATCTTCAACTATATTTGGCGGCAGATCGCGAGGAGCAATCACGCGGTCAGTTTGTCGATTTACGAGACCGGGAATAGCGACGCCGATTGACGTCACCGGACCACGTCGCGCGAGCTCTTCGACTAGCGCTGCCAACTGCGGGACTATCTGTTTGGGAGTTATTTCGGCGACTTTTGTCTCGAGCAATGCGCCCGCATGGTCCACCAGTGCTGCGCGCGCCTGGGTTCCGAAGATGTTAATCCCGATGAAGTTGGTTGCTGGAGTGGTCATCGTAACAAGCCTGGTCTGGGCGGAAGAAAGCTGCTGCCGCGAAGCATAGTCGAGGGTGTAGGGGCTGTCAAACAGGAGGTTGAGGGAGTAGAATGGGCCACAAAAAGGCACAAGCTGCTTTATAGAGAATCAGCCCTGGCTATGTTTGTGCTTTTTGTGGCTAACGATGCAGATACGCTCAATCCTTCTACCCACAGACTTCAGCGAGTGTGGAAACTACGCTCTCTCCTACGCCGCCTCGCTGGCGCGCCGGTTTGGTGCATCGATCATCTGCGTCAATGTTATTGAGCCAATCGTGCCGACGGTGGGCTATTCCGGCATGACTGAGCCTCTCCCCATTGCCGACATTACCGAGCAACTCGAAGATTCCGCCGAGCGTGAGTTGCCGAAACTGGCCGAATGCGACGAATGCTCCGGCATCGACGTCGAGGAACTCGTAGTTCATGGCGAGGCAGCATCGGAAATCGTGCGTGTGGCAAAAGAACGTGACGTCGATTTGATCGTGATCTCCTCGCATGGCCGGACCGGTTTGGGACGGATCATCTTCGGTTCCACGGCGGAATCGGTTGTGCGACACGCGTCGTGTCCGGTGCTCGTCGTCAAGCCTCCGCAAGACGAAGAACCCGAACAGTAGTCAATAGTGAGCCCTCCAGTTTATTCTGTCAGCCGCCAGTGGCTTATTTCCTAGCTTTCATAGTTTGGAGTTTTCATAGCCTGGGTTCTTCATGCACCTCGACTTTCTCAACGATCTACTATTTCAGTACGGGCTTTACGCAGTTTTCATTCTCGTCATGCTGGAGGGAGACATCACGCTCCTGCTGGCGGGCGTGCTGGCTCATAGTGCTTTTTTTGGTCCCTACAGCTTTGCCCAGGTATTGATCTGGGGCACGGTGGGCGGCTGCCTCAGCGACAACATCGCGTACTTTGCGGGTCGCGGGTTTTGTGAAGGTGTCAGGCAGTTTCGTTTCTACCGGGCGGCGCAGCCGAGATTGCAGCGACTGACAAACAAATTTGGTCCGCTGTCGATTTTTCTTTCCAAGTACATCTACGGTCTTCGTTGGGCATCGTGCGTGTTTTACGGTGTGGGCCGAATGCCCTACCTGCGTTTCCTGTTGCTATCGTTTTCGAGCTGTTTCCTTTGGGTTTTTGTACTTTCCGGCGCAGGTTACTTCTTCAGCGGTGCGGTGATGGGGCTGATCGGAGATTTCCAGCGCGTCGGAAAGGTGTTACTGGTAATCGTGATCGTGGGTATTCTCGGTTTTTATGTGGCCGAGCGTTTCTGGATCTCGCACAAAGTTGAAGAAGCGGATCCGGAACGACTTCAGGAGCTCGAACACGCCGCGACCGAGAAGCTTCAGGATCTGCGTCAGGAGGTTCGGGAACACATCCCGTTCAAGCATCCGCGACGCAGCGAGCAGAAGAAGCCGGAGGGAGAATCAGCCACGGATGAACACGGATGAACATAGATTTGCAAACCGTGGATCGAAATTGTTAATTTGCGGCAATGATAATTGAGTCAACGGCACCTCCGCGTGTCGACCTTGCGGGCGGCACCATCGATATCTGGCCGCTCTATCTTTTCCATCCCGGCGCCACCACCGTCAATTTCGCCCTTTCGCTTTACGCTCGTTGTCGCATCGAGACGCGCGACGATGGCCGCATAATTCTCGAGTCGCGCGATCGGAAAGTTTCATTCGAGACGACGCTCTCCGCGATCGAGGATCTGCTTCAGGAAGAACGTCTCGAGCTTGTTTCAAAGCTGGTCCACTTTTTCAAACCGACGACGGGCTTTCACCTGGTGGCGGAAAGCAGCGTGCCGGCCGGTGCAGGGCTCGGAGGTTCCTCGGCGCTGGCGATTGCCTGTATTGGCGCGTTGAATCGATTGGTTGGCAATCGTTACGACGAACGCAAGTTTGTCACGCTGGCCGCGAACATTGAATCGACAGTGATCAAAGTGCCGGCTGGATTTCAGGATTACTATCCGCCGCTGTTCGGCTCCGTTTCGTCTGTGCATTTCAATGCTGACGGAATTACACGAGAAGCGCTCGACATCAACACGGAAGAGTTGGAGCGAAGGATCGCCATCTGCTACACGGGCGAGCCGCGACTTTCAGGAATCAACAACTGGGAAGTTTACAAGCGACACATCGATGGCGATCCGGAGTTGTTTGAGTTGTTCGATGGTATTCGCGACTCGGCGCGCAACCTGCGCGAAGCGCTGCTCGCGGACGATTGGGATCGCGTTGCAGCAGTGATGAAGCAGGCTTATCCGAATCGCAAACGCCTGGCGCCCAACATCACCACGCCACAAATGGACATGCTGGTCGAGAAAGCGCTCGCTAACGGAGCTGAAGCGGCGAAAGTGTGCGGCGCGGGCGGAGGCGGTTGTATCGCGTTCCTCTGTGCGGCCGGCAGACGTGCGGACGTAGAAGCTGCACTCGCAGCGGAAGAAGGCGCGGAAGTTTTGGATTGGAAACTGGCCCGCGAAGGGTTGACCGTTAAAGAAACTTTTTAGCCACCGATTACACGGAAAAAATCGGATTTAAAATCCGTGTCATCCGCGTTAACCGCCTTCAGATCTTTGTTTAGCGGCAGCGGAGAGTGCCGCGAGGCGTGCGATCTTTTGTTGCTGCGACTCGCCGGCAACGGGGCCGGTATCGACCACGCCGCAATACGTTCCACGCTTCATCATCGAACGGTCAGCATCACCGGTCGGTTTGTGAGCCGGAGACGAGGACGCCGCGGGCGCTGGAGTCGCCGGCAGTTCTACCTGATCGGGCGCGAGCTCAGTTAACACTTCAGTCACTTCTGCGGCCGCCGCAGGCTCGCCACCTTCTTCAGCGCGTTGTTTCGCCGCCGCCGACAACGCCTTCAATCTTGCGACCTTTTCTTCGAACGTCTCACCCGCTACCGGTCCGACATCTTTAACGCCTACGTAAGTCGTACGTTTGAACAATTGCCGGTTTGGTTGCGCACCGGCTTTGTGCGTCGCCGCGGGTTTTGGCGCTGCCGGCGCTGCCGGTTTCGCTGCGGCAGGCGCGGCGGCTTTCGGCGCCGCTGCTTTCGCCGGCGCAGGCTTAGATGCCGCGTGGCCTTGAGCGCTGACCTCGGTCTCCAGCATCACGTAAACACCACGTTCCTGGTCTCGCTTGATAACTGGCAGCGTGCCGCCCGCGGCCTGCAACAACGCCTGTAATTCCGCTTCGACAAATCGATGCTGCTTATTGGGATCGCGCACGTGGCCCAGCGGCGGACCCATGTAAAACGTGCTGCACGTTTGGCACTTGGAAAGCACGTCGTCGCCACGCAAATGAATCTCGGCGCGTTCGCCGGCAGTTCGCAACTGTTTCAAATGACCATTGCAGAGTTTTCCCTTTTCATTTTTCTCGTTGCAAACGGTCTGCGCGTTGGTAATCCGTTTCGGAACAGCGATGGTTTCAGTGGCTGCCATGGTTGCTGCGCATTGTAGCTCAATCCGTGTAATCTGTGTTATCCGTGGCTGGTTTTCAAAATCTCATTGGCAGAATCTGGCGCCGCTTGCCTTCGCGCCTGCGTCGCTGGAGCATGCGGCTCGTGCACACGCGTTTCACGGTCACTGCCGGCGCACTTGTCTTTAATCAATCCGGACAAATACTGCTGCTCAAACACCGGTTTCGCGCTGGCAGCGGTTGGGGCTTGCCCGGCGGTTTTATCAACGCCGGTGAACAACCGATCGATGCGCTGCGACGTGAGTTGCGAGAGGAGCTCGGCCTCGAGATTCAGGACGTCGAGATCTTTACGGCGCGCTCGTTTCGAAAACCAAAACAAGTTGAAGTGCTGTTTCGTGGTAGCGCCGATGGATCGATCACGCCACGCACAATGGAAGTTGAGCGCGCAGAGTGGTTTTCCCTCGAGGCATTGCCGGACGGTTTGCCGCGCGATCAGCGAAGCCTCGTCGAGCAGGCTGCGAAAAGTATGTAATTGATGTATGCTGCGCACCAAAAAAACAGGAGAGACGCATGGTCGAGTTGATTCCTTCCCAAGATGCTGTGATGCAGATCCTGAAACGCACAGGAGCGTTTCGTGAAGGCCATTTTATTTATCCGAACGGAAAGCACTCGCCGCATTATTTTCAGATGCCACTTGCCTTCCGTTATTACGACACGGCGCGGGTGTTGGCGGTGGCGCTGAGCCGGAAGTTTCGACTCGAGAAAGATATCTCCAGCCAACTGCCTAAAATTTCAATCATCAGTCCGAGTTCGGGAGGAATTCCCGTCGCTTTCGGTGTGCGCGACGCGCTCAGTGCGGAACAGATCTACTGGGCCGAACAGGAACACGGCGAGCGCCAGTTTCGGCAGTATGTGAACCAGGGTGAAGTTAATCCCTGCATCATCGTGGACGACATCATCCGCAGCGGCCACGCGATTGAAGAGACCGTCAAGCTGGTGAAGTCACTGGGCGCGAGGATTATCGGCTGCGGCGCGATCGTGCGCTTCGATTCCGCGCCGAACGAGATCGAGGGCGTGCCGATTAAGTCGTTGATCGATTTTGACGCGCGACTCTACGACAGCGATAAGCCGTGTACTGAATGCCAGTCCGGCGTCACCCCCGAGACCGTTCGTTTCTAATCCGCGGATTTCCGCGGAGATCCGCGGATTAAATCTCGTGGCGGTTTGAGAGCGCTTTGTCCATGGTGACCTCGTCAACATATTCGAGGTCACTTCCCACCGGCATTCCCATCGCAATGCGCGTGACGAGTATTCCCAGTGGTTTCAAGAGGCGACTGATGTAGTTGGCGGTAGCTTCGCCTTCAGTCGTCGGATTCGTAGCGAGGATCACTTCTTTAACTGGCACGCCATCGTTGTTCTCCGGTTTCAGACGCGGCAGCAGATTGGCCAACTGTAGCTCGCTTGGTCCAATGTGACGAATCGGCGAGAGACTCCCGTGCAGCACGTGATACACACCCTTGAAGCTGCGCGTTTTCTCCACCGCGACGAGGCTGTGAGGCTCTTCCACCACGCAGATCACCGAATGATCCCGGCTCGGCGACGCGCAGAAGCGACACGGATTCACTTCCGTGAGGTTGTTGCACACGGAACAGAGAACAATCTTCTGTTTGACTTCGCGCAGCGCGCCAATCAACCGCTCGAGATCAGCCTCAGGCGCGCGCATGATGTGAAACGCGAGCCGCTGCGCCGACTTGTGGCCAATACTCGGCAGGCGTTTCAGTTCGTCAATTAGTTTGGTGACGGGTTCGGCGTACTCAAGCATTGTGGATTACAACTAACCGAAGAGACCTCCGAGGCCCGGCGGCAACATGCCACCCAGCTTGCCCTTCATCGCTTCGTCAACTTTTCGATTCGCTTCGTTCACGGCCGCGAGAATCATGTCCTGCAGCATCTCGACGTCGCCGTCTTTGACTGCTTCCGGATCGATCTTTAGTCCGACGACTTCATGATTGCCTTTCATCTGCACACTGACGACACCGCCACCGGCTGAAGCCTCCACGCGCAGCTCTTCCATCTCTTTCTGCATCTTCTGCTGCATCCCCTGCGCCTGCTTCATCATCTGCTCGATATTAAATCCGCCTGGAAATTTCATCACTGCACCTCTCGATAAAAGTTTGAGTCATCCTAGCGGTCAACTGAGGCTAAATGCAATCCACAGATTACACAGATTCTTTAAAACGATGTAATCTGCGTAATCTGTGGATGAACTCGACCGCACTCTAAAAGCGCGCCTCAACCTCTACTACGATCTGCGACCGGGCACGACCTCGCCGGCCCCTTTATTGATCGCGCTCCACGGCTACGGCGCGCACAAACGTCAGATGATGCGTGAAGCGCAGTTGATGGCGCCGAAAAACTTTGCGATTGCCTCGTTGCAGGGCTTTCATCAGCATATCAAAGAGCCGCGCGAGCTGGGTGGACCACTGCGATTCGGATTCGGCTGGTTAACAAACTTTCGCAGCGAAGAATCTGTCGCGGTCCATCATCGCGCCCTGCTCGATCTGATACAGATTTTGACTAACGAAGGTGTTGCCGATCCCGAGCGTGTTTTCCTGCTCGGCTTCTCGCAGTCGTGCGCGCTCAATTATCGCTTTGCGTTTACGCACCCTCGTAGCTTGCGCGGTGTGGTTGGCATCTGCGGCGGCATTCCCGGCGACTGGGAAACCAGCTCAACGTACAGCCACGCACAGTTCGACGTATTTCACCTCGCCGGCTCGCGCGACGAAACCTATCCGCCCGAACGCGTACAGGATTACGAACGACAACTGAATGCGCGGGCTCGTTCCGTGACGTTCAGAAGTTATGACGCAGCGCACGAGATTGTTCCCGAAATGCGGTCAGATGTGGTCCAATGGCTGATCAAAACCGTCGATGAACACTGAATCCACCACCACCTCGCCGGCCGTCGCCGAGATCGAGCGCGAAGTCGAAGCTCGCAGCGCGGTCTTCAAAAAAGAGCTCGGACTTTTCGATCTGGTACTGACGCAGGTCGTATTTGTCGTCGGCACCTTCTGGGTCGGCTGGGCCGCGCGGTTGGGTCACGAGCAAAACGTATTCTGGATCCTGGCGATCGTTACTTTCTATCTGCCGCTCGCTGCCGCGGTAATCTTTCTCAATCGACTCATGCCGCTCGAAGGCGGGCTGTATCAGTGGTCCAAACTTGCTTTCAACGACTTCGTCGGTTTCATGGTCGGCTGGAACCTGTGGGTCTTCGCCATCACGATCCTCGCCGGCACGGGATTAGTTGTAACCACCAGTATCTCCTATGCCATTGGACCAACGGCGGCCGGGATGCGAAACAACGCGACGACAATCGTTGCGATCAGTTTCCTGCTGGTGATCGCGATGGTCATTGCGGCGACTCGTGGTCTCGCGCTCGGCAAGTGGGTACACAACGCCGGCGGGCTGGTCCATATGGTCACTTTCGCGATCCTGATTTTGTTGCCGCTCTTTGTGCTCACACGCACGGCGGGGCTCGAGTACCGGCCCTTTGCCGTGCAGTTCCCGACATTCTCTGAATACAACGTCAACGTGGCGAGTAAGCTCGCGCTCGGTGCTTTGACGGGCTTTGAATACGTAGCGATCCTCGCCGGAGAAACCCGCGCGCCCGCGCGCAACATCGGGCGCTCCGTGGTGATCGCTGCCCCGATCATTTGCGCGATGTTCATCCTCGGCACCAGCACGGTGCTCGCGTTTGTGCCGCGCGATCAGATCGACCTGATTGGACCAATCCCGCAGGTGCTTTCGATCGGATTTCGATCGCTGGGTTGGGTTGGCACAGTCGGTTCCATCGCGATCCTAGGGATCACCGTCCGCACCATCGCGCTGATGAGTATTTACTTTGCCGGCAACACGCGTCTGCCGATGGTCGCCGGTTGGGATCGACTGCTGCCCTCGTGGTTTAGCCGGTTGCATCCGAGGTACAAGACACCAATCAACTCGATCTTGTTTGTCGGCGCCGTGACGTTAGTGCTCGGCCTGCTGAGCTTGACGGGAGTACACGCGCAGGAAGCATTTCAACTGCTCGACAACACTGGGGGAATTTTCTATGCGCTGACATACCTCGCGTTGTTTGCCATCCCGTTGTTTGGAATGAAGGCGCTGGGCGTCAAAGCGCCGTGGTGGCTCAAGCTCGCCTGCGCGTCGGGTTTCATCGTTACTCTGATCTACATCCGGTTCGCGATCGTTCCCATCACTGAAGTCGGCAGTCCGCTGTCATTTGCGCTGAAGATCGTTGCCACGGTATTGATAGCGAATGTGATCGGCGTCTCGATTTATGTCCTCGGAAAAAGAAAGTAAGACTCTCGCAGTCGTTAACTGTTCGCAGGTGGTGACCCTGGCTGGACCAGCGCGACCGCGCGTTGGACTGGAGTTGCGCGAGCTCGGCATCATGGCCCAGGGCGGAATGTTGGTGCGCGATGGCCGGATCGAAAAAGTCGGAAACACGGATGAAATCGAAGCGCTGATCGATACTGATACGGCGGTAATTGACGCTCGCAGACAGGTGCTCATGCCGGGATTTGTCGATGCGCATACCCATCCGGTGTTTAGCGGCACGCGCGTCGAGGAATTTGAAGAACGCAGCAAAGGCGCGACGTACCAGGAGATCGCCGCGCGTGGCGGTGGAATTCAATATACGGTTAATGCAACCCGTGCCGCGTACGAAGAAGTGCTGGCTTACGAAGCGTGGCGCTACAGTGAATGGTTCCTGCGCTCCGGGACGACGACAATCGAAGCGAAGTCAGGCTACGGTTTGTCGCTGGAAGACGAGCTCAAGATCCTGCGTGTCATCAAGCGGCTCGATGAGAGCACTCCGCTTCGTTACGTCCCGACATTCTTGGGCGCGCACAGTGTTCCGCCGGAGTATCGCGCGCGACGCGAGCAGTATGTGTCGTTGATCATTGATGAGATGTTGCCGGCCATCGCGCAGGAGAAGCTGGCCGAGTTTTGCGATGTGTTTTGTGAAGACAAAGTGTTCACGACTGACGAAGCGTGGAAGATCCTCTCGGCAGCGCGTTGCCACGGAATGGGTTTGCGAATTCACGCCGATCAGCTTTCACTCTCGGGTGGCGCGCAACTTGCGGCGGAGTTGGGCACAGTCACTGCCGATCATCTCGAACACACTGACGCGGAAGGCATCGCGGCGCTGAAACGCGCGAACGTGCAACCGGTGTTATTGCCCGGCTCGGTTTACGCGCTCGGTTCGTCGCGGTATCCGGCGGCGCGTGAAATGATCGACGCTGGTCTCGCAGTCGTGCTGGCCACTGATTTCAATCCCGGCTCTTCACCGACGCCTTCTATCCCGATGATCCTTTCACTCGCCGCAACGCACATGAGGATGACACCGGCGGAAGCTATTACGGCGACGACGATCAACGCCGCTTATAGTTTGAATCGTGGTCACGAGATCGGTTCGCTCGAGCCGGGCAAGCTTGCCGACTTCGTGATTCACGAGTGTCGCGACTATCGCGAGCTCGCTTACTTCTTCGGCATCGAACACGCGTCACAGGTTTATTGCGAGGGTAAGTTGAGCCACGGATAACCCGGAAAAATCCGGGATTGCAATCCGTTAATTCCGTGTTATTATTCACTCAACACTGGAAAGGAGGTGATCAAAAATATATGAGTTCTTATCACAGTGAGGTGGCTGCGGCCTGACCTCTGAACCAGCTAACTCGTTAGGTACGGTTCAGTAGTCTCACTGGCCCAAACCCAACAGTTCACCGAAGCCGTCCATGACGCAAGTCGTGGACGGCTTTTTCTGTGCCCCCCAAGACACCCATATCACCAAGAGAAAACCGCCTTTCTTTATCTACCTTTTGCGCTTTTTGTGCCTTTTTGCGGCTAAGTCTGCTAAGTAGCTTGCTTTCGAGATCGGACGGTGCGAGATTAGGGGTCCCACGAGGATCGCAACTTTGTCAGCCTCTGAATCCCCCGTTTTTCACGATCCACATGGCCGGCGCTGGCGGCGCGTACGCCGTATATGGTTGGCCCTGTCGGTAGTTGCGACCGCCCTCGCGATCCTTTTTATCGTGAGTGTGTTCGCAAATCCGGTGTTGCCCCGGCTCAACCTGAGACCGATTCCGAGCCTGCCACACTCGACCGATCTCAAACCCAAAGCTCCGAACCTTCCCGCTAACCCGAGCGAGCGTAAAGCAAACAAGGCGCAGGTCGAACTACAACACGCGCTCGCGACGACGAAGTACGTCGCACCCGGCAAGCGACGCGCGCATATTCCAGTCGTGCCGCAGCCGCCAACGGTGCCGGCGCCGATCGTTCCCGCAACGCGCCCGCTTTCGGTTGGCTTCTTCGTCAACTGGGACGAGTCGAGTTACGAATCGCTCAAGCGCAACCTCGATCACCTCGACTGGGTGGTCGCCGAATGGTCCCACTTGCAGGAAGGCGCCAACCCGCTCGCGATTGATGTTCACATACCGGCATTGAACTGGATTCGACTCACGCGTCCCGAGGTTCGAGTTCTGCCGATGGTGCAGAACGTGTTCAACGAAAAATGGCAAAGCGATTTGCTCGCCCGCTCAATCGCTGACGAGCCGCACCGCCAGAATCTGATCCGTGCGCTAACGTCGTTTGTCGAGGACAACAAGTTCGCCGGACTCTGCGTTGACTTTGAAGAGCCGCCGCCGGCCGCGCAAGCCAATTTGCTGACGTTCATGCAGGAGCTGCACACAGTGTTCGCAGCGAAGAACCTGCTGCTGGTGCAGGCGGTGCCTTTTGACGATGCGGCGTGGAATTACAAAGCCTACGCGGCCGCGACCGACTACCTGATCCTGATGGCTTACGACCAGCACTGGACCGGCAGCGACGCCGGCCCGGTGGCGGCGCAGGATTGGTTCGAACAGAAACTCATCGCGCGCATGCATGACCTCGAAGCGTCGAAGACCATCATCGCGCTCGGCAATTACGGTTACAACTGGAACGACGCGAACAGCAATGTCGACGAAGTCACTTTTCAGGAGGCGTTGATCAGCGCACGCGAGTCGAGCACGACGCCGACGTTTGATCCGGCCACCCGCAATCCTTACTTCGAATACGACGAAGACGACAATTCACATCACAAGGTTTGGTTTCTCGACGCGGTGACGGCTTACAACCAGATGCGCGCGGCGAGTGGTTACAAGCCGGCGGGCTTTGGCATCTGGCGTTTGGGTTCTGAAGATCCGTCTGTGTGGTCTGTCCTCGGAACGCAGAACGGCTCGCCCGATGTGTTGCGGTCGATCAACTACGGTTACGAAGTTGACTTCGAAGGCAATGGCGAGCTGTTGCGAGTGATGTCGCGTCCGCAAAAAGGCGCACGCGATCTGGACCTGGATTCGGCGAATGGTTTTATCAAGTCAGAACAGTTTACGGCCCTGCCGTCGTCATACGTGGTCCAGCGCACGGGCGATCGGCCGGGACTACTGGCGCTGACGTTTGATGATGGTCCGGATCCCCGCTGGACACCCGCGATCCTCGACATTCTCAGGCAGGAAAACGTGCCGGCGACATTCTTCATCATCGGCAAGAATGGCCAGGCGTATCCCGACCTCGTGCGGCGTGTAGTCGATGAAGGTCACGAGATCGGCAACCATTCGTTCACGCATCCGAACCTCGGTGAAATTCCGTTGTCGTTAACTGAGCTGGAACTGAACGCGACACAGCGACTCATCGAGTCGGAAGTTGGTCGTTCGACGGTGCTGTTTCGCCCGCCATACTTCGGCGACGCTGAGGCGGACAAGCCGCAGGAAGTGGAGCCCGCGCTGGTCGCGCAACGCCTCGGTTACATCATGGTCGGCGTGCGTATCGATCCGGATGACTGGCAACTGCCGGTCACTGCCGATCAGATCGTGCAACGGACAATCGATCGCGCGATGGATTCAAATCCGGAAACACGCGGCGAGATCATTTTGCTGCACGACTCGGGCGGCGATCGTTCCGCCACGATCCAGGCGTTGCCGCGCTTGATTCACGAGCTCAAGGCGCGCGGCTTTCGTTTTGTGGCAGTTTCTGATCTGGCTGGACTGTCGCGCGATCAGGTGATGCCCGTGATTCCGCCGAACCAACGCGTGTTCACGCGCGCCGACGCAGTGACGTTTTTCTTTCTTTCCACCGGCGGCTGGGTGTTGCAGTGGATTTTTCTAATCGGGATTTTGCTCGGGCTCGCGCGCTTGTTGTTCGTCGGTTCGCTGGCGTTCGCGCAGTGGCTGCGATCTCGGCGTCGCGAACGCATTCACGCCGGCAGCGACTATGTGCCGTTCGTTTCGATTCTCGTTCCCGCGTACAACGAAGAGCTCGTCATCGCGAACACGATTCACAGCCTGCTCGTGTCTGATTATTTGGGCTACGAGATCATCGTCATCGACGACGGCTCGCAGGACAACACCAGCAAAGTCGTGGCTGACAACTTCGGCGACGATGAACGCGTGCGGCTGTTAACGGTTGCCAACGCCGGCAAAGCAGCGGCGCTCAACACGGGTTTGCGACACGCGCGCGGCGAGATCGTGATCGCGCTCGATGCCGACACGCTGTTCGCGCCGCAGACAGTCGGCGCGTTGGCCCACCGCTTCTATGACAAAACGCTCGGCGCAATCGCGGGCAATGCGAAGGTCGGCAATCGTGTGAACCTGGTAACGCGCTGGCAGGCGCTTGAATACATCACGTCGCAGAACATGGACCGGCGCGCGTTTGCGAGTCTTAACTGCATCACGGTTGTGCCGGGTGCGGTGGGCGCGTGGCGCAGAGATCTGCTGGTCGACGTCGGTGGTTTTCCGTCAGACACTTTGGCTGAAGATCAGGATCTGACGTTGCGGATCAGAAGGTTGGGTTATCACATCGGTTATGAAGAAACGGCGATTGCGTGGACTGAAGCGCCGCACAACCTTCGTGCGCTTGCCAAGCAGCGCTTTCGTTGGGCGTACGGGACGTTGCAGTGCATGTGGAAGCATCGTGACGCGTTGTTTCGGCCGCGTTATGGCGCGCTCGGTTTCGTGGCCATGCCGAATGTCTGGATCTTTCAGATCCTGTTTTCGCTGATCTCACCGGTAATGGATCTGATGTTGATCTACGTGCTGGCAGCGAACGCCATCGATCGCTGGCAACAACCGACGGGGTACACGTCCACGAACCTGCAACAGGTGTTTTTGTATTACGCGTTGTTTCTCGCAATCGATTGGGTGTCGGCGGGTTTTGCGTTCATGCTCGAGCGGCGCGAGCGTTGGAGCTTGTTATGGTGGTTGTTCCTGCAGCGGTTCTGTTACCGGCAAGTGATGTATTACGTGATGATCAAGTCAGTGGCGATGGCGATTCGCGGGCCAGTGGTTGGCTGGGGCAAACTCGAACGCAAAGCCACCGCCGAAGCCGGGCCTTGATTGATTAGGAAAGTTTCACGCAAAGGCACAAAGGAAGACGCAAAGGCGCAAAGGCAGCAAGTAAACTAAAGTTCTTCTTTGCGCCTTTGCGAAAACTTTGCGCCTTTGCGTGAAACTCCGGCTAATAAAAATGAGCAACAAGAGATGCATTTGGTCTGTTTATGCGGTAATACTCGTTATTGCGTTAGGCTTTCGTCTCTTCGTTGCTCTGCGGCTCGCTAACGACGAGCCGGACGACGGCCGCATCTACTCACAAATCGCACGCAACGTGCTCGAACAGCACGTCTTCTCACACGCCGATCAACCGCCTTACGATCCTTCACTCATTCGTCTTCCGGGTTATCCACTCTTTCTCACCGCGATCTATGCGACGTTTGGTCACGGCAACAACACCGCGGTGCGAGTCATTCAGGCAGTCATCGACACCACTACGTGCGCCCTAATCGCGTGGGTCGTCTTCGAGTGGGCCATCGATCCCGAACGCAAACATCGCGCAGCGCTGATCGCTCTCGGCCTGGCCGCCGTTTGTCCCTTTACCGTGATCTACGTCGCGACGATCCTGACCGAAGTCGCTACAAACTTTCTCGCGGTGGCGATGGTGCTCGCGGCCACGTTCGCGTTCAAAGCAACCGCGCGCAAGAAAGCCGTCGGGTGGTGGGTGGTGACTGGTCTACTCGCGGGCCTGGCAGTTTTGTTCCGGCCGGACAGCGGACTCTTCGCCGCCGCGATTGGCGGCACGTTAATGCTCTCGGCGCTGGTCAGTCGTCATTCGGGTTCGCTCTTCACTCGTATGCGGGCGGCGATTTTTTCCGCGGGGATCTTTTCAATCGCCTTCTGCGTCGTGCTTGTGCCCTGGACCATTCGCAACCGGTGCGTCTTCCACGTCTTTCAACCGCTGGCGCCGGCGCACGCCGAGATGCCGGGTGAGTTTGTGGCGCGTGGCTATCTGCTCTGGGTGCGGACGTGGCTCGACGACAGCAAGTACGTTGGCCCAGCGCTCTGGTCGTTGGATATGCGTCCAATGTACGTGGAAAACTTTCCCGCGCGCGCCTTTGACTCGAAAGAAGAGCGCGAGCGAGTCGCTGCATTGCTCGATAAGTACAATCATCCGGACGGCGATGAGGCTGACGAAGATCAAGCGTCTGCTGACGAAGACGATCAAAGCTCAGGAGATGAAGCCGATGAACCGGAAGAAGATCCGGAACCGGAGGAGGAACCGGCGCAACCCGACGAAGCCAACGTCGAGATGACGCCTGAGATCGACGCCGGCTTCGCGCAGATCGGACAAGAGCGAGTGACGCATTCGCGGCTGCGCTACTACGTCGTGTTGCCGCTAAAACGAGCGATGACGCTCTGGTTCGACACGCATTCGCAGTATTACCCGTTCAACGGCGAGCTGTTGCCGCTCGCGGATCTCGATTACGACATTCACCAGCAATACTGGTTGCCGCTGTTCACTGGTTTGACCTGGATCTATACGCTGCTCGGCGTGGCTGGAGGTTGGTTACTCTGGCGTTCGCGAGATCGCGACGCGCGCAGATGGTTGTTGCTGGCTCTGCTGTTGATCTGTTTGCGGCTCGGATTCTTCGCCAGTCTCGAGAATCCAGAGCCGCGTTATACGGTGGAACTGTTTCCGTTCCTAATCATACTTGCAGGCGCGGGCGTCGCGACGATCAAGGGGTGGGTGAAGGCGACGGCGACGGACGCTGCTGCTCCGACGGTGGAATGACCGCTGGATTCGGATTGTCTGACGAAGAATGTAAGTGGATGGCTTTCCACGCTGTGCCGACGCGTTTGAACACGAGGGTCATGCGGCCTGCAACAGTTTCGGGAACGCCTTTGTAGTTTTGTGATTGCGTCCACAGGCAGGTCACGACCGCGCCGTTTGGTCCAAGCATCGTTACTGATACGTCACGCACCTCGAGCTTCACGTCTTTGATTTCCGGATAGGAGCTCTCGCGATTTTTCCGGACCTGTTCCCAGCCTTTCGTCACCGTGCCGTTGTAGTTAAACATGCTGAGACGCGGGTTGTTCCAGTAAACGCTCGTGACCTCGTTCACGCTTGCGTGCCTGATGCCGTCGAGCAGCGCGTTGAACGCGGCGAGCACGCCATCGGAGCCGGCGGCGTCCTGTCCGGTAGTTGCGGGCTTCTTTGGCGTTGGTTTTGGAGCCGCCTCGGTGGTTGCGGGTTTCTGCGTTTCGTTTGCGACAGGTTTAGTGCGGTTGGTGTTTGTGCGCGGACGCTCGGTCGTGGTTGACGAGTTTGAATTCTGAGCGTAGACGACGCCGCAGGTTAGAAGGAACACGAGAAGTACTTTAGTCATAACTAAGCTCCTAACACGGATTACGCGGATTAAAAACGAATTGTTCACCAGGGGATGCCGCTTCGTAATCTTTGTACTGAAGCGTCGCGGCCGAGCACATCGAAGATCTCGAACATCGATGGGCCCACGGCCTGGCCCGTTAACATTGTACGCGCGCCGTTGATCAATAGACCGGATTTGACGCCGGTTTCGTCGGCGAAGGCGCGCAGGGCGGCCTCTGCTGTCTCGATATTGAAAGGCTCTACGGTTTCGAGTCGATCGGCGAGCCCATTCAACAGCTCGCGCAAACGTGGTTCCTTGCGCAAGTTTTTTTGCACCGCTGCGTCATCGAAATCAAAGTCGTCGGAAAAATACGCGCGACCCTGTGCCGAAAAATCTTTCAGGGTGAAGTAGCGCTGGCGGATCAAATCGACTGTCTTGCGCAGCCACTCGGTCTCGTCATCGTCATACTCTTCGCGCCAGAGTTTGTTGGCGCGCAGCTCAGTCTTTACCATTGGCAGCAAGTCGTCGAGTGGCATCGTGCGAATGTATTCCGCGTTCATCCACAGCGCTTTGTCGTCGGTCCAACGGCGCGGATCGTTCTCCTGGAAGTTGAAGATCGAGTTAGCACGGTTGATCCCTTCGAGCGAGAAATACTCGACGAGCTCCTCTTTACTCAACACTTCTTTGCCTTCCGGCGGTGACCAGCCGAGCAGCGCGAGAAAGTTGCGAAAGGCGGCCGGCACGAAGCCGCGATCGCGATACGTCGTGAGCGAAACAACTTCGCCGTGTTTGCGCTTGGATAACTTGCCCTTGTTCGGCGCGAGTATCAGCGGGAGGTGCGCAAACTGCGGCACCGGCGCGCCCAGCGCCTCGTACAGAAGTACCTGCTTATGTGTGTTGGTCAGATGATCCTGTCCGCGGATGACGTGCGTGATGCCCATCGAGATGTCGTCGATCACGACTGACAGGTTGTAAAGCGGATGACCGTCCGAACGCAGCAGCACGAGATCTTCTATTTCAGAATAACCGCGCTCCTGTGGTCCATAGACGATGTCGTGAAACTTCGTTTGACCTGCAACCGGTACTTTCAAACGAATGGCGTATGGCTCGCCCGCGGCGGCGCGACGATCGGATTCTTCTTTCGACAAGTCGCGGCATTGATTATTGCGCAGATCCACCTGGGCCTTGGCGCGTTCGGCGATGCCTTGCTTGACGTCCTTGTCGTCACGCTGTTCCTTTGGCGTGAAGTCGCAATAAGCCTTGCCTTCGTCCACCAGACGAAACGCTGCGGCTTTGTGTTGCGGCGCATTGGCTGATTGGAAAACGAGGTCTTCGTCGTAATCGAGACCGAGCCACTCGAGACCTTCGATGATCGAGCGCGTCGACTCGTCCGTCGAGCGCTGCAAATCAGTGTCTTCGATGCGGAGCAGAAATTTGCCGCCGGTCTTCCGCGCGTAAAGCCAGTTGAAGAGTGCGGAGCGTGCGGCGCCGATGTGGAGATAGCCGGTTGGTGACGGCGCAAAGCGGACGCGAACAGACATATGCCTCAAAAAGTTTGCAAGCCACAAAGAGGCACAAGGACACAAAAGAATCAGTTAATGCTTTTGTGCTTTTGGTGCTTCTTTGTGGCTTAGTTATCTGGCGGAGATGACAGGATTCGAACCTGTGAAGGGCTTTTGACCCTTAACGGTTTAGCAAACCGCCGCCTTCAGCCACTCGGCCACATCTCCGTGCCGGAATCAGCGAAGACCAATTCTAGTCGCGAGCCACGGATTGTCAAGCCGAAGATCTTTAACCGCAGATTAACGCCGATGAACGCAAATCTGATCTGCGGTAGAATCGCGGCGTGCCTGATCGCCGTCAGTTTCTGCGCGGTTTGATTGCGACTCCGCTGATTGGAGTTTCCGCGGCCGCGGCGTACGCGCGTCTGATCGAGCCCTACAACTATTTGATCTCGGAAAACGACATCGTCATCCGCGACTTGCCGGCGGCGTTTGAAGGTTTTCGCATCACGCAGCTCACCGACATCCATCACAGCCGCATCCTCGGCATCGGCGAAGTGCAACGCGTGGTTAGTCTCGCGCAGCAA
>Ga0070699_100001808_pt1 | contig 19438 bp, 13 predicted proteins | sample KBSK1503metaG_FD_65473 | JGI IMG/M metagenome (GOLD analysis project Ga0070699, IMG submission 65473) | Corn, switchgrass and miscanthus rhizosphere microbial communities from Kellogg Biological Station, Michigan, USA - KBS K1-50-3 metaG | ecosystem: Host-associated > Plants > Roots >... | reverse complement strand
ACGCTGCTCGGAGACGGGAACGTCACCAACGCCGACTTCGACAACACCGGTGACATCCAGTTGATTCCGGAGCCGAGCATGCTGACCCTCTTCGGACTTGGCCTCTTGGGCGTCGGCAGCCGCATCCGCCGCCGCATCAACGGCTAGGTTTCGAATCCCGGTCAGTTCTCGGTCCTCTGGAGATCTGCCGCTGAAAGGCCCCGGTCGCTTCCGCGACCGGGGCCTTTTTGTTTTGTTCGAAGTCCCTTCCTGCACCGCCCGGACAGTTCCGGACGAACGTCTGCTGGACACCTGACTTTCCTTCCGGTCGCTTCCGCCCGCACCCGGCATCGGCCACGAAATGCCCGCGAAATCGGTGGTCCTGCGCTCTGGGTCTTGATGCGCCAGTGGCCGTCCATTTGCTAGCTCTGCACCTCGCCGCGAAGCGACCGGAACCTGTGTGAGGTCCGAGTCCTGCCGACGTTTTCAAGGAGCAACGTTGTGAAGATCCGCTCGATCGTTTCGATGTCGCTGAGTGCTGCCTGTCTGGCCCTGGTGACGTCCGCCTGCAGCGACGCCAACGCGGCGAAGCAGAGCGCATTCGAGAACGGAAAGAAGTTTGCCGAGGCCGGGCAAACGGGGAAGGCGATCGCCGAGTACCGCAATGCCCTTCGCCGCGACCCACGCTTCGGCGAGGCCCGGTTCAAGCTGGCGGAAGCCTACTCCACGCAGGGCAATGTGACGGCTGCGTTCCGCGAGTACATCCGCGCGGCGGACCTGCTGCCCAACGACGCGGCCGCCCAGAGTAAGGCCGCCGAATATCTGCTCGCCGCCCGCCGGTTCGAGGACGCGAAGACCCGCGCCGAAAAGACGCTGACAATCGACCCGAAGAACGTGCAGGCGCTGATCATCCGCGCCACCGCAATGGCCGGTCTCAAGGATGTGCCCGGCGCAATTGAGGAGATCGAGGAAGCGATCCGCACGGGAGCGGAGGACGGCCGCGTCGTCGCCACGCTAGGGGCGCTTCGGGCCGTCGACGGCCAGGACGTTGATGCCGAGGCGACGTTCAAGCGGGCGATTCAGATCAGCCCGAGCACGGTGGAACCACGCCTCGCGCTCGCCAGCTTCTACTGGTCCAAGGGTCGCCGCAAGGACCTCGAGGAAACGCTCGATCAGGCCCGCCAGCTCGATCCGAAGCACCCGAACGTCAACCGGATGCTCGCGTCGCTGTACATCGTGACGGGACGCGCTCCCGATGCCGAGATACCGTTGCTGGCCCTTGCGCAGGTCGAACCCAAGGCCCGGATCCTGCTCGCCGAGTACTACATCGGGATGAAGAAGCCGGAAAAGGCATTGCCGGTGCTGAAGGATCTCTCGTCGCAGAAGTCGTCGTACGCGAGCGCCACGCTTCGCATGGCTGAAATCGAGCGGGCGGGTGGCCGGCGCGACTCCGCCGAAAAGATGGTCGACGAGGTCATCAAGAAGGAACCGCGCAATGCGGATGCGCACACGATCAGATCCGGGTGGCGTCTTCTGGAGCGCAACAACGACGCCGCGCTGAGTGCCGCAAAGTCGGCCATCGAAGCGGATCCCGCGTCGGCACGCGCGCAGTTCGCGTTCGCCCAGGCGCAGGCGGCGAAGGGACAACGTGACGACGCCATCAAAGCGCTCAACGAAGTGTTGCGGCTCAACCCGCGTGTCGTCGCCGCCCAGCTGATGCTGTCGCGCCTGCAGTTGCAGATGGGCAACGTCGACGCCGCGTCGAAGGCGGCAGTCGAAGCGCAGAAGACGGCGCCAGGCCTGCCCGATGTGGAGCTCGCGCTCGCGCGATCGCTGCTGGCCAGGGGCCAGGTCCGCGAAGCGGAGGCACCGGTCAAAGTCATGCTCGATCGCTACCCGCAGCTGTCCGCCTCGCATGCGGTCAACGGCCTGCTGCTGGTCACGAAAAAGGACTATGTCGGCGCACGCGCCGCCTTCCAGCGCGCGCTCGACCGCAACCCTGACGATCTCGACGCGCTCAACGGGATGCTCGCACTCGACGGGATGAACAAAAGCCTGTCGACAGCCGTTGCACGGATCGACCAGCGCGTGCAGAAGAACCCGAAGAATCCGGCCCTCCTGATGACAGCGGCCCGCACGTACGCGGCCGCCCGCGAATTCGACAAGGCGGAACAGGCCCTCCGCACCGTGCTCGACGTCGACGCCAACAACCTTCAGGCGTATCTCCTGCTCGCGCGGACCTACATCGCGCAGAAGCGGCTCGACGATGCGCTGGCCCAGTTCGATGCGGCGGTCAAGCGGAGCCCCGGCAGCGTGGGCGCGGCAACCATGTCCGGCATCATCCTGCAGGTCCAGAACAAGCCGGCCGAGGCGCAGAAACGCTACGAAGCCATCGTCGCCGCGAACCAGCGGGCGCCGGTTGCGGCCAACAACCTCGCCTGGCTCTACGCGGAGTCGGGCACCAAGCTGACGGAAGCACTCACGCTGGCGCAGGCGGCCAAGTCCCAGATGCCCGATTCGCCAGAGGTCAGCGACACACTCGGCTGGGTGTATTACAAGCAGAACCTGCCGCAGCTTGCCGTGCCGCCACTGGAAGAGAGCGTGAAGAAGGAACCGATGAACGCCGCGTACCAATACCACCTCGGGCTCGCCTACGCGAAAGCCGGGATGGGCGACAAGGCGCGTGTGGCGCTGCAGAAGGCGCTGCAGATCAATCCGCAGTTCGACGGGGCCGACGTCGCGCGTAAGACGCTTGCCGATCTGAGAGGCTGACCGCGTGCAGAACCGCCTGGCAGCACGGGTAGCGCTGGGTCTGGCCGGCCTCGCGATAATCGCCGTCTACGCCCCTACTGTCGTCTGGTTGTGGGGACGTTGGACGATGAGCGTCTGGCACAACGCCCATGGTGCGCTCATTCCTCCGGCCGTCGCCTATCTCGCGTACGCGGAGCTGAAGCGTCGTCCCGACCTGCCGGTCGCGCCGAGCGCATGGGGCTTCGCCCTGCTCGGCCCCGCGCTGTTCCTCCACGCGCTCGACACCGGGATGCACACGGGTCTGCTGTCGGCCGCGTCGATCGTGCTGGCGCTGCCCGGACTCGCGCTGTTGTTCCTCGGCGGTGCGCGGACCAGGGCGATCCTCTTCCCGCTCACCTTCATGCTCTTCGCGCTTCCGATTCCACTCTCGCTCACGGAACGGCTGCACCTCGTGCTGCGACACATCGCGGCGGAGGCTACCGCCGCTGTCGTGCCGTTCCTGGGGATTCCCGTGTATGCGGAGGGAACGACGCTGAACATGGAGTCGGCGACACTCGCCGTCGGTGACGCGTGCAGCGGCTTCTCGACGCTGTATGCCGCGGCTGCGATGGCGTGCCTGATCGCCTACGGCGCCGATGGATGGAAGCGAAAGATCGTGGTCCTCGCGAGCGCCGCCCCGCTCGCGATTGCCGCCAACGTGCTGCGCATCATCCTGCTCGTCGCCGTCGTCGCAGAGACGGGTGTCGACGTCCTGGAGACCTGGATCCATCCCGCCTCGGGCATGCTGACCTTCGCGCTGGCCTTGCCGGTGATCATGTGGCTCGGCCGACCGCCCGCGAAAACCGCAACCGTGGTCGCGGCACGGACCGAAGCGACGGACATCGCCACACCGCGGTGAATCATCGTGGTGCGCGTGCCGTGCGGAGCAATGCCGTGAACGGTGCTGGAGTTCCCGGACTCGCCGTCCGATAGCCGGGAAGGAGCTGTGTAATGTCGCCGCGGTATGCCGTCGCCGTTTGCGTGCTTGCGCTCATCTCGCTGGTGCCCACGATCATTCACAGCTACGTCGGTGTGGTCATCGTCGATGGCCGCCACACGGCCACGGTGCCGCAGGCACTGGACGGGTACACATCGACGCCGAGCAAGCGCAGCGCGACATGGGGCAAGCGCCGCTTCGACAGCGATGACTGGATGGAGCGGAATTACAGCAAGGACGGCGACGACGTCATCGTGAGCGTCATCCGCTCGTACGACCTCAAGACGCTCTATCACCATCCGGAGCTGGCGGTCGCCTACCGCGAAGGGCACACCTATCAACCGGAGCGGACGCGCCGCTTTCCCGGCCGCGGACACGTGCCGGTTCATCTGTTGCGCGCCGTGGAACCGGACCCGGCCGTGGCGATGTACGTGCTTCAGTACGAGGACACGTTCGTCGAGCGCCCGGTGCTGTTCCAGCTGCGCACGTCGGGCGAGCTCCTGTTCACCGGACGAAAAGCAATGACGCTTTTCTTCGTTCAGGATGCGTCGGCGCCTGCGGACTCGACCCTGGCGACGGCGGGAGTGACCCGCGTCCTGTTTGCCGCCATCGACGCGTTCACCGCGCAGGGCGGGCGCCCTGTCGCGCGAGCCTCGGGCAGTCTCTAGATAATCACACCATGGATTCATCCAATCCCGTGCATTCGGTCGCCACAGCGGTATCGCCGCAGCCTCTGCATCCACCTGCGGACACGCGGTTGCAGCCACCGGCCCTGACGCACCTGCAGCGTCTCGAGGCCGAGAGCATCCACATCATGCGCGAGGTCGCAGCGGAGTGCGAGCGGCCGGTGATGCTGTACTCGATCGGCAAGGACAGCGCGGTGATGCTGCGCATCGCCGAGAAAGCGTTCGCGCCAGGGCCGATCCCGTTCCCTCTGCTGCACGTCGACACGACCTGGAAGTTCCGCGACATGATCGCGTTCCGCGACGAGTCGGCGAAGCGGCTTGGCTTCCAGCTGCTGGTCCACATCAACCAGGAAGGGGTGGCGCTCGGGATCGATCCGTTCCGCCACGGGTCTGCCCTGCACACCGACGTCATGAAGACGCAGGCGTTGAAGCAGGCGCTCGACAAGTACGAGTTCGATGCCGCGTTCGGCGGGGCCCGCCGTGATGAAGAGAAGTCCCGCGCCAAGGAGCGGGTGTTCTCCATCCGCTCTGCTCAGCACCGCTGGGATCCGAAACAGCAGCGTCCGGAGCTCTGGCGCCTCTACAACTCGCGGATGCGCAAGGGCGAGAGCATCCGCGTGTTCCCGCTGTCCAACTGGACCGAGCTCGATGTGTGGGAATACATCTATCTCGAGAACATCCCGATCGTGCCGCTGTACTTCGCCAAGGAACGTCCGGTGGTGCAACGCGACGGCACCTGGATCATGGTCGACGATGAGCGCATGCCGCTGGCGCCGGGAGAAACGCCGCAGATGAAGAAGGTCCGGTTCCGCACGCTCGGCTGCTATCCGCTGACCGGCGCGATTGAAAGCGATGCGGACACGCTGCCGGCGATCATCCGGGAGATGCTCGTGACCCGCAGCTCGGAACGGCAGGGGCGCGTGATCGATCACGATCAGGCCGCGTCGATGGAGAAGAAGAAGCAGGAAGGGTATTTCTGATGGCGGTCGCTGCCATGTCCGAAACGGATGTCGATGCATACCTGCGGTGGCAGGAGCGCAAGACGCTCCTGCGCTTCATCACCTGCGGCAGCGTCGACGACGGCAAGTCGACGCTGATCGGCCGACTGCTGTACGAATCGAAGGTCCTGTTCGAGGACCAGCTCGCGACCTTGGCCGCCGACTCGAAGAACGTCGGCACACGCGGGGGCGAGCTCGATTTCGCGCTGCTGGTCGATGGTCTTGCCGCCGAGCGCGAGCAGGGCATCACGATCGACGTCGCGTACCGCTACTTCTCCACCGACAAGCGCAAGTTCATCGTCGCCGACACGCCCGGTCACGAGCAGTACACGCGCAACATGGTGACCGGCGCCTCCACCGCCGACCTGGCCGTCATTCTCATCGACGCGCGCAAGGGCGTGCTGACGCAGACACGGCGTCACAGCTTCCTCGTCTCGCTGCTCGGCATCCGGCGGATCGTGCTCGCGGTGAACAAGATGGATCTCGTCGCGTACTCGCGCGACGTGTTCGCGCGAATCGAAGAGGACTACCGGCAGTTCGCGGCGCGCCTCGGCATCGATGACGTGCTCTGTATTCCGATTTCCGCGGTCGACGGCGACAACGTCGTTCGGCGCTCGACGGCCACGCCGTGGTACAGCGGACCCGCGCTGCTCGAATACCTCGAGACGGTACCACTCGCAGAGGCGACGGCACCGAAGCCGCTGCGCCTGCCGGTGCAATGGGTGAACCGGCCGAATCAGGACTTCCGCGGCTTCGCCGGCGTGATCGTCAGTGGATCGGTGCAGCCGGGTGACCCGATCTGCGTCGCACCGTCGGGCCGGACCAGCCGCGTCGCGCGCGTGCTGGTCGGCGAGGTCGACGTGCCGGTCGCCGGCGCGGGACAGTCGGTCACGGTGACGATCGAGGACGAAATCGACATCAGTAGGGGCGACGTCATCGCGGCGGCGAATGCGGCGCCGCCGGTCGCCGATCAATTCGAAGCGACCATCGTCTGGATGCACGAGCAGCCGATGCTGCAGGGGCGCTCGTATCTGGTGAAAGTCGGCACGCAGATCGTGCCCGCCACCGTCGCTCCGTTGAAATACCGGATCAACGTCAACACGCTCGAGCACGTGGCAGCGCGACGTCTGGACCTGAACGACATCGGCGTGTGCGGCATCGAGCTGGCGCGCCCCATCGTGTTCGAGACGTATGCCGAGAACCCGGAAATGGGCGGGTTCATCCTGATCGATCGGCTGACGAACAACACAGTCGGCGCCGGTCTTCTGCAGTTCGCGCTGCGACGGTCGCACAACGTCCACTGGCAGTATTTCGACGTCGACAAGCGCACGCGGGCCGATCTGAAAGCACAGAAGCCGTGCGTGCTGTGGTTCACGGGTCTCTCCGGCGCGGGCAAGTCGACCATCGCCAACCTGGTCGAAAAGCGGCTCACGGCGCTGGGGCGTCACACATATCTGCTCGACGGTGACAACGTGCGCCGCGGTCTCAACAAGGATCTGGGGTTCACCGAAGCCGATCGCGTCGAGAACATTCGCCGGGTCGCCGAGGTGTCACGGCTGATGGCCGACGCCGGGCTGATTGTCCTGGTGTCGTTCATCTCGCCGTTCCGCGCGGAACGGCGGATGGCACGCGAGCTGTTGGAGCCAGGCGAGTTCTACGAAGTGTTCGTGGATACGCCGCTGGCCATCGCCGAGCAGCGCGATCCAAAGGGCCTCTACAAGAAGGCGCGGCGCGGCGAGCTGAAGAACTTCACCGGCGTCGACTCACCCTATGAATCGCCGCAGAATCCCGAGCTCCAGCTGGACACCACGAAGCTGTCGCCGGAAGACGCCGTCGAAGTCATCGTTCAGCACCTGGCAAGTACGGGAGTGATCGATCTCGGCTGACGCTGGTCAACTCCCAACCCTCTGACGCAGATCCAACCTCCAACTCCCAAACGATTGGGAGTAGGTTCCAGGCGAAGCGGATTGGGAGTTGGGCGTTGTCTGCCTAGGACTCCGGGAGGATTCTCGTATCGTTGCGCGCCGGCCCCGGCGGCGTGTTCAAGTATGTCGACGGCGACAGCACGAGCTGATCGATCGAGATACCGTCCTCGCGGGTTTGCACGCGGATCGTTTCCCAGCCACTTGACGCAAAGATGATCTGGGGACCGAGCGTTCCAGGCGAACTGCCGTAGCCGTTGTCCTGCCACCCCCACGCGCGCGGAAGACAGCTGGTGCTGCAGTCGGCCAGCTGCACCATCATCGCCGACGTCGTCCCGATGCGAACCGTCGGCACGCCGTTGCCGTCGACGCTGCTGGAGAACTGCACCCACACTGAATCGTGTGCGGCTGAATTGCTGTCGGCCCGTTCGCGCAGCCATATCCGATACGCAACACCTGCTTCCACCCAGGCGGTCACCTCGAAGTAGTTGGCGGGATCCGCGGAGGGCGACGGAAAGCTTTGCCCGGCGCTGGGGTGTCGCAGTTTCAGTCCGTCCGCGGCGCTCGCATCCGAAAACACACTCCAGGCGCCGGTCATGATGGGCGCGTGCCATGTGTGGATAACCACCTCCGCTGCCGATCCCGAGGACTGCACCAGCTCGTACGCGCCGACGTCGTACGCGCGACCCTGCGGCCGCGCGACGCCGGCTCGATCCGTCGTGACCGCGGCGATGGTCACGCCCGCATCGACGGGAGTGGAACCGGCGACCAGCGCGTAGTTGTCGGCGGTGGCGTTGACGAACACGTTCGAATTGACGACGAGGTTCGACGGGTCGGCGGCTTCGACCGGCCGCGTCGACCCGAGGATGAGGAGATTGCGGACGTCGAGTCCCAGCCGCCCCGACGATGCGGCCTCGAACGGCTTCGTCACAGCGCGGCCGAACGTCGAATTCCAGATGCGGAGGACCTCGATGTTGTCCTCGTACCGGTCCGCTTTCGCCACGTTGGAAACGACGGCGTTCTTGACGGTCACCCACGCGCCGCCATTGCTGCCGGGGCCGCGGGTGCGGAACGCGATCTCGGAGTCGTACACCGTCACGCGATCGAGCGTCGCGTCGATGTTCTCCTTGAGATTGAACGCCGCCATGTTGCCGATGAGCCCGTTGCGGAAGCCGTAGGCGACCGTGTCGCGGACCGTGATGGTGGCGCGTGGCGCGGAGGCATTCGTCTTCGTGTCGAGCGCGTTCTCGCCCGGAACCGTCCCCGCAGCGAATCCGTTCTCTGCCGCCTGGAGCGGAGCGAGCCAGATCCGGCATCCTTCAATCGTGACGCGATTCCAGCCAGGAAGATTTCGTCCCGGATCGAGCTGGATGCCATCACCCGAGAACGTGTGAATCTCGGTATTGCGAATGACGAGATCCTGCACGGCCCCGGCGACGATGCCATGGGCGTCGGTGCGGCCGCCGGCGGCATTGAGCGCGTGGTGCAGGAGCGAATCTTCGATGAGCACGCCTGCCGGCGCCGCCATGTCGATCAGGTCTTGCGTCGAGCGACGCACTTCGACATTGCGCAGGATCAGATAGGCACCCGTCGCAAACACTTTGATCGTGTCGCCGGTACCGTATTGACCGTCGAAGGCCAATCCATCAAACGTGAGGTAGGCGTTCGAAATCGTGAGAACGCGCCCGGACGCGGTCACGACGGCGGACCCGCGTGCGCCGGCTGCGCGAATGGTGATGCGCGAGCCGACGTTCCCCGCACGAGGGGTGGTCAACACTTCGTTGTAGGTGCCCGGAGCAACCGTGACCGTGTCGCCTGGCTGGGCCGCATTCAGGCCGTTCTGAATCCTGCCGAACGGCGAGGCACTGCTCCCGTTGCCAACGCCGCCGGGTGCCACGAACCACTCCGTCGCTTCCGCCCGCAGCGGAAGCATTCCACACGCAATGCACGCACAGAGACAAACGAGCAGTCGTCTGAGCATTCGAGGGCTCCAGGAAGAGGGTTACCGATTGTAAAAGAAGAAGCGGCGGAGACTGCGGGGGTCGGCAGACGACTCGCCGAGTTCATTTTCGCGTCATCAGCCGATTTGTCAATCGTGGCTGCATGACACGTTTCCTGACACTCGCTGACAGGAAAGAACGGGCAAGCGAAACGATCAGCTCGAGGAAACGGCGTTCGCGGCGGCAGGCAAACGGTTGAGCAATGCCTCGTAGTGTGATTCCGGCAGCCCGGTGACACCAAAGAATTCGGCGCGGCGCGTGCCTGGCCCATGGAAATCGGAGCCGCCGCTCACCGCCAGTCCATGCTGATCGGCAATGGCAAGATAGCGGGCTTGCGCCTCCTCGTCGTGCGAGCTGTGAAACGCCTCGATCGCGACAAGACCGGCGTCCACGAGCTCGGAAATGATGTCGTCCTTCTTCGTGTAGCCAGGGTGCGCGAGCGACGACAGCCCTCCGCCACCCGCGATCAGCGCGACGACCTCCGCCGGCGACGCGCCGCGATGCGGCACATACGCGGGTCCGTTCTCGTTGAGAAATCGGTCGAAGGCCTCGGGGACGGATGCGACGTGGCCGGCGGCGATCAGCGCGCGTGCGATCTGCGGTCGCGCGAGCGCCTTTCCTCCCGAGCGCGATGCGCCGTCGATCAGCGGCGCGAGATCGATGGGTGCACCGAGCGTCTCCAATCGGCGCGCGATCTCGGTCGCCCGCTCGACCCGGTTCTTCCGCTGCGTCGCCAGCATCTCCTGCAAGCCGGGCGCGGACTCGGGCAGGAAGTACGCAAGCACGTGGACGTCCTTGCCGCCATGCACCGCGGTGATCTCGATGCCCGGGATGATCGTCAGGCCATGTTCCGCCGCCGCCGCAACGGCGCGGGCCACGCCCGCCATCGTGTCGTGATCGGTCACGCTCATGATCGCGATTCCAGCGCGATGCGCGTGATCGATCAGGTCCTCGGGAGCCAGGGTTCCATCGGATGCCGTCGTGTGCATGTGCAGGTCGATCATCGAGTGGCCGCCGTGCAAACGCGGCACCAGGGACGACCGCGCAATTCCGTCTGTTATCATGCGGCGGTCGCAGCGATACACCCGCATCCTGAAAAAAGTCTGGAAAACAGAGGAATTCACCGAGGGATCGGCGACTGCGATTCGGCGGCACCGCGCAAAATGCTGCCCGCGCGACATCTCGGGCCGGTCGTCGGCCGTTCGCCGGCGTGGCCGTTGCTTTGCCTATCCGAGTCGGAACCATGTCCGCCGCTCTGCCAGCGCACGCGCCCCCTGGACACGCCCCGGGGCACGCGATGACGTCGATGCCGATGTCCGGCTCGCCATTCATCCGGCGCTGGGCCAGCGTCACGCTCGTCGGCGCGGTGGTCATCACGGCGGTCGACGCTGCCCTGCTGCAGCGCTCGAAAAACTTCTTCACCGGCGGGTTTCTGACCGTTCAGTACTTGCGTGGGCCGGCCGAGACTGCGGCGTTTCTGCTCGTCTCGTACGTGAGTGACGCAGCGGTGCTCGGCCTGCTCGCCGCAGTGGTCATGTGGGTCCTCGGCCGGACGCGCGTGCGTGCGAGCGCCTGCGCGATCGCCGGGCTGCTGGCCGGGCTCGGCTCGCTGCTCCTGGCCGACGTCCTGTCGTACGAACTGGTGCGATATCTCGGCGATGCGCTCGACCTGTCGCTGATGTTCGATTTGACCGGGCGGAGCATCGGTGAATTCTTCGCGGTCGCGTCCTCGCACCTGCTGCTGCCCGCGTTGTTGATCGTCGCCGCGGGAGGCGCCGCAGCGGGCGTGGTGTGGGTCGTCCATCGGCGCTCGAAAAACGAGCGCCTGCACACGCGCGCACGCGCGCTCGTTCTGCCGCTGCTGGCGGCGGTCGGTGGGCTGCTGATCGTCACGTCGGCAAATGCATACGACGAGACGATCGAGGATGGGGCCCTGCGCAAGCCGAGCGGACGGTTGCTGGCGACGGTGGCGAACGTCCTGACCGACGTGGATGGCGATGGGTTCGGGATCGGCGGGCGCCAGACGGATCCGGACCTGTTCAACGCGTCAGTGTTTCCGTACGCGGTCGATGCACCTGGCAACGGCATCGACGAGGATGGCGTCGGCGGTGACCTGCCGGCCGATACGCCGCCATACACGGAACCACCCGTGTCGTCGGCACCGTGGACGCAGCATCCGGACGTTCTCCTCGTCGTGCTCGAGAGTTTCCGCGCGGACGTCGCCGGTGCGCGCGTCAACGATCGGCCCGTCACGCCGGTACTCGACGCGCTCGCGGCGCGCGGCGTGTCGTCGCTCCATGCCTACTCGCACAACGGGTACACGGCGCAATCGCGATACCACATCTTCTCGGGCAGCCTCGCGGGCGTGCGCGATCGCCGCACGCTCGTCGACGATTTCAAGCAGCAGGGCTATCACACGGGGTACTTTTCCGGACAGGACGAATCGTTCGGCGGACGGGCGTACGCCGTCGGCGCCGACCGCGCCGATGTCACATTCGATGCGCGCCAGGACCGCGAGCATCGCTACTCGACGTTCTCCACCGCGGGCAGCCTTGCGGTTCCGCTCTCTATCGTGCAGCAGCGCGTTTACAGCTTCCTGCAGACGGACGGAAAGGATCAGCGGCCGTTGTTCGTGTACGTGAACTTTCATGACACGCACTTCCCGTACTCGCACGATGACATTCACACGATCACGTCGCCCGTGCGTCTGGAGCGCGGCGAGATCGCACCTGAGCGGCGCGACGCGCTGTGGGCGACCTATACGAACACCGCGGCAAACGTCGACCGGGCGATCGGCGAGGTCGTCGACGCGGTCCAACGGGCTCGCGGCAGGATGCCCGCCGTCATCGTCACCGCGGATCATGGCGAGAGCCTCTTCGACGAAGGCTTCCTCGGCCACGGCTACGCCTTGAACGACGTCCAGACCAGGATTCCGTTCGTGGCGGCCAACCTGCCGCTGGTCGTCACCGAGCCGTTCGGCGAAGACGACCTGCGCGATGCCATCGATCGCGCGCTGCGTACCTCGCCGGATGTTGCGGAACGCCCGCGGATCGAGGAACGCTCCGACCAGGAGGTCTTTCAGTATCTGGGCACCATCGACAGGCCGAGACAAATCGCCTTCCTGACCGCCCGCGGTCGCACGATCTACGACTTCCGCAGCCGGCAATTTCAGGCGGCGTCAGGCGCGTGGCGGCAACCCCAGGAGCTCACGGGTACCGACCGAGACGCGTTTCTCTCGCTCGTCCATCGCTGGGAACGCATGGTGCTCGCTCGCCGCGGCCGCGCACAGCATGAGAGCTAGGCGCGCGATCGCATCGCTCGTCGGCGGCATCCTCGTCATCGCTGCTCTGGCCGTTCCGCGTGCCGGCGACCTGCTGGTCGTGATGCGATCGGTGCCATCACCACAGGCGATCGTCGAGCTCGCCAGTCACGAATGGGAGCGCCTTCCGGCAACTGCGCGCGAGGCAGCCCAGTACCCCGAGGCCGTCATCCTGCTCACGCAGCCGGTCCGACCGACCGTGGACAACTGTACGAGCTGCGCCGACCGCGTGGGATGGCTGGTGTGGCTCGGGGCTGGGGGGCATCCGATCGTCGTGCTCCGTCGGAGGGTGTTGAATACACACGACGAGGCGCTCGCGGTGCGTGAGTACTGTCAACAGAACGCGATCAAGCGGCTGCTCGTCGTGACGTCGCCGTATCACACGCGTCGAACGCTGGCGACGTTCGTCTCCGTCTTTCGCGGACTGGACACGCAGATCGGCGTCTACCCGGCCTCGCAGGAATCGACGGCGAGGCCCGACGAGTGGTGGCGTCAACCGTACGACCGTGCCTATGTGCGATACGAGTGGGCGGCGCTGGCCTGGTATGCGATCCGGTACGGCGTGAGCCCCTTCGTGCCTGAGGAGGCGACGCTGTGAGAACCAATTCGAACAACAGTGAGGCAACGACATGAGCTCGCCGACCGCGGCGCGACGTCGGATGTACAACGCCACAGGCGATCACTACGAAACCGGCCGGTATGGCGACCGGCACATGGAGAGTTATCGATCGTTCCGCGATCACACGCTGCTGTCGATTCTTCACGACACGTTTGGCGATCAGCGCCTGCGGATCCTCGAAGTCGGCTGCGGGACGGGTCTGACGCTCGATTTCCTCGCCAAGCACACGCAGCACGTGACATACGGAAGCGATCTCTCGGAAACCATGCTTCGCCAGGCGGCGGAAAAGATGAATGAACGCACCGGCCGCGTGCGGCTGGCGTTGGCCGATGCCGCGAAGCTCCCCTACCGCGAGGGATTCTTCGACGTCGTCTTTGCCACCCGGTTCATTCACCAGTTCGAGCACGAAACGAAACGCCGGCTGTGGCAGGAGCTGCAGCGCGTCACGCGCACTGGCGGCCTGATGGTGATCGAGTTCTATGCGCGTCCGTATCACTGGGTTCGCTACTTTCTGGGTGGAAGCAAGGGACGGTCGCGTTCGGAGTATTTCTATCACTTCCCGTCCAAGCGTGAAGTGCGCGACATCGTCCAGCGGCCATTCGAAACCTATCCGTTGCGGCTTCTCGGCTCGCGCGTGATTGCCAACGCCCTGGGCGATGAGCGGACCCGGACGGTGACGCGTGTCGGCGGGCGGTTGGCGGGCGGACTTCTCGTCGATGAATACTTCCTCGCCGCACGAAAGTCCTGACGTCGAACGTGAAGCCGACCGGTTGTCGCTGATCGTGCAGGCGCACGATCGCGACTTGCGCTCGCGGGTGCATGGCTCCACCTTCGACCTGGACGGCGCCAGATTCGAACTGAAGTCGAAGGGCCGCAACACGGTCTACCGCGTGAAGGCGCGCCACAGCTGGTTTCTCAAGCTGGTGGCGCGCAAGAACGAGGGTGCCATCGTCCGTGAGCAACTGGGCGTTGAGATGATCAGCGCGGCGCTTGGGACCGAGAGGCTCTATCGAGGAGCGCGGACGGTGAGGCTCTCGACGTCCCCTCCGTATGTCCTCGCGGAGCGCATCCCGGGAACGCAGCTCAGTCGTCTCCTCTTCAGATCGTGCTGGACTCCGGGCCGCAGCGCGTCCGACCACATGGCCCGCGTGTTCGAAACGCTTGGTCACACGCTGGCCACGCTCCACGTCGGGATCGCCGCTTCACCCGACACGCCTGCCGCGACAACGGGACCGTTCGCAAAGGTGCAGGGGCTTCTCGAGCGCACGGGGCAGCGAGGACGCGTGGTCGATGCGATTGCCGCATGGCTCACGACGCACCGCCTTTCCGATGCGGGCACCACGTTCATTCATGCGAATTTCCGATTGGACAATGTGCTGTCGTGTCCGCCGACCGTGGGCTTCATCGATTTCGAAAACTGCGGGCTGGGCTCGTCGTACCAGGACCTGTCGCGCCCCATCAGCCAGCTGGCCCTCACGCTGTCGTCGCCCCTGTTTCCCGTCGGCCGCATCCAGTACTGGGTCAGAGCGTTCTTGCAGGGGTACGAACGAATACACACCTACGATCGACAGCTGCTGTGGCAATTCGTGGCCGCACGCCAGGCGCGTCACTACCTGGAGAGCCTCGACAAGTCTCGTCTTTCCAACCGCATCGGGGGAATTCCCATCACCAGGCGCGGGCTCGAGAGACTGACGCTGACGATGCTGGCCCAGGACTCGACGCATCCATTTCTGCGGTCGGGCGCCTGACTGTCCCGGGCGACCCGGAATTGGGGCGGGCGGGCCGATTCTGAAAAAAGTCTGGAATACAGAGGAACTTGCCAGCCGACCAGGGGGATGATTCGCGAATCCGGCCCGAAAACATTGGGCTCCTGGCACCTTGGACCGGGTATTGGCGACCCTCCCGCGTGGCCGTCGCTTTGCCTATCCTCTCCGGGTCAATGTCCGTCTGCCTGACAATACACGCCATCATGACGCCGCGCCCCGCGTCCTTGCCGCACGAAACGACGCGATGACGAGCGGACCGCGCACGATCCTGTTCGTCAACTCGTGGAGCACGGCACACGGCGGTAGTTCGACGTCGCTGATCGACGTGGTCGTCAACCTCGATCCGGCACGGTATCGGCCCGTCGTCATGTGCCCGACGGAAGGCGACCTGCCGGAGCGGCTCCGCGAGGCGCAGATTCCGGTCCTGGTTCGTGGCATGCACCGCCCGACGCGCGAGGAGCTGCATCGATTCCTGCTCGAAGTTCCCCGTCACTGGCGCTGGCTGCGCGCCGAGTCGATCGCACTGGTGCACGGGAATACGTCCTCGTCGCGCCGCAGCATCGTGCAGGCAGCAGTGACCGCGCGTGTGCCGTATGTGCAGCACGTGAGGAACGTGGTCAAGCACACGAACATCACCTATGGCTTCGACGTCGCGCAGCGAATCGTGTGCAACTCGGAATCGACGGCTGCGCCGTTTCAGGGTCGACCCGGTTTGCGCGCGAAGACCGTCACCATCTACAACGCCGTCGATCTGGCGCGCTACGACATGGAGCAGGACGGCCGGCGCGGAGAGCTCGGCTTCGATCAACAGCGCCCGGTCATCGGCTTCGTCGGGCAGATCGTTCCCCGCAAGGGCGTGACGACGCTCATCACCGCGATGCGCGAGGTCGTCGCCCGGATTCCCGATGCGGTCCTCGTCATCGTCGGCTGCGCGCCGCCTGACGAGATCGAATACGAAGCCGAATGCCGGCGTCTCGTGTCGAGTTTCGGGCTCGACGACCACGTTCGATTCATGGGCTATCGTCGCGACGTGCCGGCGTTCATGCGGACCTTCGACGTGTTCGCGCTGCCGACGCGCTCCGAGCCGTTCGGGAAGGTGGTCATCGAGGCGATGGCCGCACGATGCCCCGTCGTCGCCACGCATGTCGGCGGCATTCCGGAGATCATCACCGATTCCGATCTGGGAACGCTGATCGCTCCCGACGATCCGGCGGCGCTCAGCACTGCCCTGCTCGCGTACTTGACGGATTCTGAACGGCGCGCCGTCGTCGGCGCGCAGTCTGCGGCGTCGGCGCGCGACCGCTTCAGCATGAAATCGATGCTCGATCGCCTGCAGTCGCTCTATGACGAAGTGATCGATCTGCACTCGTCGGCTCGCCCGGCACGGATGCCGGCTCCGCAACGCGAGGGTGCGGCGTGACCGGTACGGGCGTCGGGAGACGCGCGGCGATCGATTTGCGCGGGTGGTCGGCGCTGCCGCTGCTCGCCGCGGTCGAGAGTTGTGCGTCGCCGCTCCTGTTCGTGACCGGCAGAACGACTGCGTGGGTGTCGCGCGGAGCGCTGGTCGACGCCGATTTCGTGGACGCGCCTGGCGCGTACGATTCGCGGTGGCCGTTCGGCGCCGGAGAGCTTCGCGGCGTGATCATCGATGGAGATGCGTTGGCCGAACGCGGAGACGACGACACGTTGCGTCACGTGGTGGCCGAGGCGACGCGTGCCACCAGGTCGAGTGGCAGCGTCAGCATCGTGTGCCGCCACCGTCGCGTCCCGCGCCGACTGCGTGCCTGGAGGGAGTACCGGCGGCCCTCCGCGGAGCGGTGGCAGCGTGCCGCGGCGAATCTGGGCCTGCATGGTCGCACCGACGGCATCGTCGGGCTCGACGGGGACCGCGTAACCGAGATCGGGCTGATGGCCGACGGCTCGCGCGCGCCGCACGCGGATCGCGTCGTTCTGGGTGTGACGACCGACGAGAAGAGCGTGCACACGGTCGAATCGATCGTGTCTGAGGCGTCGGCGACGTGCGGGATCGCCCTGAAGATCGAACGGATTGCGGTGCGGAAGATCGGCAAGACCGCCGTATTCCTCACGGCCGGTGACGGGCGGCGGTTCGTCATGCGAATCGCGCGCAGTCCCATTGCGCTGTCGCGCGCGGATCGCAACTTCGAGACGTTGAAATGGCTGCACGCCTCCAACCTGCCCGACTGGTTGAAGACGCGTCTGCCAGCGACGATCGCACGGGGCACTCACGCCGGCTACCCGTATTTCGTGGAAGGCTGGCTCGACGGCGTTGCGGGCCCCCGTCGATCGACGGGTTCGTGGGGAGCGCGGTGGGAGCCGGAGGCCGTTCGCTACATCTCCGCGCTCCACGTGGCAACGGCACGACGCGAAATCCTCGCTGGCGACGCGATGGCGGCCTTCGTGGGACAACCCGTCGCTCGCCTCGTCGAGAATTGCGACACGCGTGTCACGTCGGTGCTCGGACGCGTGGAAGCCTGCTGCCAGGCGTCACTCGAGGGACGTGTGCTGCCTCTGGTCCGGACACATGGCGACTTCACCGAATCGAACTGCCTGTTCGACGCGCGCGGCGGGCTGACAGGCGTCATAGACTGGGAGGTCTCACAACCCGACGGCCTGCCGCTGCTGGACCTGCTGCAACTGATGCCGATTCCCGGTGAGGAGGGATCGCACCCGCGCTGGCAGCGGTTCGACGCGTGGCTGGAGCTCGTTCGTGATCCCGCGCGCGCAGCGGCGGAACCGGTGCTCGGCGAATACATGCGCGCGCTCGACATCCCGCTGGAGACGATTCCCGGTCTCGTGCTGGTGCAATGGCTGACGCACGTCGCGGATCGTCTAGAGGCCCGGCGGGACGACGAACGGTGGATCAGGCTGCGTGTGCAGCAGCCACTCGAGACCCTGGGAAGGACATTGTGAGCGAGTCAGGCGTGACGACAGAGGTGATTGAAGTACCCGTGGCCGATGCGCGCGTACGTCGCGCGGCGTCCGGAGCACGCAAGAAGCAGAAGGCCTACGGGAAGACAGCAAAAGTGGGCGCACTCTGGGCGATGGGACGCGAGTCGATTACCCAGCTCATTGGCATCCCGACCACCTTCCTCCTCGCGCGCCTGCTGACGCCTGCCGATTTCGGCATCGTCGCGGCCGCGGCCTTCTTCATTCAGCTGGGCAAACGCCTCGGCAACATGGGTCTCAATACGGCGCTCGTCCGCATGAAGGACGTGCGCGAAGAACATCGCGCCTCGGTGTTCTGCATCAACATGGTCTTCGGCATCGTCGCGTGGATCGCGCTGATGCTGACCGCACCGTACATCGGCGTGTATTACCACGACGAACGGGTCACGAGCGCGCTCCGTGTCGCCGCGACGATCTTCCTCGTCAATTTCTTCGGAGCCGTGGAGTGGGCGACGCTCCAGCGCGACATGCGCTTCAAGGACATGGCGTTCGTCGAGTGGACGCAGCCGGCACTGTTCCTGCCGATCTCGGTCGGCCTGGCGTGGGCGGGCTGGGGGTACTGGTCGCTGCTGCTCGGCCAGGTGATCTCGAACTCGGCGTCCACCTTCGCGAAGGTGTATTACGGACGCTGGCGTCTGTCGCTCGCCGTGACTCGACGGGGGCTGGCCGAGACGATCCCGTTCGGAATGGGCGTCTACGCCAAGCGTCTGCTCACCTATGCCGCGGAAAACGTCGACAGCCTGATCGTCGGCGGCATGTTTGGCGTCACCTGGCTCGGGTACTACGACAAGGCGTTCAACGCGTCCGACAACCTGGCGAACCGGCTGTCGCTCGGCGCCACCGTCATGTTCCGCATCTTCGCCATCCTGCAGGAGGAGCGGGAGCGGTTCGTCCGGGCATACACGAAGACGATGATGGCTGGAACGATCATCACGCTGCCGATCTTCGCCGGCCTGATCGTCGCGGCGCACGAGTTCATCGTCGTCTGCTTCGGCCGCAAATGGGAGCCGGCGGTCGTGCCGTTTCAGCTCCTGATGGCAGCCGGGGCGCTGCGTCTGATCACCGGGTACGCGAGCGCCGCCATCCAGGCAAGCGGCCAGATCTGGGGCGAGGTGTGGCGCAAGGTCGGTCATGTCTGCCTCATGATCGCGCTGTTGCTCGTGCTGCGCCCCTGGGGTATCCAGGGTGCCGCGCTGGCAGTCTCGAGCTCCGCGCTCGTGCTCGCCATCCTGATGCAGGACTTCGTCCGCAAGACGGTTGGCCTCACGTGGCGCGAGCTGCTGGCGCCGCTGGGACCGAGCACGCTTTCGGCGATCGGCACGGCTGCCGCTGTCGCGGCTGCCACCGTGGCCGGCCGTGCGATGCTGCCGTCGCGGACCGAGTTGCTGCTGCTGGCGCTGCAGGCGGTCGCTGGTGGCGTGTTCTGGCTTGCATTCACGTTATACGGACGGATCG
>Ga0070699_100001807_pt1 | contig 19451 bp, 18 predicted proteins | sample KBSK1503metaG_FD_65473 | JGI IMG/M metagenome (GOLD analysis project Ga0070699, IMG submission 65473) | Corn, switchgrass and miscanthus rhizosphere microbial communities from Kellogg Biological Station, Michigan, USA - KBS K1-50-3 metaG | ecosystem: Host-associated > Plants > Roots >... | reverse complement strand
CCTGGCCAGCGTGGTAATCGCGGCGCGGCGGGAGGCTCCGCGCCGCGGCTTGCTTACTGGGCCAGCCGGAACGGCGGGTACCGGTCGGTGACGAGGGTGAACGCATAGGCGGTCACCCGGGGGTACTTGCGCCGGAACAAGATCATCAGCAACGGGCCGAGGAACAGCGGGCCCCCGGCCCCGGCGGCCAGCGCGGTGGTGCCGTTTGAGGAGGTCCATTGCCCTGTCCCTCCGGACACCGCGCCGAGCACGATCGCGATCGGGATTATCAGGAAGATGCGGAAAGCCGTGCTCAGCCGATTGAGCCGCCGCCGGGGTAGTCAACGGAGAAGCGAACCGGATATTCCACCACGCACCCCTTTCTGGGTTGGTCCATGATGCCCCCGGCAGCCCGGCCGAGATCACTGCCCCCGCCGCCGCCCGGCAGACACGTGCCTTCGGCATCGCCTGATCCTCCCGGTCCTGCCGTCGATAAGCCTCACTGTGGCCCGCGCCGCTGGAATGAGCCTGAAATCGCGCTGAAACCGGCCATGGCCGCGGAAGAAAAGCCATAAACACGCACGCTCCGCTTGGCCACGGTGATACTCGGGACGGTGCGGTCCGTGGCTGATCCGCACCGGGTTAGCCTGCAAGGGTGGGCGTCCGAACGGGCGTGACCTGGGCTGCGGCGGCAGTCTATCTCGCGTCAGCCGCAGCGTGCTGCGTGCTGGCCGCGCGCAGTTCGGCCCATTTCGCCGACATCCAGGTCTACCGGATGGGCGGCGCGGCCGTGCTGCACGGCGAGGATCTCTACCGGCTCAGATTGGGCGTGCTGCCGTTTACCTACCCGCCATTCGCGGCGGTCGTGCTCACCGCGCTCGCCACTGTCCCGTTCGGTGCGGCCGTGGTGTTGCTGACCGGGGCGAGCGTGGCCGCCCTGCCGGTGACGCTGTACCTGGCACTGCGGCTATCCCGATCCGGCGAGCCTGGTCCGCCGGGCCGCGGATGGGCTCCGGTCGTGGCACTGGCCGCGGGGGCGGCGGCCATCTGGCTGGATCCCGCCAGGGCTACGCTCGGCTACGGCCAGGTAGACATTCTCCTTGCCGCGGCGGTGCTGTACGACCTGACGCTGCCGGGCACCTCCCGGCGGAAGGGCGCGGCGATCGGGCTGGCCGCGGGCATCAAGCTCACCCCGGCGATCTTCGTGGCATACCTGCTGATGACCCGGCGCTACCGGGCCGCTGCCACCGCGGCCGCCGTGTTCGCCGCGACGGCCGCGGCCGGGTTCGCGGTGATCCCGGCGAGTTCGGCATGGTACTGGGCGGGCGAGTTCGCCAACCCCGCCCATGTCAGCCCGGTGGAGGATCCGGAGAACCAGAGCCTGCTCGGCGTCCTGTCACGGACGCTGCACACCGCGAACGTGCTGCCGCTGTGGCTGCCGCTGGCCGCGGCGGTGGCGGTCACCGGGCTGGCGCTGGCGGCCGCAGCCGGCCGCCGCGGCGACGACGCACTCGGCTTCAGCCTGTGCGCGGTTACCGGGCTGCTCGTCTCGCCGATCTCGTGGACTCATCACTGGGTCATCGCCATCCCGGCACTGCTACTGGCCGGGACGGCGGTATACCGCGCCTGGCGAGCCGGGAAGACGGCGGCGTCCCGCCTCGGTGCGGCCGGGATCGCGGCGGTCGCGGTCATCGGATGGACCCGGCTAGCGCAGGCCACTCCCGCCTCGGGCTGGCTCGCCATGCCCGCGGTCGCTGTGGCGTGCAGCGCGGTCTACGTCCTCATCGGCGTGCTCGTCCTAGCGCTGGCTGCCGGGTACCGGCTGCGCGGCATCCTCAGGCTGTCCGGCCAGCCGTCAGGTCAGCTGAACGTGAGCACGCCCAACCGCTGGACGAGTCGTCCCGGCACCCCCACGCCAGATCGACCGGATCTGCACGCCTTATCCGGTAAGCCCCGCACATCCTATGGCCGCACAGAACGGCATTTCCCGTTCACCTTGGGCATACTGGGTCCATGGGCCGGATCATCGGGACAATCCTCGGCGTGATCCTCGCCGTCTGGGTTGCCGTCATGGCAGCGGGCGAGATCTTCGCAACGCTCAAGGCGTTCCTCATCATCGGGCTGATCGCGATGGCCGTCTTCACCGTCGTGTGGCTTGTGGCCAGGCGCTCTCGGCGCGGCTAGCGCGGCGCAGCCGCTGCGGCCATCCGGTGCGATGGTGTCGCGGGCGGGTTCCTGGCTGACCGGTCATCGGGTCATCCTGAAACTGCTGCTGGCCGGACTTGTCTTTTCGCAGGCGGGGCTTGCGTTTCAGTGGTGGCGGTGCTAAGGCGAGAGTGTGGCTGTCCGCCCCGGCGGACGGAACCTGCGTGAGGGAGGGGTGACGTGAGCTTCTCTGTTGAGGGGGACTATTTCGAGGTATGCAACTGCGATGTCAGTTGCAACTGCGTGTGGCTGGGCGCCGCGACCAATGACAATTGCGACGTCTTGCTGGCGTGGCATGTCACCAGCGGCAGCAAGGACGGTGTGGACCTGTCGGGTCTGAACGCCGTGATGGCGGTGCACTCGCCGAAGCGGATGACCGATGGCGGCTGGAGGGTGGCGCTGTATCTGGATGACCGTGCCTCCGCGGAGCAGTCCGAAGCCCTGGGCGCGGTTTTTTCCGGGGGCGCTGGCGGCTACCTCGCTGGATTGGGCCCGCTGATCGGCGAGGTCGCCGGGGTACACCCGGCGGCGATCACGTTCGAGAAGTCGGACGGCTCGCTGCACGCTGAGGTCTCGGGTGCTCTTTCGATGAGCAGCGACCAGCTGGTGGGGATGGACGGCGAAGGGCCTGCGGTGATCACCAACGCGCCGTTCGGCGCGGTCACCCAGCCGGTCCGGCAGGCCAGGGCGAAAGACGTGAGCTACCACGGTCACTGGAGCGCCGATTTCTCGGGTACCAACAGCTTCGTCACCGATTTCCGCTACGAAGGCTGACCGGGGCTGCGCGATGGCTGACCATGCCGGCCCGGCTTCGGTTATGCGGCCGGTGCAGGCCCTGCCGCCGCGACAGCTGGCTGTGCCGTGGATCGCGGTCGCCGCGCTGGCGGCTGCGGCGTGGGCGGTCACCATCATGCTGGCCCGGACCATGGGCAACGGGCCCGGGACCATGGGCTTGGCACTGCTGCCCTTCCTCGGGCTGTGGGTGGTGATGATGGCCGCGATGATGCTGCCCTCGGTGGCGCCGGTCGCGGTGCTGTGGACCCGCTTGATCACCGGCGCCTCGGCCGGCCCTGGCCGCCTCCTGCGGATGAGCGCGTTCCTGGCCGGTTACCTGCTGGCCTGGGCTGTGGCCGGGACCGTCGCCTTCGCGGCCCTGGCCGGATCCGGGCGGCTGCTCACGGCGTCCCCGACGGCGGCGAAGTGGCTGGGGGTGGCGATCTTCACCGCCGCGGGCATCTACCAGCTCACCCCCTGGAAGGACTGGTGCCTGCGCCGTTGCCGCTCGCCGATCGGCGCCCTGCTGTACTACCTCGGCTTCAAGGGCCGCAGCCGCGACGTCCGCGTCGGCTTGCATCACGGAGCGACGTGCGCCGGATGCTGCTGGGGCCTGATGATCGTGCTGATCGCGGTCGGGGTGATGAACGTAGCGGTCATGGCGGCGCTGGCGGTGGTCATCTTCGCTGAGAAGCTCTGGCGCCACGGTAAGCCGTTCGGCCAGGCCGTCGGCGTGCTCCTGGTGGCGACCGGGGTGCTGGCCATCTGGTTCCCGTGGCTGCTTCCTGGCCTGCACGCCTCCTCCATGCCGGCGATGTAGGACCAGGCGCATGACCCGCGATAGCCCTGTTGCCCATCGCCTTCACAGGAGGAAGCCATGAGCTACGCCCGGCAGATGCTGGACACCTACTCCCGTACGGTCAACGTCGACGCCGGCCTGCTGGCCGCTGCCATTGACGCGCTGAGCGACTGCGTCCAGGCCTGCAACGCCGACAACGCCGCTGACCTGGGTGAGCAGAACGTGACCGAGATGGTCACGTGCATCCGGCTGTGCCTGGACTGCGCCGATATCTGCGCCGCGACCGCAGCGGTCATCAGCCGCCTGACGGACTACGACGCCGATGTCACCCGCCCGCTGCTGGAGTCCTGCGTGGCCATCTGCAAGAGCTGCGGCGATGAGTGCGAGCGGCATGCCCGGATGCACGAGCACTGCCGGGTCTGCGCCGAGGCCTGCCGGCGCTGCGAACAGGCCTGCCGAGAGCTCCTGGACGCCATGGCATAGGAGTCCCATACGATCGCGTTGACGAGGGCTTGACGAACACCGCCGGGCAGTGCCCGCAGAGGTGGGAGGACCTGGTGGAGGCAGAGTCGGAGCGTCAGCTGGCTGACCCCCCGGCCACCTGGCAGGAGCACTGGTTCGACCACCGCCAGTTGCTCCGGCTATACCACAGCGACGAGCACTGCGCGATCTACGTGGACCCCGACGTGCGCCTGGCCGAGGTCCGGTGGCTGCCCCGGTTCATCAATGCGACCTGGCAGTACTCCAAGGCAACCTACGGCGACGCGTTCGGGCCCGACCCGCGCATCTACTCTATCCACCACGCCGGGCGGCACGGCGGCGGCCACGCAGGCTACTACGTCAGCCCGGTCCACGACTACCACAACGTCAGCGACTGCGGGCTGGACACCTGGCGGGAAGGCAACACCCTGGCTCGCGAGCTGCCCGCTCATGAGATCGGGCATTCCGTGGAGAGCGCCAACAATGGCGTCCACGGCTCACCGGCGTATGAGATCTGGGGCGACAGCAAGTGGGCCGAGTTCTACATTTATGACCTCTACACGGCGCTGGGCATGGACCGCGAGGCCAAGGGCGTCTACCGCAGGTTCACCGGCAACACCGACGATTTCCCTCGCCGGGGGACCCGCTGGTTCCGCGACTGGTTCTACCCGCTATGGCGGGACTGCGGGCGGGCAGAGGTCATGAACAGGTTCTTCCGGGAGCTGGCCCGGTACTTCCCGCGCGACTCCGGCGGGACCTACACGCGGCGGATGAACTGGGGCGAGTACGTCCACTTCACCAGCGGTGCTGCGGCCGCCGACATAAGCGGCCAGGCCGCCCGCGCTTTCGGCTGGCCCCGCGAGCGGGCCGGCCAGCTGGAGCGTGCCCGCGAGCAGTTCCCCGGCATCACGTACTGACATACCGGGCCGTGCTACCGGGCCGTGCCATTAAAGCGAGCTGGCCGGGGCCATAGCCCCCGCTGGTCAGCCAGAGCAACTCACAAGGTCGTCGCTAGCGCCAGTGGCGGTACAGATCAGCTCAGCCCGAAACCTCGGCTACTTCGCCCCTGGTGACGCGTTCCTTACCGGTTGACAGATGCACTGACAACTTATACTGTGGCCGTTATGTCAGAGATACTGACAACTCCGACAGGTCCGCTCCCCCAGCTGGACGCAAATCTCGGCTACCTGTTCCGGCTCGCGCACCAGCGCTTCCGGGCGCTGCTGGACAGCGAACTGGAGCACCTCGGGCTGTCCGCGCAGGAGTACGGGATCCTGAGCGTGTTCGAGACCAGGCCCGAGATTTCCACCGCCGAGCTTGCCCGCATCTCGCAGGTCACGAGGCAGACGATGCACACGTCTGTCCTCAGCCTCGAGGCGGCGGGGCTGGCTGAGCGCAGAGCGAGGAATCAAAGGGTCGTGCTCGTGCGGCTGACGACGCGCGGCCGCACGTGCCTGGAGGCAGCAACGCGCCGGGTACGCGCGGTGGAGCACGCCGCGCTCGCAGATCTCAGCCGCGAGGACGAGCGCACCGTACGAGCATGGCTCGCCAACGTGGCGGCCATGACGACAAGCCCCAAGGGGCAGAGGTCAAGCGAGGAGAAGTCATGAACCATCAGGCCCGGGCGACCGGGAATCTCGAGCGGCGCATCCACGACGCGGAGAGCGATCTGTTTGCCGCCGTCGGCGCGGACGTCGATGAGTTCTTCCTCGAACTCGCGCAGACAGGCCTGCGAGTACGAGTGCTCTCGCATGGACACGGCCCGGCGGTTATCCTGCTCCACGGGGGTACAGAGAGCGCCGCCATCTGGGCGCCGTTGTTTCCGGAGCTCCGTCATTTCCGGCTGCTCGCCGTGGACCTTCCCGGCCACGGTTTGTCTGACCCGGTCGCCTTCCGGAGCGGGCAGGTACGCGAGCACGCCCGTCGGCTGATCGACGACATCCTCGACGCGCTTGGACTCGACGAGGTGCCGGTGATCGGTCACTCGCTTGGCGGCATGTTCGCCCTGTGGCACGTAGCCGCCGGTTCCGAGCGGATCTCCGAGGTGATCGCGATCGGAGAGCCCGCCGTCGCGCTTCCGGGCGTACGCGTGCGGATGCCGCTGTCGCTGCTGACCGTCCGCGGACTAGGCGTCGCTGTCTTGCGCTCACCCAGCCCGCGTCGTGTCTATCGCCGCCTGCTTGCCCAGGGGCAAGGCTCCGCCGAGGTAGCGGCCGCGCCGGACTCGCTGATCGAGGCGCTACGCCTGGCCGCACGGCGGCCGGAGAACGCGAGAACCGTGGCGTCGCTCATGCACGCGATCGACCGGTTCCGCCGCCCGCGCCCCGACAGTGTCCTGACAAGCGCCGAGCTCGCCGCGATCACGGTGCCCGCGATCTTCATCCTCGGATCCGACGACCCGTACCTATCCATCGAGCGCGCACGGCCGTCGATCGACCTGATTCAGGGCGCCAGGCTCTATGAGGTGCCCGCCGGACACGCGCCCTGGCTCGTCGACGCCCAGCACGCGGCCGAGCTGATCACAACCCACTCACACCTCACAACCGACCCGCACCTCAGCCCGGCGCCGAGCGAAAGCCGGCCAGCAAATGCATCGACCTGACCGGTAACAAGGCATCGGCAGTCACGCCCGCAACGTTTCCGCGGAAACGCCTTGTGCGGGTTTTCACAAGCCGCTTCCGCTGCTGGCGCAGCCCGGCTAGGCCGACTGGCCGTCCTGGCCGTCCTGGCCGAGCTGGGCCAAGGCGACCTGCAGCTCGCGGCGGGAGCCGATGCCGAGCTTGGTGAAGATCTTGCGCAGGTGCCATTCGACGGTGCGCGCGGACAGGAACAACTGGGCGCCGATCTCCGGGTTGGTGCGGCCGTCCCGAGCCAGCTGGGCGATGCAGGCCTCCTGCACCGTCAGCATGGTGACGGTGCCGACCGTACGCCTGCGCACCACCTCGCCGCTCACCCGCAGCTCGCGCCAGGCGCGCTCGACGAACGCGGCCATGCCCATCGCGTCAAGCATGTCGTGCGCGGTCCGCAGCTGCGCGCGGGCATCGGTGCGGCGCCTCGCCCGGCGCAGCCATTCGCCGTAGAGCAGGTGGGCCCGGGCAAGCTCGGGGCGGAGCTCCGTGCGGCTCAGCCGGTCGATCGCCTCGCGATACAGATCGCCGGCGGACGCCCCGTCGCTCAGCAGCGCCCGGCAGCGCGCCTCGATGCCGAGGGCGGGATCGGTGCCGCAGGGCTGCGTCGTCTCCGCCAGCCGCGCGAGCGCATCGCGTGCCAGCTCGGCGTCTCCCATGCGCGCGGCCGCCTCGACGAGTTCGGGCAGCGCCCACATGGACATCCACGGGTTGAAGGTGTCCGAGGTGGCGTGCCGGGCGGCTGCCGCCGCTTCCTCGTAGCGGGCGAGGCCGTTGTACAGGACCGCGCCCGCCCAGTGCGCCCATGCCGCCGCCAGCCCTTGCCCCTCGGCCGCGGCTTCCTCGATCACGCTCGCGATCAGCGCCGAGGCACGTCCGTCGGTCGTCAGCAGAGCGAGGCCGTCGAGCAGCAGGTCGAGTGGACGCGGAGTACCCGGTGGCGGAGGGAGGGCCTGGGCGGCGCGACAGATTTCCACGAGGACGCCCGGCCCGGCGAGATGCCCCGCCATGCCCGCCGCGCGCCAGGCGGTCAGGTAGGTCTCACGCGCGAGTTCCAGGTCGAATGGTTCGAGCCGCCTTGCGGCCTTCAGCAAGAGCGGCGGAGCATCGCTGCCGAGACCGGAGGCGAAGGTGACGTGTGCCCGCAGCAGGTCGACCCGCGCGTGCTGGAACTCGTCAAGCGGCTCGCCCTCCGCCGCCGCCAGCAACTCCAGGGCCTTGCCGAAGGCGCCAGCCTGCATGCTGGCCTGCGCCGCGGCCAGCATGCGATCGGCGCGCCGTGCCGGATTGGCGGTCAGCAACACCGACCGATCCAGGAACGCCGCCGCCGCAGCCAGCCCGCCCTGCTGCGATGCCGAACGCGGTCCGCAGCGCATCGCGCTGCGGCACCGGAATCCTGTCGAGGTGATCCAGCATCGGCGCGCACAGCTGATGCAGCCCCGCGAACGCCAGCTCCATCTCCGAGTGCACGCCCGCTGCGTGTGCCACCCGGCATCGCAAACCCGCCGCCTGCCCGCCGAGGTAGTCCAGCAGCACGGTCTTGCCCACGCCCGGATCGCCGCGCACCACCAGGACCCGGCTCTCACCGGCCCGGACGGCCGCGATCAGCCGACGGAGCGCGTCGCGAGTACCCCAGGTATCACTCGCGGCGGCTGCCTTGACCGGAGCGTAACCTGCCAGGAAGGGCCCGGCAATGATTCACTGCGCGTTCTCAGCGCAGCAGGGACCGGGCGGTGGGGCCGAGCTGGAGCTGCTGCGGTACGCCGGTCGTCGTGGCCGACAGGCCGGTGAGCACGTGGTCTCGCCAGCGGGCGGAGCGTTCCAGCTGGTGCAGGTGGCGGCTGAGGTGGGCGGGACTGGCGAAGCGCGCGAGCCAAACGAAGACGTTCTCGCCGGTACGGACCGGCAGCGCGGGGAACGTGTTCGCTGCGTGCTCCGTTTGCAGGCAGGCCAGCGGCGTGGCTCCGGTCTCGGTGAAAACCGGACGGGCCTGGCGGTCGAAGAAGTCCGCGAACGCCTCGTCGAAGGGGTGGTCGCGGTAGTAGAGCGTCACCAGGATGCGTTCGGAACCGGGAGGAGCGTGACCGGCCGGGAGCCGCGGGGCGGCCGGCGCCGGGAAGCCGGATCGCGCGGTCACCGGCCGCAGCAGCAGCACGTTGTCCGAGTCGATCATCGTGGCGTTGGCCTGGGCGCTGTGCGCTTTCCAGACCGGCCCGCCGTAGAAGCTGGCCAGCGCCCGGGCCCGGGCGGGCATGCTGGGGAACCCCCGGATCCATACGAACCGGTCAGGGTCGTCCAGGTCACGGAACTGGCCCACGATCGCCATGCCGGCCGCCTCCTGGCTCTCGACGAACTCCCTGTCGAACAGATCGATCAGTACCTCGCGCTGGCCCGGTCGCAGCGTGTACTGCCTCAGTTCCACGACCGGGTAGCGGACCCCGTGCATCGACGTGCCTCCCTATGACAGAACAACTCTTGTTACAGCGATGGCCGCGCGAAGCTCGCTCGTGGCTCACCTAGCGCGCCAGCAAGGTCTGGCGCAGCACATCGGCGACTGAGACGAGCGCCAGCTCGCGCCGCATGGACTGCTCGATCTCGGCGTAGATGTGACCCAGCGCGGGGCCGATGCCCTTGCCGACCGGGCACTCCAGATTGGGCTCGGTGTGGTGCAGGCCGAACGGCGGCCCCTGGCCGACGGCGTCGTGCACGTGCAGCAGGGTGATCTCTTCCGGGGGCCGGGCCAGGCTCCATCCCGCCCCGGCGCCGTGGCGCACCCGAACCAGGCCTTTCCGGCGCAGGTCGCCGAGGCTGCGCCGGATGATCACCGGGTTGGTGTTCACGCTGGCGGCGACCTGGTCCGAGGTCAGCGTCGCGTGCCCCTGCCGCTGGGCCAGCGCCATCCAGGCCAGGGCGTGCACGGCGATCGTCATCCGGCTGTTCGCGGCCACCGTTCCTCCTTGCTGTAATACTTTTGATTACAGCAAGGCCGCTGTCAAGCAGCGCATCGGGGATCCGGATGGCGGGTGCGGGCGGGTGCTTGGATGAGGGCATGACAGCTGAGCAGGAGGCGCCGCGGGTGGTCAGCGCCAGCCGCGAGATCGCGGCCGGGTCGGGACGGATCTTCGAATTGATCGCGGATCCGGCTCAGCAGCCGCGCTGGGACGGCAACGACAATCTGGCCGCCGCGTCCGCCGGGCAGCGCATCCGGCGCACCGGTGACGTATTCACGATGAGGCTGACCCGGGGCGCCGTCCGGGAAAACCATGTGGTCGAGTTCGAGGAGGGGCGGCGGATGGCCTGGAATCCGGCCGAGCCGGGGCAGGAGCCGCCGGGGCACCTGTGGCGGTGGGAGCTCGAGCCGATCGGGACGTCTCGAACGCGGGTCACTCACACATACGACTGGACCCGGCTGACCGATGAGAGCCGCTTGCCGCGCGCCCGGGCGACCACGGCCGACCGCCTCCGGGCCTCGCTCGACCGGCTCGCGGCCCTGGCCGAAGAACCCTGACCGCCGGACGATGAGTTAACGTCACTCCGGCACCGTCCGTACCGAGGCGTACGACATGAGGGGCGGGGAGCCGGTGGTTAGGTGGCGGGTGGGGCGGGTGGGGTAGGTGTTAGGGCTCGGTCCCGGCGGCGGCGGCGGCTGACCGAGAGGTACAGCACCGGCAGCACGAACAGGTTCAGCAGGGTTGACGTGGCCAGCCCGCCGAGGATCACGACCGCCATCGGGTACTCGATCTCCTGGCCGGGCCGGTTGCCGTAGAAGACCAGCGGGACCAGCGCCAGCGCGGTGGCCAGTGCGGTCATCAAGATCGGGGAGAGCCGCTCGCTGGCGCCGCGGATCACCAGCTCCGGCCCGAACGGCACGCCCTCTTCCTGCTCCAGGTGGCGGAAGTGGCTGATCAGCAGGATGCCGTTGCGAGCGGCGATGCCGAGCACGGTGAAGAAGCCGACCAGCGCGCCGAGAGTGATTGTGCCCAGCTCGCTCCACGCCGCGAGCACGCCCCCGACGAGGGCCGCGGGCAGGGTCAGGAACAACAGGAACGACAGACGCCAGGTGCCGAAGGCGGCCTGCAGCAGCAGCAGGATGACCAGCGCGGCGGCCAGCCCTTCGATCAGCAGCCGCCGCTGCGCGGCGGCCCGCTCGGTGGCCTCGCCCAGCAGCGCGTACCGGTAACCCGCCGGGAAGCGGAACTGCGCCAGCGCCGCCTTGACCGCGCTGGTCACCGACCCTAGCGCGCGGCCGTCGAGGTTGGCGTCCACCTCGGTGTAGCGCTGGCCGTTTTCCCGCAGCACCTGGCTCGGGGACGGCCGCACGGTGACCGACGCGACCGCGCCGAGGGCGACGTGCCCGCCGCTGGGGGTGTCGATCTGGAGCTGCCGGAGGCTGGCCAGGCTCTGCCGGGTGCCCGGGGTGCTCCACGCCGCGACCGTGGTGAGCACCCCGCCGGAGGAGATCTCCGACATCGGCTCGCTGGCCATCATGATCGCGGCGGCGCGCCGGATCACGCCGGGCGTCAGCCCGTAGTGCCGGGCGGCCGCCAGGTTGACCTGGACGTCGACCTGCGGGACGAACTCCAGCGCGGCCGGGTGGACGTCGGTCAGTCCCGGCACCCGGGCCAGGACCGCGGCGAGCTGGTGGCCCAGCGCGCCGAGCGCGCTCACGTCGGTGCCGTAGACCCGGACCACGATGTCGTCGGTGGTGCCGTCGGTGAGCACCTCGTCGATCCGCTCGTGCAGGTAGGTCTGGACATCGCTGAAGGCGCCGGGATGGGCGGCAGCGTCCGCCCGGACCTGGGCCAGCACCTTCGGGTAGTCCGCGCCGGGCGACAGGCTGAGCCAGCTCTCGGAGAAGTTCACCCCGTTGATCTCCTCGCCCAGCGGCGCGGTGCCGATGTGGCTGCCGACGTCGGTGACGCCGGGGATGGCGAGCAGCTCGCGCTGCAGCAGAGCCACCTCGCGGTCCATGTCGGGGAGCGAGGTGTCCGGCTTGGTGACGAAGTGCACCAGGAAGTCGGGCTCCTTGAAGTCGGGGAACAGGTCCTGGCCGATCCGCGGGTAGACCACCACCGCCGCGGCGATCGCGACCGGGACGACCGCGAACGCCCACCACGGCGAGCGCAGCGCCAGCCGCAGCGCCGAGGAGTAGCCGCGCTTGAGCACCCGCATCGGCGGCGGGTCGGCCGGCGCCAGCCGCGCGCCGCCCAGCAGGATCAGGCCGAGCGCCGGGGTGACGGTCAGCGCGACCAGCATCGAGGCGAGCACGGCCAGCCCGTAGGCCAGCGCGAGCGGCTCGAAGAACGCGCCGGTCAGCCCGCCGACCAGCAGCACCGGGATCACCGCGACGATGTTGATCAGGGTGGCGTAGAAGATGGCCACCCGCACCTCGAGGGAGGCGGCCAGCACCAGCCGCAGCGGGGTGACCGGCTTGCCCTGGGCGCGCCAGGCGCGCAGCCGCCGCAGGATGTTCTCCATGTCGATGATGGCGTCGTCGACCACCACCCCGACCGCGACCGCGAACCCGGCCAGCACCATCGTGTTGATCGTCGACCCGGCCAGCTCGAGCACGACCGCCGCGGTGACCAGCGACAGCGGGATCGCCAGCAGGCTGACCAGCGCGGCCCGCCCCTGGAACAGGAACGCCAGCAGCACGAACACGACCAGGATGCAGCCGATGATCACCGACAGGCCGAGGTTGCCGATCGCGGTCTGGATGAACGCGGCCTGCTGAAAGATGCGGGTGTCCACCTGGACCCCATGCAGGCCGGGCGCCAGCGCGGCCAGCGCCGCCTCGACCCCGCTGGTCACCTGCAGCGTGTTCGCGCCGGGGAACTTCTCCACCACCATCATCAGGCCGTGGCCGCCGTCTACCAGCGCGTCCCCGGTCGGGGTCGGGTAGCCCCAGGCCACCGTGGCCACCTGGCCACCGTGATCAGCTTGCCGTTGCCGGTCTCCAGCGGCACCTGGGGCATCTGGGCCGGGGTCTGGATCGGCTGTATGCTGGCGACGTCTAGCCGCTGGGCCGGGGTCTCGGTAAAGCCGAGCGCGCCGACCGCCGAACCTGTGGTGAAGCCGAGTTCCCCGGCGTCGACGGAGTCGGCGGCGGTGGCCATCAGCTCATCCAGGGTGACCCCGTACGCCCGCATCCGCGCCGGATCGCCCTCGACCATGATCTGCCGCGGATTGTCTCCCCAGATCGCGGCGTTCGCGACCCCGGGCACGCCCATCAGCTTGGGCCGGATGGTCCACTGTGCGATCGTCGACAGCTCGAGCGGAGACAGCGTGGCGGAGGTGAAGCCGATCTGCATGACCCGGCTGGTCGCGGACACGATTCGACCTGCTCCGGCGACAGGCCCAGGCAGGTGGTCTGGATTTCCACCGAGACCGGCGCGAACTCGGGGAACACGTCCAGCTTCTCGTGCCCGAGCACGCCCACGCCGAAGAACATCAGCCCGGCGGCCAGGCCGACCACCAGGTACCTGAAGCGCAGGCTGCAGCCGACTAGCCAGCGCATCGCCGCCCCGCAGCGGTGTTGCTCACGTCCGGACCCCGACGCCGTCCTGAACGCCGAGCAGTTCCTCGCCGCCGACCGTGACCACCGTGGTGCCCGGCTTGAGCCCGGTCAGGTAGACCTGGCTGCCCTGGATGCTCGCGACGCCGACGGTGGCCAGCGTGTAGGTGAGCGGCCCCGTCACCGTGTAGATCACGCTGCTGCCGTCGGGCTGGTAGAGCAGGGCGGAATCCGGGACCACAGCCCGGCCCTGGCCGGCCGTCCCGGCCGCCGCGGTCGCGATGCCGGCCCGCTGCGCGCCCAGCCGGGTCAGCACCACGCTGAGGGCGCCGTTCGGCCCGGTCCGCTCCATCCGGGCCGACTGCGCGCCGGCGGACGAGGTGGTACTCGTGGTGCCTTGGCACCCGGCCAGGGCCGCTACCGCGATCACGGCCGGCAGCGCCACGCTGCGCCTCAAGCTGGGTCTGAAGCGGTGCACGGGCGTGGCCCCTTCCTAGCTGACCGGGTTTTCCGGCTGGGCGGCCACGGACGGGACCTCCGGCTCTTCCCGCGGCTGCGGCACGTCCGGCGGCGCGTCCGGCGGTACGGGCAGGTCCTGCGGGGCGCGGGCCGGGCCGAACCACACGCAGGCGGCCGGCAGGACCAGCGTGTTCAGCAGCGTCGCCGCGATCAGTCCCGCGAGGATCACCGGGGCGGCGGCGTGCGGCAGTTCGTTCCCGGCGACCTGGCCCGCCGCGATGAACGGCACGAGCGCCACCGCGGCCACCAGGGCGGCGGTGAGGATCGGGCCGGCCGCCTCGGCGGCCGCGGCCGCCGCCAGCCCGGGGGTCAGCGGCCCGCCGGCGGACAGGTGGGCGCGGCGGATCGCCGCGGTGACCCGGAACGCCTGATGGATCGCGAAGGCGAGCACCCCCAGCAGCCCGGCCAGGGCGGCGAGCGAATCCTGCGTGCCGAGCCGGAACGCGGTGAGCAGGCCGGCCGCGACCGGAACCGGCAGCGCGGCCAGCATCAGCAGCGCCAGCCGCCAGCTGCCGGTCGCGGCCTGGGCGAGCAGCAGGATGCCGATCAGCGCCGCGATCACGTAACTGGCCAGCCGCCAGCCGAACACCGCCTGATCGGCCGGCCCAGCCAATGACGGAGCCTGCACCGCGGCGTAGTAGGTGAGCGGGAAGGAGATCCCGCGCAGCCCGGTGGCGACCGCAGCCCGGGCCGAACCCAGGCTGCGTCCGGACAGCCGGGCGGTCACGTCCAGGTACGGGGACGTCGCCTCGTGCGGGATGTCGGCCGGCTCGGCCGCGACGCTGACCCGGGCGAGCGCGCTGAGCCGGGCGTGCCCGCCGTTCACCGTGTCGAGCAGCAGGTCGCTCACGCTGGCCAGGCTGCTGCGCACGGCCGGCGTGCCCTGCACCACCACGTCGAAGACCTTCTGCTGCTCGAAGAAGTTGCCCACGGTCAGGCCGGACAGCAGGGTGGCCGCCTCGCGGCGGATGTCTCCCGGCTTGACGCCGTTTCTGGTCGCGGCGGGCAGGTTGACCGCGACGTTCAGCGTCGGCTGGCTGGCCGGCGGCTGCATCTGCGGCGGGCCCAGCCCGCTGATCCGCGCCATGACCGCCTCGACCTGCCGCCCCAGCCGGGCGAGCTCGCCGTAGTCGGACCCGTAGAGCCGGACGGTGAGGGCGCGGGGCGCCGCGGCCAGGACGCCGCCCATGCTGTCGGACTCGTAGGTGCTGACCGTGCCGGCCACCCCGGGCATGCCGTCGGCGATCGCCCGCACCTGGCCGACCGCGCCGTCGTAGGCGGCGCCGGGCCTGATCGTGACCCAGATCTCGGCCGAGTTGGTGCTGACGATCTGGTCGGACGAGACCGCCCGGCCCACGGTGGCGGCGACGTCGCCGATCACGGGCAGCGCGGTCAGCCGCTGCGACGTCCGTGCCGCCAGCCGGTCGAGCTCCGGCAGCGACATGCCGGGCGCGCCGGTCCAGCGGATCACCAGGTTCCGGTCCTGGAACTGCGGCCGGGCGGGGTGAATGGACGGCAGCGCGGTAACGGCGGCCGCCCCGGCCAGGCTCACTCCGCCCAGGCACACGGCGGCCGCGAGCAAGCGCGGCACCCGCAGCACCCCGCGCAGCGTGGCCTGGTACGCCCGGCCCGCCCAGCTGGCCCGGTCTCGCGGTTCGCGCCCGCGGCGTCCGCCGCCGAGCAACAGGGCGGCCAGGGCCGACGTGACGGTCAGCGCCACCACCGTCGAGGCCGCCACGCTGAGCATGAACGCCAGCACCATCGGCCGCAGGAAGGTGCCGGTCAGCCCGGGGATGAGGGCCACCGGGGCGGCCGCCGCCAGCACCGCCAGCGCCGCGGCGCACAGCGGGCCGCGCAACTCGCCGCAACCAGCGACGGCTAGGTCGGCCCCGGACGGACGGCTGCCGTTCTTCGGCTCGGCTCTTCGCAGGCTGGCCAGCACCTTGGCCGTTCCGGCGGCTTCGGCGGCCACCACCGCGAGCGCCAGCAGCAGGCCGAGCGTGACCAGCGCGTTGAACGTGTACCCGAGCAGGTACAGCAGTACGGTGCCGGCCGTCAGCGAGATCGCGGTGGCGGTTAGCGCGACGACGGCCAGCCGCAGGTTCAGCAGCAGCGCGATCAGCGCCAGCGCGGCGAGGATCGCCGCGGCGATCAGCGCCCGGCTGAGGTGGTTTAGCGCGTTGTCGATGTAGCTGGCCGGCCGGAACAGCGTGGTGTCGACCCGCACCCCGGACAGGCTGGGCGCCAGCTGCGCCAGCGCCTGGTTCAGCCCGTCGGTCATGGCCGGCACGCTGGCCGACGGCAGCTTCTGCACCACGAGCACGAGTCCGGGCTGGCCGCGCACCAGGGCGTCGCCGATCAGCGGCTGATGACCGACCACGATGTCGGTGACGCTGCCGAGCGGCACCGGCTTGGGGCCGCTGGTCTCGGTCACCGGAACCTGGCCCAGATTGGCGGGCGTGCCGAACGGCAGCACCGGCTCGATCGTGATGCGCTGGTTCGGTCCTTCCAGGAAGCCGCCGGTGCCCGGCGTGGACCCCTCCAGGTAGCTCAGCGGCGAGACCAGCTGCGCGTTCCCGGCGGTCTCGATGATCTGCGCCAGCGTGATGTGGCGGGCAGTCAGCCGGGCCGGGTCAACCAGCACCTGGAGCTGGCGGTCCGCCTCGCCGAAGGCAGCCACGTCGGCGACGCCGGACACGCCGAGCAGCCGCGGCACGATCGTCCACCGGGCCAGCACCGACAGGTCGATCTGGCTGAGCTGGCGCGAGGTCAGCCCGATGAGCATCACGTTGCCAGTGGACGACACCGGCTGCAGCAGCACCGGCGGCTTGGACACGTTCGGCAGCACGAACGCCTGGGTCAGCCGCTCCTGCACCAGCTGCCGGGACTGGTAGAGGTTGGTGCCAGGGGCGAAGTCCAGGTTGATCTGGGAAAGCCCTGGAATCGAGTCGGACGTGACGTCGGTGACGCCCATCACGCCTTCGAGGAGGTTCTTTTCCAGCGGCACCGTGACCAGGGATTCCACTTCGGGTGCGGAAAGGCCCGGCGCCTCAGTCTGGATCCGCGCCGTGACCGGCGCGGTCTCCGGGAGCACGTCCGCGTGAATTCCCGGCACGGTCGCGACGGCCAGCGCCATGATCCCGGCGGCCACCGCGATAAGCAGGAAACGGAACCGGACGCTTGCGCTGATCAGCGAGCGCAACATCTCGGGCGCCTGTTCTGCCGCGCGGTTCAGGAAAAAGCAGGCCGGTTAACGGCAATGCCGGTAAACATCCCAATCAGGCCCCCTCACGCACAGATACCCCTATGACGTCAGTGTGTGCGCGCATTCTCATTCACGCAAGAGCGAGTTTGCGGGGAAATCTCGTACTTTGGGGAAATTCGGAGAGCTATAGTATCGGCTGGTGCTGACTTTCTCCGAGCAGACCCGCACGGCCAGCCTGATGAGGATGGCCGAGGACCGGTTCGACGTGCTGGTCATCGGGGGCGGGATCACCGGAGTGGGCATCGCGCTTGACGCGGCGGCGCGAGGGCTCTCGGTGGCGCTGGTGGAGAAGGACGACTTCGCCGCCGGGACCTCGGGGCGCTCCTCCCGGCTGGTGCACGGCGGCCTGCGCTACCTGGAGCAGGGGGAATTCGGCCTGGTGCGGGAGTCACTACGGGAACGGGGCATCCTGTTCCGGCTGGCGCCGCACCTGGTACGCCCCATCCCGATGTACATGCTGGCCGGCGACCTGCGCCGCCGGGTCACCTACCGCGCCGGGCTGACCGGGTACGAGGTGCTGGCGGCGGGCAGGAACATCGGCTACCACACGTCGGTGAGCGCCGGACGGGTGGCGGAGGCCATACCCGGGTTCGGCGGGCGGTCGCGCGGCTTGGTGTACTTCGAGTGCCAGGTGGACGACGCCCGGCTGACCATCGAGGTGGCCCGGGCCGCGCACGCGGCCGGCGCGCGGCTGGCCAATCACACGAGGGTGACCGGGCTGCTCGGCGAGGGGCGGGTGACCGGCGCGGCGGTGACCGACGAGATGACCGGGCAGGGGTTCGAGATCCGGGCCAGGGCCGTGGTCAGCGCGACCGGGATATGGGCCGAACGGGTCGCGGAACTCGCCGGCGGCTCCGGCGGGGTGCACCTGCGGCCCAGCAAGGGCGTCCACCTGGTGTTCGCCCCCGGCGCGGTACGGACCTCGGCGGCGGTGGTCGCGCCGTCCGCGGCGCGTGACGGGCGGTACATCTTCATCGTCCCGTGGGAGGACCGCGTCTACGCCGGCACCACCGACACGCCGTATCAGGGCGACCTGGACACCCCCGCGGTCGGCGACGCCGACCGGGACTACATCCTGGCCGCGGTGGCCGGGCTGTTCCCGGGCGTGACCGGGGACGATGTAGTGGCGTCATGGGCCGGGCTGCGTCCGCTGCTGGGCCTTCAGGACGCCGGCGACACCACAAGCAGCGACCTGTCCAGGAGGCATGCGGTTTTCTCAGGACCGTTCGGCCTCTATACCATCACCGGCGGGAAGCTGACCACCTACCGGGCCATGGCCGAGGACCTGGTGGACCGGGTCGCCGCGGATCTTGGGGGCGCCGGCCCGTGCCGGACGCGGGAGATATCGCTGGGGCTGCACGGGCCGGCCGCCGCGGCGGTGCGGCTGGCCCGGGACGAGGTGGCCCGGCTCGGGCTGCCGCCGCGCACCGCCGTCCGGCTGGTGCAACGGTACGGCGACGACTGGCGGCAGGCGGCCCGGCTGATCGGCGAGGACTTGTCGCTCGGCGAGCCGGTGACAGGCGGCCCGCCGGTCCTGGGCGTCGAGGTGGCGCTGGCCCGCAGCCGCGAGATGGCCCTGACCGACGAGGACGTCTACATCCGCCGGACCCGGCTCACCACCCTCGGGCTCACACCTTCAGCCGGATCGCGCCGGGGATGATCCCGAACGAGGCGGGCGTCGTGCCCAGCAGTTCGCCGTCCGCCTCGACCTGGAAACAGGGCTCCGCCTCGATACTCAGCTGGGCGGCCCGCAGTTCGGCGATGTTGCGATGCGGCAGGTGGGCACCTTTGTACACCTTGGGCAGCGTGGTGAACGAGTCGGACTTGGGCCCGGTCATGACCAGGACGTCGAGCAGGCAGTCGCCGGGATCGGAGTTCGGCGAGATCTGCATGCCGCCGCCGTAGAACCGGCAGTTCGCCACGACCACGTTGAACGCGCGCCAGGCGCGGTACTGCCCGTTGGCGTCGAGCCGGACCGCGGCGGGGCGGAAGCGCGGCAGGGTCAGCCAGAACCCGGCCGCGTACCGGGCGCCGCCGAGGAAGCGGCCCAGCCCGGCTGCCTTGGCCACCACCGCGGCGCCCAGGCCGACCTCGGCGATGTTGACGAAGCACCTGGTGTTGCCGTCCGCGCAGGTCACCGTGCCCACGTCGATGGGGCGGACCAGGTCCCCGGCCAGGCGCGCGGCGGCCTGTTCCGCGTCGGGAGGCAGGCCGAACGACCGGACGAAATCGCAGCCGGACCCGGCGGCCACCACCCCGAGCACGGCGTCGGCCGCCACCGGCCCGCCG
>Ga0070699_100001806_pt1 | contig 19452 bp, 15 predicted proteins | sample KBSK1503metaG_FD_65473 | JGI IMG/M metagenome (GOLD analysis project Ga0070699, IMG submission 65473) | Corn, switchgrass and miscanthus rhizosphere microbial communities from Kellogg Biological Station, Michigan, USA - KBS K1-50-3 metaG | ecosystem: Host-associated > Plants > Roots >... | reverse complement strand
TACGGCCACAAGATCTCGAAGCAGTCGAATCAACGCTTCGGCGTCTCGTACGTCACCGGATCGCACGCACTGAGGGTGGGACTGCAGGTGATGGAAGGGTGGCGGCACTTCTACCAGGAGCCGAACGGGAGCATGGATTTCGCTTTCTCGAACGGCGTGCCGTTCTCGATCACGCAGTGGGCCACACCGCTGCTCGACGAGGAGCGGTTGAAGGCGAGCCTGGGGCTGTACGCGCAGGATCAGTGGACGATCAAACGGCTGACGCTGAACCTCGGGCTCCGCTTCGACTACTTGAACGCCGGAGTACCCGAGACCAACCTGCCGGCGGGCGTGTTCGTGCCCGCGCGCCGCTTCGACGCGATCGCGTGCTTGCCCTGCTGGTCGGACATTAATCCGCGGCTCGGCGCGGCGTACGACCTGTTCGGAAACGGCAAGACGGCGATAAAGGTCAACGTGGGGCGGTACGTCGGGGGCGAAGCGGTCGATATCGCGAGCGCGAACCACCCGGTGAACTCCTCGGTGGCCTCGACGAACAGGACGTGGAGCGACGCAAACCGCAACTATGTGCCGGACTGCGACCTGAGGAATCCGCTCGCCAACGGCGAGTGCGGCGCGCTCGACAACCTGAACTTCGGGCGCAACAATCCAAGCGCGTACCGGTACGATCCGAACCTCCTCAAGGGGTGGCGGAAGCGGAACTTCACCTGGCAAGCCCAGACGTTTCTGCAGCACGAGCTCGTGCCGAACGTCGGCGTCACGTTCGGTTATTTCCGGACGTGGTACGGCAACTTCCGTGTCACAGCGAACCGGGCGCTGTCGCCGGCCGACTTCGACAGCTACTGCATCGCGTCACCGAGCGACTCGCGCTTTGCCGTCAACAGCGGCAGTCCGATCTGCGGCCTGTTCGACGTCAAGCCCGCGAAGTTCGGCCAGAGCCAGCAGGTCGTCGAGCTCGCGTCGAACTACGGCGACTACACCGAGGTGTACAACGGCTTCGACCTCATCGCCAACGCGCGGTTGAAGAAGCTGTATCTGACGGGTGGAATGAACACCGGCCGCACCGAAGTCGACTATTGCGGCGTCGTCACCGGCAGTCCGCAAGTGGTTCCGGTCGTCGCGACCACGGCGACGGCCGGCGTGCCGTCCTTCACGCAGCCGAGAAACCCGACGTTCTGCGATCTCGTCACGCCGTTCAACGCCCAGACGCAGGTGAAGCTGGCGGCCGTGTATACGTTGCCGTACGACATCCAGGCGAGCGCGTCGTACCAGTACTTCCCGGGCGTCACGCAATCGGCCAACATCGTGGCAACGAACGCGACGATCGCGCCTTCGCTCGGCCGCAACCTGTCGTCCGGATCAACGGGGACCGTCGTCGTTGACGTGCTGCCGCAGCAGCGGCAGTGGGAAGATCCGTCGAATCAGACCGACATCCGGTTCATCAAGGCATTACGGCTCGGCGGCACCCGCAAGCTGCAGGGGATCTTCGACATCTTCAATGCGTTCAACGCCCGGCCGGTGCTCGGCGTGAACACGCGCTACAGCGGCGCAACCGGCGGCGCCTGGCTGCGCCCGACGAGCACCCTGGTCGGCCGGCTGCTGAAGTTCGGCGTGCAGTTCAATTTCTAATATGGACGCGTTGGAGAGTGGTGCGACCGTCGCTTCGAACATGCCAACTGATGATCGCTTAGATGCACACGAGACGCACGAGCCTACGCACCGCGCGCGTGTAGAAGGGCACTTGCCATCGTCGGAACCGCCGGCAGCGCGGGCCTCTCCACAACATCCCGAGCGAGCACATGCAACCAGTCCAAGCTCTGGACGCTCGCATCGAGAACACGAGCAGAAAACGGCGCCGACCTCTCGCGTGTCCCCGGCTGGTGCTCACGACATGCACGGGCCGCACGACGCCGACCGAGGCGCGGCCGGTCACGATAAACACGCAGGTCATTCCTTCGAGATGTTTCGCCAGAAGTTCTGGGGCACGCTGCTACTGTCGATCCCCACGATCATCTGGGCGCCGATGATCCAGCACTGGCTCGGCTACGAAGCGCCCGGCGGACACGCGGCATCACGCTGGATTCCCGCGATCTTCGGCACGCTGGTATTCGCCTACGGCGGATGGGTGTTCATCAGGGGTGCGGTCGCCGAGATCCGCGATCGATTACCGGGGATGATGACGCTGATCTCGCTCGCGATCAGCGTTGCGTTCGCGTTCAGTCTCGCCGTGACATTCGGCTTTCCAGGCTCGGATCTGTGGTGGGAACTCGCGACGCTCGTCACGATCATGATGCTCGGCCATTGGATCGAGATGCGCTCGATTTCCCAGGCTCAAGGTGCGCTGAAAGAGCTCGCCAAGCTCCTTCCGGACAGCGCCGAGCGGATCGTCGGCGACCGGACGGAGACGGTCCCCGTGTCCGACCTGCGGGAGGGAGACGTCGTCCTCATTCGCCCAGGCGCGGCCATTCCCGCAGACGGCGTGGTGCGCGACGGCTCCAGCGACGTGAACGAATCGATGATCACCGGCGAGTCGCGACCGGTTCGAAGAGGTCCGGGCGAAAAGGTGATCGCCGGCACGGTGAACGGATCCGGATCTCTCCGCATCGAAGTCACCGGGACGGGCGAGAAGACGGCGCTCGCCGGCATCATGCGGCTCGTCGCACAGGCCCAGCGCTCGCGCTCGCGCGCTCAGGTGCTCGCCGAGCGTGCGGCCTTCCTTCTCACCATCATCGCGATTGTGGCGGCTGGGCTTACGCTCGTGGTCTGGGCGGTCGCCGGAAAGGACGCGTCGTTTGTGATCGAGCGCGTTGTGACGGTACTCGTCATCGCCTGCCCGCACGCGTTGGGTCTCGCCATCCCGCTCGTGGTCGCCATCTCGACGACTCTTGGCGCTCGTAGCGGGCTTCTCGTGCGCGACCGCCGCGGACTCGAGGAGGCGCGCAATGTGACAGCCGTGTTCTTTGACAAAACCGGCACTCTGACGCGAGGCGAATTCCGTGTCGTCGAGATCACAACCACCCCGGGCCTGACGCCCGACGACGCGCTCGCGCTTGCCGCGGCCGTCGAGCGCGACTCGGAACACACGATTGCTCAGAGCATCGTCAGGAGCGCAGTGGAACGCGGGTTATCTCTCCCGCGGGCCGAGGGGTTTCAGGCCATTCCCGGGCGCGGTGTGCAGGCCGCGGTGACGGGCCGCGAGCTTCTGCTCGGAGGGCCAGCACTCCTCCGCCAGCTCGATGCGCACGTCGATCCCGCGCTCCAGGCCGCCATCGATCGAGCGGCGACGCGCGGACAATCGGCGATCACGATGGTGGAACGGAGCACCGCGCTGGCCGTGTTCGCGGTCGCCGACGCGGTTCGGGAAGAGTCGCGCGAGGCGGTGCAGCGCCTCCACGAACAACGGATCGAAGTCATCATGATGACGGGCGACGCTCAGGCGGTCGCGCAATCCGTTGCCGAGGAGCTGGGTATCGATACCGTGTTTGCGGAGGTGCTGCCGGATCAGAAGGCATCGAAGGTCAAACAGGTGCAGCAGCAGGGTAAGCGCGTGGCGATGGTCGGCGACGGGGTGAACGACGCACCGGCGCTCGTGACGGCGGACGTGGGCATCGCCATTGGTGCAGGAACCGATGTTGCCGTCGAAGCGGGTGACGTGGTGCTCGTGCGGAGCGATCCGCGCGACGTCCCGCGGATTGTCGCGCTGAGCAAAGCGACGTACCGCAAGATGATTCAGAATCTGTGGTGGGCAGCCGGCTACAACATCTTCGCCATTCCGCTCGCAGCCGGCGTCCTGGCGCCGCTGGGTATCGTACTGCCGGCCGCCATGGGAGCGGTGCTGATGTCGCTCAGCACCATCATTGTGGCGATCAATGCGCAGCTCCTTCGCCGTGCGCGATTGTGACGCCTGTTCCCAGAGCAGAGACGTGTCACGTGATCACGATTGACAGAAAGCCCAGCGCTGCAAGCACGCGCTTAGCTCGCACAACTCTCCATCGATTCGTCATTGGACGCTCTCTGCAACCGTGACCGAGCCCTGACCGGCCGGCCCGTTCCAATCAACAGTCGTCCGCCAGGTCCCAGCCATTGAAAAGTCGCTATTCGCCTCATACCGGCCGGGAACGTTCGTTCGCCTGACATCGATGGTTCCGAGCATCGGCATGCCAGGCATCGGCATCGTTGCCGTAGCTTTCACGGTTCCGACATTACCGTTCTGATCGACATACACCTCGACGCGCCTGACGCGCGTTTCCGGCTCGGACAACACGGCGCTCGATTCCAAATCGGTGATGCGTTGTTCGAGGAGTTTGATTCGATCGAGCAGCGCCTCGACTTCCGCGGCGGTTCCTCCAACGGGGCGAGCGGCGGTCTCGGCTCCCGGAATCTCGAGCGGCTGCAAGATCACGGCGATCGTCTGCGGTTGATTCGAAACGGTGATCTCCTGAGACGAACGCTCGAACCCGGAGAAGTCGACTTGCAGCACATACCGGTCTGGAGGTACTTGATCGAAGGAAAACGTGCCGTCAGCCTTGGTTTGGGTCGTGCGCTCGTCGTCGGACATCCCCGGCATGTTCGGCATGCGCGCAGGCATGCCTGGTGGAGGCAGCGATCGCAGCGTCACGTCGCCGTTGGCGATCACGCCGCCGCGAGCATTCGCGACATGGCCGGCCACCGAGATCGTTTGAGCTGATGCGACGGCCGAAACGACGAGCATCAGCAGAGTCGCGACAGCCACCCCAAATCTGTCCATACGAATCCCTTCTCACAGTCGTCTTGGCTGACGCCGGCAGGCGACCCGTGCGTCTAGCAGGCGGATTGATGACGGATCGTAATCACTCGGGTACGCGTCCGTACCTGAAGAATTTCTGAACTTTTCGTCATGAGACGGCGCGAGCACGGGACCGCCGAGGACACGGCCCGGTGTTCGGCGCGGCAACGCCAACGCTGGGCCGCGGCGGCTGGAGTCTCGATCAGACATGGACGATCCGGACGGCGGAAGATGCCGACGATCAGCAGATGCTCAGGACGATGCTGGCGTTCGGCATCACTGAGAACCTGCATCGGACCGGCGGCGTCTGGACGTTTACGGTTCCGGCGCGATGATCAAACATCGCGCAAGACGCTTCAATATGAGTGTTGATTGATGCTCGACGTCCGCAAGCTCGCCGCAATTGACTCTCAGATCGGCGTACTCGGATCTGCGGCACTTGGGCTGCTCACGATTGAATGGTGTCCAGTGCATGGACACCTCCGTCGTTGGTCGAGTTGGTCGCGTGACGCCGTTCACGCCGCCCTGCGCTTCGGCGTCGCGGCCCTGCGCGAGCGACCGGGTCGACGCCACTCTTTCCACGCCCGCCTGATTCGGCGCAGGTAGGCGCCCGATGTCACGTCATAGATCCCGTGCACGTGCGACATCGCTCTTTCGCGCAAATGGCGCCGATACGCATCGGCGGCGCACCGAAAGGCGCTCCACGTCGAGGTGGCCATGCGTAGTAGGAGACGGATCCTCGAACATCTCGGTGCACAACACTGCCATGTTGTGATCGTCACCGAGCCAGGTCTCGACGGTGCGCGACGCACACGTGATGAAAACGATGTCGCGCCACAAACAGATCCGCGTGCTCACAGCCAGGGTGAACCCGCCGATCGTGACCCCGCCAAAATTGATCCACTTGAAATTGCGCGCTGACGGCCGCCGCTATCGCACGCACAGCGCGGCTATCCGCTCCGTGCGGCCGACGCGCTTCAACTCGCGGCGGCCTTCATCGCCGCCGAACGTCGACCCTCATCACTCGAAGTCGTCACACTCGACGATCGCCTCGCCACAGCCGCGCGGAAAGAGGGTTTCGCGCTGATCGAGTTCCAGTCGAGCGAACAGTCCTGCCCGGCGCAAATTAGTTAACGGTTCGTAAAGTCGTGATGGCCGCGTTCGATCGGCGGCCCTCGTCCCGTTGCACAACTCGTGGCCGCGTTGTGTTGCTGTCGAAGGAGCCGGGCAGTATAGTGCGCAGCGCGGCACGCGCAGCATGCGTGCCGATGCGGCCAACCCCGGACCTCTGGTTCACCCCTCACCGTTTCGAAAGCGAGGCGCCCATGGTGAACGAACGATCGCGCATCAATCAGTTCGCGAAGGCGTGCAGGTGGCTGCTCCCTCTCGTGCTCGTTGGGCTGACGAGCGGCCGATCGGTGGTCGCGTTCAACTACGTGACCGACGCGAACGGTACCTGGTGGGGCATTCAGGACGCCGCGTCGCCGAGCGTCGACACCGGCAGCATCCGCGCCACCCAGACCGGACCGGGCGACTGCCTGTTCAACGCCTGCGTGACGCCGCCGTACAGCACGACCATCAACGGCTTCGCCGGCATCAGGGTTCTTGTCCACGCCAACCCCGCGCCGCGCATGAACGGCGAGATCATGCGCGGCTACGGTCTCGCGTTCAACGGCGTCAACCGTTTCACGTCGACGCAATCGATCGACCTCGGCGGCATCGTGATCTCGCGGTCCGTCTACATCAACACGAATGCGAATTGGGGCCGGTGGCTCGATACATTCACCAACGCGACGAAATCGAGGAAGACGATCGAAGTCGCGTTTGGCGGTCAGTCAGGATATGGAGATCCGAAAACCGATCCGGCCGATCCTCTGCACACGTCGCCTTTCAACGCGAGCTCGATCGTCAACACGTCGAGCGGCGACACGATCGTCACGGCCGAGGATGGCTGGGTTGAGACGGCCACACCGCTTAACGGCGGCACGCCGGTCGGCGGTCCGCAAGCGACCGTGATCGGCACGCCAACATCGTCGGCGGCGCCGTTTGCCGGCGCAATGACGTTCGCCGGCGACTGGCTCGACGACGCCTTCCATTCGCCGCTGGTGTATGCCGGCCATCGCGGAAACTTCCAGGCGTACGTCAACACCATCACGCTCAAGCCCGGTCAGACACGCTCGGTCCTGCATTTCGTGGTCCTCGGTCAGATGGTCACCGCCACCACGTCTTCAGCGGGCCGCGCAGCGGTTGAGAGTGTCGCCACGCAGCTGACACACGCGCCGGAGATCCGCGATCTCACGGCGGCCGAGATTTGCTCGATTGACAATTTCAGCGCCAGCGCGTTGTCGGCTCACGGCTTCGATGTCACCGTCTGCGCGCGCCGTCATCGCGGCGACGATGACGACAGCGACGATGATGGCGATGGGGATCCGGGACTCAAGGTTCGGCAGCCGCCAGTGCCGGAACAGCCGGACGCGGAAACCAGCGTCAAGTACGACGTGGTCGGCAAGACCATTCAGCGGCTGCGCGCCGACATGGAGGCGGGCGTCACGACGTCAGCGGAGATCACGCGCGCCTATCTCGATCGGATCGAGGCCTACGACGGAGGTCAGTTCGGATTCCGTGCGTACGAGCTCGTCGCCGCCGACGCGATGCAGCAAGCGAGGGCTGCCGACCGGGCGCGCCGGCGCGGTGGGCGCGGGCCGCTGCTGGGAATCCCGATCGCGGTCAAGAACCTGTACGACACGTTCGACATGCCGACCACCAACGGCAGCCTGGTGTTTCAGGGATTCCGTCCAACGCGCGACGCGTTCCAGGTCGCGCTGCTGCGCGCGGCCGGCGCCGTCATCATCGGCAAGACGGCGCTCGAGGAGTACGCCACGTACGGCAGCTACTCCAACGATGCGTACGCCCAGACCTGGAACGTGTTCAACCCGTCGAAGTCGCCGATTGCGTCGAGCGGCGGTTCGGGCAGCGCAGTGGCCGCGAATCTCGCCGCCGCCGCGATGGGATCGCAGACCGGCGACTCGCTCTACGGTCCGTCGAGCGCGCAGAGCCTCGTGACGCTGCGCGGCACCGATGGTCTCGAGAGCGGGACGGGCGTCATGCCGCTGGTCTACCTGACCGACTTCGGTGGCGCGATGGCGCGCTCGGTCGCCGATCTGTCCGACATCCTGAACGTCGTCGTCGCGACGGATCCCGCCGATCCGGAAACCTCGGCGCCCGGCCGGCACGTGCCTGCTGACTGGCGCTCGGTGCTCGATCCGAACGCGCTCATGGGCAAGCGGATCGGCTTCATCGCTTCGAGGTGGGTTGATCCATTCGGTACGACGAACACCGTGCAGATCGAGCAGCAGCGCGCGATCCAGTTCCTCACGGCTGCCGGCGCGACGATCGTCCCGATGGGCGCTCCGTTCGGAACGGACACGCCGCCCGCTCCGGCGTCGCCGACGACGAACATCCGCGCCGAAGGATGGCGGCGATACATCGAGAGCCATCCCGAGTTGATGGGCCAGGGTTTCAAGCTTTTCTCGGATGTCGACGTGCAGTGCTCCCAGAAGAAAGTCGAATACGTCCGTGCCGCTCCCATCGCCTGCCTCGCGCCACCGCCACCGCCGCTGACGGAAGCCGAAGTGCAGGCCTGGCGCGACTACCGGCGCGGCCGCCAGAAGACGGCGGCGCAGTGGATGGACACGGCGACGGCCGACGGTAAACCAGTCGATGCCGTCGTCTACCCCGGATTACTGAGCGACATCAGCGTGAACGACGGCGGCGGCAGCAAGGCGAGCTTCGGCCGACGTGACACGCCGAGCGCGCAGAACGGTATTCCGAGCATCGCCTTCCCCGTCGGCTACGACGACAAGGGCCAGCCGATCAACGTCCAGCTGCTGGGACGCGCCTGGGAGGACGGCAAGCTGGTGGGCATGGCGTACGCGTTTGAACTCGTCGCCGACGCGGCCGGGCATGGACACGTCGAAGCGAAAACCGCGCCGCCATTGCCACGCGAACGCCGTCGCAATTAGCCGCCCGCGACGATGACGGCGGGCATCCACGCTGCCCGCCGTCTAGCGCGCGAAGGCAGTTTCCCCGTGCGCGTGAGCAGGCCGCCGCGCTCGCAAAAGAGGCGCGTGATACTTCACACGGAGCAGAATTCGTGTCGGGCGCCTTGCTGCTCCTTGGCACCGTCGCCATGGCTCGGTGCGGTCGCTGTTGCGGCGCTGTCTCGACAAGGATCCCAGGCGGTGGTTATGCGACATTGGTGAAGCCCGCCTCGCGCCGGAAACCGCGAATGACAACACCGTTCGGCGCCATCATGCTCCTCCGCGGCTGCGTACCGTGCCCGGCGGCATGCAGGCGGCAAGATCTGAGACCGCTCGAACGATTGACCTCGGTATGAGCAGCACGTACGCTGCGCTCCACACCATGAATCGCATCACGAATACCGTCCTTCGATTCGTCGCGGCGCTGCTGATCGCCGGCGCGGCGGCTGGAGCGCGAGCCGGAGGAGCGCGAGCCGTTCAGACGAGCGGCGTCACCCCCCGCGCGTCCTCACGCTTCCACATCGAGGAAGCCACAATTGCCGACGTGCATCGCGCCATCCAGCAGGGAGAAACGACCTGTCGCGCGATGGTCGAGTCGTACGTCGAACGCGCCCGCGCCTACAACGGCGCGTGCACGCAACTCGTCACGCGTGACGGCAAGCCGATCCTGCCGGCCACCGGACCGGTGCGCGCTGGCGCGCCGGTCTCGTTCCCAACGTCGACGATGTCGGTCGCGTCCGTGCTGCCGACATTCGAGGCGTACTCCGGATCGCCGCTCGATCTCGGACGGATGGAGCCGACCGAATCCGATCCGGCGGTGCAGCAGCAGTACGGAATGGTCGCCGGCGTCGAGAACGCCGGTCAGATCAACGCGCTCAGCACGCTGAACATCCGCGGCGAACGATCGGTGACGTGCAAGGCCGAGTGCGATCGGGCGCCGGCCGCCGGCCCGCTCCCGGCGAGTTGTCCGGCATCGTGCGATGCGTTTCGACGCCAGCCCGACGCGCTCGAACGCGCGTCGGAACTGGACGCGAAGTACGGACGGCGTCCGGATCTCAAAGCGATGCCGATGTACTGCGTCGCGCTGTCGTTCAAGGACGTCTACGACACGACCGACATGCGCACGACCGGCGGCGCCGACGTGCACTACGCGATGGACGCGCCGCCGAAGGACGCGACGGTCGTCTCGGAACTGCGCGCGAAGGGCGCGATCATCTACGCAAAGGCGAATCTCGACGAGTACAACGGCGGCGCAGGCGATCCCGGCGGCGCCGCGCGTCCCACCGCCCGCGGCTACGGCGCCGGAGCAAGGAGTACGTGGGGCGGGACGGCGTGCAATCCGTACGACACGGCGCGCGAGACCGGCGGATCGAGCTCGGGATCGGCGGCCGGCGTCGCCGCGAACCTCGTGCAGTGCTCCATCTGCGAAGAGACCGGCGGCTCATGCCGCCAGCCGGCGTGGCGCAACGACATCGTCGCCTTCGTCACGACGAAGGGACTGATTCCGTATGGCGGCGCGATCGGCGCCGATCCGTATCTCGATCGCGGCGGCATTCAGTGCCGCACCATCGCCGATGCCGCGGCGGTGCTCGACGCGCTGAAGGATCCGCAGCGCGGCTATTTCGATCCGCGGGACATCTACACGGCGCTGCCGAAAGGTCTCATCTCGCCGCAGCCGTACGCGTCGTATACGGCGCCATCCGCCGGCGCGAGCGCGAAGAAGCCGCTCGCCGGCATGCGGATCGGGATCGTCCGCGAGTACATGGTGAAGCACGCGGCCAACGATCGCGCGATGAGCGACATCGTCAACGAGGAGATCACGAAGGTGCTGCGCGATCAACTCGGCGCGGCGATCGTCGAGTCGGTCGACCCGCTCTACCCGGACGACCCGTCGATTCCGAACATGACCTACACGTTCCAGCAGGCGCTCGCCGAGATCCTGCCGCTGCATTTTCCGGAATACATGCAGCGGGCGTCCGCCGTCGCCGGCTACGACGTCGCCAAGCGTGACTACATGGTGAAGGCGGGCGAAGGGCTCGCGCCGTGGCCCGACAGCGTCAACATGCGGAGCGTCAACAGTCCTGGTTCCGCCACGAACTTCGGCTACAACCTCGCACAGTACCTGCTCCGCCGCGGCGACGAGCGCGTGAAGGACTGGACGACGCTCAACGCGAACGCGAAGTACTACTCCGCGGGACGCGTCGCGGCGATGAAGAACTGGGAGAACGCGATCGATCTCGTGTCGGCTGGCATGACGCAGAACCTCAAGATGCGCGAGGTCCTGCGGCTCGTGGTGATGAAGGTGATGCGGCAGAACAACCTCGACGTCCTCGTCAACCCGACAACGACGATTCCGCCGGCGAAGATCGGATTCGCAAACCAGCCGCAGGTCAACAGTCGACCGGTCGGACGATTTCCGACGAGCGCCAACATCGGCGTGCCGGAGATTACGGTGCCGGCGGGGTTCAACACGGTCGTCTACGAACCGCGCTTCGCGCTCAGCGCGTCGAAGGACGCCTACGTCACGGTTGCGAACGAGGACACGCCGTCGACGTTGTCGCGTCCGATGCCGGTCGGCATCTCGTTCTGGGGCGGCCCTGGCGAAGAAGGCGTGGTCATCAGAGCGGCGGCTGCATACGAAGCGGCGACCCGCCATCGGCGTGAACCGCAGGCGTTCGGCGCGATCCGCACGCGCCGCGCGACTCAATAACGTTGACATCACAACGAGATCGGATCGTCGCCACTCAACTGCCGATGAGCAGCCCACACGCGGCTGCCGTCATGACCGCGAAGGTCGCCCAGCCCAGCCACCTGAGGATGCGTGGGTTCACCGCCTCGCCCATGACCTCGCGATCCGATGTGAGCAGAACGATGATCAGCACGAGCGGCGGGGCCAAGACGCCATTGATGATCGCCGTCACGAAGAGCAGCCGAATGGCGTTGAATCCGACGAACGTCACCGCCCATCCCATGGCCATGGCCACTCCCATTACGGCGTAAAACTTTTTGGCGCGGCGCGGCTGCGCTGCCAACGTGCCTTGGCGCCAGGCGGCCGCCTCCGAAATGGCATACGCCACCGATCCCGCAAGGATCGGCACCGCCAGCATGCCCGTGCCGATGATCCCCAACGTAAACAGCCAATAGGCCGCGTCGCCGGCTAACGGTCGCAGCGCTTCAGAGGCTTCCCGCGCGCTCGTGATGCTGCTTCGCCCGCTCGCATGCAACGTGGCGGCGGTGGTCAGCATGATGAAAAACATGATCACATTCGAGACGAACATGCCGGTGACCACGTCGGTTCGGCAGTCGCGAAGTTCGTCGGGTGTCGCCCCCTGCCGCTGGCGGAGGTTGCGACCCATCGCGCGTTCCTCTTCCACTTCTTGCGCCGCCTGCCAGAAAAACAGGTAAGGAGAAATCGTCGTCCCGAATATTGCGACGAGGACGCTGAAGTACTCGCGTGTCCAGGCGATGCGCGGTACGAATGTCGTCCTCAACGCAGTAGGCCAGTCGACGGCCGTTAGAAATGCGGTGATCACGTAAGCGCCCAAGACAAGGGTCAACCACTTGAAGATCCGAGCAATGGTGCGGTACGACGTCCAGACGAGTGCGGCCACGATCGCGACCGTGTAGATGGGGAGCCAGGCCGTCGTCGGGACATGCGTGACAAGCGCGGTCGTCTCCGCCATCCCACCGAGATCGGCTGCGATGTTGATCGTGTTGGCAATGCCGAGGAGTGCGCAAGCGAACCACGTGACCCACGGCGGGTACCGACGGCGGATGACTCCTGCGAGTCCCAGCCCCGTGACGAGACCCAGTCTGGCACACATGAGTTGGACCGCCGCCATCAATGGAAACGAGAAGAGCGCAGTCCAGAGCGTCGAGTACCCGAAGGTGGCACCGGCGACGGAGTACGTAGAGATGCCTGACGGATCGTCGTCAGCCGCGCCCGTGATCAAGCCCGGACCGAGGCTCGCAAAGAAGCGCCGAAAGCGCCGGTGGTGAGCCGGTTCGCCTGTCGGCGCGCGCGGAGGCACTCTCATGACGTAGATGGGTCTCTCATCAGAGCGCGCGACGACGCGTGAGCGCGACCATCAGGACGATAAGGAGCACGACCTTGACGATACTGAGCGCGCGATCACAATCGATCGCGGTAAGCGCGCGTGCTATCGGACCGATCGGACGGCGATCGCGCGCTGCACCGTCGTGAGCAATCGATCCACTGGACACGGCTTCTTGAGAATCGGCTGTATGGCAGCGGACTGATACATGGCGCAAGCTGCCATCAGTGGTACGTAAATGACATTAAACGGACAATTTACGCCATGCGGATTAAAAATCATCCAAAGCCCACGGTGACGAGGATTCTGCCGCGCACGTATATTGCTCAGGAGCAGGCATGAGGATCGAACGCCGTCGTCAGGGTGAACGGCGCCACGGCGATCAGCGAACCACGTCGGGAGCCGCGATCGATGTGACTCGCATCGAACACGAAAACCTCTGCGGCCAAGTCGAAGAGTTTCTCCGCATCGTCCAGCGCGTCGAAAACGATCTGCGACGAGTTCACGAGCGTCTAAGACGCCTCGAATCCGACGCCAGGTTGACGGCTCGGAGCAAGGCCGGCTAGCGCCGTCGAATTGTTTCATTGCCGACGGCGATCACAACTGATCACCTCAACGCGCGCGCGACAGATGTTCGCGACCCCGACGCCGGCACGTCCGATCTACTCAAACGGGATGTGCCGTAGCGGGAGCGGGCCACCGCAACCATAACCCGACATTTGTTTCACGTGACAAGGTTCCTCGTGTTTTTGACGATGGCTCCGCGTGCCTCAAAAAACGGAAGGAAAACGCGCCAAGGCGAAGGTTTTCTTGACCGTCGGCTCAAGCGAAAAACATCTTCGATCCCGCCATCAGCCGACGGGGGTCCGATCTCCTCGTGGTCCAAACATACCGAACAAGTACAGCAACGAGGGCGCGAGGACGACAGCACCGACGCCGAGGACCTGTAGCAGGAGCGTCTGCACGTTCGCAGGCGACGCGGCGCCTGCGAGCGTCAGCTGAGGACGGATAGCGTATGGATATTGGGCCAGGGCCCATCCCCACACGATCAGGGCGACTTGCGCCGCCGCGGCCATTCGTGCGAGCCGGTAGTGCTCCAACCAGAGAAATGCAAAAGCCGCGAGCGCGCTTGCGCCGGTCGCGACGTGAAGCGGTATCGCCCACGCTGACGCAACCAAGGCGACGCGAACATCGCGGACGGCGAGAAGCAGGACCGTGGCCGCGAGAACGAAGACGGCACCGCCGGTCGCGAGGGCGCGCAGCCGGAAGGCCGCCTGCTCTTCTGCATCCTGTGCTTCCAGCGTGAGGTACACCGCTGCCAAATATCCGAACAGCGCGAGCGCGAACGCTCCAACCGCCGCGCAGAACGGCGTCAACCACGGACGGATGAACAATGCCGCGAACGATCCGTCAGCTGATACGGGTAACCGCCCCTCAGTGACTCCACCAACGACCACGCCGAGGAACAGAGGAGTGGCAATGCTCGCGATCGCGAATACGCGACTCCAGACGCGCTCGTGACGTCGATCGTCTGGGCCGTACGCGCGAAACACGAATGCCGAGCCGCGCAACACGATACCGATCAATACGAGCAACAGCGGCACATGGAGGTATGTCATGACGACGGCGAACGCCCGGGGAAAGCCAGTGAACACAATGACGATCGCAACGATCAGCCAGACGTGATTGGCCTCCCACACGGGACCGATAGCGTGAGCAATGGTGGCGCGCTGACGCTCTGCAGTCCGGCCAGTGGCCAGCAGGTCCCAAAGTCCCCCGCCAAAGTCAGCGCCGCCCAAGAGTGCGTACGCCGTGAGTGAAAGCACCAACACGACGGAAAGGAGCGGGACCGATTCGATCATCGTATTGCACCTCGCGGCACCGTCTCGCGCACCGTTCGCCGGATAAGCGCGATGACGACCGCGCCCAAGCCGATGTAGATGAATGTGAACACGATGAATGGGAACCGGAGTCCCGGCATCGGCGTGACCGCGTCTGAGGTTCGCATCACGCCTTGGATGATCCACGGCTGACGGCCCAGTTCAGTGACCATCCAGCCCGCTTCTACGGCGACGAACCCAAGAACTGCCGACAACGCGATCGCCTTTAGAAAAAGTGATGAGTGGAACAAACGTCCACGCCGCCACAGCACCGCGGCCCACAGCGCGAGAAGCGCTAGCCAGAAGCCGATCGCGACCATGACCTGGAAGGCCAGGTGCACGGCTGCCACTGGCGGCCACGAATCGCGCGGAATGTCATTGAGTCCCGTGATGAGTGCCGCCGGATCGTCGTAGGCGAGGAAGCTCAGGCCACCAGGCACTTCCACGGCGTAACGTGTCGTTCGTGCGGCCACATCGGGAATACCGCCGATGCGCAGCGGCGCATACCGCTCCGTCGCGAACTGCCCCTCGAGTGCGGCGAGTTTGGCCGTCTGCGTTCGCGCCACGACGTGGCCTGCCCAGTCGCCGGACAGCGGTTGAAGCAAAGCGGCCGGCATTCCGATCATCAATGCGATCGCAAAGGCGCGTCGATGGAACGCGTCGAGTGGATGTCGAACGAGGAGCCGCGCATGGATGCCGGCCACCCCAACGCCGACTGCGGCGTACGCGGCCAGCAACATGTGAATGACTTGAGCGGCGGCCGCTGGATTGAACATCGCCGCAAACGGGTCGACGAAGAGTCTGCCGCCGATGAACCGGAACCCTGTCGGCGTATTCATCCAAGCGTTGGCCGTGACGACAAATGCACCTGAAAATGCGCCGCCAATCGAGACCATGATGCCTGCGAATACGTGAGCCCACGGCCGAAGCTTCTGCCACCCGTACAGATACAGTCCGAGAAAGATCGCCTCGAGAAAGAACGCAAACCCCTCGAGTGAAAACGGCATCCCGATAATCGGGCCGGCGAACGCCATGAAAGTCGGCCACAGTAGGCCAAGCTCGAACGACAGCACTGTGCCCGACACTGCCCCGACGGCGAACAAAATGGCCGTTCCACGTGCCCATCGCTTCGCAAGGTCCACGTACTCCGCTCGTCCGGTATGGATCCAAGCGACTTCCGCGCTGACCATCATTACCGGCATTGCCATCCCCACAACGGCAAAAATGATGTGAAAGGCCAGCGACAGGCCCATCTGCAAACGGGCGAAGAGGAGATCCATGGTGAGCGCCGTCCACGATTATGAACACGCGAAGCCGTCAGGCGGACGAGTTGGGACGAGTAAGCGCCTTCAGAACGGCGTAGAAGAACGTGGCGAAACGGGCTTCGACGCCGCGCTTCAGCAAGAGCCTACCATCACGAAGATCCGCCGCGACCGTTGGTCGCTCCGGGATTTGACCGGGAAAGCGCGGATTCCAGACCGTCGACATGAATTCCGGTGAGATTTGGCGGCGCATTCCATCGATCACATCAGCCGTCGCCACCGCTTTGGCCTGAGGAAAGCGTTCTTCGAGCATGCCGATGCCGAAGAAGTGATCGCCATGGGCATGGGTGACATAGATAGTCGTGAGGTTCTTGCCGGTCGCCACGATCCAAACGGCGAGTTCCCGTGTGTGGTCCACGGAGAGGAACGTGTCAACGAGGACGGCATCGCTCTCGCCATAGATCAGCACCACCGTGTTGGCGACCCAATTCAAGGATTCGGTTCCAGGAGGGATGCCGCGGGTCGCGTTTTGACGCTTTTTCGTGAGGACCTTCCACTCCAGAGGGGCGCCGTTCTCCATACTCGCCATTGCGTCCTCCTGCCTTCCCTTCGCGCGGCGGCATCGAAGGTCAGCGCTTCCCGTACTCCGTAAATACGTAGTCTCTCGTCTTCGCTCTCGTGTGGCATGCGAACCCGCACCTGGCGTCGTTCCACTGCGGCGGCGTGCCAGCGGTGGTGCCGGGCGTGAACGTATCGGATGCGGCGTTGTAGTCGAACACGGCATACCCCCATCCGCCGCTATCCGCGAACCTCTTGCTGTCCTTCACCATGAGGTCCACGTTCACCAACTCGCCCGGCCGCATAGCGTCGGGCCACGGACTCAGCAACAGCGCGTCGGCATCTCGCCCATCGCCGCTCTCGACGAAACGAATCGACAGGCCGTCGATGGTGCGAAACGTCGGCCCGACAGCGGTCTCGCGCAGCGATCGTGCGGGTCGGTCCGTCATGACGATGTCTCCTCGTAATGCATTCACGTGATGGATTAGACGAGATCGACGGAGTTGAATCTATTGGACGATGGTATCGATCGCCTTATCAGCCGAACGTCAATGAGAACGCCTCGACGCCAGTGTCAAGAAATTCGATCGCGAACGTAGACGTTCCATCGCTCACACATCGAAGAGCGCGCTCCAGTCACCGCGAGTAGCGCGTGAAGACAAGTCTCATAGAGTCACTCATCTCAGGCTTCATGGCGACCTCCTCGAGCGCATGAAATCAAAAGGCGCGGCGCCGGATCTATCAGGCGAAGGTATCAATGGGCTGAGATCGGGGCGGACCAATACCAAGGTCTGATGGACGGCGCCCGCCGTGTGGCGCATCCTCCGCGGTGTGGCTGCTCAGATGGAGAGACTTTCCGGCGCGTCAGCGCATGACGACCCGGGATACGTGATGAGGGACTCGTAAATGACCGAGCACCGACTGGTGTCGGTCGTCGACGACAGCGAGTCGGTGCGCGAGTCGCTGCCCGACTTGCTGCAGCAGGTCGGGTTTGCCGTTCAGGCGTTTTCGTCGGCGGAAGCGTTCCTCGCGTCAGAGGCCGCCAGCCAGACGAGCTGCCTGATACTCGACGTCGGATTGCCAGGCATGTCTGGTCCAGATCTTCAAGGGGAGCTGATTCGTCGGGGAAGCGACATCCCGATCGTCTTCGTCACCGCGCAAGACGACAAATCACTCCGTCCGCGGCTCATCGCGCACGGAGCGGCGGCGTGCTTGTTCAAACCATTCAGCGACACTGCGTTGCTCGAAGCCGTCGAAGCCGCGCTCGGGACGAGGTAAACATGACATCCGTCCTTCAAGAGAACGTCACGCGCCGGCCGTATACTCTGAGTCTGTCAACCGCGGCGCGCGGGAACGAGGTGGTCATCATGGCGGACGTGACACCGGTTGTCTTCGTCGTCGACGACGACATCTCGGTGCGCGAATCGTTGGAATTGCTCATCACGAGTGCTGGCTGGCAGCCAGAAACATTCGCATCGGCACAGGATTTCCTGGCTCGTCCGCGAGTCGGGATCCCCTGCTGCCTGGTGCTTGTGCGGGATCGCCACTTCGGGTAGGGCAAGTACGAACAATCTGAAGCGACGATTCGCCAGCTGCTAGACTAGCCCGCTCCGTCGGAGCGGGCTAGCCCCTCGCCTGATCGCTGGCGCCCAATGAGCGTTGCGTCGTCGGCATCCCGCAAGTCGGACTTCACGACAGGTACGAACGCGGCGTTGCATGGCACCCATGCGGCGCGTTTGACCTCCCGCCGCGCCGAGGTCTTGGCGACCGGCCAACGGCGATTCACCGTCCCGGTGTCATCGAGATGCGTCCTGGCCCGATCGCGGCGCTCTGCGAACGCATTTTCACTATTTCTTCAGGTAACTGCCTGTATGTACGAACCGCGCGCCGTACAGCACACGCTCTCCGTCTGCCGTACGCCGAACCGTTGCAACTGCTCGACGATCGGTCCGCAGATCAGATTTTCAGGGGCGACACCTACCTCGGACGCGAAACGACGATGAGGTCGTCAGACGTGGACTACCGAGAGGTCAAGAAATGTTTCAAATGGATCGAAATCTCGATCGCGGTGCAGCAACGAGAGCTGCTCCCGTATGCAAAATGTGGCGATCAGACAGTCGATCGTCTTCCGAACCGTGTGCCCTCGACCGCGCAGCAGGCGATAGTTTCGGGCCGCCTCCCTCGCTAGGTCCACGCCGCCCGTCTCGAACACGGCCAGCTTCAGTAGCTGGCGCTCGACGTCCTTGGCAACGACCTCGTCGCGAACGCCCTGCAGCACTTCGCAGAGGATCACATCGGTGAGCCCGAGACGCTGGCGATCGAGCTCCGCATGCACCCAGTCTGTTTCAGGATTCGTGAGACCCAGCAGGTAATCGATCCAGACAGTCGTGTCGACGATCACCACGCCGGCTACTTTCCGACGCGTCCTTCACGCGATGCGTCAAGATCGCCTTCCCAGATCACCTTGCCTCGCAAGCGGCGGATGCTCTTCTGACCGCGCGTTTGAATCAACAGCCGCAGTCCTTCCTCCACTGCAGCGCGCTTGGTGCGCGCGCCGCTGCTCCGCATGGCTTGCCGCATCAGCCGGTCGTCGATGTCAATGTTGGTTCGCATCAAGCACCCTATGTGTAAGGATGGTCGATTTTTGTGTATCGGTCAAAGAAATCTGGAATGGCTTGCAAGTTCGTTGCAAGAGGCTACCGCGCGGCTGAGTTGGCGGGGTCGACGGGACTCGTGCCGAGCGCGGCGCGAGCCGCGCGAAGCCTGAGGACGGCGCCGCGTCAACGAACGAGCGTGAGCGAGTGAGTTGGCGGGGTCGACGGGACTCGAACCCGCGGCCTCCGGCGTGACAGGCCGGCGTTCTAACCAACTGAACTACGACCCCGATGTTGCTGT
>Ga0070699_100001805_pt1 | contig 19453 bp, 12 predicted proteins | sample KBSK1503metaG_FD_65473 | JGI IMG/M metagenome (GOLD analysis project Ga0070699, IMG submission 65473) | Corn, switchgrass and miscanthus rhizosphere microbial communities from Kellogg Biological Station, Michigan, USA - KBS K1-50-3 metaG | ecosystem: Host-associated > Plants > Roots >... | reverse complement strand
ACGTAATCGAGGGCCTGCGACACTCGCATCCAGCGCGGCAACACGGCGACGTCGGCGATGAAGCACACATCGCGCATGAGCTGCTCGCGCTCGGTCCACGGATTGCGCCCAAGCACGTTCAGTCGTCCTTCATACGACGTCAGGCCGACGATCGCGTTCAGCGCAGTGGTCTTGCCGGCGCCGTTGGGTCCAATGAGGCCGAGGATGCGCCCCTCCTCGACCTGCAGATCGAGCCCGTCGAGCGCGACCGTCGCGCCGAATGTCTTGCGGAGCCCGCGGGCTTCCAGGCACGCCATGGGTTCAGCGCTCCTCCTCGGTACGCAGAAGTTCTTCCGCCGTCAGCCCGAGCCGCTGAATGGTCTGACGGATCCGTGGCCACTCTTCGCCAAGAAACTTCTGCCGTTCACCCTGCAGCAACAGACCGCGCGCCCCGGCGTTGATGAACATGCCGCGGCCGCGCTGTGTCTCCACCAATCCTTCGTCGACCAATTGCTGATATCCCTTCATGACCGTCAGCGGATTGACCCGGTATTCGGCCGCGACCGTGCGCACCGAGGGCAGCACGTCGCCTTCTTTGAGGACCCCGTCGAGGATCATCGCGGCGACGAGGTCCCGAAGCTGGCGGTAGATCGGCTGACTGTCGTTCCACTCACGGTCCATCAGAGTGTGTCGATCATCTCAATGACTGGACGTGCCCGTCCCGGCGTTTGTCCGCTGCAGGTCGAAGTGCGCGCGCATCGGGTGGTCGCCCGGCATCATGTACGTCCAGTCTTCCAGGTGGTGGTTCTCGTCGATGAAGGTAAACACGGCGTGGTGCATGTGTCCGCGCTCATTGCCGCCGGAGAGATCGAGAAAATCGAATTCCAGCGTCTTTCCATCCGGCGACACCTTGCCGACCATGCGCGGCCTGTTGCCCGCGTCACAGTAATGGGTGAGGAGCAGGCGGTCCTCGTCGCGATAGAACATGGTGAGCGGATGGTCGGGCAATCCGGAGACCGACATCTCATGCTCGAACGCATTGCCTCGGGACGTCACGCGCAGCGAAAACTGCGCGAATTTGCCGTTGACCGTGGGTTCCTGCGGGCTCGTTGTCAGCTGGCCGACCCACGAACCCTCCAGCGTCTTCAGCTGATCGAAAGCCTTTTGCGAGGCTGACGGCGCGACTTGGTCGGCGGGGTGGCTGTGTGCCTCGGCCTGAGCAAAAGCCAGGCTGGGCACCGACATCAAGCCGAGAACGAGTGCAAAATTCAGCGGTTTCATCTTTTCTTCTCCTGGGAGATTCAGTTGTTCAGTGGCGGCTGACCAAACGCTGATGAGCCGCTGCAGTAGTGTTATACATAACTATAACACTACGGCAGTCTCGTGTCCAGAGCCGCCGATGGGGGCTCGAAGAAGCCCGATCCGATGGCGTCAGAAAAGGAGCTGGAGGTGTCGACCGCTACCGGCCAGTCGATCGGCGATATGACGGTGGTCGACGATCACGCTGCATCGAGCGCGACAAATTCGAGGGTGCAGCGGCCGCATTCAAGAAACGCCGTCTATCCCGAGACGAGGCCTCGGCGCATCGCGGCGCCGACGGCTTCGTTGCGGGTTCTGACTCCCATACGGCTGAAGAGCGTCAGCAGCTGCGCGTCGAGCTCCTGCTCATCGACGCGGAGCCGGCGTGCGATGTCCATCGTCGCGGCGCCGGCGGCGAGGCATTCGAGGACGATGCGCTCCGAGGGCGTGATGTGAAGCGTCAGGCGTTCCGGTGCGTCGAGTTCGCGCACAGGGCTCATGAGTCGGCTCCTTTGGTCCAGCCTCAGCCATCGTGGGCCGGTTACAGCTCTATGACGTGTGAGCCGAGGGCAACCGGACACTTTTTCGAAGGCCACGGCCCTATCTCCTGGGCAGCGCTTTTGGACGCGGCAGCCCTTCGGACTTCATGATCGCGGCAAACAACTTCACCTCATCGGCGTCCGGTCGGCTGAAGTCGATGCCCCTCGTGAGGGCGAGCCAGACGGGACTCACGAGGCGGGCGAACTGGACCTGCTGGAAGTTGTAGGGGGCGAAGTCGGGTGTGCCCGTGAACACGTCCCGCAGATCGGTTGCCGCGGCGTCGTATTGATTGAGCGGCGGCAGACCAAGGATCAAATCCACCGTCTTGAAGACGCTCGCCAGGCTGATGTGCGTCTTGCTGACGTACTCCTTCTTCACCCACGGGCTGATGGCCAGGAAGATCGAGCGGTGACCGTCGACGTGATCCGCGCCGTTCTGCGTGTCGTCTTCGACCACGAAGATGACCGTGTCTTTCCAGCACGGGCTGTGTGACACGAGCTCCGCCGTCAGGCCGAGCGCCGCGTCGTTGTCCTGCACGAACCGCTTGAACGACCAGTCCGGCCCGTTCGGATGGATGTCGCGCGCGCCGCCGCCGTGGTCGTTCGGATAGTAGAGGTCCACGAAGTTCGGCAGCGTGCAGACGTTCCTGCGGCGATCGACGTAGTGCGCCTCGAACACCTGCTTGAACCGATCGAAGCGGTTGAAGCGCGTCGGATCTTCGGGAAGCGGCGAATCGGGGATGTGGGTGTTGTAGGTCGGGAACAGGTGATCGCTGTTGTCCCGCACCACCTTTTCCATCGGCACGTTCGCATGCTCGCGCGCGCCGGTCGGATCCGCGGCGTCCGGCTCGTCGATGACCGCGAATTCGTAGCCGTTGCCGAAGTTGACGAAGCTCTTGCCGTGCCGCGCGAGGTGGAGATAGATGCTTCCCTGCTCGTTGTAGTCGTTCGGTTCCGGCGACGCGTTCGCGTCGGTGAAGCCGATGCGGCCGGGAAACTCCGCGATGACCGCGGGATCGTCGCCGGAATCGCGCCGCCGTCCGCCGTACGAGGCCGGCCAGTGCGTCTCTTCGAACTCGGCGGTGTACTGCCCCGTCAGCCAGCGATGGCCGTCCGAGGAGACCGAGGGCTCGAGGAAGAAGTTGTCGCTGAAAGCAAACCGCAAGGCCAGCTCGTGATGGTTCGGGCTCGCGTCGGCGCCGAGCGCGAAGGCCGGCTCGCCGTTGACCGGCACGCCGCGCCTTGTCTGCGTGATGTCGCCGAGCATCAGGTCGTGCGTCGCATTTTCCTTGTTGATGAAGATGACGTGCTTGATCTGCCCGCTGGGTTTGCCCGGGTCGTCGGGAATCGGATTGTCTCGACCCCTGTGGCGTCCGAACCCGTCGTTATCGTCGTCGTCGTCGCCGTCGTCATCCCGCCTGCCCTTGGCGAAGCCGTTGTTGGCGTACACCCTCTCGGTGTACGCCTGAAGCGCCTGCTCGCCAGGTGTCGCGATGATATTGACGGTCCCCAGGACGCTGAACTTGGGCGAGCGGCTCTCTCCGACCAGGTTGGGTCCTGCTCCACGGCCGCGGGCGTTAGCGACGTATAGCGTTCGGCCGTCGGCGCTCACCTGCACGCTGCTCGGCCACCAGCCCGTGGGGATGTGGCCAACCACGCGCCCCTGCCTGCCCTCGAGCCTGACGACGCCGAGGGCATTGATGCCGGCCTCGGCGACGTACAGATGCTGAGCGTCGGGGCTCAGGGCGAGGCCGACCGGCTGCACGCCCCTCAAGCCGCCGTCCTGCCCCTTCAACAGCGACAGCTCGATGCGTCCGCGTTCGGCGTAGGTCGCCGGATCGAGCACCGAGATGCTGTCGTTGTTGCCGTTGGCCACGTAGATCGCGTCGGGGCCGGCCACCACCGCGTTGGGATGACTGCCACTGTAGACGTCGCCTCCGCTCGCGTGCTGGCCGACCAGCAGGCCGGTCTTGACGATCTGTCTCGTCACCGGGCTCGATGGGTTGCTGACATCCATGACGTACACCGACGAGGACTCCGGCGCGTTCGGGCTTCCGAGGCCGGGCACGACGTAGGCCCTGTCTGCGGGCACGTATCCGCAGCGGATGCCGGCAGGATCGCGAAGGCTGTCCGGCAGATTGCGCGGATCGACCTTCTTGATTTCAATGGTCCTGTCGTTACGTGTCTCGTCGGGATACCCGGCTCCCGGGTAGCAGAGCGGGTAATCGACGTTGTCGTCGCCGGTTGGCTGTGCGGGACGCAGGTGGCTGTACTGGAAGACGCCGACGTGGCTCACCAACAGCGTGCGGTCGTCCGGCGACAACGTGATGCCGAACGGATACCGCCCGACCCTGGTGTGGCCGACCACCGCCGCGAAGTTGTCCGGCTCCGTGATCCGGCCCTGCGCGTCGACCCCGGTCGTCGCGCGGCTGACGTCCACGACGAAGACCTGGAAGCTCCCTTGATCGACGACATACAGGAAGCGGCCGTTGTCGGACAGCACCATGTTGCCCGGGAACGCGCCCTTGAAACGGCGCGCCGGGGTCGCAACGACGCCGAGCGGCCGATCGAGCGGATGCGCCGGGCCGTTCAGGTTGATCGAACCGACGATCTGCCCGGCGACGACATCGGCGATCCAGATGTTGCCGTTCTCGCCGCCCGAGAGATACGCGCGCCTGCTGTCGGCCGAGAACGTGACGCCCATGAAGCTCGCATTGACGTCGATGCGTCGCACGGTCGGCGCCGCGCTGCCGAGCGCCGAGACCAGCGTCAGCGAGAACGGGGCGGCACCGCTGTTGAGGGTGGCGAGCATCCTGCCGTCCGGCGACAGGGCCAGGCCGAACGGCTTCGGTGCCTGGACGTTGACTTCGATGCCCGCGGGTGTCACCAGGCGGCCGTTCGGCAGCACCGCGGCGTTCACGCCGCCGACGATCGTGCTGGTCGTCGCCGGGCGATCGCCGGCGGGCGCCGAGAACTTCAGAAAGTCAGACAGGCGACCGTCGGTTCCATCCGGCTGCGCGCCCGTCACCCACACACCCACGATCATCGCCAGACCGACGATCAGGACACTCAATGTATTGCGTCTCGTGACGTATCGGCGCATCGTGTGCTCCCTCTGGGCACAGGACGATATGCGCGCGATATGTAGACCGTGTGATTGTCGTGTAAAAGATTGCCGGGCCGACCTGAAGGTCGGCCCCTACGTCGGTCTCTGGAAGACTACGTCGGCCTCACGCGCCACAGGCGATCAGCATGGACAGGAGGCGCGACGACGTTCCGACCGCAGGGTGACGCTGCCGTAAATTGCGCGCGTCAGACTACCGTGCACGCAACTGGACGAGCGGAGCCGCCGGATCGAAGAACCGGCGCGGCGCCATCAATTCTCCGAGCATCTGGATGAACGACTGGTTCCAGATGTCGCCGTGGTCCTTGATGACCGGCGTGTCCACGGTCATGATCCAGAAGGCCGTGGTGTTGAACGGTTGCGGGCCGTTGGTCGTCGCCCGGCTGTCAACCTCGTAACACGCCGCCGCGTCGCCACCCAGTGTTCTGAACGTGAACTGGCAGCCGACATCGTCGGGCTTGCACGCGAGGAGCGTTCGCCACACCTCCGTCGGCTCGACGACGCCACGCGCTCGGACGCGGGCGGTCTCCGAATCGATCTGATCCGGGGTCGGACACGGGATCTCGCGGACATCGTGCGAATGCAGGAACGCCAGATGCGCGGCCGCCGAACGCCTGTAGATGCCCGCGGGCGGGATCGGATCGAGGAACGTCCCGGTCGGCGACGGTGGCGTCTTCGCGCTCGAGTCGAGGTTGACGGTGTTCGCCGTCGGCAACAGGTACTTGGTGGCGGAATCCCCGCGCGATGTGATGGCCACGATGAGTGGATACGCGCGGCACTCGGGGCGCGTGGCTCGGGCCGCGTCGCACGATGCCGGGTCGTAGTCTGGATGTCGAACGCTGATCGGACGATCGCGCAGCGCCTCGACCCGGGCCATGCTGAGGCGAGCGTCGTTGGCCGAGTTCACGTACAGGGTCAGATCGACACGCGGGTTGACGAACCCGGAGTCCGGTATCGCGTCGAACAGCCTGACCTTCCCCGTTTCGATCGCATGCTCGAGCACGCGCGCGCCGAAGGAATGCCCGACGAGCATCACGCGCGAGCCCGTGCGGCCATCGTTGGTCTTGTCAATCACATCGTTCAGCGTCTGCGCCAGATCGGGTCCGTCGCCCACGTGGTTGGCCGTATTGCGGCGTCCCCAGAACGACGCGAACGTGAACCATCCGGGGCCCATCAGGCTCTTGCCCGGCCAGCCGATGTACACGCCGACGATCGGGACCGGGGTCCTCTGGCCGGCCGCGGCCGCAGCCCGGCCGCTCCGAAACGCAAGCTCCGACAGCGCGCGCTCGAAACGCTCGACGTCCTGGGCGTCGCGTCCGGGCAGCATCTGGTTGGCGTTGTTCTTCCACCCGTGCACGTAGACGACGGTGATGATTTTTCCGCCGGGCGCCGTGCTCTTCCTGAAGGCGATCAGCTCGAGCGCCTTCTTCGTCTGATTCGAATCGATCGCCTTCCCGTTCTTGTCGAACTCCACGAAGCCGACCGAGTAGTCGCGATGACGGCAGTCGAGCGATGGCCAGTCGCGCCGTTCGTTCGGCGCGCCCGGAACCGGGTCGACCGCCCTGCGGCCGCCGAAGCATTCGGGTTGCAGGCGCACGTATCGGAACCGGTTCTGCTGAACGCAGCCGGCCGACAGGATCGAGAGTCCACAGACGAGTGCGAGCAGGGTCTTCATCTGATGAGTGCTGAAAGGACGTCCATGTCGAACGTCACGCCAATGTGCCCGCGAAGGGTCTTCTCACGAATGAGCTCCGTCCGGTTCGCCAGTGACAGCGACAAGGGAATCTTGAGCCCCGAGTCCTTCACCGGGATGGACAACCTCGCCTGGACGACGTGAATCCAGCCGGGGTCGAGCGCGAAGTTCTGCCCCCCGAACGCGATCGAAGCCTTGTCGGTGAGCTTCTGCGACAGAAAGGCGATACCGAACACCGGGGTGCCGATGCCCGTTCCGCCGGCGAGGCGTTTCTGGACGTTGCCGAGCGGGATGTCGAGCTGCGCGGCCGCCTGGACATCGCGGAGATCAGTGGATGACGTGGATCCCGCGGGGCTGGCGCCGGACGACTGCAGGGTCCAGCTGACGTTGGCGGTGAGGTCGAGCCGTGGCCCCATCTGCCCTTCGGCAATGAATCGGAGGGTATGGCGATCGGGGACATCGGGCGTCCGCGCGTCGAGGTATTCCAACGCGACGAGCGGACGCTTCTGCATCTCCTCGAACACGCGCACGCGCGCCTTGTCGAACGCCTGCAGCGCCAGGAGCACGCGCGCGACCTTCTCGTCGAAATCGGGAACGCGGCTGACCATCAGCAGCCGTACGGCCTCGAGCTGCCGATAGAGGATGCGCTCGACGTCATCGGCGCTCAGTGTGTGATCGGTATCGCCGAGCAGCGCGGTGGTCTCCTCGATCCACTTGATCGCGTACTCGTCCGAGTTGAAGAAGTCGTTGAAGGCGTTGTCGCTCCTCAGCAGCGCGACCCCTTGCGTGTCGAGCACGGTGGCGATTGATGCGCGATTGACGCTGTCCCTGGGATCGCGCTTGTCGACGATCGCGAATCGAAAGGAATAGCCTGCCAGCTGCTGGTCGGTCTGCTTGATCTGGTTGCGCAGCGCAGCGAGGCTCACTGCCCTGCCCGTCTCGGGCGGCACGACCGCGTTGTCGGTGTTGAGCGTCAGCGAATACGACACGCGGCGGAGCTGCCGGGTGAACCGCGAGTCGTCCTCGTAGGAGGCGATGAAGCCCTGGTTCTGCGCGAGATCCAGCCACCCCACGAGTGTTCCGCGGAGGGTGACCTTCGTGCCCGCAGCCGACTGAGTCAGGGCGCCGTTCTCGACGGCGAAGCCGAGAATCGACGGCACCGACCCCTTCGAGACGACGCTGGTCGATCCGGTGCTGTTTCCCGGTGCGCCGATCTGCTTGTCGATGCGCGCATCCTCGACCTGCCGCAGATCGATCGTGCGGGATCGCGCCTGCGCGAACATCATGAATGCCCCGAGGTTCTGGTCGGTGATCTTGATCGCCGTTCGGATGTCGTCGCGGAAGCCGTCGGGGAACCCCTGGCGCGCGGTCAGGATGTCGTCAATGCGATGGCACCAGAAGTCCTGGTATGTCTTCGGCGTGGGGTTGCACGGAGGCACCGGTGGCTGCGCCTGCACGGGCGCGGCTGCGACCAGCAACACGAGGAAGGGCAGCCATCTGATCATCGTCGCTTCCCTGACGTCGACCGCCGACGCGTGCGAGCTCCACCGGCCGTGGACTGCTTGCGTGCGGCCTTGGCCGTGCGCTTGCGAGCGGTCTTCCGGGATGCTTTCTTGGCGGCGGCTTTCTTCGCTTTCACGGGGGGCCGCGCGGCCGCCATCCCTATCGGCCCAGCCCCGACCGGAACCGCGACCGACACCCCTTCGACGGCGAAGCCGACGAGCGGGGACGAGTCGATCTTGCTCACGTGCTGGCGGAGGTCGGTGAGCCCACCGACCTCGTCCACCTCGAACACGTCGTAGCGTGCGCCAGCCTTCGCGCCAGCGTCGAATGCGACCACTGCCTGAAATCGTTTGCGGCCCTTCGCGACGGTGAACGAGGCCCCGGGGAGGCCCTGAATCGTCTCACGCGGCAGGACGTTGCTGTCGTACTCGAAGCGGGCGTCGTTGACGCCGTTGTTGTTCTGCGCCTTCGTGACAATCTGTATTCGATCGCCCTCGTCGGCCTCATAGCGGTCGGAGGTCACTCGTCTGAGCATGTCGCCACTCCAGTGTGAGGGGTGAGCTGCATTGCCGCAGCGATCCGCAGAAGCGGGTGGTCGATACTATCGATCGTTGGTTCGCTGGCGAAAGGTGTACTCATCCGAACGCAACGTGCACGAACGAACTCTGCGGCACAAGACCCCCGAAGAAGTAAACGCCAGTCTCAGTCATGTCTAACGCATCCGACTTCCTCGACGTCCTGCCAATCCGTTCGGTACGCGTCATGCGCGTGGCGGTCCCGCGCCGACATCGCGTTGCGCCATCACGGAAACCGCGCGGAACACCGTCGGAATGGCGGCGGCAACGGCAGTGACGACGGTCACCGTCTGGTTGAACATCTCCCGCTGCGTCGTGAACAGAAACGCGGCGGCGGACGCCGCCGTCAGCGCGAACGGCAGGCGCAGCCGGTCCCAAGTGCTCGGCTCGGCCACCCCTTCGAGCTGCGCCACTTGCCGCATGATCTCCGGCGACAGGATGAAGTTCTGGAACGTGCGATTCATCAGCCGCAGGTCCGGATCCTTCGTCAGCAGCCTGCGCACGAGCAAGCGGCGGACGACGCGGCGGCTGGCGGCATTGGTCAGCCCGTCCATCGCTACATGGCCCAACACCACCTTCTCATCGTCGGAGCAGCTCGCCCAGAGTCGCCGGTAGTATGCCGAGGCGCGGTCGTCGATCTCGTCGAGGATCTGGTCCCGCGCGAGACTGCCCGACCGGAACGCATCCGACTGCCGGATGTCTTCGCAGATGCTGCGGATGAAGCGGTCGTTCCGGCCTTCGAGGGTGAGAATGCCGCCGAGAGTACTCCGGGGTTCGGCGGGAGCACGCTGCAGCCACCGCCGCCACCACTTCGGTTGGCGCGGCGATTCGGCCGTGGCGGCTGGCTGGGTCGGTGATTCAACGGTGACCGGTATCGATTGCCGCGTCATATCGGCGGTGTCGCGCCAGTCGACGACGACGAAAGCCTTGAACAGCCGCGGCCACAAATCGCCTTGCGCCTCGGTCTGCCCGCGGCGCAGGCTGTCCTGCAGCAGCGCTGGCGGGTTCTGCATCAGGACCACGATGGTCCGGGCGGGATCGTTCACCAGCTCGTCGAGAAATTCCAGCTTGGCGCGGGTCATGTCGACGTTCTCGAGGTCCCGATCCAGGTCGGTGACCACGACCGCGTGCCCGGCGTCGCCGCGGCTGATCTGCATGAGCGCGCGGCGCCACGCCGAACCTGGATCCGTCGACGCTGCAATCGGCCCGAGTGCCAGGATCGACGTATCTTGAAGTTGACCGGCTAACTTCGACGTGTCGTCGCAGAGGATCAGTACGTTGGCTCCAGCAGTCGCGACCAGCCGGCCCGTCGCCCACAGCGGCTCCGAGACCCCAATCAGATAGACGTGCCGCAGCGTGAATCGCACAATCGTATAGGCGACGCCACCGAGGCATACCAGCAGCAGAGGCGCAAGATAAGGCATGACGAGCATCGCTTCGGCATGGTGCCTGTCTACCGGTCGTGCCTGCTTGGCCCAGAACGGCACCGGCGCTGGCAGCGACGACCGGACGACGATGCCATTGGGATGGTCTGACTGAAGGACGCCTTTGGGAGGGTCTGACCGAAGATGGAGCTCGAGATCGCCGTCACCGCCTCGTGCGCTCCACCAGCTGTCGTCGGCCGCGTGGTTGTGCAGGAGCTCGCGCATCTCCACTGACGACTCGGCGTAGTACGGGAGGTACTCCTCGATCAGCGACTGCAGCAGGCCGTGGTGCGCGGCAGCGTCGCTGGTGTTCGGGCCGCTCGCCCCCTTCAGGGGCTCCTCTTCGTCGGACTGGTAAGGCCCCGTCTTCACCGTCGTGTCGTAGAAGAACAGACAGTTGCGATCGAGCTCCGATACGCGGTCGGCGCCGCATATCGGCTTGCCGTCCGTCTGGACCGCACGGGCAGCGAGCGCCCTGGCGAGCCCGAGTTGACGGTGCTTGATGTACGACTCGACGTGCATGTCGTAGGAGCGCACCACGAACCCGACTCCCGGCACGATGCCGCTGAGCACGAGGAACAGCGCGCCAGCGAGCGCATATCCTCGCGCGGCGGCACTACCGCGCTGTGCGACCGCAATCTTGAGATTCGAAGGACGATGGCGCAACACGACGAACGCCATCGCCCATGCCGCGGCCGGGATCGCGACCGCCGATGCCAGAAGCGTGCGCGTATCGCCCGTGAACGCCACCGCCGCAAATGTGACGAACAGCACCACGTAGATGGCCGCGAGCGCGGCGTACTGCCAACGGCGACGGATGTCGGGCCACATCCACGACGCTCCCGACTTGATGGCAACGACGATCGCCAGGATCCAGGCCACGAGATACAGGCTCAGCATCAACAGGCTCACCGCCGTCCATTCGAGGACGAGTCCGCGTATGGCCCGCTGATCCGACAGGGCGACCACCGACCAGTCGGGGATGCCGGCCGGCTCCACGTACGCCCGGTATTGACGTCCCCAGTACATGATGCTCACCGCTCCGGAGCTGTGGCCCGAGACGAGCGCCCGCAGCCGTCGATTCTGGTCTGTTTCGATGAACAGGTTTTCCTGGATGTTCCGCTGCCGGTCCGAGTGGAACAGCACCGTCCCGTTGCCATCGACGACGGCATACTCGAAGCCCGGGGGCAGCACCGGGTCGATCATCGCTCGCGCCGGGAATGCAAGCGACGCAACCGGATAGCGCGTGCTGCCGGTTGGCTTGGACAGCACCGCTTGTGGCTGAGCGTCGGTCCACGACCATACCGATTCCAGGAAACATCCTGGGTCGCCGCCATCGTCACCGGCGCCCGCCGAACACGCTTTCAGGCTGCGCCAGTACCGGTTGGTGACAATCGCATCGACATACGCCCGTCCCTGCACCCTGAGACGATTGGGAACGTATGGACGCGGGGTGGCCTTGACCTGCTGTCGCCCGCGTTCATCGATCAGCGCAAAAGCCTCGTAATCCTGGTATGACGCATACGACGGTCCGGCCATCGGCTTACGGGAACCGGAGCAGTGTTCGCCCTTCTCGCCCGCGACGACGCACGGAAACATCCCTGTCGAAGAGGTCTTGAATCGGCCCTGCAGCAACGACAGCTGGCCATACGCGAGCTCGATCTCGCTGTGCACATGGTCCCGGATGTCCACCGCAAGGTGCTCGAGTTGTTCGTCGAGGTCGCCGTTCAGCCGCGCGTAGACATCGGACGTGATGATGATGATGGCGGCAAGCGCCAGGCCGAAAATGCTGCATGCGGCCAGCTGCACGACATCCCACACCGTCACCCGTTGTCGCTCTCCGACGAAGGACAACTTCAGGAAGGGCCACATCACGACCGCCAGGAGCGTCGCCACGACACCGGCGATTACGAGCGTGGGCGAGATGGCCAGCGCCGACCCATACACCTGGTCGGCTTCGATCAGCCCCGCGACGAGCAGGCCCGCTCCGGCCGGATCGCCTGGTCTCGCGTTGAGCGCGACCGACGCGCAGCACGGCTGGATGAACAGGTTGTATCGCACGCCAGCGACATTCGCGTCCTGGACGGAAATGGTCCGCGCCAGCTGCTGAAACCGCTTCGCGTCGGCGATCGTCGCCGGAAGCATCGCATCGAGGGGGGTCGATTGCAGCTCCTGCTGTCGTCGGCCGGTGACGAAGATCACCCGTCCGTCGGGCGTGGCCAGGGCCAGCGTGTCGAACACACCCTGCCGCAGCTTGCTGGTGAACGTCGGCTCCAGCAGCGCGGCGAGCGGGACACGGACCTTGAGAACGGGCTCGAGGTTGCCGTCGGCGACAACATCGACGTGCAGGCGCGAGCGGCTGCCTTCGACTTCGACGGTCGGACGCGCGACCGCGCTCCTGATTGCGGCCGACGGCGGTTGGCCGAACGCAAAGTCGGCGTCCCGCAGAATGGGCACGAAGCCCAGCGCCTTGTCACGCCATTCCTTCACGCTTGCGTACGGGCGGTCGGCGTTCTCGCCTACGTCGTTGGCTCTGTACACGTACTCGACGGCGCCCTGGAAGATTCGCGCGTTGTCGTCGAGCAGGCTCTGGACCTGGCCGGCCAGGACTGTGAGCAGCCGAAAGTCGCGGCTGCCAAGATACTGGCGCTGCTGCTGGACGGAGCTCCAGTAGATCAGGCCCGCGGCCGTGACGACCGCCAGGAGCAGCAGAATGCCCGTGAACCGGAGCTGTTGGAACGCACCGGCCGTCAATTTCATAGGCCCTCGCTCGGAATGCGTGCGCGCCCGTGGCGGTCCACCGCCCGGACCGCGTGATCGGCTTACCTGTGTCGGTGCGCGACACACCGTCGTGTGTTCAACGTTGAAAACGTCGCGTCCTAACACCAGTCCCTCATCAAACACTCCACGGCGACGACGAGATCACACGAACGCCTGACGCTCGCATCAACACGTGTACAATCTCCCTGATCATCAGCAGCATTATTGCTATGACACTTGTGCGCTCTACGGCTGCTGCAGCGTTGCTCTATGTCGCAGCCGTGCTGTCGACGATAACGGCAGCCGATCAGCTTCCCGATACGTTCTTCGACGAGGCCAGCATTCCCGCCGTCGCATACGCCACTCAGGAACCACATGACGCTGTCGCGCAACTGAACGACACGATCGCCGCTGGTTCTGCGACGCTGACGTATGAGCCGGATAGCGGCTACCTGCGGGGGGTATTGAAGGCGCTCGACATTCCCATCGAATCGCAACTGGCTGTCTTCGCCAAGACGAGCGTGCAGGCGCCGATCATCAACCCGACGAATCCGAGAACGCTGTTCTTCAATGACAAGGTCGTTGTTGGTTGGCCGCGAGGCGGATTCATCGAGGCTGCCGCGGTGGATTCACACCTCGGCGTGATCTTCTACGTTCTCGACCAGCACGATCGGTCGGCCCCGCGGTTTCGCCGTGGCACCAGTTGCACGACCTGCCACGTCTCGCTCGAGGCGACGCTTGCGGTTCCCGGCATGTTGCTGCGTAGTGAGCGGCCGCGCGCCGATGGTCGGACGGTGCGGCAGCTGGGAAGCGATGTCGTGGACCACCGGCTGCCATTGAGCAAGCGGTGGGGTGGCTGGTATGTCACCGGTCGTAACGTAGGTGTCGCGAGCCTCGGCAACCTGATGCTGAGCGAGGACGTCGACGCGGACTCCCTCGTCGAGCCGCAAAGGATTCCACTCTCAACGCTGCGGGGCAGGTTCGACACGGCAGGGTATCTCGCACCGTACAGCGACATCGCGGCATTGATGGTGTTCGACCATCAGATGCACATGACGAATCTGCTTGCCCGGTTGCTGTGGGAGGCGCGCGCGGCGGCCGGGCGACCGGAGGCCGCGATGCTGGTCGATTCGGTGGCACGTGACGTCGTTGATTACATGCTGTTCGTCGATGAAGCGGCGCTCACCACACGAGTGGAGGGAAGCTCCGGCTTCGCGGAATGGTTTTCGGCGCAAGGTCCGGTCGACACGCGCGGGCGATCACTGCACCAGCTCGACCTGACGCAAAGGCTGTTGCGTTATCCCTGTAGCTATATGGTGTACAGCAATGCCTTCGACGAGTTGCCTCGCATCGCGCGCGATGCGGTCTATCGTCGAATGTACGCGGTGCTTTCAGGCGAAGTCACGAGTCCGAAGTACGCCCGTCTGGCAGCGAGCGACCGTCAGGCGATCATCGAAATCCTTCGAGACACCAAGACCGCCTTGCCTGACTATTTCCGTGTACCCTCGGCTCGGGTCGCGGTGACAGCTTTAGACTAGACGCTATTGCTACTTGGGCTTGGCCTTCCGTCGTTCCGCCCAATACTTCTTCATGCGCGCGCTGACCGCCTTCTTTTGAGCGGCGGACATGGGCTTCCGACGTCGTCGGTGGCCGCGACTGGCCGACGCATTTGACTTGTTCGCGATGCGACGGCCTCGAGTCGCACGCATGTCAGGGAATGCTCGATAAATCTCCTGCAGTTCCGCGTTCAGTTCAGCGACGCGTGCCGCGGCGCCGCTGCGTGCATATTCCTTCAAGTTGAACTTCGCCAATACAGCCTCCAAAGACTCTTCCCGTCTCGCGACGCGAGCGTAACGGAACGCTCCTTTGTAGGATAAAAACCGACGAAAGACAAGAGGCAGGTCGCGGATCTTGCCGTAAGGAGACTGACATGGCGACGCCGTGTGATGCCATCGATTTCCTCACGTACGACCAGACGAAACTGCGTAAGTTCCCGGGAAGCGACGCGTACTTTTACGTCACTGACCGGATGGCGATCGATGCCGACGGCGCTCCCAACGCCTATCACCCTGACAACAGCGGCCTCGATGACAATCGCAACGCCGGCTTCCCCAACGGCGAGTGGAAGTCGATCCTGGCCGTCGATCCGCACGATGCGACGAAGCCGTTCGTGCAGACGTCCGGTCCCTTCGCGGGATTCTTCGTGTCGAAAACCACGCTGCAGGACGGGACGCGCGCCGAAATCGATCCGGCGCGGTACGTCGACGCCACGACGGTTCCCTATGTCGTCTTCCCCGGCGCGTTCCACGCGCTGACCGGAACCGGCACGATGGGCGACGTGGCGATGGTGCGCCATCTGGGCAACGATCAGGTCACCGCCGCGATCGTCGCCGATGTCGGTCCCACGAATGCGGCGCTCGGAGAGGTCTCGATTCGCCTCGCCGAAAGCCTTGGTCGCGGAACCGTCAACCCGCGCACCGGCCGTGGCATGCCGAAGGGCCCGGTCTTGTACGTCGTGTTTCCAAAGAGCCGCGCCACGCCCAGGTGGCCGCTGACACTAGAACAGATCACCGAGCGCGCGACGTCCGCACTGACCGCAATCGGCGGCTGGGAACGGGTGTTGGCGTGCGTGCACTAAATCTTTTTGCGTTTCTGCGTAGCCGTGCCGCGTCAGGCGACCGACACGTCGCCGACGTCCGGCACCCAATGGCCAGCGGCGCGCTTCTGTTGATACCGGCGCACGAGTTCTCCGGCGAGCGCGGGGCCGATCTCGCCCCGTTCGAAGAACGACTGGTACTGGTCCTCTGGCAGCGCGCCGCGAGCCTCTTGACTCGCGCGGTACGCCAGCAGTCGTGCCGCGGTGAAGCGCGTTGACGGGAGCGCTCCCGCCGCCGCATGAGACGTCTCGAGCCAGTTACCGGGATTGGCGCCGAGCTCCGACGCCAGCAGCGTTGTCAGCTTGCCCGCGCTCGAGTCGAAGTCGGTTTTCGGGAACGTCACTGTCCCGAGCGTCACTGCATGGCCGCTGGCCCATGGCCTCGTCAGATCCTCCGGCGGCGTGTCGTGATCGTTCAGAAAGGGAATCCACCGGAGCTGGAACTCCAGTGGGCCGGCGCTCTGGCGTGCGCGCCAGTCCTGCGTCAGATGCGCGGGGCCACGTGTCGCGCCTGGACGCGGCTGCACGTCTCCTGTGGGCACGAACGTGAACTTGCCGAGCACGTCGCGCGCGCGCACGATCCCGGTCCAGTACTGCTGATAGGCACTCGTCGACCGCACGGTCCGACGCGTCTGGCCGGTGACGTGAAGGGCGATGGCTGGAGCTCTGAGATGCGCGTGTCTCGCCAGGCCCGCCAGCAGCTGGGCTTGTGAAGCCAGCTGGCCTTCGGCGTCCGCCGCGTCCGCCGTGGCTTTCAACAGCGCAAGGAACTCCTCCGGCGTATCGGTCGGCGATGTGGGATCGTTGATGGTGACGAAATCGATGCGACGTCCCTCCGCCGTGCGAAATGCCACCATGAGCCCGAGGAAATCTGCATCGGTCTCGGCGTGTGGACATCCCAGTCCCGTCGACATGCGCCCGATACCTATCCACCGCGGCGCCGACCGCTGAAAGATGCCCAGGCCATCGAGCGCCGCAGGTAGCGCATCGGCGACCGTCAGCAGGACTTTCGAACCTGCGATCTGCTGCTGATGGGCCCCGCGATCGGGCACCGACAGCTGCGGATGATTCCGGACGAGCGTCCGTTGCACATCGGGAATCTGCTTGGCGATCGCCTCGAGCGCCCGCTTCTCCTCCGGCGTGGGATCAAAGAACGTGGGCATGAGGATTGTCCTTTCGACGAATGCAGCGAGTGTTGAGCCTAACTGAGGTTGTCGTCCGACGTCTAACAGGCGGATTCAAAATGTCTTCAGGAACTCGATCAGCGCCTGTTTGTCCGCGTCCGGGAGCGTCGTACCAAAAAGGTGTCCGCGATTGACGATGAAATCAGGGCACTTGCTCAAGGCCAGCAGGGGGTCGACCAGGTCCTTGAATGTATCCGTGGCCTGGGCGTTGGTGGCGTTGTTCGGCAAAGCCGCCATGTCACGCGCGATCTTCGCGATCAGCGAGGCAACCCTCGTCTGATACTGGAGCCGCGCAGCCGGAACCGTATCCTCTGACAGGAGTCGCAAGTTGGCCAGCAGACCCACCGGCGTTCCCGCCGGTATCGGACCCACCTCGATGCCTTCGTCACCGAATAACTTGGGCAGCAACTGAGACGTCGGCAGCGTTCGTAGAAAGTCGGGCAGGTAGCCGCGGCTCACCCGCAGGTACGTCGGTTCCGTCGTGCGATCGATCGTGCCTGGAATCCTGTCGCCGAGCAGACTGTCTTTCTCACGTCGCTCGGGCCACAGCATCTGTTCGATCGAGCCCTGAAACGATCGCAGGCGCGCCTCAACCGACGGCGAAGACTCAAAGGGACCGACGCTGTTGTTCAGGAGGAACGGCGCCGTCGACCACATGCTGACGAGCGACGGCGGCCGCGTATAGCCGCGGCCACCCGCAGGCATCACGTAGGTCTGAGGTGCACCGGTGTATGGGTGATACCAGGTGATGCTGCCGACTGACGGCAGGTCCTTGTATGACTGCGACGAGAAATTGTCCCAGACGTTTTCCTTGATCGCGTTGGTCGCCAGGGGGCTGCAGGCATTGGTCTGGAGCAGCGTCACGGGCACCCGGAAATCCGCGGACAGGTAGTTGCCCTCGAGAAAGTCCTCTGCCATGACGATCTGCCGCATCTTGTCCTTGAACTCCCGCGTCTGCGTCCACTGCCAGTAGGTGTTCCAGCACTGGAGGTACTCCTTGCCGGCGCAGCCGTCGAGATCGAACCCTGGCACCGGAGGCGGGACGGTCTTGCTGGAATGGCAGCGCGCACAGTTGTCCGCGAACGCGATCTTGCCGCGGGTCAACTCCTGCGCGTTGGTCGACAGCGCCTTGTCGCCACCATGGGCGTCCGCGAGCTTGTGCGCGGCGGTCGCTTTCAGGAAGAAGACTGCAGCGTCCGGCGTTTGCGCTTCAGTCGCCCTGAAGTATGCGGAATTCTTCCGCGCGTCAGAGACGACGATCGGCGAGACAGGTGTGCCACCGATGAGTGCATTGAAGTGGAGCAGCCATTCTTCGCTGAACGTTCCGATGTTGATATACACGCGGTTGAGCGCACCGAGCGCCCCCACCGAGTCGGCGCCGTCCTTCAGCACGCGGGGAGTCCAGACGGTATTGGGCGCCTCGAAAAATTGCGTGAGAGGCCCCTCCTTCACGTAGTCGTTGAACTGACGGTTATCGAGGTCGCCGCCGCCGAGTGTCTCCTTGCCCCACCGCCTCGCCTGCATGAGCCGGGGCATCAGCAGATACAGCGCATTCATCGTCCGAGGATTGTTGATGTTGTCGGTCGCGATGAAGGACGTGTCGAGCGAACCCGGACGCGAGGTGTGAAGGAGCTGGAACGCAAAGTTGGTCGGGTCGGCGTCCCAGTAAAAGATCCGATCAGCCCGGAAGTACTGGGCCCCGACGTTGGAGCTGAGGTTGTCCCACCTCGGATGGGTGGGGTCGGCCGGTGGCCTGGTCGGGTTGGGACCGACATGACAAAACGCGCACGTCATGCCGACGCGATACGGCTTAATCAGCGTGTTCGAGTTGTAGTAGCTCGGATCGGTGTAGTAGCGGTCCGCATCCCAGTCTCGTGCGGCTTGGGCATCGAAGGCCGGGTTCGGAAACAACCGGAGACCTACGATACCGGAGCCGTATCCGAAGTACGACCCGCGTTCAATCGTGGTGGCGCGTGCGCCGATGGCGACGCCCGGATACTTCTGCTCGTTCTCAAACGGATCCGGCGGGCAGTCGAGGGAGCGATGATCGAGCCAGAGGCCGTATCGCTTCGGATCGGGCCCCGTGGGTTTGTCGAAGCACGGCTCGTTGACCAGCCCCAGATAGTCCCATCGGTTGTCTCGATTTGCTTTCAGTGACGGATGCGACGACAGCGTTTTCAGCAAATCGAGTGCGCCAAAGGTCCTGACGCTGAGTCCGTCCCAGAAGCGATCGTTGCCGCCGCTCCAGACGATCCAGGTGTTCCGTCCCTTGACTTCGTCGGGCGTCAGCGGAACGCCACCGTCCATCTCGTGAAAGTAATCTTCGTCGCCGGCAGGAAATGTGGTCGCGTCCCGCCGGGCCACAAGAGCCTCGTCCTGCAGAGGTTCTGGCAGTGATGATCCAGGGTGGTACCAGAGAACCGACGCCGCGATCGCGGCAATCACTGCTGCCGCGGCCGCCGCTGGTTTTCTCGACGGCATTCTCTTGTCACGCGCGGCTCGCGATGCGCGCTCCTTCCGCCATGGCTTCAAGCTTCGCCCACATGATCGATGGATGCACGCGCCGGTTGATTTCTTCCTGCGCGAAGCCGCAGTCAGTGCCGGCAATCAGGTTCTCGCGGCCTACGCACGAGGCGAACCGCGTGAGACGCTCGGCGATGAGCTCCGGATGTTCCACCACGTTCGTGCCGTGGCTGACGACGCCCGGCACGAGAATC
>Ga0070699_100001804_pt1 | contig 19454 bp, 12 predicted proteins | sample KBSK1503metaG_FD_65473 | JGI IMG/M metagenome (GOLD analysis project Ga0070699, IMG submission 65473) | Corn, switchgrass and miscanthus rhizosphere microbial communities from Kellogg Biological Station, Michigan, USA - KBS K1-50-3 metaG | ecosystem: Host-associated > Plants > Roots >... | reverse complement strand
AGCTCAGCCGGTCGAGGCTGTCATCCCAGAACAGGTCGAACTCGGCACGGAGTTGCTCGATCGGCCTGCGGTTGGCCCGGTACAGCCGCCTGGTTCCCTCCGCCCGCACGAAGACGAGCCGCAGCAAAGCAAGACGCCCAGATGCTGGGAGACGGCCTGCCGGGTGACGGCGAACCGCGCCGCTATCTCGCCCGACGCGCGCTCGTGCGTCCACACCAGCCGCAAGATGTCGCGGCGCGTCCCGTCGGCCAGCGCGTGGAGCATGTCATCGGTCGAGGCCGGCATCCTTACTCCTTCTTGGCCAGGCGGAACACCTGACCACGGGGGCCTGAAAGTACGGGTGCGTCCGGTCCTCGTACCCGAACGGCTCGATGCCCAGCCGCGCCAGCGCATCGGTCGTGCGTGCGACGTCTTCGACCTCGAACTCGAGCCAGATCGCCCGCAGGTGCTGAGGCGGCGTGAGTGCCTGGCCCGCCGGTACGTAGAAGAACGCGACGCTGGCGCCGCCGTCGAAGGTGAACACCTCGGCGTCGGTGCCGGGGGACAGCACGGCGCCTCCGGCCGTCTGATTGTCGCGCAGCGACGTCAGCGTCCCGCCGAGAACCCCCTCGTAGAGGGCTCTGATCGGCGCCCGCCGGAACCTTCATCAAGTACGGGTGGTGATCATCCTCCCGCAGTGGTCTAGACCTTCCGGTTTCCATGTTTGCTCCATGTTTGCTCGGATGTCCCGGTATCACGCGGTAGCACCCGTCAGCGGACGGCATTCCGCCTCGGATGATTGCCGATGTCTTGCTAGCGTGCTAGCCTAAAGATGCTGGTAGACTCAGGGAATAGAACTTCTGAGCAGCGGACTCTTAATCCGCGGGTTCGGGGTTCGAGTCCCTGGCGGCGCACCCGTTCTGACCTGGGGTTTTATAGCTCCAGGTCATTTTTTATGTGCCCGGTTTGTCCCGGTTCCCCGCCCGTGCTCGCTCCCTGCTTGCTCCTCGGTCGGATGTTGGGGCCGGGGTGGCTCGTCCACTTTTGACAGATTGGTCTAGACCAGCCAGAAGAGCGCGTTCCGACGATGGTTACTCAGCGCGATATCCGCAGGAAGGAGTCACGCAGCCGAGCTGCTGCCAGCCAGCGGTTCCATATATGAAACTCACCCCGCTGGCAGCCTGATGGGCAGGGCCATGACGGTGTTTCCGCCACCGCGCTTGCGCTGTGCATGGGGCAGATCGGGACGGGCGGCCCCGTTCACGGCAAAGGCATCCGCCGGGTCCAACCTGGGTCCGCCAGAGGTACACGCCAGGTATATTTCTTCGCTGACCTGCAAGTATCCGCCTGCGGGAAGGACGCGGTCCCGGCCGACGGCAAACGGCGTGAGGGCGGCCATGCGCGCAGGCAGGACCGCTCTTCGTGGGACGCATCCTGCGGGCGTAGTCAAGGGCGTAGCCGCGCGCTGGGTACCAAGACCGTCTGGCCGGCTGGCGAGGTCCGGGCTGCCGTGGTGGTGAGGCTGAGCAGGAGGGTGTCGTGTCCTGTTCCGCCGTGGAGTTCCCGGACGGCCTCGGCGATGGCGAGGCATGCGGCCGTAACGCCGACGAAGGCGGCCCCTACGGCCTTGCCGGCCAGTTCGGTGACGCCGCACGGGTCGTGGTGTTCCTGGAGGTCAGCAAAGGCTGCGGTCTGGGGGATCGCGACGGCGTGGGGCTCGCGGGGCTGCCAGGCGGGGATCTCGTCGCTGCGCCGGCCGCCGGGGAAGCGGTGGATCAGGATGGAGTCGAAGTTCCCGGGCTGGTCCCCGAGCCCGGTGTCGATGGCCAGCGTCCAGCCTGCCCCGGAGGTGAGGCGCCGGGTGGGGAGGTTGTCGACGCCGAGGAGGGCGACGTGGCATTCGCCCGGGGCGGCGCGGAAGTCCCTGCCGGCGCGCCGTTCGATGATCCGGGTGGTGAGCCCGGCGTTTTCCAGGGCGGCGGCTGTCAGGCGGGTCTTGCGGACGCCGTCGGATCCTTCGGGTGTCAGGATGCCGGTGCTGCAGTTGGCGGGCGTGGTCGGTGTCCTGCAGGACAGCCTCGATGCTGGCGGGGCCGGCGTAGGGAAGGCAGGAGATCACCCAGGCGCTGGCCTGGCCGAGGTGGCCGAGTTGGGCTTCGGCGGCCTTGCCGGGTCCGGCAGCCCCGCGCGGTCTCCGCGCGGGCGTCCTCGGCGCGGGCATCGGCGGCGGCGGCGCGCTGGTCCGCATCCTGGGCGGCTTGTCGGTGCTGCTCGGCTTGCTCACGTGCCTGGTCCCGGTCGGCCTCGGCGGCGCGGACGAGGGTCTCGGCGTCGGCGCGGGCCTGGCTGGCCAGCTCTTGGGCTTGCCGTTCGGTTTCGGCGATCCGGGTCTCGGCGGCGCTCACCGCGGCGTCGGCGTCGGCCTGGGCTCGCTGGACCCCGGGCGGCGCTTTCCCGGGCTGGCTCGTACTAAAATCTCGGGGGTCGATACTGCAGCAGTGGAACGGCCAGTGGCGTTAGCGCTGGCACGGGTGAATTACTACCATTCAGCGTCCACCGCGGGCACGCCTCATGCGCCAGCCCCGTGGTGTCGAGAATCGATCGATTCCTGGACAGTCACGCTGCGTGCAGTGGGACGAGGTGTTCTACGCCGGGCGGTGGGAGACTCGATGCCATGACGGAAGCCAACGGCGGCGTGGACCCGGGCGCACGGCCCGAGTGGCGGTGGGATGTGGCGCTCTCGTTTGCCGGCGCGCAGCGGCCCTATGTCGAGCAGGTGGCCCAGGGGCTGAAGGTGCGGGGAGTGCGTTGCTTCTATGACGCCGATGAGGAGATAGATCTGTGGGGCAAGTACCTGGCCGAGGAACTCCCGGCCATCTATGGTGAACAGGCCGCGGCGGTCGTGATATTCGTGTCCGCTGAGTACGCTGCCCGGGACTGGACCCGGCACGAACGCCGGGCCGCGCTGGGCCGGGCGGTGCGGGAACGGCGGGAGTATGTGCTGCCCGCTCGGTTCGACGACACACCCCTGCCCGGGCTGGCGCCGGATGTGTCCTACATCGACCTGCGCCGCCGGACCCCGCAGCAGCTCGCCGCTACAATCGCCGCCAAGCTCGCCAACCTTGGTATCATCAGGAGGCCGCCGGGCGGGAGGCCGCCGGGCGGGATCCCGGCGAGCAAGGCCGACCCGCGGCGGCTCGGCGTGCACGCGGCGATCAGCGTGCAGGAGATATCAGGCGAGATCCCGCCGGAGTACGTGCCGCGGGATGCCGATACCGCCGAGCACGGGGTCCGGGCCAGAGTAGCCGCGGCGGCGGAGCAGGGCGGGTTCGTACTGCTGGTCGGCGGGTCCTCGGTCGGCAAGACCCGGAGCGCGGTGGAGGCTGTCAATGCGGTGCTGCCGGACTGGTGGCTGGTGCATCCGGCCGGGCCCGGCGAGGTCGCCGCGGACGGTGGTGTGGCTGGATGAGCTGGGGCGCTACCTGGACGGCGAGCAAGCGCTGACCGGCGCGGTGGTGCGCGCGTTGTTGGCTGGTCCGCACCCGGCAGTCATCATCGCCACGCTCAGGCCGGACCTGTACGCCTTCTACACCGAACTGCCGGCGCCCGGCTTCCCGGACCCGCGGGCCCGGGAACGCGAGGTGCTGGACCTGGCCGCGGTCGTTCGCATCGGCGCGGCGTTCAGCCCCGCGGAGCAGGACCGGGCCCGCGCCGCCGCCGCACGTGACATACGGCTGCGGATCGCGCTGGACACGGCTGGGTACGGGCTGACCCAGACCTTGGCGGCCGCGCCAGAGCTGGTCGCCCTTTGGCGCGACGCCCAGACCGCCTATCCCTACGCGTGGGCGGTGCTCACTGCGGCGCTGGATGCCGCCCGGCTCGGCGCCCGCGCCCCGCTGAGCGCTGAATTCCTGCGTGCCGCAGCGCCGGGCTACTGCGCCAGCCAGCAGCAGGCCGAGGCGCCCGAAAAATGGTTCGAGCGGGCCCTGGCCTACGCCACCCGCACGCTGCACGGCGCCGTCGCCGCCCTCAGCCCCGCCGGACCCGGGATGGGCCAGGTCGCCGGTTACACTGTCGCGGATTACCTGATCCAACACGCCAGCCGGGAACGCCGCTACGCCCGCGTGCCCGCCAGCACCTGGGATGCCTTCCTCAGCCACATCCGCGAGCCGACAGATACCGCCCGGCTCGCCAACAGCGCCGGAAGCCGACGGCTATACAGCTATGCCATCCCGCTTTACCTTCATGCCGCCGATGCCGGCGACCAAGGCGCCGCCCGGGGGCTGGCCAACCTTCTAGCCGAGCGCGGCGACCTGGACGGGCTGCGCGCCCGAGCCGACACCGGTGATAGATATGCCGCCTCGCAGCTAGCCGACCTGCTGATTAAGCAGGGCCGAGGCGAAGAAGCAGCGCGATTGCGCCGGTTCGGCTCGAACTCGGACGGGTCGATTGCTTCTGCGTAGAAGACGTCGAAACCGGCCGCGATGCGGACCTCTTCAGCAACGCCGTCAGCGCCACGCGCCATCGCCATGTCGAGAATCGAACGATTAACGACATGATCATCTACGGCCGCCCGGACCGGGCCCGCGCAGTCCGGCGACTGTAGTAAAAGGTGTTGCAAAGCCGGCGTGTCAATCAATCAGACTGAGACCGTTTCTTTTACAGTCCGGGGTGTGACCGTGCTTCCCGCCGATACCCCCGACGCCCCCGGCAGCTTTCTGGCCCCGGAACCGGCCGTGCGGACCGGCGCCCTGATCGGCTATGCCCGGGTCAGCACCTCCGGCCAGCTGCTGGACCGCCAGCAGCACGCCCTGGCCGAGGCCGGCTGCCTCCGGGTCTTCGCGGACAAGCTGTCCGGCAAGGACGCCGACCGGCCAGAGCTGGCGGCCTGCCTGGACTACCTGCGGCCCGGCGACACCCTGGTCGTGCCGAGCCTGGACCGGCTATCCCGGTCCCTGGCCGACCTGATCGCCATCGTCGGCACGATACGCCGACGCGGGGTCGGGTTCAAGAGCCTGCACGAGGCCCTGGACACCACCACCCCCGGCGGCCGGCTGGTCTTCCACGTCTTCGCCGCGCTGGCCGAGTTCATCCGCGAGCTGATCGTCGAGGGCACCCGCGAGGGCCTGGACGCCGCCCGCGGCCGCGGCGTCCGCCTCGGCCGGCCGCCGGCCATGACCGCCGAGCAGATCCGCCACGCCCGCGACCTGCTGACCCGGCCGGACAACACCGTCTCCTCCATCGCCCGGCTGCTCGGCGTCAGCCGCGCCACGATCTACAAGTACGTCCCCGAGGTCACCGGGCGCGTAGCCGCCGCCCTGCCTCCCGGACAGGAGTAGCTGGCCAACAGCCCCTGTTCGGGGCTGCTAATGGCAACGTCGGTTATTCCAACCCTCCGAATGCCTTGCCTTGGCGTCGGAGACCAGCCACCCAACCCCTTCTCTTCCTCGATGCGCTTTAAGAGAGCCTGTCGGCCGCCTCGGCCTTCTGGCGGGCGGATCATGCATCCAAAGGGACGGCTCTGGAGACGTGCCTGGTCAGACAGCCGCTGCGCTAAGGCCCGTAAGGCCATTCCGGTACCGCTTCGACCTGGTGACCTGCGGTTTCTCGCCCGCCTGATGCAATACTCGAGGTTTTGGAAACTGGAACGGCCAGTGGCGTTAAGGGGCTGAGGACCGGCGCTAGCGGCGGGACCGCGTCGTCCGAGCGCGTGGCGAGCGGGCGGCCGCCCGCTGCAGGGCGTCTGCGGTCATCGGAGGGGCGGCGTCGTCCGGGCCGGGCGGGACCGCGCTGCTATCGGCACCCTTGGGCGGAGCCGCGTTGCGCAGAAGGTCCAGGCCTTGGCGCATTTTAGCCATCCTGTCGGTCCACGCGGGGTCGAGGGCGATGAGCGAACCCAGCAGCGCCCACACGATGGACGCGAAGCGCAGCCAGGATAGTCCCGGCCCGCTTAGCGGTACCACGAGCGGGAGCAGGTATGCCACCAGCGCCGGCCCGAAGATCACCAGCACGTTCCGGACGACGTCCATGACCTGCCGCCACAGCGGCCGCGGCGGCCGGGCAGGGATCACCTCGGGCTGGGGAGGCGGCCAGCTCCCGAAGTCGTGTCGGGCCAGTGCCGCAGCCAGCCCGGTCAGCTGGTCGATCAGGTCCGGCCACGCCGCCCCGTCGGGCAGCGCGACGGTCTGTTTCATCGCCCGCAGGGCGGTCGCTGCGCTCCGCGCGTGCGCGGCGATTGCGCTTTGCGAGTCCGGGTCGCCGCTTTGCAGCGCGTGCGGCAGGTCCCGCTCGATGGTGACGGCGACGCGCTCGAGGTCATGCATCCAGTCGCGCCGCAAGCTAGCGTCGCGCCGCTGCTGCTGCACGATGAGCTCCCCGAGCAGGTCAAGCAGGGCGCTCAGCGCCCCGGTCTCCGCTACCCCTTGCTGCCAACGTGCTACCCGTATGCGCCGGGCGAAACCGACGGTCAGCCACAGCACGTACGCGGCCACGATCGCGAATGCGAGCGCGGCGAGCGCCAGCCCCGCGCCGAATGCCCACTGCCCGGGACTGCGCAGCAGGAACGCGGCGCCGACGCCGCAGGCCGCGGCGACGCCGATCCGCGTGGCCGAGCGCCGGGTGGTCTTGCCGAATATCCATAGCGCCGCCGACGCAGCGGCGGTGGCGAGGGCGGCGGCGGTGAGGCCGTGCGCGACTCCGGCCGATGGCCAGCGCAGCAGCTCGGCGAGCGTGAGCGCGGCGAACAGGATCACCGTGCTGGCCGGCACGAAGATCCGGCCCACCCAGTAGTTGAACACCCTTGGCAGGAACACCATCCGGTGGGTGCGGATCATGTGATAAGCGGCCAGGTCGCCGCGGACCGCGTCGGCGACGGGGGCGGGCAGCGACAGCGCGGACAGCGCGGCCGCCTGCGGCGCGGGTAGTGCCAGGCGAGACAGCAGCGTGTTCTCCCGGGTCAGGATCGAGGAGCGGATCCGCCCTACCGGACCGCCGCTCCGCCACCAGCAGGTCCGCCGGCTCCGCCAGACCCGCGCCCCAAGCCCGCTCCGCCCGTAGGCGGTGACCGCGTGGCCCCACAACCGCCAGTACCGGTAGATAGCGCCTGCGATCGGGCGGACGCCCGGGGAGCTCTTGAGCTGCTTGGAGAGGTCGGCGGTCGCGCGCAGCGCGTCGGCGTGGTAATCGGCGCGCCATAGCTGATAAATGCCTCGGGCCACGACCAGAGGGTCCTCGGGAGCGCCGCGCATGGCCTCCGCGGCCAGTGCCGCACTGGCGTGCCGGTCCCCGCCCAGGCGTTCGGCCGCCGCGAGTACGAGCAGCAGTAGCGGATGGCGGCCGTGCTCCTCAAGCGCTGCGTTGAGCAGCTCGCGCAGCCTGGCTGGCTCGTCGCCCAGGCGTACGCACCGGTCAACCATCCGGGCGACCGCGGGGGGCACCGGGTCGAACGACGTGGGATCGATAGCGCTGACGTCATCGCGGCTGGCGGACCGGAGGCGCTGCGCCAGCGCCCTGCGCGCGCAGCGCCGACGGTTCTTGCGGCCGTAACGGTCCAGGTCGCGCGGGTCGCCATAGGCGGCCGCGGCAAGCGCGAAGTTCTCCAAGTACCTGTGCAGATCGCCCGCCAAGACTCGCGCTTCCACAGTCTGGCGCGCGGCCGCCGGAAGGCTCTCAAGCACCTGCAGTGCAGGCCCGTACTCGGACGTCGCATACAGCGCCCAGGCCAGGCGGCACACCGCGTCCAGGCTGCCCGCGCTGCTCCGCGCCGCCTCAGCCGCCATGGCAAGAAGGTGCCAGTATGCGCGATCGGACACATCGGCATCCGCGTACGCGAGTAGCAGGGACGGCTGCCGCCCATGCCGCTGCCAGGCTTCCTCGATACGCTCCTTGGCGGCGGACGGCGGCAGTCGGACAACCGAGTCCAGCACCCGGGCGATAGCCTCGGACTCCGCCTCCGTCCGCGGAACCGGATCGGTCCCGGGGCGTGCCCGCCGCTCACCGCGGATCCGGTCGGCGACGCGGACGAAGAACTGGCCGAGCGGCCCGGCCGAGCGCCACCAGAGGCGCCGCCGTCTTCGCGCGGCGGCCCTCGACAAGCCGCTGGCCGGGCCGTAGGCCGCCACGACGCGGGCCGCCGGAGCGTCGTTGAAGCGCAGCACCCCGGCGCGGGCGGTCCTGATCTTCGGGTGGCCCTGATCGGAGAAGCGGTCCAGCACCCGGAGGGCGTCGCTCACCCGCAAGGTGTCGGACGGCAGGGCCAGCGTGGACGCGAGGCACCTGGCCAGACCGCAGACGACGTCGACGTCTTGGGGCGCTTCCCGGTATGCCTCACGCCAGAGGTACAAGGCGCTATTCAGGGCGTCGGCGGACTCCTCGATCTTAGCCGCCCGGGCCAGCAGCCTCGGATGCCGACCGTGCGCGTCAAGCGCTTCGGCGATCACCCGGCGGGCGTCATCTTGACGGTCCTGGTCGCTCAGCCACCTCGCCCACGTAATCGCCTCGAGCGCCGCGTCGGGCAGATCCGGCGGACGCGCCGCCGCGCCTGCGAGCGCTGTGCTGGTGGGCATCGCGTCCCGGCCGGAGCGGTGGCGCAGCGGTCCTCCGCTGCACCACCACGACCGGCGGCGCAGCCGCCGACCACGCGACGACAGCGAAGCACGCGGGCCGAACGCCGCGACCGCCTCCGCGTATCTGCCCTGCGCCATGCAGATCTCCCCGGCGAGCTCCGCAAGTTCGCGGGATTCGGTGGTGCTGCCCACCGCACCGGCGACCACCCTGGCCGCCTCGTCTGCTTTCCCCTCATCCAGCAGCATCTCGGCGAGCATGCGGGCGGCAGGCACATTACCTGGGTCATCTCCGAGAACCTTGTGCAAGAGCTCTGCCGCCCGAGCCGTCGCTCCCGTCCGGTCCTCAAGTTTTGCCAGCATCAGCGTTACGGGGACCGGATCACCAAGACGGTCCAGCGCCTCCTGAAGAACCCGCCGCGCCTCGCCCGGCCTTCCCATCTCCTCAAGGCGTTCCGCCCACGTGCAGACGCGGGCAGCCGCGTCCGCTGCTTCAGAGGTCTCATGCGAAGGCATAGAGCCAGGATGAGGCCCAATCATCACATTTAGAACATCGGTTGCGCGCCTGTTCAGCTTGGCGAGCCGGCCCTCGAGGAACAACGGAGCGAAAAGTACCGGCACGCTCTGATTGCTGTGGTCAGTATCGATGTTCGGGCAGGTCAACTGCGCGGGACCCATGCCTCGCTCTCGTGCCACCTGGTATCTCACACATGAATATGTCGGCCGTGATCAAACTTGTGACCTGCAGAAACTCCAGATAGCGCCACTCACCGTTCCGTTGTTCCTCGAGGGCCGTGAATCCCCAGAGTTCAGCCGAACTGAGAGATCTTGTGCGTGAACTGAAGGTTGTTCGTGCTCTATGGGCGTGCCGGACCCTTGGGTCCGCCCGAAGAAGCGGGGCGGGTTAGCGGCCAGGGATGTCGATGAGCGCCCAGGCTGCTTCCCAGAGGGTGCTGACTACCACGCGGAGCTGTTTTGCCTGTGTGGGCACGGGGGGCCAGAACCAGAAGGAGCCAGTGCCGTCGTGTGCGGGCGAGTAGCTGCTGCTGTCGGGCACGCCGTCGTGCTTCACACCGGTGTCGTCGATGGCGGTGACGCGGAAGCACGGCGCGATCATCGGGAAGGATCCCTCCGGGACCCAGGGATGCCCGTACAGGCGGACGGACACCAGGTCCTCCTGCGCCGTGATGTTCTCGATCACGGCTGTGGCCTGCTCGAGGGGGACCGGGATCGCCAGGCCGGCGCCGTTCGGCCGCCCGGCACGCCGCACGCGCTCGCGTGCGTCATCGGCCCACCTGTGCGTCACGGCCCTCTGCCAGTCGGCGCGCGCTGGGCGCCGCTCGCGGTACTGTGCGGCCGTGAGCAGCGCACTGCCGGGCGGCAGCGCGCCGGCGGCGAGCAGCGCGCTGGCGACGGCGGCCACGATTTCCGGGGCGTCGAGTTCCGCCGTGCCGGTCTCGAAGGAGCCGATTGACCAGTCGTAGACCGGTGCGAGCTCCGCCAGGTAGGCCTCCGCCGGGGTCGGCCATGGCGGCTCCGTGGTGCCCGTGGGCACCGCGGCGGGCGGCCGGATCTCGAGGCGGACGGGAGGGGTGCCCTGGCCGGGTCGGGCGGAGAACTCGAGCCATCGGACGGCTGGCCGGCCACCGCCGGAAGCGACCTCGCCGGGGGCGGGCACGGCGAGGAAGTCGCCTTCGGGGATCCAGAGCGGCCTGCCTGACGCCGAGCGCAGTCCGGCCCGCCCGTACGCGCCACCGTTCACCTGGCCCGGAGGCACCAGGTACGTTCCGCCGGTGTCGTCGGTGATTGACAGCTCGGTAATCTCGTCGGCAACCTCCTTGGCGATAGCGCCGGCCTGGCGGCGGTCGCCCTCCTGCGCGTCACCGTGATAGCGCAGCCAGATTCCCTCCGGGGTCAGCGTGGCCGACGTGATGGTGAGGTCGTGGCCGGGGAGCCGGCAACGCACAGGACCGGCGGCGACCGCCAGCGGGGTCCATCGCGGGCTGTTCGCTCCGGTGGCTCGTGCCTCCTGGAAGGCGCGGGCGTCGGGGTGGAACCTGCAACGGAACCGGAACGCACGTTAAGCCGGTTCGGAGGTCAAACTGGGGGGCAAGTAACCAAGTAAGCCCGAAAGGGGCAATGAGCTGGGGACCAGCCCCAGGCAGTGAACCTCACCCCCGGAACCCAGGTCAGGGCCGCCAGGGGTGCGCCTCGATGGCGTCCAGCGTCCGACCGATGCTGGCCGCGGCGCGGCGCAGTTCGTCACGGACGGCCCTGGTCAGCTTCGGCACGTCGCGGTGATGGTGGAATGCCGGGTCGATCCACTGCGGGTCGTCGAAGTCGGTGTCGTGCATGTCCCGGCGCCATTCGGTCTGCGCCGCCGGGTGGCACTCCAGGTGATGCTCGGGGTACTCGGGCGGCCAGATCATCAGCCACCGCGGCCAGTCCGGCCAGCGCACCGCGATGGTCTTCTCGTCACGGTGGATCCGCAGCTGCGGCCCGGCGCCGGGCGGCACGGCGCGCAGCCGGGTCTTGCCGAGCTCGCTGACGCCGTTGAAGGTGCGGGTGAACTCCAGGTCGCTGCGCATCTCCCATTCGTGCGCGGCGCGGTGCTCGGCTGGCAGCCAGCAGAACATGAGGTCGTCCTCGTCCTGGTCCTCGGGCCAGCCGGGGTCCCTGGCCAGGCAGGGGGGCAGCTCGACGGCAGCCCGGCTGGCCGGGTTCCAGCGCATCCACCACACGGCCTGGGGGCCGCCGACGCCCTCGCCGGTCTGGGCGAACGCGAAGTGGTCGCCGCGGTGCCCGTGCTCCATCTCGCAGTGCAGCCGGGCCGGGACCGCATGCCCGGCCCCGGGAATCCGGTCCAGGCACAGGAACTCCTCGACCGTCAGCTCGAGGCGGGTGTTGCAGCGCAGTGCCTTTGCAGTCACGCAGGGCACTGTAGCCGTGGTCGTACCCCCTGGCTTGGCCAGTCGGCGATCACTCGGCGAGGTTCCCTAGCCTCCGGCACCCGCAGCCCGGTTACTTCCGCGCCGGATCAGCCGAGAACGCCGCCGTCACCGAGCACCTCTTCGGCAACTGACCAGCGGCTCACCAGTCCGTTGCCCCTTTCCGGCTTACTTGGTCAGCCTGGCTGAAGGTGCCGGGCGGGGAACTCGCGGTCAACGGGGACCTGGCAGTCGCGGCCCGGCGCCTGGTGAAGGGGCCTGACCTGCTCATCCACCCGCGGGACGCCGCGCTCGGCCCCGCCGGGTGGCAGGACTGGCCGGCATCCACCGGCCGGTTCGGGATGCTCGCGGCCGGCAAACCCCGGCCCAGCCCGGGCCCCGCTAGCGGTGCCCGCCCACGTCACCGTCGCCGGCGGCGAGCTGCTCATCCACCCGGCCCGGCCAGACGGCCCGGTGACACCGATAACCCGTCCCGGCCGCGCCGACGACCACCCCTAACGCCGCGCGCACCGGGGCCGTCCAGGAAACCTGGCGGCTTAACGCGGTTCCCGGCACGGTTGTGACCGGCACCCTGCCAGGGGCTGCCGGTCGCCGGGCCGGGACGGCAGGAGCTGGCGGCTCAGCTGGCTGCCGGAGCCACAGCCCGGCAACTGTCAGTCGTAGGGTTGGACCAGGCGAGTCCTGTCCCAGATCACCCAGGAGGGGGATTCGATGAAGCGAATACTGCTTGCGGCCGGTGTGGCATCGGCGGCCTTGGTGGCGGCCGGCCTGACAGCCCCGGCGGCCCTTGCCTCCGCACCGAACGCGACGTGCACCGGCGCGCTACCGCCCGGCACCTACCAGAACGTCACCGTCCCCGCCCAGACCTTCTGCACTATCGATGGCTCCGACATCATCACCGGCGACGTGACGGTGGCCACCGGCGCTGCGCTGGTCGACGTCGGTGCACCCATCGGCGGCAACCTGCAGGCCGACCACGCCCAGGAAGTCCTCGCGGTGGGCAGCAGTGTCGGCGGGAATCTGCAGCTGACCGCGACGAGCGGCAAAAACGGCGTGTGCGGTGTAACGGTCGGCAATGACCTGGTCGTCCAGGACGGCGCTGCGTCATTCATCGGGGGCATCGGCGAGCCGTGCCCGGCTGGCGCCGAGGTCGGGGGCAACCTGACCGTTCAGAACAATACGGGCGACGTCGAAGTGCAGACCAACACCGCCGCTGGCAACATCAGCGTCCACAACAACACCGGCGGCGGATCCCTGCTTGGCAACAGCGCCGGGGGCAGCTGCCAGCTCTTCAACGACAACCCTCCGATCTTTGGTGGCCTCAACAGCGTGCCGCCTGGCCACCAGAACACCTGTAACCGGTTCGCATAGGCAGCCGACAGCGGCACCCGGGGGCCGCCGGTTACCGGCGGCCCCCGGTGCGCGGCTAGTCTGCCGGTGCGTTGCGGCAGCTCCCCGGCGGCCTGCCGGGAATTCCCCGCCCGGGCGCCCGGCGCGGCACGTGCTCACCACCCATCACCGAGCCGGGCGAGCGCGGTGCCGAGTCCGAGTCCCCGCCGGGCGCATCGACACTCACTCGCCGGCCGGACGGCTGGTCCTGGCCATGCTCGCCGCCATCGCCGCCTCCGAGCGAGAACCCGGCCCGGAGAGTGCCAGGGCGCGATCATCCGGACACACTGGCGGTGAATACACCCCCTAGTAGTCAATCTGTGGACTGAGCTAGGTTCTCCGACCTGGCACGGCCGCGAGTCCGGCCGCCCGTTCATCGGCATGATCGCGGTGTTCGCGGGACGGTTGCGCCGGCCATCGCCTCGGCGAACTCGTCACACCTGAATACGACGGGTTACCAGTTCCGGACCCGGCATCAGCGCCTCGATGCCGAGCTCGAGATCGGACTTGGCGAGCACCGTGTTGATCGTGCCGTGCGAGAGTTCGTCCGCGACGGCCAGCACCTCCGCGTTGACCTGGCGGAGCTGGGTGATCAGTGCCTCATAGGCGGTCACCCCGGCCCGCTGGCCGCCGGTCAGGCCAGGGTCGGCTTTCCACTTGTCGGCCTGGTTCTGGAACAGGTCCAGGTCGGCGGCCTGGTCGCGGTGCACGCGGATGATCCGGGCCACGGTGTCATCGTCAAGGAGATAAGGGCGGGCCCGGGCGGGCTGCAGCAGCTCCAGCTGGTGCCGGGTCACCGCGATGCCCTCGCGGACGTGGCCGGTAAACCAGCTCAGGGCGCTGAGGGGGTACCAGTTCTGCTCACCTTCGGGCCGCTCGGTCACCCGTCGAGCGTAACCATCCAGGGGCCGTCGGCGGGGCTGAACCCGCATGGCTACCAGGACTCGTCCTCGGCGGAGTCCTCATCGTCTTCGTCCCGGGCGTCGGGGTCACGAAGTTGCCGGGTGGTGCCTTCGGGCAGGTCCGGGACAGCGAACGAGTATTTCCCGTGGACGTTTATGTGCTTTGTCATGAAAGGGCTGAGCCGGGCGACATCTTCGTCCCGGACGGGATAGCCCTGGGCGCGCAGCTGGTTCAGGGCGGCATCGATATAGACCGTGTTCCACAGCACGACGCAATTCAAGACGATACCCAGCGCTCCTAGCTGGTCCTCCATTCCCTCCCGGTACCGCTGGAACAGTTCCCGGCGGCGGCCGTGGAATACCTTTTCGGCGAGCGCGTGCCGTCCCTCCTGGAGGTTGCGCATGCCTTTGATGCCGCGCCGGTAGGGCGGGCTGTCGATGACCGACAGGATGTGGAGGGTCTTGAAGATCCGGCCGTAGGTGGCGATCGCCTCGCCCAGGGCGGTGGGGTGCCCGTCTCGCTGCAGCGCCCGGACCACGTCGTACGCGCTGACCTGGCTGGTGTAGATCGAGCCGGTCAGCCGCAGGATCTCTGCCCAGTGCCGCCGCACCTTGCCCAGGTCGAGTTTCCCCCGGGCGAAGGTGTTCAGCGGCCCGTAGTCGGCTCCGCCCTCGGCCCGCCACCCTTTCTGGTCGGGCAGGTCAGCCAGCGCCGGGCGGTAGTCCACGCCCAGCAGCTGCGCGACGCCGAATACCAGGTCGGAATAAGAACCGGTATCGGTGATGAGAACCTCGGGCAGATTGGCCGCACCGGAGCCGAAGAACAAGTCGATGACGTGCAAGCAGTCCCGGTCGGTGCCTGCCACGATTTTATGGCCGATCCCGAACGCCTGGTCATTGATGGCGTTCAGGAACGTCATCCCACGTTTGGGCCCGAAGTATTTCCGGTTGGGCCTGGCGAAAAGGGACGGGACGGGGACGACGAACCGCATCCCGTCGATCGCGGCGACCAGGCCGCCGCCCAGCGCCCGGGCGAAGCCGATGCCGGCCCGGCGGGCGATCAGGTGCGGGTTGGCGGCGGTGTAGTTCGCGGCGCGCAGGTAGGTGCGGCCCACGTGACCCAGCCGGCGGCGCTCGAGCGCGGGGACGCCCTCACTGGAGACCGGCCCGTACCCAATGTTGAGGGACTGGCCCGTCAGGCAGGCCGCGACGGAAACCTCCATGCCGTCCATCCGGGGCTCCCCGCCCGACAGCGCGGTCAGCGACTGCAGGAAGCCCGGCACCCACCCCATCACCTCCAGGATCTGATCGCCGATGTCGACGCGGGGCAGCATGCCCGCGACCCGCTTGCGCAGGCCGATCAGCGACGGCGGTTCCTCGATCGCCTTGTCGCTGGTGACGTGGATCTTCCCGGCCTCATCCACCCGCACGTCGGCATTGGCGGCCAGCCGGCTGCCGACATACCGCAGCGCCTGGTCCAGGGCGGTGGCGTGGGAGGCCAGCAGCGCGTCCGGGGTCTCGGGCAGGCCCAGCGAGGTCAGCACATCAGCCTGGACCGCCTCCCAGGCCGGGCCGTCCAGCAGCCGCGCCTGCGGGTTGCGCCACCGCGTTGAGGCGTCGGCGTAGATCTCCCGCCGTTTGAGGTGGCGGTGGAACTGCTCCAGCACGCAGAAGGTGTAGGCGCCGCGGTCCACGCTGCCGTCGGCGCGTGCGGGGTGACCGAACACCAGGTGCCTCCACGGGCCGGTCACCACGTGCGGGTGGATGCGCGGGTTCTTCGTGCTCCACCTGGCGTCGGAGGCCAGCTGCTCGCCCAGGGCGGTCATCGCGGCCAGCACCGGGGCGCCCTCGGCGGTGGCGCCGAAGGTGATCGTGGCGGTCAGCATCTTGCAGAACCCGGTCACCGTCGCGGTCCGCCTGGCCAGCTCGGCCCGCCAGTCACCCTCGGGCACGGCTTCCGGCGGGGGCAGCATCCCCGTCACGGTGGCCGCCGCGGCGCGCAGCTCGGCGCGCGGGATACGCGCCTCGATCGCCTCCCACAGCTGCGATACCCGGACCTCCTCATCGCTGCCCCAGCTGGCCGCCTCCAGCAGCACCTCCACCGCGACCGCCAGCACGGCCGAAGCCCGGGCCAGCTTCGGATGCCGCTTGATCACCTGCTTGTCCGCGTCGGTCCGGGCCTTGCCGATGAGCTCGGTCCTCATCAGGAGCTCCAGCAGCTCCAGGGCGTCGTCGGTCGCCGTGGCCTCCAGCTGCGCCACCGTCGCCACCAGCACCGCCATCCGCCGCTGGTCGCCGTGCCGCTTCAGCTGGGCCACGTCCGCGCCCATCCCGTACCGGGCCAGCTCGGCCAGCCGCCGCGGCGTCACCGTCGCATCGATCTCGACCCGCGACAGGCCCGACCCGATGATCTCCGCCACGCGGTTCAGCGCCTTGACCATCTGCGGGCCCGACGCCCGCGCCAGCCCCGTCCGCCACCGTTCCAGCTCCGATACCCGGCGGCCCGGCGGCACCACCAGCAACGCGTCCAGCGCGAGCCGCTGCGGCCGGTCAGCGCCGCATACAACGTCTCCCACAGCCGCTGCGTCGCAGCGTCCCGTTCCCGAGCCACCAGCCGGGCCAGCCGCGACACCCCCGGCAGCAGCACATTCCGCTCCCGCAGCCAGCCCACCGCATCAGCGAAGATCGCCTTCGGCCCGTCCCCGGTCACCCAGGCCCGCCCGGCCGCGAACAGCGCGAGTTCCGCCTCGGCCCGCGCGAAATCCGTCAGCCCCAGCCTCGTGCGGATCTTCTCCGCATGCTCGCGATGCGTTTGCGCCCGCACGGCATACCGCTTCACGCACGACGGATCGGCGATCTGCAGCTGGCCGGCCAGGAAGTCGATGACCTCGGACGGCACCCCCTCGAGCGGATCCGCCAGGAACTTGCCGATATAGCGCACCGTAGCCAGCTGGAGGCTGAACCCGAGCCGGTTATGATCTCCCGCAGCCCGGCCACCAGCAGCCTTTCGCTGTCATCAAGGAAGAAGAACCGTTCCAGATCCGCCTGCGGCACCGAGCCGCCGTACCGGCCGAACGCCGCCGCCTCCTGATCACTAAGAGGTGCGGCCGGAATACGGCAGAAACGGGCCACGAGGCTAGGGGCGCTCATTAGGGTGGTCGTCGTCGTGTTGGCGGCGACTGCGGGGGTTTGGTGTGACGTCGGTCGATCGGACCGCGTATCCGCGGTTTGGCCTGGTGATATCGGGGCGGGAGCTGGCTGAGTCGTTCACCCCGGCGGATGCCGAGATTGAGTGGGCGCGGACCAGGACCCAGGATGAGCAGCGCCTGCTGGCGCTGGTGGTATGGCTGAAGTCCTACCAGCGGCTGGGCTACTTCCCGAAGGTCGATGACGTGCCTCCGGCGGTGGTCCGGCACGTGCGGGACGCCCTGGGGCTGGCCGGAAACGTGGAGCTGGAGCAAGCGGCAGAGCGGACGGCCAAGCGGTACCGGGAGCTCGTCCGGGCCAGGATGAAGGTCACCTACGATACGGCCAGGGTGCGGCAGATCGCTGAGCAGGCCATCCACAAGGCGGTCCAGGCCAAGGACAACCCGGCGGACCTGATCAACGTGGCGCTGGAGGAGCTAGTCCGGGCGCGGTGCGAGCTGCCTGGGTACACGACGCTGGACGCGATGGCCACCGCGATCCGCACCGAGGTGAACGCCGCTTTCTACCAGGCGGTCGCCTCCCGGATCGACATGGCCGCCCGTGCCCGGCTGGCCCGGCTCCTGCTGGCGAACCCGGTGACCCGGCGCAGCGAGTTTGACCGGCTGAAGGACGTGGCGAAGGCGGCGTCGCTCGGCAAGTTCAAGCAGCGGCTCGAACTGCTGGCCGATATCGACGCCATCGGGCCGACCGAGGCGTGGCTGGAGGGCATCCCGCCGGGAAAGATCGCGCACTTCGCCGGGGAAGCACGGGTCACCGACATCGCCGACCTGCGGAAGGTCCTTAATGAGGACAAGCGGCTGACGCTGATCGCCAGCCTCGTCCACGTCGTCCGGGCCGGGGTCCGCGACGACGTGGTGACGATGTTCTGCAAGCGGATGGCCGCGATCCACCAGAAGGGCCGCGACCACCTGGAGGCGCTGCGGGAGGCCCACCGCGCCGAGTCCGAGCGGCTGCTGGGCGTGCTCGGCGATGTCCTGTCGGCCGTCCGCGAGGCCACCGCGCCCAGCGGCGGCGGCCAGGACCTGGTGCCAGCGAAGGACACCGAGGGAGCCGCCGGGCGGCTGGTGCTCAAGACCCTGGAACGGGCCGGCGGGGTGGAGGCGCTGTCGGCCGCGCACGAGGCAGTGGCCGCCCACCACGGCAACAACTACCTGCCGCTGCTCGACCAGCACTACCGCTCTCACCGCTCGGCGCTGTTCACGCTGGTGGACGCGATCGAGCTGGAGGCGACCAGCGCCGAGCGCGGCGTGGTCGACGCGGTCGGGTACCTGCGCGCCCTGCGCGGCGCCAAGGCCGCCTACGTGCCCGAGCGCCTGGCGGTGGAGCGACCCGGCCCTGACGGGACGATGGAGACTGCGACGGTGGCGATCGACGTGGACGCCTTCGCCTCGGCGGCCTGGCGCAAGATCCTGCGAGACAAGAACAGGCCCGGGATGCTCGTGCGCCGTCACCTGGAGGTGTGCGTGTTCTCCTACCTGGCCGCCGAGCTGCGGTCAGGCGACATCGCGGTGGCCGGGTCGGACTCTTACTCCAACCTGCACGACCAGCTCATGCCCTGGGAGGAATGCCGGCCGCTCGTGGAGGCCTTCTGTGCCCAGGCCGGGATCCCGCCTGACCCGGTCGCGCTGACCGCCCACTACCGGTCCCGGCTCGCCGAGGTCGCCGCCCGCGTGGACGCCGGGTACCCGTCCAACACCGACCTGGTGCTCGAGGGCGGCCGCCCGGTGCTCAGGCGCCGCAAGGGCGCCGACCGGCGGCCGGAGGCCCTGCAGATGGAGGCCGCGATCCATGACCGGCTGCCGCAGCGGGCGCTGCTGGACATCCTCACCCGCACCGCCTATCTGCTGGGCTGGCACCACCACTTCGGGCCCGCTTCGGGGTCAGACCCCAAGATCCGCGACACGCTCGCCCGGTACGTGCTGACGGTGTTCGCGCACGGCACCCTGCTCGGCCCGGCCCAGGTCGCCGCGCACATGCGCAGCCAGGTCAGTGTGCACGAGCTGACCCTGGCCGCCAACAAGCACGCCACCGCCGCGAAGATCGAGAAGGCGTCCGCAACGGTCATCAACGCCTTCAGCAAGCTCGACGTGACGGCCATGTGGGGCGACGGGAAGACCGCCGCTGCCGACGGTTCCCAGATCGACACCTGGGAGGACAACCTGCTGGCGGAGACCTCGATCCGGTACGGCGGGTACGGCGGGATCGCCTACAGGCACGTCTCCAACACCTACATCGCCCTGTTCAGCCACTTCATCCCCTGCGGGGTGTGGGAGGCGGTCTACATCATCGAGGGCCTGCTCAAGAACGCCAGCGACATCCAGCCCGACACGATCCACGCAGATACGCAGGGCCTTGTTGTTACATGGACACCTCTTGTCCCGCTTGCCTCACTGGCACCAGGATGCAATCAGTCGTCCGGGGATCGGGCGGGCCGGATCCGGAGGTGTCTGTGCGGGTACGGCAGCAGC
>Ga0070699_100001803_pt1 | contig 19463 bp, 14 predicted proteins | sample KBSK1503metaG_FD_65473 | JGI IMG/M metagenome (GOLD analysis project Ga0070699, IMG submission 65473) | Corn, switchgrass and miscanthus rhizosphere microbial communities from Kellogg Biological Station, Michigan, USA - KBS K1-50-3 metaG | ecosystem: Host-associated > Plants > Roots >... | reverse complement strand
ACTTCACGTTGCGGGCGCCGATCCATCCCGGCACGATGGCGCGGAGGGGAAATCCGTGCGCCGGGGGGAGGAGCGCGCCGTTGATCCGGGTCGCCAGCAGCACTTCATCCGCCATCGCCTTTTCGAGATCGATCGAGCCACCGAAGCCGAAATGGTGACCGTGCCGCTCGACGCTGTCGAGGCCAAGGAATTCCACGTGGCGCGCGGAGGCGGACACGCCGACCGAGCGGAGGAGATCGGCAAGCGAGATGCCGGACCATTTTCCGGTGCTGACCGGCTCCGGCCCCCAGGGAAGCTCGCCCGGGAGGGGACCGACCGAGAGGTATTCCTCCCGGCGGAGTCCGGCGCAGACCAGGGTGGCGGCGACGGTGCGCCCGGGAAACGTGCCGGTGAGCTCGGCGAGAGTGAATGACGCGGGGCGGTCGACCAGGCCGCCGACCTCGAGCCGCCAGGTCGAAACGTCGACGGACGGCACCGCCGCGTGGCTTCGGGTAAAGAAGCGCTGCAGGGGGGTGATGAAGTGCTCGGGGGCGATGACGGCCCACTCACCGGTATTGAGGCCCGCGGTGTCGTGGACGATACGGCGGGCGGACCGGTTCATCGCCCAAATCTAGCGACTATCTGGCGCCCTCGACGATTCTTTCGAGAATCTGCTTGGCCAGGTCTTTGTCCCATGTCACCCGCGACTTCCGGGCGATGACGACGACCTTGGAGCCGGTGCCGGCGGTTTCGATGTTGACCGAGATCTCCCGGTCCTCCATGGTGCCCTCGACGACCCGCTTTTCGCCGGCGCCTTCCTGGGTCAAACTGGTCTTGGTCTCCTTGATGCCCATCGTGCCGAAGACCCGCTTGGCCGAGGCTTCGACCACGGGAGGGGTGGCAAGGAGGGAGGTTTCCGCGCCGCGGTCGATCACGTAGATCGCACCCACCGCACCGGCGCCCGCGGCGGCGGCGACGCACCCACCGACGGCGAGGGTACAGCACGCGAACATCAGGACTCGAATTCGCATATAGGGCTCCTTAGTGGGCGCAAAGGCGCAAAGGCGCAAAGACGCAAAGGCCTACCCGATGTAGCGCGCCAGCGCCATCGCCGCGGTAGCAAGTACCAGGAGGATCGCGATGGCCCGGAGTGCTACGCCCAGCCGCTTCTGCAGCCGCTGCATTTCCGCCGCCTGATCGGGAGAGGGTGGGCCTCCCTTGGCGTGGATCGCGGCGCCGAGGGCACCGAGCTGCTTCGCGGTCGGGGCATTGACGGACAGTCCGATCACCAGGGCGAGGATCGCGAATACGCCGCCGGTGCCGAAGGTCATGCCGGTGCCGCTGCTCATCCAGGCTCCCTGGAATCCCGCCGAGTCGCGCCAGTACAGGAGGAACCCGGAGAGAATGTTCACTACGGCGGCGCCGATGAGGCTGTTCGGCAGCTTGAGGACCCGGTTCATGTGGTCCATGACCGGGCCGGCGGCCGGGCCCAGGGCGAGAACAGTGGGGAAGAGGAAGCGTGCGAAGATGAGTATTCCGCCGACCCAGAAAACGCCGGTTCCGATGTGAAAGAGGCGGAGGAGCAGGATGACGGCGGTGGAGTTCATGAGAAATCCAGGGAGTGAGAGTGATATCGTCAGGACACGATCTTACCGCGACAGTTTCGCCGGGTCCAGCGCGACGTACATGATGTGGTTCCGGTTCCAGGTGTACGTGATGTGCACCATCCCGTCGTGCGACTGGATGATCGCGGGATAGGAATACTCCCCGGACTCGCTCTCCAGCTCGAGCGCGGTGCGCCATGCCCTGCCGTCACCCGACAGCGCCACGTAGAGCTGCGACCGCCCCTCGCGGGCGTGGTTGTACACCAGGAGGTGCCGCCCGTCGCGCAGCGTCACCCCATCGATGCCCGAGTTCGGATTGGGAAACTGGGTGAGCCGGAGCGGGGTCCAGCTCTTCCCGGCGTCGCGCGACCAGGTCTCGAAAATGTATCCGGAGCGGGTCCGGCCCAGCGCCTGGAGGGTGCCGCCCGGATGTACCAGGATGGTGGGCTGGATGGCATTGATCTCCGGTCCGCTCGCGGGTGACGGCGGCGTCACGCGGGTCCAGGTTCGTCCGGAGTCGCTCGACAACTCGAAATGAATCCGCCAGCGGGAGTCGCTCCCGGGCGACTCGGTGCTGCTCGGACTCACGATGCTGCCGTCGCCGAGCCGCACCGGCTTGTTCTTGACCGGTCCGATGATTCCATCGGGCAGTCGCTCCCCCCGGCTCCAGCTGCGTCCCCCATCGCGGGAGACGCTCATCATCCCCCACCAGGTTGCTGGACTCGGCCCGACCTTGTAGAAGAGCCTGAGGGTGCCGTCGCTCCAGGGGGCGAGCACCGGATTCCAGCAGGGATAGCGCTTCCCGTCGGGCTGCTGCCCGGAGGCGACCGAAATCGGGGCAGTCCACCTCCCGCCCACCATGCGGGAGAGCCAGATCGTCACATCTTCGCTTCCCTCTTGCGTCCCTCCGAACCACGCCGCGACGAGGCCCTGCTCCGCCTCGGCGATGGTGGAGGCGTGCGCGCTGGCGAATGAGGCGGCGGTGTAGATGAACTCCCAGCGGAACACCGACGGGTGGGTGGAGGCGATCTGGCCGGACGCCGGGGAAGGGGGAAGGAGGAAGAGTGGAAGCAGCAGCAGCATGCCGGCGCGCATGACTCGAATCTACCGCGGCACATTTTCCCCGCGCATCCGGACGAGGAAATAGCCGGCGCAGATCCAGAGCACGAGGACGGTCAGCCAGCCCACGGTCGAGGTGCTCAACGCGAAGGGATCGGTCGCGCCGGCGACCCCCGACGGCACGATGTCCTTGGTGTTGTTGACCGCGGCGTGCAGCAGCATCGTCAGGAGGAGGCTCCCGCCGGTGCGCCGCCAGAGCCACGCGAAAGCGACCGACAGGGCGGTGACCTGCATCAGATAGAGCGGAAACGACTGGCCGAGGAGGTTGCTGCCGGGAATGAAGAAGTGGGGCAGGTGCCATGCGGCCCAGATCACACCGAGGACGACGCTTGCCGGGCCCAGACCGAATCGCGCCGCCAGGCGGGGCAGCGCGTAGCCGCGCCAGCCGACCTCCTCACCCGACTGTCCGAAGATCATGGTCGAGACGAGCGTTGCGCCGAGCATGAGGTAGAGCGGAGTGTCGCCGAACTGTGGCCACTCACCGGTGGCGGCGCGGTGCACCACTGCGGCGACGAGCTTGATGGCGGCGATGTACGTCAGGGCAAACAGGTACCACCGTGCTTTGACGTCCCACTTGAGCAGCGGGGCAAGGAGCGTCCGCACCCCCGCCATTCCCTCGGCGTATGCGGTGAGCGCCAACGCCACGATGCCGGGGGCGAAGGTCCCGGGGAGGTAGAGGAACGCGCCGCCACCCACGCCGCCGGCGATCGCGGTCGCCGCGTACCAGAGGACCCACGCCACAAGGAACGTGAGCGCGAAATAGACCGGCAGTGGCGGATAGCGGTCAGGCACGCTGAGAATGTGCCGCCGTCCGGTGGAAGCAGGCAACGCTGCTCCCCCGGCGCTATCTTTCCCTCGTCCGGTAACAGCCCCCCCACACCTGGCCCTCATGACCGCACCCGCTCGCGCGTGCCCGGCATGCCGTACCCCGCTCCCTGAAGAAGCCCTCTTCTGTCTGCACTGCGGGTCCGCGACGCCCACCGAGCCCGGGGTGCCCCCGCGCACCGGCACCACCGAGGTCGGGGAGATTGCGCGGGTGCGGAAGGCGCTGAGCGGCACATACGCCATCGAGCGGGTCCTCGGCGAAGGCGGGATGGCGACCGTCTATCTGGCCACCGACGTCAAGCACCGCCGCCAGGTGGCGGTCAAGGTGATGCGCCCCGAGCTCGCCGCGACGCTGGGCGCCGAGCGGTTCCTCAGGGAAGTCGAGATCGCCGCGCAGCTGAGCCACCCCCACATCCTCCCGATGCACGACTCGGGCGACGCGAGCGGTGTGCTCTACTACGTGATGCCCTACGTCGAGGGGGAATCGCTGCACGAGCGGATGCGCCGGGAGAACGCGCTCCCGGTCGACGAGGCCCTCCGCATCGCGCGCGAAGTCACCGAGGCGCTGGCCTACGCCCACCATCGCAAGATCATCCATCGCGACATCAAGCCCGCCAACATCATGCTCTCCGCCGGGCACGCCCTGGTGGCGGACTTCGGCATCGCCCGCGCGGTCGGTGCAGGGCAGGGACCTGGTGCGGCGATCACCAAGACCGGGCTCGCGGTGGGCACGCCCCAGTACATGAGTCCCGAGCAGGCGAGCGGTGCCACCGGAGTGGATGCCCGGAGCGACATCTTTGCGGTGGGCTGCGTGCTCTACGAGATGCTCGCGGGAGAGCCGCCGTTCACCGGCCCCACCCCGCAGGCGATCGTGATCCGGAGCATGACCGAGGCGCCCCGATCGCTCACCAGCACCCGCGAGGGACTCTCTCCCGCGGTCGAAGCAGTGGTGACCCGCGCGCTGGCCAAGAACCCCGCCGATCGCTGGCAGAGCGCGGGAGAGTTCGGGAAGGCGCTCGGGAGCGTGGCGGACCAGCTCCGGCTCGGGCCGCTCTCCTCCGGGGCCCGCACTCCGGCCCCGAGCCTGGCCGTGGAAGTTCCGCCGAGCCCCGCCAAGGTGTGGGGACTCTTCCTCGGCGTTTCCGCGCTGGCCCTCGCGATGGTGTACGGGCTGGTGCAACGGTGGGGGCTGCCGACCTGGGTCCTCGGCCTCGCGGTGCTGCTGCTCGCGATCGGCGCGCTGGTGCTGGTCGTCACCGGCAAAATGGAAACGCGGCGCGCGGCCGGAAAAACCATTGACGGGCTTGCGGCCCGATTCACCTGGAAAAACGCCGCGCTCGGCGGACTGGGCGCGCTGGGTCTCTGGGCGGTGGTGGCGACGGCACTGGTTTTCCGCGGACCGGGAGACGGCGGGGCCGGCGGAGGGCTGGTCCGTCTCGCGGTGCTGCCGTTCGAGAATCGGGGCGCGCCGGAGGACGCCTACTTCGTGGATGGGATGACCGATCAGGTCCGCGGCAAGTTGATGTCGCTGGCGGGATTCCAGATCATCGCCCGCACCAGCTCGGACGCCTACAAGGGATCGAAAAAGACGCCGCAGGAAATCGGCCGGGAGCTGGGCGTCCAGTACTTGCTGACCTCGACCGCGGTATGGATCAAGGATGCCGCCGGCAAGGGCCGGGTGCAGGTGACGCCGGAGCTGATCAACGTCAAGACCGGCGCCGGCACCTGGACCCAGAGCTTCGACGCCGAGCTGACCGACATCTTCCAGGTGCAGGGGAACATCGCCACCCAGGTGGCCGGGGCGCTCAACGTTGCACTGGCACCCAAGGAGAAGCGCGAGCTGGCGGAAAAGCCCACCAGCAATCTGGCCGCCTACGATCTCTTCCTCAGGGCCCAGGCCATCCCTGGCAATGACCCGAACAGCCTGCGCCAGGCCATCAGCCTCTACGAGCAGGCGGTGGCGCTCGACCCGAAATTCGTCCAGGCCTACAGCATTCTCGGGGTCAATCTGTCCCAGCTCTATTTCAACGGCACCCCGACTCCCGAAGTGGCGGCGCGGGCCAGGAGGGTGATCGAACGCCTGGAGGCGATCGCGCCGTCGGACGTGTCCATGCTCACCGCCCGGGCGCGCTACAAGTATCTGGTGACCAACGATCTGGCGGGGGCGGTGGCGGACGGCAACGCCGCGATCCAGCAGGCGCCGAACGACGCGACGGTGCTGCGTCTCGCCAGCCAGATCGAGCAGATCCGGGGCGATTGGACTAGTTCGCTGCATCATGCGGAGGCGGCGCTCCGGCTCGACCCGCGATCGCTCGTGGCCAAGCGCTCCATGCTCAACGTGCTCGCACTCACCCGGAGGTATCCCGAGGCGATCAAACTGGGGCAGGAGCTACTGGCGGAAGCGCCGGGCGATCTCAGCAGCGTCGAGAGCCTGATGTTCTGCTACCTCATGCAGGGGGACCTCGCGGCGACGCGGGCGGTGATCAAGACCACCCCGCCGGGAGTGAGCCGGTCGGAGCTGATCGCCTACCTGGCTCTATATCAGGACCTTTACTGGGTGCTCGAGGAGGAAGATCAGCGCGCGGCACTCGCGCTTCCTGCCTCGGCGTTCGACGATGACAAGGGCGTATGGGCCCTCACCCTCATGCAGCTCGCAGATCTCCGGGGCGAGAAGGTGCGGGCTCGTGCCCTGGCTGACACCGCGCTGGCTGAGATCGACAAACAGCTCAAGGGCGCCCCCAACGATCCGCAACGGAACATTTTCAGGGGGCTGGTCCTGGCGGTGATGGGCCGGAAGGCGGAGGCGATGGCGTCCGCGGAGAAGGGATATGGCTTCGCGCCAATCACCGCCGATCAGACCAACGGCTCGTACAACCTGCACCAGCTCATCCGGGTGTACCTGATGGTGGGCGAGAATGACAAGGCGCTCGACCGGCTGGAAGAGGTGGTGAAGGTGCCCTATGTGCTCACGCCGGGGTATATGCGGATCGATCCGAACTTCAAGCCGCTCAAAGGGAATCCGCGGTTCGAGAAGCTGCTGCAATAAGGCGGAAAGGCGCAATGGCGCTATGGCGCAAAGCACCTCCACTTACCGCCGTTGCGCCTTAGCGCCTTAGCGCCTTAGCGCCTCACCCCCGTTCGAGTTTGGAAATCTCCGACTGAGTGGTGCCGAGCTGCGTGGCCACGAGGAGCTGGCTGCGCTTGCGAAGCTTGCGGACTTGCTTGAGTGATTCTTCCTCGGGAAGCAGTTGCTTGCTCAGCCCGTGCTGCGAGATGCGGCGGCGGACGGTGGCCGAGTATTCAGATGTGTATTCGACAGTGCCGGTCTTGTAGCCGGTCGGCTGCGGTGCTGGTCCGGGGAAGTCCATCGAGGGTCAGGCCTCCCTTTTGGGGCACTTTCCAAAAGTATGGGGTCAACGCCATATGGCTTGAACCCCATATTCTGAGAAAGTGCCTCGAAAGGGGTAACCGCAGGTCGGCCTTCATGGCACCAAAAAACGCGTGTCGCGCGCGCTATCTCGGCATCACGGCGGAAAACTCCCGGGTCATCGGATGCGGCACCACCCGCGGGAAGCGGAGCGCAGCCAGCAGGGCCAGCGCCGCGCCGGCCGAGAGATAGACTGCCGGTGCCAGGCTGAATCCGGTGCGCGCGACCAGCCAGCCGGCCACCAACGGTGTCGTCCCCCCAAGCAGGGCCAGACCCACGTTGTACCCCACTGAAAGCACCGTGCACCTGACCCGCCATGGCGTGAGCTCCGCCATTGCCGCGGGAAGGGTGCCGCCGTAGATCCCGAGCAGCACGGCCAGACCGCTCTGGCCTGCGAGGATCGCGGCGGGTGTCCCGGTTTTCATGAGCAGCATCAGGGGATAGGCCAGCACCGCCATGCCGAGTGCGCCGGTGATGAGCAGCGGCCGCCGGCCGTATCGATCGCTCAGCCAGCCGGAGAGGGGTGACACCACCAGCAGGACGCTCATGGCGATGGTGTTGATCCCAAGCGCGGTGGTGCCGGAGACGCCGGCGACCTGCTGCAGCCAGGTCGCGGAATACACGAAGGTGGTATAGAAGCCGATGCTGATGCCCGCGGTCAGGAACACCAGGAGGACGATGGTGCGCCAGTGCGCGCTGAAGGCCTCCTTGAGCGGGGCCTTCGCCGTTTGCTGAACCGGCTTCTTCTCCACGTAATGGGCCCGCACCCATAACCCGCCGACCGCGACCAGCAGCCCGATGGCAAAGGGAACCCGCCAGCCCCACGCCATCACCTGCTCCGCGGTCAGCATCAGGTTGATGAGCCAGCCGGACAGCGAGCCGAGCAGGATGCCCGCGCTGGCTCCGAACGGGCCCCAGCTTCCCATCCAGCCGCGCCGGCCCGCCGCCGCTCCCTCGACCAGAAAGACCGCCGAGGCCATGTACTCGCCGCCCACCGCGATTCCCTGAATCAGCCGGAAGAGCACCAGCAGGACGGTGGCGATGACGCCGATCGTCGCAACGTCCGGCAGGAGCGCCACGAAGAACGACGGAAACGCCATTGCGAGGACCGAGCCGAGCAAGGCCTGTTTGCGCCCGTAGCGATCGCCGATCCAGCCGAAGAGGGCACCGCCCACCGGCCGCATGATGAAGCCCGCGGCGAACGTGCCGAACGCCGCAAGCGTCGACGCGGTGGCGCTGTGCGCCGGAAAGAAGTGGGCCCCGATCTGCGGCGCGAAGAACCCGAAGAGGGCGAAGTCGTACCACTCGAGGATATTGCCGACCACGCCGGCGACGATCCCCCGCTGCAGCTTCTGGACGGTGGGGAATTGCTGGGTGTCGGCGTACTCGGGGACGAGCTCCGGGAGGGCCAGAGTATGGGTCATGCGCCATGCCGTTGGGGGATGCGAGAGAATACGGGTGGGAAGGGGCGAGCGCCAGCGGTCCTGGGCCGGCGCGCGCCTGACCTTCTGACTAACTCCCGGAAAAATCGGCGAACACGAAACGGTAGGCCTTCTGGGCTTCGTCGTATTCGGCACGGAACGAGTGGGGATAATTCCCCACCATCCCGGGAATCGACGGAATCGGAAGGGTGAAGGGATGCTGTTCCTGGAGCATCGCCTGGGTGATCATCGGTTCGACGAAGATCGCCTTCCCCTTGTAAAAACCCACGACCATGGTGCCGCGGAACGTCTCGGTGCTCTCGAGCTCGGTGGTCAGCAGGGAGTGCATGCCCATCTGGGGCACGCATAATCCGACCAGGGTGCTCACGCCGGTCAACGCGGCCATAGGCGGCGGGAGGGCAACGTCGGGGAGGGAATACCCGGACGGGAGCTCGGCCGGCTTGGACAGGTCGGCGCAATCCATGGCGGTGCGCTCTTCGCGGGAGATGGTGTAGAAATGGAAGTCGAAGTGCGGGGTCAGGTACGGGCCGGGCGGGTGACCCATCCATTCCCAGTACACGGTCAGGTGCCTGAGCCCGGTCCGCTGCTGCACCGCTTCCGGGAGAGCGAGGCTCGCCGAGGCAACGGGAGGCCAGGCCATCACCATCTCCTTCGGCGCGTTCTCGACCATCGCGAGCGGCACCATCGCCCCGGCGTCGACCACGCTGTCGCCCCGCATGCGCGCCCAGGTGCAGACCTTCGACTGGAACACGTCCGCGCACTCGCCCTGGTGCTCGACGATCGGCACCTCTTTCGGGGCGCAGGCGCCGAGCGCCGCCACGGCCAGGAGTCCTACGACGCACTTCATAGCAGCGTGCTTCGGCATGAAATGCCTCTATTTGGAAGGGGTCAACGGAAACCTATTGGCGAATCTGCAGTCTCCAACGGCGAAGTCAAGCGTAGGGGAGGCCGCGGCGCCTCAGGGGCGCAATTCGGCGCGAAGTCCTCCCGTATTCAGCCGGTAGCCAACCCAGATCACCACCAACCCGATCAGCTCGGTGATATAGAGCACTTCCACATGCCCGAATCGCGTGAAGGTTCCCCCGATCCCGGGAAGAATCCCTCCGATCGCGATCGCCACGTTGCCCAGAAACCGGTGCCGAGCTTCCCGCCTGCGGCGGTACCGCCATGCAGAGAGCATCGCGCCGCCGACCAGCAGGATCACGGCGTACAGGTTGATGAATGGACTGAAGCCGCGGACCCAGGGCCATCCGAACACCCGGCCCGACAACCGGTGCGGCTCGACCAGCTCACCCCGGATCGGCGAGAGAATCACCGCTATCGCCGCGATCACCACGACCGTCCCCACCGCGATCGCGAGCCGGGTCGCTGTGCGCCGGGAAAGCAGCAGATAAGCGGTACCCTGGGCCAGCGGCGCGCCGCCGAGCAGCGCGCCCGAGATGTACCACGCCTTGAACACCGGCTCGCTCCACCCCGCGAGGGTGGTGATCGATTCGGTGATCGTCCCCGCGGCGTACACCACCATCCCAGCGCACCACCAGGCCAGGTGGGCACCGCCGCGCTCCCGATAGCGACGGCCGAGGACCATCGCAAAGGCCAGCGACAGGACGCTGGTCGCGATCGGGACGTAGTGAACCGCCTCCCGCATAACCCGCTCAGAAGCCGAGGCGATAGGTGACCGTCACCGACCGGCCCGGCTCCGGACGGAAGAAGGAAACATTGGGAAACTCGGCGTACAGCCTGTTCCCCAGGTTAGCGATGTTGACCGCCAGGTCGTGATGCACTCTCCCGGTGCGGAGGAAGGTGAGCCCCGCACCCGCGCCGTGGACGGTGAACGCCGGCAATGCGTCGCCCACCGGACCGGCACCCAGGGCCACGTCCTTCCGCTCTCCCTGGTGGCGCACGCCGTAACTGAGCCAGAACCGCCCCGAGGGATCGTCGTAGCGGAGCTCGCCCGCCAGCTTCCTGGAGTAGGTGTCGCCCACCGGGTTGCTCGGGTCGAGGGCGTCTTCGGCGGAATGGGACGAGAAGCTCGCCCGGGCGCCTAACCCGCTCGGCAGCCTGACGTCGCCCAGCAGCTCGACGCCCTCATCGCGAATCTTGTCCACGTTCACGTTGCGAAAGGCGGGGAACGGTCCCACCTGCCCGCCGGTTGGCTCGATGCGGATCCCGTTGTGGATCGTGCCGCGATAGTAGTAGCCCTCGAAGTAGGCGGGGCCGGTCCGCACCTTGACACCCAGATCCACGGTGAAGCTGGTCTCCGGCACCAGGTCGGGATTGCGCTCCTGAAATCCCGATCCCTCCGGCGTGGGACCCTCGAAGAACCGCTCGACCAGATTGGGGGAACGAAACGCCCGGCCCGCACTGGCGACCAGCGCCACGTGTGGTGTGAGCTGATAGAGCAGGTTGGCCGCCCCGACCACGGTCTGGTCATCGCTCCGGATTTCGGCGGCGGTCACACCTTCCGTCGGGAGCGTATGGGCCCGCACGTCCTGGATCCGCGCACCGAGCATTGTGCTGAGCCGCGGCGTCAGCGCGATCGCTGCCTGCGCGAAGAGACCGCCGGTCTGATAAATGGCATTCGGCACCGGCGGCGTGTTGCTCACCTGCTGCTGCGGCGGACCGAAGCCGGTGACCGTGGTCACGCTGGAGTCCCGGTTGAACGAGTCGTCGCGGGACAAATCGGCGCCGTAGGTCAGCGTGTGGCGGCCGCCTACGATCCGGGCCGCCTCGACCCGGAATCCCCAGGTGTCGATGTCGGTGAAGTTGCGGGAGACCGAGGTCACCCCGCCTCCCGGGGCGGCCGGCGGACTGCCGAACGGGACGAAGACGTCGATATTGAGATCGCGCGCGTTGCTCTGGTAATAGCCGGTGAGCTCGAGCCGGTCGGCCAGGAATGAAGAAACCCGGCTGGCCTGGTAACGCACCGACGCCTGGTCGAATGTCTGATTGGGATAGGTGATCCGGACATCGGGATCATCGGGCGTGCCGAGGTCGTCGGGATTGACGTAGCCGAATCCGGCGTGCCGCGCCGAGTAGCGGGCATAACGCGCAAACAGTGTGTGCCCCTCCGCAACCGTGACGCCGACTTCCCCCGAAAAGTTCTCGTCCTGCACGCCGCTCTCGTGCACCCGCACCGGCTCGCTCAGCACCAGCGATCCGAAGCTGCCGGCGGGTGCCCGGTACGCATCGGTTTCCCGCCAGGTCCCGCTCACCCGGAAGCCGACGCCGCCAAGCCGTCCCGATGCATAACCCGCCGGCCGGCGCTGCCGGTCGTGCGAGCTGAAGCGGTAGCCCACCTCGCCGCCGATCCGGTCTGGACCGCCGGTCGGTGCGCCCGACGTAATCAGATTGACCACCCCGCCGATCGCATCGGTTCCATACAGGACCGACGCCGGGCCGCGCACCAGCTCGGCTCGCTCCAGCGATTCGACGTCAGAGAGGGCCGGGAGCTCGCCGAAATCCTGCTGCCGCCGCGCGTTGTTGAGCCGGATGCCGTTTTCCAGCAGCAGGATCCGCTGCCCCCGCTGGCCCCGGATCGCGAGCCGAGCCTGGTTCGTTCCGGTCCCGGTGATGTCCACGCCGGGCTCGAGCCGAAAGAGATCGGAGACCGTGTATGCCGCGCTTCGCCGAGCCGCCGCCGAGTCCATCACCAGCACCGGCTGCGGGGTGCGAAAGATCTCCCTGGCGGTGCGGGTGGCGGTGACGTTGATGGGATCGAGCTGGCGGACGCGAGTCGAGTCGGTCCTGGCCTTCCGTGTGGTGTCGGGGGTCTGCGCCGGCGCTGTGGCCGGCAGCATGAGAGCCAGGACGAGCAGTACCAGGGCACGGCGGTGCTGCGGGGTCATGATGGACGTTCCGGTCGTTGAGGTTGGCGTGCGACGCCTCAATGATCGGCAACGGCATCATTCCCGGGCAGCGGAACGGTACGGGTTCCGGCTACCGTATTCTTACGGGTTCTGCCGCTCGGCCTCCAGCGCCAGGCGGGTCAGCTCGGCCACCGTGTAGATCCCGAGCTTCCGCATCAGGCTTTCGCGGTACGATTCCACGGTGCGCGAGCTCAGGCCCAGCACCGCCGCGATTTCCTTGTTGGTCTGGCCGTCGGCAATCCCACGCAGCACCTCGCGCTCGCGGGGAGTGAGCGCCGCCAGGCGGCGGGGTGCCGTGTTCTCTTCGACGCCGCCCTGGATCGCCGCGCTCAGGTGGCGGGCCACCGAAGGGCTGAAGAACGATTCACCCTTTGCTACCGCACGGATGGCGCGGCGCAGCTCGGTGGGCTCGGTGTCCTTGCGGAGATATCCCCGGGCGCCGGCCCGGACCGCCTCGATCACATATTGCGGATGATCGTGCACGCTCAGCATCAGCACCCGCACGCTGGAAGCGCGGTCACGCAGGGCAGAGGTCACCTCGATGCCGGACTGATCCGGCATCGACACATCCAGCACCAGCACATCGGGCGAGAGCGATTCCACCAGCCGAAGCGCCTCGGCGCCGTTGGCGGCCTCGCCGATCACGTCGAATTCATCGCCGGCCTGGAGCACCTGACGGATCCCCTCGCGCACGAGATGATGATCGTCGGCGATCACGATCCGGATGGCGCTCATGTGTCGCCCTTTCGGCCGCTCGCCGGTACGTGGGCCACCAATCGCGCGCCCTCTCCCGGTGTCGCACTGACGACCAGTCGACCGCCGACCGCGAGCATCCGCTCCTGCATGCCGATCAGGCCCATGCGTCCCCCATCGGCGGATGCATCGGGATCGAATCCGCGGCCGTCGTCGGCCACCGCCAGCGAGACCCCGTTGGCGTCGCCCCGGAGCTCCACTGCCACCGAGCGGGCGCCGGCGTGCCGGGCCACGTTCGCGAGCGCTTCCTGAAGCACGCGGAACAACGCGAGCTCCGAATCGTCGCTCAGCGTGGGAAGGGAACCGGCGGCGTCGAAGCGGGTGATGATGGCGCTCCGCTCGCCGAAGTCCGCCGCGACGGCGTGGAGCGCCGCCGCGAGGCCGAGGTCGTCGAGCACCGGCGGGCGCAGGTCGTCGGCCACCCGGCGGATGCTCTCCATTCCGGTATCGACCAGGCTCCGCAGGGTATCGAGGCGGGGCCCGGTGTCGCCGGTTTCTTCGCGGAGGAGGCCGAGCTGGAGCGTCATCGCGGAAAAAACCTGCGCGGTCTCGTCGTGCAGCTCGCGGGCAAGGCGGTGGCGCTGATCCTCGTGCTGGCGGATCAGGGTGAGCGACAGCCGTTCCAGCTCGGCGGTGCGGTCCTTGAGCCGGCGGTCGAGGTCGGCGCTTTCGAGGGCGGCGCCGAATTGCTGTCCCAGCGCCAGGAGGAAGTCTTCGTCCAGCGCGGTGAACGGCGCGCGCGAGGCGCCCACGAGCACCGCGACGCCTTTGGGTGCGCCGGTGCCAATGACCGGGACCAGTCCCGCAAACGGCAGCTTGATTCTGTGGTCACCGGAGGCGACGTCGCACTCGGAGAGGAGCACCGGGCGGCTGGTGCGCATCGCGTCGCGGAGTCCGCGGGCCAGCGTGCCGTCGGGGGCGGTGCCGCGCCATGACTCGCAGGCGCCGAGGCCGTGGGAAACACTCCCCGCCGGTGCGGGGTCGGGAGACCAGAGCGCGCTCCCGGTGACACCGGCCAGGTCGAGGGCACGCTCGAGCAGAATCGGCGCGCCGCCGCCGGCGGCCCGGCTCCGCTGCAGATCGCCGGAGAGGGTGGAGAGGGTGCGGAGGCCGCGCTGCAGCTCCTCCATCACCAGGAGCACCACGCCCAGGCCGAGGGCCAGGATGAGCAGGCTGTCGATGTAGTAGCTCCACGGCGCCAGGAGGCCGCGCGCGCGGAGCAGGGGATAATCGAGGTGATGCAGTCCCCAGAGGAGGAGGGTGCCGGCGACGAAGCCGGCGCTCGTCGAGCCGGTGCGCCGGCGGAAGCGGAGGAAGACGAGGCCGGTCCAGAGCGTGGCGGCGCTGAGCAGCACGACGGTGAGCAACGCGGCGAGGAGGAAGTTGTCGAGCAGGTAGATCGTGATGTAGGCCCAGGGCAGCGGCAGGACGGCGGCCACCCAGTACGCCGGCCGCCAGAGCTGGCGCCGTTCGAAGGAGAGCGCGGCGGCCAGCACCGCGAAGGCGGTCCAGACGGTGACCACCTGGTGGAGGTAGAGCCAGGTGCGCGATTCGGTGGCGAGAAAGGTGATGATGAGCGCGATGCGGACGGTGTAGAGCAGCCAGGCGCCGCACCACCAGAGGAAATGGGGGCGCCGGTAGCGGTAGTAGAGCAGGGCAAAGAGGAGCGCCAGCCCGACGGTAATGGCGGCCTGGAGAATCGCCGCCTCGCGCTCGATCAGGATCGTGGCCGGGTCCATGCAGGCATGTTAACGCGGGGGTGGAGACTTTGCAGGCGCATCGGTATGCAAGGCCTAGCCACACTACCTATTTATAGGTAGTATGGCTTGGTATGACACCGGATCCCCTGTTCAAGCCCGACCTCCTCCAGGGCACCCTGGACATGCTGGTGCTCCGCACGGTGGCCGACGAGGAGCTCCACGGCTACGCCATTGCGCAGCGGATCCGGCTCGTGTCGGGCGACCGGCTCGCGATTCCACAGGGCTCGCTCTACCCCTCGCTCCGCCGCCTGGAAAACCAGGCGCTGGTCAAGGGAGAGTGGCGCACCGCCGCATCCGGCCGGGAAGCCCGGGTCTACCGGATCACCGCCAAGGGCCGCCGCCGGCTCGAGGCCGAACTGCGGGAGTGGCGCGAGCTCACCACCGCCATCGGGCTGGTGCTCGGCACCGGCTGACCGATCGATGACCTGGCTCTCCCGGCTGTTCCGCGGACGCACTCTCGATCGCGAGCTGGATCGCGAGCTTCGGGCTCACCTCGATCTCATGACCGACGACCTGGTCCGGAGCGGCCTCTCCCCCGCCGAGGCCCGGCGGCGTGCCGCCCTCGCCCTGGGCGGAGTCGAACCGGTCAAGGAAGCCTCCCGCGACGCGCGCGGCACCCGTCTCGTGGAAGACTGGTGGCAGGACACCCGGTACGCCCTGCGCGCGCTGCACCGTTCCCCCGGATTCAGTCTCGCCGCCATCCTCACCCTCGCGCTCGGCATCGGCGCCAACACCGCGGTGTGGAGCGTGATGGACGCCGTGATGTTTCGCGCACTGCCGGTCCTGCGGAGCGAGGAGCTGTACGCGCTCCGCCACGGCGTTCCCTCCGACGAAGAGCCCAGCTACCTCTTCTCGTATCTCGGCATGGGCCGGCTCAGGGGCGTGCTCCCCGACTCGGTTCCGCTCGCCGGGATGGGATCGATCGCCCGGATGTACTCCTCGGCCGGCGGTCGGGCCGATCCGGTGCAGGGCCAGCCCATCAGCGGCAACTGGTTTCAGCTCCTCGGCGTGGGGGCCGCCCGGGGCCGGCTCATGAATCCCGGGGACGACGATCCCAGCACGCCGGCGGTCGCGGTCATCAGCCACAGCTACTGGAGCCGGCAATTCGACCGGGATCCGGCCGTTGTCGGCCGGGTCATCAAGCTGAACGGATTCCCCCTCACCGTGGCGGGCGTCGTCGAGCCGGGGTTCGACGGGCTCACCGCCGGAATCCAGGTCGATGTCTGGGTCCCGCTCCGGATCCAGCCGGAGATTCGCTTCCGGGGGGAATCGTCCTCCAGGGACTCGGATACCGAGAAACCGTGGCTTCCACAGGATGGCATCGCCTGGATGCGGCTCATAACCCGCGCGCCGCGCGGTGCGCTCCAGCAGACCGAGTCGCGCCTGGCCGGGCAGTACAGGGTGGAGCTGCTCGAGCGCAACACCAACCTCTCCGACTCGGCGGGCCGGGCGCATCGGCTCACGGCCAGGCTCGAGCTCGAGCCGCTGCCGAAGGGTTTCTCGTCCCTCCGGTCGGCGTTCGGGGATCCGCTGTGGGTGCTGATGGCTGGCGTCGGTCTGGTGCTGCTCATCGCCTGCGCCAATCTCGCGGGCCTGCTGATTGCGCGGGGCGCGGCGCGCAGTCAGGAGACGTCGCTGCGGGCGGCGCTGGGTGCGCGGGCGGGGCGCCTCTTCCGCCAATCGCTCACGGAGAGTCTGACGCTGGCGCTGATCGGCGGACTGGTGAGTCCGGTGGTGGCATGGTGGGGCGGCCGAGCGCTGGTTCGCGCCGCGTCCGCCGGCCCGCAGCCGATTCCGCTCGCGCTCTCGCTCGATGTCCGGGTGCTGGGTTTTGTCGCCGCGCTCTCCGTGCTTACCGGACTCCTGCTCGGCCTCGTGCCCGCGTGGCGCGCGGCCCGCTCGGTGCCGCTCGGATCGTTCCAGGCGGGAGGGCGAATGGCGGCCCGCTCGCTCCACCGGTTGCCGATGGGGCGGTTGCTCGTCGTCTCGCAGATCGCGCTCTCCCTGGTGCTGCTCGCGGCGGCCGGCCTCTTCGTGCGGACGCTGCGCAACTTCCTCGCGCTCGACACCGGCTATGCCGCCGAGCGGGTGCTGGAAGCGCGGATCGATCCCCGCGGAGCGGGTTATGCCGCGGACGCGCTGCCCGGACTGCATCAGCGGCTGCTCGGCGCGGTGAGCGCGGTCCGCGGGGTCCGCTCGGTGAGCCTCTCGATGCACGGGCTCGGGGTCGGCGCCCAGCGACTTGGCGGCTTCACGGTGCCCGGGGTCGAGCGGCCCCCGGAATGGAACCGTCAGGGCCAGGAGAACTTCGTCACGCCGGAGTACTTCGCCACCGTGGGGATGGTGCTGCTCAAGGGCAGGGACTTCACCGACGCCGATCGGGAGGGCGCGCCCCGGGTCTCGGTCGTGAGCGAGGCGTTCGCCAGGCACTTCTTCGGCACCCTGGACGTGATCGGGAAGCGGTTCGGCTACGACCAGCCAAAGTTCGAGATCGTGGGCCTGGTGCGGGATGCGCGGATCAACTTCATCAAGCAGACGCCTCCGCGGATGATCTTCCACCCGCTGAGCCAGGAACCGGGCGAATACGTGCAGAGTCTCGAAGCTCGTGTCGACGGACCGGTCGAGGAAGTCGCCCGGATGATGCGGTTCGCGATCGCATCGGTGGACCCCGAGCTGCCGGTGCGGGAGATCGTGCCGGTGGCGGAGCTGCTGGGGCGGGGCCTTTCGCGCGAACGACTGCTGGCGCGGCTCGCCGGAGTGTTCGGGGTGATGGCGCTGCTGCTGGCGGCGGTCGGCCTGTACGGGGTGGTGTCCTATTCGGTGGCCCAGCGCACCAACGAACTGGGAATCCGGATGGCCCTCGGCGCCCAGCCCGCCAAAGTCCGGGCGATGGTGCTGCGCGACAGCCTCGCGATGGTGGTGACCGGCCTCGTGCTCGGGGTGGCACTATGGATCCCGCTGCAGCGGCTGGTAAAGAGCATGGTGTTCGGGCTCTCGACCCGCGATCCGCTCACCCTGGTCGGGGCGGTGCTGGTGCTGGGAATGGTGGGCGTCGCGGCGGCATGGTTTCCGGCCCGGCGGGCGGCGAGGGTCGATCCCGCGCAGGCGTTGCGGGCGCAGTAGGGGCCCGGATCGCACTCTAGCCCGGGGGAGAGCCTAGCCCGGGGGAGAGATCAACGCGGCTGCGCCCGCTGGAATCTGACCCCGCGCGCGCGGCCGGAGCTCATCAGCATCCCTTCGATTCTTCCTCCCTTCCCGCGGGTAAACCGCAGCAGATAATCGCCCACGAAGGTGTCGCCGAAGGCCATCCGCACGACGCGGTCGCCGGCGCCCCAGCGACTCTTGAGCACGAGCGTGCTGTCGGTCGCCGTGACGGCATACGTCGCCCCCAGCTCCTCGCTGTAATACGAGCCGGCATAGCGCTCCAGCTCGGCCCGGGTCGGTTGCGACACCGCCGCCGCGACCCGCTTCGATACCACCGGCGCCCGGGCCGGCCAGCCCAGCGTCGTCTGCACCACGCTCCCATCCGCGGTGAACTCCATCTCGGCAGGCTGGCCCATCACCTTGAAGCGGTTTTCGCTGATCGGGAGGAGGGCGGGGCCGGTGATGCGGCCGAGCGCGAGCGTGTCCCGGCGCACGGTCACGACCTGGGGTGCCCCGGTCTGGGGATGCTGATACACCCCCACGAACGGCGCCAGCTGCTCGGTGGTGAGGGTGATCGTCGGACGGAACGGCGGCGTCAGTGCCGCGAGCTTGGATCCCACCAGCACATCGATCACCCCGCGCGTGAGCGCGCCCGGGTTGGCGCTCGCGGCATTGCAGAGCACCACCACCCCAAGACCATGCTCGGGCGCCCGGGCCACGTAGGTCCGGTATCCGGCGTCGGCCCCGCCGTGACCGATGAGTCGGGTGCCGCGATACTCCTCGATGGCAATGCCGTAGCCGTACGCCGTGCTGTCGCCGTTCGTGAGGGTGGCGCTCGTGGCCATCGCGGCAAAGAGTGGTGCCGTCCCCACGGTCGGCTTGGAAAAGTTTGCCTCCCAGGTGAGCAGGTCGCCCACCGTGGTAAAGAGGCTGGTAGCGCCGTAGGTGTCGTAGTTGGGGAGGCTCACCCGCCACTGCCGGCCCGATGGCGCATAACCCGCGGCGCGTCCCTTCACCACCATCGTGTAGTCGTCGTGGAAGTGGGTGTCGCGCATGCCGAGTGGCCGGAAGATCCGCTCCTCGGCAAAGGCGCGGAGCGACTGGCCGCTCACCCGCTTCACGATGGTGCCCAGCAGGGTGAAACCGGTGTTGCTGTAGAGGTACTCCGATCCGGGCACGAAGTTGAGCGCCTTCTGGCGGGCGACGATCTCCAGCACGTCGGCTTCAGTGATCCGGTTCTCCTCGAAGCGGCCGCCCCTTGCCATGATCAGGAGATCCCACTGATCGCGGAGTCCGCTGGTGTGGGTGAGCAGATGCCGGATCGTGATGAGGTGCCCGTAGTCGGGGAGCTCGGGGAGGTATTTGCGGATGCTGTCGTCGAGCGCGAGCTTCCCGTCGGCCGCCAGCAGCATGATCGCGGCGGCGGTGAACTGCTTGGAGACCGAGGCGACGTGGAAGATGCTCGCCGGCGTGATCGGCACGTCGTGCTCGAGGTTCGCCATTCCGTAGCCGTTCTGGAACAGCGTCTGATCGTTCCGGGA
>Ga0070699_100001802_pt1 | contig 19477 bp, 24 predicted proteins | sample KBSK1503metaG_FD_65473 | JGI IMG/M metagenome (GOLD analysis project Ga0070699, IMG submission 65473) | Corn, switchgrass and miscanthus rhizosphere microbial communities from Kellogg Biological Station, Michigan, USA - KBS K1-50-3 metaG | ecosystem: Host-associated > Plants > Roots >... | reverse complement strand
CGCCATCGGCTATCACAGCGTGTACTCAGACATGTTCGCCCCCATGCTCACAGCACCAGGCGTGCGGAACATGTATCACCCGTAGGAGGAACAGTGCAGATCGCCTATGAGGAGCTGGTTCAGTACCTGGGCTTCCGCGACGATGTGATCAGGGCGGCCGTAGCGGTCGTGGACAACTGGAAGACAGAAGGGTCCCTGTCGCCGAAGTCGGCTGATGACTTCATGGTTGGAGTCAGGCTGGTCGACGCTGTTCATGCTTTACGCTCCTGGGATGCGGATCGTGGTCTACGGGGACCCGGCGCCACAGGGGAGCAAAAGGTTCGTGAGAGCCCTGCCCAACGGGCGGGGAATCATGAAGGAGCAGAGCGCCAAGGTTGACCCCTGGCGCCAGGACGTACGGCAGGCTGCACAGGCCGCCCTGTTTGACGCAGGGTGGCCTGAGCCGTTTCAGGGGGCCGTCGTGGTGCGCATGGTGTTCACGTTCAACCGACCGGCCAGCGTGAAGCGGTCCAAGCGTCCCTGGCCGTCGGTGTCCCCTGACCTGTCGAAGTTGGCCCGGAGTACTGAGGACGCGCTGACGGGGGCAGGGGTGTGGCGTGATGATGCGTTGGTGGTCGAGTACACCAGGTTGGCGAAGGTGTACGCCGGGGAGGACGAGGAGGCTCTGGACCGTCCGGGTGTCCTGATCCTGGTGGGCGAACTGATAGACTTGGTTCCTGTAGAGGGAGGGATCCCTGGGAGGAATCTTGACTAGTCTGATCTTGACTCAGTATCAAGGAACCCTGATCGGCCTCCTGGTCGGGATCACTGCCGGCTGGGCCCTGTGGCGCTACCCCGTCCTCCGAGCCCGCCGGCTACGCCGCATGGCCGAAGACATACGACGGATCAGGAGCGGCTACACGGGCCTCCACCGGGTCCCGGTCCCCAACCTCCGAGAACTCATGATCGCCAGGGTTCCCTACCGGATGCGGATCACGGAAGCCTGGGAGCAGTTCAAACGTGACACCACCCCACGCACACCCGAAGAGGTGGCATTGAAAGTTCAACACGAGGAGATGGAGAATGCGCGTACGAAGAAGCAGCCGCGCCCTCGGCTGGTGCGCAGCCTGCCGAAAACTGCTCTACCCCAGCCGGAAGGCAGCCCGGAAGGTGGCCCGGGAGCACCGAGACCACAAGAACGAGTACCCGTGCCCTGTTAACTCGGCCATGTTCCATGTCGGCGGCCTCCCCGAATCTGTGATCCGGGGGGAGGTCACCCGGGGAGAGTACTACCGGCAGAGCGCCTGATTGACAAGTCCCCTCCCGTCAGCCCAACTCAACTAGACTGATCAGAACCCCTTCACCGGGATCCCCAGGGACCGTGCCGCCTTCCCCCGAGTTTGCACGGTCCCTGGCCCTATACTCAGAGGCTGTGACCTGGACCAGAAGCAGCAAGTGTGACAGTAGTCAATTTGTGGAGGTTCTGTTGTTTCACAAGTCCAGCTTCAGTGCCGGCAACGGTGCCTGTGTCCAGGTGGCCTACAACAAGTCCAGCTTCAGCGGCCCCGATGGCTGTTGCGTAGAGGTCGGATTCCACAAGGCCGCCGCCAGCTCCAGCAACAACGGCTGCGTGGAGACACGGATCTGCGACTGCGACGAGATCCTGGTCCGTGACTCCAAGAACCCTAGCGGCCCGGTGCTGTCGTTCACCCGCAACGAGTGGGCCGCGTTCCTGGCCGGAGTGAAGGCCGAGGAGTTCGAGCTACCGGTTGCCTGATCCCCCAGGGGAGGGGTACGATGGGGTCCTGTTCCCATACAGGACCCCTCAACTGAACAGCGGTGCGGGATAGTGGAGCAGTACCATGCTGGGCTCATAACCCAGAGACCCCAGTGCGAATCTGGGTCCCGCCACGGTGCGCATGAAACGACTGGTGCCGTAATGGAGCACAGGCCACGGCTGCTGCGCCGGCTCGGTGGTCATCCGGTAAGGGAGTGCGGATAGCTGCACACCAGGGGGCTGGGATCTCTCCTGGAGGCGCAGGTGCAACTCCTGCCCTTACCACGCCAGGCGCCGGGTGGGCGCCAGGAGGTCCTGACGGTTGGCAGCACCTTGCAGGATGCAGAGCCCGGTGGGGGTTAACTGTCCGAACCACCGGGCACCACCCACCCCTCCCCTGGTACCATGGGGGAGTGCCCTACAAGGACCTCGACAGCCAACGCCAATACCAGCTCGAATGGATGTGGCGCCGCCGGCTGACCTGGATCCTTGAGAACGGGCCCTGCCGCTGGTGCGGCTCCTGCAACAACCTCAGCGTCAGCTTCCGCAACCCGTCCAAGAAGACGGTCAAGGTTGCCAGCATCTGGGGACGCTCCGATGAGAGACGGGCTGAGATCCTCGCCGACTGTGAAGTCCTGTGCGAGCACTGCCACAAAGTCAAAATGGCCATCTGGAACGCCCTCCGGGCACACGTAAAGGAGATTCCAATGAGATCCCCAGGTCCATCCTCCCCACACCCACCGAACCCACGGCCAACCGGACCAACGAGTCCGGCGCCGCATCCGTATCCACGATGAGAGACACACTCAGGCCGGAGGGACCGGCTGGGGTGCGACCTCAAGGTCCACCGCCACCTAGTCCAGATCTCCGGCAACATGTGATCATTGTGATCAAAGACCGGACAGAACCCCGATAACAAAGAAGGCCCCTGACATCGCGTCAGGGGCCTTCTTTGTGTCTACTGTCCCTTGCCCCCACCACAGGGCAGCGCCATGGAGCTGACCGGCTGGTAGTTGCTGTCGATGGCCCCCATGTGCCCGTTGCTGTACGCCACCACGGCACAGTCCACCGCCATGGCCCCGTACACCGCTGAACCGGCCACGTAGAAGTAGTTGTCCATGCTGCCCGGGATCGCGTCCGTCAACGCGAACCCGCCCCCCTTGAGCAGCAGCCGCTTGACATTGACCGGACCACCGGCGGCCTCACCCGAGGGGGCGAAGAACGCCGTGGTCCCGGCCACGGTCACGGCCCAGTCCACCGTGAGCCCGTCCACGTTCAACCCGGCCCCGTCGTAGACCTGCACCCCGTCACAGTGGCAGTCATCGCCACGGATCAACGCGAACGAATCCCGGATGGTCACCGGACCACAGCCCACACTGCCCCCACCGGCCCGGAAGCCCTCCGTCAGGTTCTTCACCTTCACCCGGGTGGCCGTGTACCCCCCAGGGGTCACGGCACCATTGGTTGCGTCGTAGGGCGCGTTACCGGACGAGCGGATCGTCACCTGGTCCAGGGCTGTTCCGTGCCGGCAGCCGCTGGCTGTCTCCGTGTTCACCACCCCGTCGATCACCTCAACCCGCAGCAGGCTGACGTTGTCCACAGCCACATGGATCCCACCGGTGACCCGGACGTCGGTGTAGACGCCAGGAGCGGTGATGGTCCAGCCCCCGGTACGGATCGTGGCCGGCACCCAGCCGGCGGGGACTCCAGTGGTGGCCTGGTTCGGGAACCCGGCCACCGGTGGCGGTGTCGTAGGGGGTGGAGTGGCAGTGGGTTGAAAGGTCACTGAGGGGTGTGCGGAGCTGGCAAGAGCTGTCGTCGTGGTCTGAGTCGTTTGGAGCGGAGATGTCGACATGGCGCTGACACAGTCCCTCAACCAGGTTCTCAGTCTAGCTGCAGGGGGAGGGTTGGTGTCCAAACGCCCCTGGCAGACATCCCGCAGGTCCCCGGCACTGAGCCCGTCCGGGCTGCCGGAGACCGGCGCCATGGTCGTGAACGCCAGGACAATCCCCACAATCCCGGCCACAGCGGACCCTACAACAAGTGCGCGGCGATTTGTCATGATACCTCCGCCTTACCCGATCTCCCGTACCCCCGGTTGGTATGAGGAGGCAACGGTTCCCAGATCGGTTCTGGGACATCGGCCTCCCTCATGCCTAGTGCATAGAAGCAGTCCAACGCCAGTCGCATGGCTCGATGGTGGGTGAACCACTTGTCCCGGGCGGAGGCCGTGAACGAGAAGGACAGCCGGTTGTACGGCTGCCCTTCCACGCGAGGGTCCCGGAACCACCAGTACTGGTTGCAGGCGGTCTGGAGGATCTGCAGGACTACATCGTGCCCTCCATGGGGCAGCGGGTATACGAAGCTGTATCTACGATGCGTTGTCAATCGATTCGTCCTTGGGGACATGTACTCCCGCCCGTTGAAGGGCTTTGATCAGACTGTCCTGATACGTCACCAGGTCGGTGTGCTGCTGATTGACGATCTCATGAACTGCCTGCACATCTTCCCGGAGAGTTGCCTTAGTCTCTTCAACCTGTCCCTTTATGGCATCTACCTGACGTAAGGTCTTCACTGCTCCGGCAATAGAGGTGGTCAATATGCCCACCGCTCCGAGGATGATGGCGATGTCTGTTGCTGTCATGATCTCTCCAGATGTAAGGGGTGCTACCTCCAGTTTCCCGTACACCCCTGACATCTGAGATCACCCGGATGGCGTTACAGGACCCGTGCTCCCGGACAGCTCATGAACGTGCTCCCCGGTCCCCCCGGTGCAGTTGCACACCAGTTCAGGGAACAGCGGGCCGGCCACCGCATCCAGGTAGTTGCCCCAGGTATCCGCGCCCCGCAGCGCATCCGTCAACAGGACCTCAGTAGCTCCGGCCCTGGCCGGGGTTTGGATACTGTTGGGGTTGCGCAGCTTGCGGCGATGGATCCGGTTGCTGACGAACACCTGTCCGTTCCAGGCGACGTCGGTGCTCTGCACCCGATAGAAGACATCGGCCATGTAACCCTCCCCTAGTGCGAGTACGGATTGCCAATCCGCACCATTCTCATCGTCGGTGGAGTACCCGGACACATGAACATGGTTGGTGTGCGGATCCACGCCGGTGTAATCATCTGCCCGGAACCCGGTGGACCGCTTATAGATCTTATGGTTGTAGATGACGTAGTACAGCCTGAACCGGTCCACACCCGTGATCAGCGCCTGCACCAGGGCTACTGCGTCGGAGACCCTGAACCGAGTCCCGATCATGAAGTCCAGGGCACGGACCTCGGGGTCGGAGTCAGCGTCAACCAGCTCGGCCCGGACCCGGGGGTAGTCGTCCGGGTTGTGCCCGGACACCTCACCCTGGTGGCCCAGGTCGCCGATCCACCCGATCGTCATCCCTGGCCACACGGTCAGCCCGTTGTGGTACAGGGCGTTCATGCTCGCTGACCTGTGTGGCTGCACCATGACCTCAGGATCTCCTACCAGCGGTCAGGGCGTCCAGAGCTGTTGGCGCCATGGTGATGCCAGATCCACGTCTTCTGCGGCACATGCTTGAATCTGGCGCCCTGGTCCAGGAGGCCCAGGTAGAAGCCCCAGTCGTCGTACTCTGAGCCAGGAGGAGCCTGGAAGGAGGACAGCTTGGCCAGGTGCGTGCGCACGAGGGACGTCACCGGCAGGTAACTCTTCTTCCGCAGCAGGTTCTCACTGAACGGCTTCCCGTACCGGCCCCACTCCTCGTGGTAGCCCAGATCCTGGCCCTGGGGCCCGATCACCGTGCACCCGGTGTAGATCACATCCGCATCGGAGGAGTTCTGCAACAGGACCAGCAGATGGTTCGGCAGCAGCTCATCGTCATCGTCGAGGAACGCCACCCAGTCTGTCGACACCCACGGCAGCATCCGGTTCCGGTTCTTGGCTGCCCCCAACCGTTCGTTGTCCACCCCCACCATGACCATGTCCGGCAAGTGGTGCTGGGTCATCACCGACAGTAGGGCCCGCCCCAGCATCTCCCTACGGGGCGGGATGGTGGGCACCAGGACGGTGACCGTGGCTCCTACCACCGTGGCCTACCGCTGGTGTTGCTCCCGTGCACGTAGTAGGTCCACGTCACCTCCGGGGACCCGGCGAACAGGGTGGTAGTCACCTCATCCCCGAACTCCTCCCGCAGGAGTTCAATGCACCGCAGCTCATGCCACCAGTCCTCGCCAGCCCACTCGGGTGGGGCTTCCGGGTGCGGCATGAACCCCGCCCGCAGCGACAGCTCCCGTTTGACCATGATGCCCATCGTGGTGTGGTGAGGATCATCGATGTTCATCTGTCGGCCCCGGTGCATCGGGAACGGGTTGTTCCCGTCGAACCAGGACCAGACGTACCAGGCACCCTTGTCCTCGGCCAGGTTCCACAGGGTCTCCAGGTGATGCGGGTGCCAGGCGTCGTCATCGTCCAGGTAGGCCACCCACTCGGTATCCGCCGCCCGGAGTGCCTTCTCCCGGGTCGCGGCCGCACCCTGCCGTTCCGTGTCCAGGACACAGTTGATCGCGGCCGGCTGCAGCGTCTGCTCCCGGATCCCTCTCAGGGCCCGGTCCAGCATCCCGTTGTTCACCCGGGGCGGGATCACGGGCAGGCACACGGTCACCGGGATGATGCGCCGCCCGATGTGGTCCACGATCATAGGACCCTCCTTGCACTGATGGCACACTGCCACTGCGGCCGGCGATCAGCCACCGGCCACATCATCGGAACACTGTTGATGCCCACGTTGGTCACATCGGACCACCCGGTGCGCTCCAGCAGGATCCGGATATCCAACTGGGAGCATTCCCAGCGGTGCTCGTCTCCAGGCCACCTGCTGGCTCCGTACTTCAACGAGTCCAGGGTGACGTCCAGGGTGCCGGCGAAGGCCATGCCTTCAGCCACCACACAGTCAGGGCCAACGACCATCAGCTCCCCACCCGGGGCCATGCACTGCAGCAGCCGCTCCAGGAGCACGATGGCGTTGCCCACCCGCAGATGCTCCAACAGGTGCCCGGCATAGGCGTACTGAACATCGGTCCAGGGCAGGAAATCCCGGAGGTCGTGCGCCTCATCTTTGGCGTGGGGACAGTCCGCCCGGTCCACGTTGTGCCAGCCGGGAGCGTACCTGTCGCCCGCTCCTAAATTAAGACGCATGGCAACCATAGACACATGGTGCCGCACACGTTTTGCACTGTGCAGGCTGACGGGGAACTCCGGGCGCCAGCTCAATGGCCTCACAGGCGTCATGTCTGCCATGACGGCAATGTGTGGACCAGTAGTCGTGACGTCCGTCGGCGTACACGACATCAACCATGGCCATGGATGCTTTCATTAGAACACCATGGGGGCTGGGATCGGTACAATCCATCGACCCTCGTAAGCCTTCTCCTGTCCCAGGATCTGCGGGAGGTAGTTCCAGGCCAGGAGCAGGTACGTGTCGACCTCCGTGTTGAGGAGCATGCCACCGCCCAGGCCCCTGACCTTGAAGTCATCTGTGCGAGCCCTGATCTGCGCCACTGTGCCCGGAACGTAGCGCCCCTGCTTGGCCGGCGTCGTGTCCACCACATGGTCCAGGACCGTGCCCATGCGGCAGTAGTTCAGTAGCGTGGTCGCCTTGGCCGGGGCCCCGTACCCGGCGATCATCCGATCCCCCTCAGCCGCCACCAGGTCCCACAACCGCTCCCGGATCCGCTCCACCCGACCCTGGAACCCTTCATAGGGGCCCATGGTCTGTAGCCAGCGTTCCGTGTGGGTGACCGTGGCCCCGATGTAGTTGTTCTCCACCGGGTGCCCCTTGGTGAAGGTGGCCCGCAGGGAGCCACCCTGACGTGAGGTGAACCGAACATCGATGAGGTGCAGACCGTGACGCAGGGCGGCGGATTCCAGGCTGGTCAGGGAGAAGAAGTTCCGGTGCTCGTGGTACACCAGGTCGAAAGCATTGTTAACCAACAGATCAGGTAGGTATTGCACCTCGATCAGGGCCACACCGTCCCAGTCCAGCATGATCGAGATCCCGGCCAGCATGTCCGACACATCCTCCACATGGGCCAGGACGTGGTTGGCGATGATCAGTGTGGCGGGGCCCTGAGCGTCATACAGGTCCTTGGCGAACGTCCTACCGAACGGCCGGACCCGAACGTCCAGGCCACGGTCCCGGGCCACGGCCACCGGGCCCGTAGCCGGATCTATGCCCACTGTCACGCACCCGGCTGCCTTCAGGTGACGCAGCAGATCCCCATCGTTGCACCCGATCTCCAGGGTGTACTTCTTGGCTTCCACCGGGTACCGGGCCAGGATGTCCCGGGCGTACTGCTCGTGGTAGCGGGACAAGGGTGGGGAGGCGGAGGTGTAGAACGAGTACCCGGTGCCGAACAGCAGCTCCCCTGGCAGGACCTCCAGCAACTGCGCCAGGTAACACCGGGCGCACACGGCCACCGACAGCGAGTACCGGTCCAGGTTCATGGACTCTTCGGGTGTGGAGGCGTAGGCGTCAGCTACCGGGGAGGTCCCCAGGTCCAGGAACTTGACCAGGATGTCATGACCACAGGCGCTGCAGTGTTCACGGATCATAGCCACTTCTCCCGGAACCTCTTGTCGGCTTGGAGCCACTCATGCTCACTGGCCACCGAGTCGAAGCCGACCTTGGTGTGGTGGTGTGTGTCCAGGTCGATGACCAGGCACCGTTTGCCTTTGAACTTGACCTGCATGCTGATCTCGTCATAGCCATGGAACCCGGGGTAACCTGTATCGAACCTCATCCATTGGATGGCCCATGGGGAGAAGGCCAGGAAGCTGCCCTCCAGGGAATCCACGTAGCCAGTCCGGGGCCCGAAGTCGATGTTCATCGAATCAGTGAGCTGATGCCCAACCGGGTCCACGTTCCACCACGCTAGGCCCTGAGCCGAACCACCACCAGCCACCCCCACCAGGGCCACATCCGGGTCCTGGAACGCCTCCAGGATCTTCTCCTCGGCGTAGAGGTCGGTGATCTCCAGGTCGTCATGCTGCAGGATCAGGGCGCTGGGCAGGGGCCGCATGGGGCTGGCGTAGGCGGCAAGGATCTTGTTGTAGGCCACCGCGATCGACGGCTGCCCGTACAGGGCCACCATCTCACTGTCGTAGGTGTGCGGCACCACGTTGGCCTGGAACCTGTCCCAGGAGCCGACGCACACGCCATAGGCCACTACCACGGGCGCCCTCCGTACTTAGCGGCGAACGTCAGCCCATCCATGCCTGACTGATGATTCAGGAACGAGTTACGCATGGTCCAGTCATTCGGGTGAATGTTGTGGGCCACCGGTCCCGGGCAGATGACCATGCCCCCGTTGGTCCGTGCCTGCCAGTCGATGGCCGTGTCACACCACCACCAGAGCAGGTCCTCATCCGCCCTGATCCCCTTCTCCCCGGCCAGGACGAACGCCCACCCACACATGCGTCCGTTCAGGTCGGTGTCGGGTGCCTGCTTCAGGGTGGGCTGATCCACCGGATGCCACTGGTGGGTGCTCCCGGCCGCCGCACCATGGGCCCGTATGCAGGAGCTGACCGCCTCGTACCAACCGTCCGGGACCACAACATCGTCACAGAGGATGGCTACATCCCATTCGGGACTCTGGTTCATGACACCACTGATGTAGTCAAGCCCACGGTTCCATAGGTAGCTGAGGTTGGTGGGCTGAAGATCATCCTGGACCAGGCCGACAGGGTTACCCTCGGGGGAAAAGCTGTCCAGGGCGACCGGAGGATTGGAGGCGTTGTCGATCACGATGGTCAGGTCGGCCTGCGCCCTGATCGCCTTGACACAGTCGGCCAGGAGTTCCGGACGGTCGTGCGTGAGAACGATGCTGTAGCGGGGGATGGTCATCAGTCCTCCGGGGCAACGTGCCGATCAATGCTGATCACGTTGGTCAAGTGCACTGAGCGGAGCACGTTCCCGTGCCGCGCAGTCCGGACGAAGATCGTTGCCTTCCGGCGCTTCAACTGAACCGTGATGTAGGGACCGGTGATCACCGGGTAGTTCTGTACAATGTCATTGACCAGATAGACAACATTGACCCTGGCGCCCTGCTTGTCAGCCACGTTCAATCTCCAATGCTCGGGTCCAGGCTTCCGCCCACCGCCACGCGTTGGCCTGAAGCGTCTGATCCTTCATGTACTCGGCGCCCGCCTCAGCCTGTTCCTTGCGCAGGACGTCATCGGTCATGAGCCGCTTGAGCTGCATGGCCCACTCCTTCGGGGTATCGGCCATAAGCCCGCACCCGGACTCACGGTGCAGGCGACGATACTCTTCACGAGGGGAGCCCACCCAGGGGACCCCTACCGCCATGTACTCGATCGGTTTCAGCCTAGACTTCGACATGTTGAACGCCGTCGCAGCTAACGGAGCCATGCCCACATCCAACCGTTCCCCGATCGTCTTGGCCCACTCCACCAGGGGCACGGACCCGGTGCACTCGGGTGGTTCAGGTAGCCGCAGCGCCTCCTTCACGCTGGACTTGCCGCCAACCACCTGAAACCTGAACCCTTCAGCCTGAAGCTGTTGAACAGCGCGCCCGGTCACCTGAAGATCGTTGGGATGGGACTTGGTGGTGCCGGCCCACCCGAACGTTCCCGCCTCCGGCTTGTCGAATCTCAGGTACGCCTCCGGCACGTAGTTATCCAGAACCTGCCCCCGCCCATGCTTGGCGTACACCCGCAGAAGCTGCTTCGTGGACGCGGTAACCAAGGTGGCCAGTTTGCAGGACTCCGTGGCCCATTTCCAGGACAGCGGGGTCCCGGTGTTGTGCCGGTAGGTCTGGAAGGCGATGTTGTCCGGGTGGATGGATGACATGTCATCGTCCATGTCCACCACAACCGCGATCCGGTTAGCCCGTAAGGCTTGGATCAACTGGGGCTGCAGCTCATGCGCCGGGCGCTGCACCACGATCACGTCAGCATCCTCCGGGACACTGGCCCCCACCAGCGTCTTACTGCCGTCCGGGTTGTCGCGGATCTTCACCATGAACCCGGAGTCCCGCTTCGGTGGCAGGATCACCACATCCATGCCCTGCTGCTTCAACAGGCTGCCTGGCCAGATGAGCCGGTAGTGTCCGCACCCCATGGCGTCGGAGGGGATGACGTACACCTTCATGGCCACCTCAGATCCCGGAGAATGCGCCCCACTGGACAGGAACAGCCACCCAGGTAGCCGCTGTAGCGCTGGTCACCCACAGGGTGAACCCGGTGGTGCTGACGCCGAAGGCACGAGACCACCACTGGGACACGGCACCAGCGGAACTGTCAACGTTCGTGAACACCACAGGGGTTGAGGCGAAAGGAGTAGCAAAGGTTACCGCCTGCGTCACCGAGGTCTGGGTGGTGAATGACAGGGTGACGGTTCCGGTTTCCCCGTAGAAGACCTGATGCTCGTAGCTGACCCAGCCCACCGCGAAGTTGCCCGAGGGCGGGATGCTGATCACGTACACACGCTTCGTAGCCGGCACCAGGCCGATCATCGACACGATGGTGATCGAGGTGTCATCCCCGTCCAACTGGACCAGTAGCTGGTTACCACTGATCGCATCAACCACTGTGGCCAGACGCAACTGCCAGGTCAGCCCAAGACGCTTGGCATTGTCGATGAGTGCCTGGGCCCCTAGCCCAATGAGGCTGGCAGCGGGATCGTTGGTGGGTAGCGGTTCGGTCATGGCGTGTACGTCTTCCGGAGCACATGGGCCATCGCCCCACCGGCGGTCAGGGTCAGGCTCCAGCCCAGCTCCAGCCAGATGTCCCCGCGCCAACGGATGATGTTGTAGGAGTCATGGCGAGGATCCGGGGGGGTGCTCAACGTAATCCGTTCGAAGATATTGAACCGCTCCATCAGTCCCTGCGCCACCGCCTGAACCTGCGTGCTGGTCCCCACCTGAAGGTCGAAGGTTCGAGGTAGCCGGAAGCCCCGGTTGGCGATCGAATGGGGAGCGGTGGCAGGGACCTCCGCCCGGCCCACATTCTCCACATCGGGATCCTCGGAGGCATTGGACACCACAATGAACACGTTGGGTGCGGTGAGCAGGTCGTCGGTCTCCACGATCGGGTCCCTGATGACTTTCATGTTGGCGTCGAAGTCGAAGTCAGGGATCAGGCCGAACGGGTTGAACGTGCGGATGCAGTGGAACTTGTTGTCGTTGCCGAACCAGGGAGAGAAGTAGTCCCCTTCCACCGCCAGGGACTCCAAAATGGACCCTCGGGTGGTTCCGATGGTCCAGGAACCCTGAGAAAGGTATGGGGTAGGGTCGATCTCCAGGTCCAGGGCGAAGTCTTCCAGGACCTCCCGCATGACCACCGAGACGTTCTTGTTAGTGCCATCGATCCCGGCCTCAATCTCCTGGTCCACCATGAACATCTCATCGGACAGCGTCATGCTGCCCAGGCCACCGGCCGTGTGTGGGCCCGGGATCCCGGAGGTGAACACCTGGCGCGAGGCATCGGTGAACATGTAGCGTCCCAGGGGGTATTCCACGCCCGAGGGGAAGGTCATGAACACACTGACCCGATGAGTCAGAGCGTCTACAATGGACGTATCGAAAACCCCTAGGTCCAATGTCAACTGACGCTTTATCGTCCTCGTAGTGTCATGGGACAGCGTGGCGGTACGGAACGGGGTAATGTCCCCCAAGTTCTCCCCGGTAGCCCCATCAGTCAGCGCAAACCGGTACGACGCCTGGCGCTGACCCACCCACGGGTCCAGGTCCAGGATCGGATCATGGGGGAAGTTGGTGATCAGTTGGTGGCTCACGGGTCCACCTCACTGGGAGTGTCAGTCACCTCGATGATGTTCACCGGAGCCATGTACAGGCGCCGGTCCCGCAACACCCGACCGCTCGGGACGAGCACAGTCGTGAACCAGCGGTTACCGTCCTCGTCCCGGACACAGATGTAGGACACGTTGGACCAGGCCATGTCCCGCAGACCGGTGAAGTCCGCCAGGCTCTGCGGAGAGATCGCTGCTGCCTGGACCAGGACGGTGCGGCTGAACTGTTCCCCGCCCCGTTCCGTGGGCCGGAACGCGGTGAAGAAGTCACGGTTGTACATGGCCTGCATCTCAACGAAGCTGGCCTCCGGGAAGCTGAACGCCTCCTCAACGTTGCCCTCCCACACCGACGAGTAGGCCAGGTTGATCGACCCGTCCTGTTCCTCGTTCGACGTGAAGATCAGCAGGTGCCCGCCCGTGCACCCGATGGTCACACCGGGGCTCGGAACAGTAGCGGTCACCGTGGCCGACCAGGGGCCGGCGAAGTCGTAGGCGTCAACCGACCGGATCCGGTAAGAGGACAGGACCCCCACCCGGGCCTCAAAGTCGTTGAACCCGCTGGTGGCCGGGTTCGTGGCCGACATGATGGTCTGCCAGTCAGTGGTGACCGTGTCCATTCGCTGCAGCTCATAGTGGCCGAACCAGTACTGCGGAGGGGTGATCACCAGGTTGTCGACGCCGACGATGTGACCAGTGACGGCAGAGTTGTCCCGCACGAAGATCCCAGCCCCGTTACCGGTGGTCAGGCTCGTGTCGGTGACCTCAATGTCCCAGAACGACGGTTCGTCGTACCCGGTCCGCCACGCCTTAGCCTTCAGGTACTGCCCGTACCCGGTCAGTCGGACCGTGATGTTCGCATCCGGCCCCCCGGCCACCGGCCACAGGCTTACAGTGCCGAGGGTGGTGGCAGCGCCACCCACCCTCTTCTCAATCTGCAAGGTGACGGCACCGGTGGGGCCGACGTCCACGCTGGCCAGGTAGTTGTCCGTGGCAGCGGTGAACCGGCCGACAACTCCAGCTCTCAGCGTTCCGGTGAGGACCAGAGACTGCAGCGTGAACTCCGCCTGCACATCAAAGTCAACGGCACCCACGCTCACGGTGGCGAAGCGGCTGGAGTTGTTGGCACTGAACGTGACCAGACCCTGAGTGCCGTTGACCGAGTAGTCGGTGGCCGTCCCGAACAGGGTGTAGGTGCCGCCCCAGGACCCGGCGGCCACTGTCCGGGTGAAGTTGTCGGTGAACGCTCCCGTGTTCGGCGGCAGGCCCCAGGTGAGCCTGGTGTACTTGATGGCGCTCGGAACACAGCACGGGTTGAGCCCACAGTCCAGGCCGACACCCACGACCGTCTGGGAGGCGTTGGTGGCCGCGAACCCGGTGATCGTGGGCATGTCCAGGGCGAACATGAGCACCGCGTCAGCGGTCTGATCATCCGTGGTGGCGGTGACCGCTGGGGCGTAGCCAGGCACCCAGCCCAAGTTGACCGTGGCCCCGGCTGCCGGCTGCCCGTACGTGGCGGCGGAGAGCTGCTGAGGGCTCGGGACGAGGTTCTTCAGGTTCCCGGTGATGCCGGACAGGGCGGGGGCGATGACGCCGAGGACTTCCCAGCGGTTGCCGATCAGCTCGCCGGTGGCCGACCACCGCCACTGAGGCGTGGTCCCGGCCCCCATGGTGGGGGCGGTGGTGAACCGGAGGGTGACCTCTTTCCAGCCGTCCACGATCTCGTCCAGGGCGTCAAACGCGATCGGGGTGATCTCCGCATTGACCCCGGCGCCGGTGATGGTGGTGGAGTCCAGGCGCAGGGGGACAGTGGTGTCCCCGAACCGGCGGGCGTAGAACCGGGCCCACGGATAGGACCGGGCTGCCAGGGCAGCCGAGTCGAGGATCTCCTGGGTGGCGGTGACCGTGCCGTACACCTGGGCAGCGGCCTGGCGCCCGTAGACGTGGACCTCGTTGATCGGGCCACCGGAGGTGTGCAGGCTGAGCTGGGGGAGGATCTGGACTTCCTCCTGAGAAAACTGTTCCCCCACGGTCTGGGTGACGTTGATCTGGACGCCCGGATGTGGGGTCATGGCGTAGAGCTGCCGCATCCCGTTGAGGTCCGGATACAGGCTAAGGTTGATCGGCCTTTCGATTGTGACAAATCCGCCATCCCCTAGATCGGCAGATTCAATAACCAGCGTGTAGTTGCCGGCCGTTAAGACGGGCAGCGAGTTAAACGCCAGATCACGTATCGGAATGATGTTGGTACCCATAATGTAGCGGGACAGGAATGTCGGAGTACCAGCCTCACCGAAGGCACGAGCCCCACAATATAGACGATTCTCCTCGCAGTATAAAACCTGGAGCGCTAGGTAGCTCATATAACCGGTCCAGGTGGCAACTCCCGAATGGTAGTAGCGTATGGAGATTCTGCCCAGGCTGGAGATTTCGAACTTCTGCAGACCGGTATAGGTCCATGGCATCCGGTCTGGGGAGGTGGGAGAGGTTGCGGTCCAGTAGTGGTCTATCTCACCTAACTTTGCCTTGAATATCTCACTGTTTCCAAGAAGTGAGCCCGATGCCTGAGCTGCTCCAAAGTTGATATCAAAGGCGCCGAGGGTAGCTCTCTCGATAAAAAACGCACCCGCTTCAGCACCACCTGGTGGAGCAGAGCCAAGGATTCCGCTGTTAGCAGCAAGCGTGTACAGTAAGTTGACGCCAACGATCCTTTTACCGTTAAGCTCCTGTGCATACTGATTCGTGGCAAATCCCATACGGGCACTATTCGATGCACTGAAGGCGATCCATTGGTTATCCGATGGATCGGCAAGAGCGTCGGCGCCGGTGCCGCCTCCATTGACGGAGGCACCACCTGACAGTTGCACCGAGTTGCAAGGAATGATGACCGACCGGATCGGTCCGGTCTCTGCCTCCTTGCCGGCCGGATAGATGTTGGCCATGTAGACCTGGCCTATGGCCCGGCCGGGAGGCCAGTCGTTGATGTAGAACCTGGCGTCCTGCAATGTGTAGGACGCCAGTGTCGTGAACCCGTGCCCAACCTCGACCACGTTGACGGCGGGGCTGAAGGTCATGTCCTCTTCGCGGATGCCGACCCATTCCTGGCCCAGGATCTGTGGCGTGTGCGGGTTGTAGACGCCCATCACAAGGTCCTTACGACGAGTCGGGTGTTCCGGGCGGCGATCAGGTCAGCGGCCGAGTTACCCATGGCCGCCCCCACGGTCTTGGCCTGAGCCTGGGTGGGTGGGGCGCCCTGGAAGGTCATCTGAATCGAGTCACGACTGAAGATGATGTTGTTGACCGCGTCCATGGTGGTCTTACGGAGGTCGGGGACCTCCATCTTCATACCCTTGACCAGGTCTTCGATGAGATGCTGGCCCCGGTAGCGGGTCCATCCGCGCCCGGACAAGGGGCCCTCTTTAGCCGGGGAGCCCGGGAAGATGCCACCTATACGAGCAGCAATGGATAGAAGCAGGCTGAATAGACCTGGCAGCTTATCTTTGATTCCTTGGATCAATCCATTAATCAACGACCGTCCCGCGTTGATGAGGAGGCTGCCAAAGTTGCTGAAGGCGCTCTTGACCAGGGGTGGGATCCCCTTGATCCGATTAATCCACTCGATGATCTTTGCGATGATGTCAGAGATCCACTTGGCCGTCGCCTGACCGGCACTGCGGACGACTCCGAGCATCGACCCGAAGAAGTGACCGATCCAGCCGACAATTCGTCCTATCCAAACCGCAACAAAGGTACCAAAAGCCGCAACAGCTTCGCCCATGATCTTCAGGTTTTCCAAGAAGCGAGGGACGAGTGTGGTCTTGATCCATTCACCCAGGGTTTCGAAGGCGGCCAGCACCAGGAACACTGCGATGATCAGACCGGTGAGAAGTTTGATGCTGATGATTCCCAGGTCCACGAGACCCTCAAGGGCCTTCTTGCCTACCGGGGAGGCTAGTACAAAGTTGATCCGGTCGATGGCCTCGATGAGCGCCTTAAACAGCTCCTGGCCCCCGGCGGCATCTAACTGGGCCAGGAGGATGAACAGGAACTCGCCGACCTTGAACAGTAGGTCGAAGACCAATTGCAGGGTGGCGGCCATCCGGTCCAACCAAGCCGTGGTTGCCGGGTCGTGAGCGATCCGGAAGAAGAAGCCGGCCACCTCGTCCAGGTTGCGCAGGATGATGTCACCGAACTTGACCATGAACGGCATCAGGGCGGTGGCCATCTCCAGGATGCCGGTGATGAACCCCCGCTTCCCGAACAGGGTCTTAGACAACATGTCCAGCCAGTGAGTGGTGGCCGGGACTAGTGCCTTGAAGAAGTTAATGAAAGCGGGGGAAGCCAGCAGTTTCCCGAAGTCGCGGAAGAACTTACCGAGCTGCCCGGCCACCGACCCTACGCCCTTGACCAGTAATGGTCCCAGGGCCCTCTGGATTGTCGGGATCACGCCCAGTAGCTGCTTGAAGAACTTCTCCTGGGCCGTCTTCTGGAGATCGGAGAACAGCTTGCGGAGCGGAAGAAGCTCCCTGACGAATCTCGCGGCTGGATGGGTAAGACCCTTGATAGCCTCCCTGAACTCTTTAGCATTCTTGGCCGCAAAGGCTTGCTGGATCGCTCCACCCAGGCCATGGAAGGCCAGAAACAGGACTCCGACCTGGAGCCCGATCGACGCCAGGAGCCCTGGCACGATGAGCAACACGGCCACAGCCGCGTTAATGGCCTGGGCCAGAGCGGTGAACAGACCGATCAGGGCGCCGATGGCCGGGATCAGGATCAGGATCAATGGGGACTTGCCGGAGACGTTGAACCCGGCCCCTACCGCATCAGCGATACCTTGCCCGATCTTGGTGAAGGCGGGGGTAGCGGCCTCGAAGGCGTTGGCCGTCTCCTCGGCCAGGGTGTCCCCGATGTCTCGGCGGAAGTGCCGCCGGATACTGTCCCGGAGCCGGTCGAACCGGAAGATGCTCTTGACCCGGATGACCGTGCGAGCAGTGGCCTTCTCGACTTCCTTGCCGAAGTTCTTACTCCGGGAGCGCAGCTTGTTGGTGATGCCATCCGACATCTTGTTCCCGAGAAGCTGACCGGCCTTGTCGAAGTCCTTCTCGGCAGCATGGGCGATACCTTCAACCTCACGGGGTAGCTCACGGTGGAAGGGTCCCGTGTTGGCGTGGACATCGATGTAGGCATCACCGATGCTGTTTAACGCCACGAAGCCACCACCCTCCGACCCGCGAGAGGTAGGCTTCGCGCGCGCTACCAAAGGTCATCATAAGGGTCAGTCGCGCCCGAGGGCCAGGAAGGCTGAGTTGTCCATCTCCGGCTCCGGTTCGCCCTCCTCGTCGGGCGCCCGTTCCAGCCGCATGGTGAACATCTGGGTGTCCTTGGGCTCCATGTTCTCCAGGATGGTGATCAAGGCGATGTCCAGCCAGGCCGACAGGGACAGCTTGCTGGCGTCAACCCCCCGCAAGATCAGGCGAGATCCCAGCACATCCCAGGACGCCTTCATCACGCCCACCAGGCGTAAGGTCACCCACCACCGGCGCGCTGACACTGTCTCCAGGATGGCCAGGGCAGTCTCCCGGAACTCGTCAAAGTCCAGGGCCCCATGGAGTATCTGCTCCTCCACCCAGGTCTCATCGTCTGCGCTCAGGAGCCCGGGGAAGATGTCGTCAAACTGCACCGGTTCAGCCATCAGGACAGCCAGCCAGTCCGTAGCGGGCAAGGCCGGGATCTCCACATCCGCGCCGGCACAATGCACCACAACCGCCCACGGCTGCAGCGATTGGACTGGGTCCCGGTTCAGGGAAGGGACAATGACCTTCGATGTGTCCGGTACCGACAGGTCAGGTGCGCTTGGCTGGGCGACCACGACGCGCCCTCGGCTTCTCGTCCTCCTCTGCGTCCCCGAACACGGAGATGAAGCCGGTCATGTCGGTCAGTGTCAGTGTCCCCTTCACCGTCAGGTCCATGAGGTATTCCTTGTCCGCATCCTGCACGATGGCGTTTTCCAGGATGTCGAAGATCCGGGACACGGCGACCAAGCGACGTTCTGAGGTAGTTTCTGGGCTCTGAGCAAGGCGCGCTTCCCTGGCGATGAGCAGGAGCTGTGCGTCGTTGAGCTGACGGACCACTACATTGCGTCCGTGCACGTCAACGATGCGCGTCTCCTTACCAGGGTCCAGTGGGGCTGTCATGGTCGGGATCATAACTCATGGCTAATGAACAACATGTTGTAGCGACGAGCCGCGATACGAGCAGCATTGAGCAGGAAGTGCTTGCCTCGTTGGCCCGGGTGCCGGACTTTCTCCAGGTAGACGACGTGGCCCACCCGGCGCCAATAGAACTTCATGAACCGGCGCCGAACCGGCCGGATCGGGTACTTGCTGTGGGTCGGGCCGTAGAGCCCTGAACCCCGCTCCACCACCCGCGAGTAGGGCAGATCCGTACCAACGGAGCCATGGATCCGGTTCCCGTCGACGAAGGGACCCTTGTCTTTGATGCTGGCCGCCAGGCGCCCGGTGGTGTACGGGCCGTGGGATACCGTGAGCCTGGCCTGGAAGCGGATCTCCCGGAGCACCTTCCGGATGAAGATGATCGTGTCTTCAGTGCTCTCCCGGTGGGCCTTGAAGTAGGAGATCGTTACCCTAACCACAGCCGCAGTCCTGGTTGGGGATCTGCGCCACGATGTTCACATACCGCTCAGTACAGCCTCCGGACGTGGATCCCTGCACCTGTCGTTCAATGACCAGGGACATGCCCATGAACGTGGTGGACGTGCGGACAAACTCCAGGAAGCAGCACATCGCGTCGTTGATCGACTGCATGTCGTACAGGTTCTGGGTGAAGGCCGCGTTGTTCTCGGTGCACTTGGAGGTGGCGGGGGCACAGCGGACGATGCCGAGCCGGAACGCTACGCCGTAGGTAGGAAACG
>Ga0070699_100001801_pt1 | contig 19481 bp, 21 predicted proteins | sample KBSK1503metaG_FD_65473 | JGI IMG/M metagenome (GOLD analysis project Ga0070699, IMG submission 65473) | Corn, switchgrass and miscanthus rhizosphere microbial communities from Kellogg Biological Station, Michigan, USA - KBS K1-50-3 metaG | ecosystem: Host-associated > Plants > Roots >... | reverse complement strand
CCGACGGAGGGCGCGACACAGTAAGAGCGATCACGACGTCCGCGTCGTCACCATTGGCCGGTTTTGACCCGTCGACCATTGGCCGGTTTTGAGGTGTCGACCGAGGCGCACGCTTCGCTTCACGGGCGTGAGCGTCGGCAACCCGCACTGCGTGCTCTTCCGGCCGGCGTCGGAAGGATGGTCGCGCGCGGATCTCCTCGCGCTCGGGCCCGCGCTCGAATCCCACTCGATCTTCCCGCGTCGCACCAACGTGCAGCTCGCCGCGCCGACGGGGCCGAATCGGGTGAAGATCCTCGTCTGGGAGCGCGGCGCGGGCGAGACGGAGGCGTCGGGGTCGTCGGCGTGCGCCGTCGCCGCGGCCGCGGTACGGCTCGGGCACGTGACGAGCCCGGTCCGGGTCGACGCGCCGGCGGCAGCCTCACGATCCGGGTCGGCGTGGACTTCGCGCTCACGATGCGCGGTCCGGTCGCGGAGGTGGCGCGCGGTCGACTGAGCGGTCCCTGGCTGCGCGCGTTCGGCGCATAGCCGCAAGCGATCAGGGATAGAGCGGCAGCGGCTCGCGCCGCGCGAGCCGGGGGGCTGGGGGCGAGAGTCCGAGTTCGGACGTTACGTCAACTTCCCCCCGGTTATCGCTCCTACCCTCCAGCGAGCACGTGGGCTTCATGGGCTACACGATGCAGCTCCGCAAGATGTACGAGGAGACCGCGGCGGCGATCGCCGAACACGTCGACCAGCGCGCGCGGCCCGACGCCGTCGTCTTGACCGGCGGCTGACCGCAGGTCTGCCACCACGCGGTCGTCGCGGTACAGCGCGAGCTCGAGCTCCGAGGTATGTCGACGGTCCTCATCACCGTGAGCCCCGAGGCGTCGCGGCAGATGCGCCCGCCGCGCGCGCTCTATCCCCGAGGCTTCAAGGTGGGTAACGCCCTCGGCCGCCAGTTCGGGGCGGCCCTCCAGCGCCGGGTGCTCCTCGACGCACTCCGGCTGCTCACGGGTCCGCCCCGACCGGGAGAGATCGTCGAACGGGACTACCCGGAGTACGGCGCCGAGTTCCCGGGCAAATCTTAGGCGACGCGTTCGCGCTCTCGGACGGTGATCCGGACGTCCGGCTCGGGAGCGATTCCGACCGCGGGCGCGGCCGGCGCTCACCCGTCCGCGGGAACCTTAGAGGCGCACACTCCTCGGTATGACCGAACGAGGGGGACACGAGATGAATCCATTCGTGTTCGACACCACCAAGGGCGTGGTGCGCGGCACGCGGTGACGGCGGTTTCGGCGATGCGCGCAGGGTTGACCATCGTCCTCTGGACGGCGCTCGCGGCCATGACGGGCCCGGCGACGGCCGAGCTGCAACCCGGCACGCCGCCCACCGCGGAGGCCGATGGCGCCGTCAACTTCCCCCCGGTTATCGCTCCTACCCTCCGAAGTCCCGTGTCCCTTCCTTGTCCGGGAAAGAGGACCGAGGTGTCGTTGTTCGAGAAGCCCGCATCGCGCGCCGCCTCGACAATGTTGGTCGCCTATGTTTCCGAGTTCGCGATACAGAAGACCGCTTTACTTGTCACGGTTGTTTCTCCTTGGAGTGGCTCGATATTTCGAGCTGGTTGTCGACCGTCTTCACGCCGGCAACGTCTTGCGCCTTTGCCGCAACGCTCGCCTTCTCCTCCGAATTCGCCACCGGCCCGCGTAGAGTCACGACGCCGTTCACGGTAATGATCCTTACGTTGTGGGCGTTGGTAGAGAGGCTCGAGTCCTTCACGATCGCCTGACGAATCCGACGCGTCAGCTCGAGGTCCTGCCTGCTGTTCGACTGCTTCCGAGGAGTGAGGGTCTTCCCCCCACGGAGAGGCGTGTTGCGACCCGCATTGGTTGCGGGCTGCTGCGCCTCCGTCTTGGTTGTGCCGTCGTCTGCCGCGTGAGAGACCATGGACCCAGCGACTACGAACACCGCGATGAACCGCGCCGCGCGTAGAGACTTCCTACTTCTCATGCCTGCCTCCCGGCCTCAGCGGCCCTTCACGAGGTCTTTGGCCTTGTTGGCCAGCTTCTCCGCGGCATCCTTCACCTTTCCGGCGAATTGATCGGCCTTGCCCTCGCCCTTGAGCTCTGCCTCCCTGCGCGCACGACCACCGGCGGATACCACGTTCTCCACGCCGAAGGCGCGCCCACTCGCTCCGCTCAGCATCCTTCCCGAACAGCGCCATAGCGAAGACTTCGAGGACGCGGCCAGCCCGAGGCCGGGTTGGCCGCGGTGCATAAGAAGGACCGACCCGAAATTCGCTCGCCCTTAGCACCGAGCACCGCGCAGTGTCAAAGCAATCCTTCCTTCCCGCGACCGAGGCGGTTGCAGAAGCCAGTCCTCGGGCCTGCGCGGTCGCCTGAGGCTCGAAAACGTCATGGTTGCGTCTCGATCCTATTGCCGAACGTTATTCTGCAAAGTGCTGTCGCACCTTCGCCGCGATCTGGCGATCCGTCATCTTGTCAACTGTTGCAACACGTGCGATGCGCCCGCCTAGCTTGTGTCATTTCTTCAGTTCCCCCTTTGCCTCACCAGGACCAAATATCAGAATGGATTCCGCATCACCAATGCACGCAATTACCGCGTCGTAGTAAATGTTGAGATATTGCGTCAAGGTTCGCTGTCGGCTATCATCTGACGGTACTTGCTGTTGTTCATAGCGACCCTTCAGGGGTGAATCACCAGAACGGCGGAGCTGTTTCTGAACCGTCGATACTACTAGTCCCATCTCTTCCCCTTTGTCCGTAACAGTCACGACAATCGCCTTCCTATGGTCAATCCAGAGACCCACTTTGGTTCTCATCGAATTCTCCTTTGTCTACTCGCTTCACCTAACACCAAGGCGACTGCCGATATATTCGCCCCGACCTCGCAGCCGTCGCAGTCTAACCCCATCCGGGAGTGATGGAGCAATGGGCGCGCATGTCCTCGACCTGTCTGGCGGCTTCCCGCCGCGCTCGGGGCGGGCAACCGTGGGCTTAGACCGTCAGCACACGCAGCATAGCTCCGCCCCGCGCGGTCGGCGTGGGCGCCTCACCACACCGCGTCCGGTGACTGGAAAGAGCTCACGGAACGGCTCCCTCCGTCAGCGCATCGCCTTGAGTGACCGGTTGACCGCATGGACGTCGAATGCCTCGGCGTCAAAGCGGCCGCCCGCCCAGGCGAGCGTCTCCTCGTACTCCTCGTGGCTGGGGTCTTGAATCGCCGTGAGGAACGCCTCGTAGCCGCGCCGGCCGCCGCAGTCCTCCGGCGGACATGCGCGCTCCCCGGCGAGACAGATCGGGGACCGCGTCTCGCCCGTCGGATCAATCGCCACCACCAGCACCTCGTGCCGCCAGTAATCGCTGAAGTCGTACACGTACTCCAATTTGGTGCCCACTGCCGGCGCCACCTCCTCCAGTGTCAGCTTCTTCTCGTCCTCCACCTCATCGCCGGACTCGGGATCGCGAACGCCGACTCCCCGGGCATCCACGAAGAAGTGGTGTAGATGCGTATCGCGCCAGCCCATCACGCGCTGGAGGACGCGGTGCAATTTGGCGACCGTGATGGTACTCGGTACCTCGAATCGCCTCCAGATTGCCGGCCGGATCCCTTCGAGCGTGATTGTCAGGCGGTAGACCCGAGTCACGCCCGCGTTCCTGCCATTACGCGCTGGCATCGGCATGCCCAAGCCGACTCGGAGCGGCTTCCTGTCGGGTTGCCACCATCGTTGATCTCGGTGTCCTTGCGCGACTCGATCCGAGACGGAGGATCGTGCCGGCCCACTCGACGGCGCTCACCGAATGGAGCCACACGATCCTCTGCGACCCCTCTGCAAGCGCGGGTTCCGCCCCGGTCGGGCCACTGCGCGCGCCATCGGGGCCGCCTTCACTCAGGCTCGCGCCGTAGATCAAGAAGCCGACGGCCCGCCAAGGATCGCCGTGCGAGTCCACGATCAACGTCATCAGCCCGGTGATTGACAACGCTACCCCAAGAACGTGCGAGAGCAGCTTGCCGGGTCCTTCGCTGGCCAGGACATCGTCAACCGCTTTCTCTAGCGGCAGAGACGAGGCCGGTCGAGTTACCCCAGGGCGACAGTCGAAACGCCCGTCCCACGCTCGCTGACCTTACCACCACCCCTCCACGCCGCCGAGGTCGAGTTGGACCGAATCCCCGAACTCGTGGGCCACGTCAGGGAATCGATTCGCGTGGCCGCGCCGCCCGCGCGCTGCCGAGCGCCGCGAGGTCGCGCGCGATTTCGTCGAGGCGCGTGAGAACCTGTTCGTGCCGGACGGCCTCAGCGGTCGGCTTCTTGGCGATGAACGAGATCGTACCGCCGGGCTCGATCACCGCCCGTTCCACCTCGTCGAGCGAGGCGACCCCCTGCTTATGCGCCGCCATCTCAAGCTCGGCCAGCGTGATAAGCTCCTTCTTGAGACGATCCATCCTCACGCGGCCGTCTTCGATGAGCACGTCCGACGCGCCTTCCACGAGCTGCTCGATCGCCGCATGCGCGTAGAGGAACCGCGAGATAGTTGACGGCCAGCAGCGTAACCGCACCGAGGAGCCCCCCCGTGACCGAGTTGTCGTCGCCTATGATCGCGTTCCGCACGGTGTTCGACAGGGTCAGCAGCACGACCAAATCGAACGGATTCAGCTGGGCGAGCTCGCGCTTGCCGGCCAAGCGGAGGCCGCCCACCAGGAAAATGTAAACGATCACGGGCCGCAGTATCTTCTCCACCACCGGCACGCCAAGGTGAAACATGTCCTTCCAGACGGTCGCCTCCATGGTACTCCTCCCTGGTGTCGCGAGAGCCAGGGGGAATCTTGCATCGATACAACTTCCCCCGGTTATCGCTCCTACAGGCCGAACCCGCGCGCCGACTGGAGGATCGCCTGGCGCTCGTCGCCGTAGTACGCCGCGGGTACGCGCTCGACGACGCCGGTGAGCAGACCCATCACGCCCTCCGCTTCGCGACCAGGTTCGTGCGCCGGTAGCTTCCTTGACGTCACGCGGGCCGCCCCGGTAGACGGTCGAGGCGCAGCCATCGCATGAAGCGATCGTCCCTGGCAGTGACGTTCCTCCTGCTCACCGGCGGACCTGCCGCGGCCGTCGACGTCACGGCATGCGGGCAGCAGGTGCCCTCCCGGGACGTGGGTTCGCTGGTCGCCGATCTCGACTGCAGCGGCGGCGTCGCCATCTTGCTCGGCGAGCGGGCCACACTCTTGATGAACGGCCATGCCGTCGTCGGGCAGGTCGGGTGCGCGGGTTCTGCACGATCATCGGCCCCGGCGACGTCTCGGGCGCCGCGGGGGTCGCGGCCGGCATCTACCTGAACTTTTCGAGTAGGCTCGGCACCGTCCGGATCAGCCAGGTGACGGTGCACGACAACGGCGATGGGATCGGCGACGGCGCGAGGCGGTTGATCCTCACGGACGTCGTTTCGAGCAACAACCGACTCAACGGCATCTACTTCATCCAGGGCTCGCTGCGCGGGTACAACGTCACCACGAGCAACAACGGCATGAACGGGGTCCTGGCGGACAACGTGTCGGTCCGCCTCGAACAGTTCACGGCGATTGCGAACGCCGAGATCGGTCTGAATCACAGCCACCGGCGCCGCACCTTGCTGGTGGGGTCTCGGTTGACCGGAAACCAGTGGAGCTCCGGTTCAGGGCCGCTCGACCTCTTCAGCTCCGCACGGCCGAAGCTCGTGGACACAGTGTGCGAGCACAGTCTCGGGCCCGCCGGGCCATGGGGGGTCTGTAGCGGCGACTGAGGGACGCGCGGAGCGCCCGAGCCCCCTCCCAAGCGCCGGCGGGCGCCGGTAAACAGTCGCCGCTGCCCCGGCGCCCATCAGGCCGGCGCTCGTCGTGGCGCTCTTCGCGTTCACCATCGCCGCGGCGACGCAGGACGTCGCGATCGACGCGGACACGATCGAGTTCCTGAACCCGGCGAGGAGCGCGTCGCCAACGGCGTCCGCGTGTCGTGTCGGGCGGCCCTCGTCGTCGGGGGCGGCGGCTGGTCGCGCTCGAGGCCGCAACCCGACGCCGTCCCAGGTCTGCGATGTAGTTCATTTGGCGGGTCAGTCGGTCCGCCTGCTAACAAAACGCAGCATCGCACCCCCGGTCCTCTCGCGCGAAGCAGGTCCCACCTGGCCTTCTCGCGAGGGCCTCGCGCGTCACGCGCTGGCATGGCGGCTGCTCTGCCGACCCGCAAGCTCGCCCCGATGGTCGGGCGTCGAGCAACCAACACAAAGGGGGGTAACAGCGATGGATCGGAAGAGCATCGGTGGCTTCGTGCGCGTCGCCGCTCTCGTCGTGGCTTTCGGATCGCCGGCGGCGTTCGCGGCCGTGGACGAAGACGCGCTCACGTGCCAGGCCGGAGTGGCCCGCGCGGAGGCGAGGCTTCTGCGTTGTGTGGCGGGCTGTCGGCAGCGCGCGGGACGGAAGGCGACGTTCGACGGTGCAAGCTGCGAGGACGCGTGCCGATCGCGCAGCGCGCACGCCGTGGAGGGCCTCGGGTGTTCGGCAGGGCCCGCGCCGGAGCTCGCGAATGTGAGCGCACGGGTGCTGCGCTGTCGGGCGGGGCTCCGCGCGAAGGACGCGAAGCTCAACCAGTGCCAAGCGGCCTGCGTGCGCAAGGATGGGGATGTCAGCGACCTTCCCCAGGACGGGTGCCGCCGCACGTGCACCCGGAGGCACGACCGGGCTGTGGCCCACTCGTCGTGCTCCCGCGAGGAGGCTCCGGCGGACGGGATCCTGTGCTCCGAGCTGCACCATCCGGCGGCCGGCCAGGAACCGGGTGGCCGGTGCACGCCAGGTGTCGGCCGTCCCGAGAACGCCGTCACCGAGCGCATCCGCGGCCTGGTCGAGACGCCGGCCGGGACGCTGGAGCAGGAGCTCGAGGTGGTCGACGGCTACGCGATCCTCGACGGTGACATCATCGTCGGGCGCGTGGAGGACGTGGTCGGGCCCGGCGCCATCAAGGCCCAGGGCGCGGGTCGAACGAGCTCGTTCTCCCGGTGGCCCGGTGGCGTGGTTCCCTTCACGATCTCCTCCTCGCTACCGGACCAGCAGCGTGTCGTGGACGCCATCGCCCACTGGCAGGCCAACACCGCGATCCGCTTCGTCGCGCGGACGACCCAGGCAGACTACGTGACCTTCGTTCCGAGCACCGGCTGCTCGTCCTGGATCGGACGCCAGGGCGGCCAGCAGACCATCAACCTGGCCAGTGGGTGCACCACGGGCAATACGATCCACGAGATGGGTCACGCGGTCGGGCTCTACCACGAGCAGACGCGCGCCGACCGCGACAGCCTCATCACGATCAACTTCGCCAACATCCAGGACGGCGTGGCGTCGAACTTCTACACGTATGTCGCGCAGGGTTTCGACGGCGCCGACTTCGGCGGCTTCGACTTCAACTCGATCATGCTCTACGGCTCGTACTACTTCACGCGCAATGGCCTGCCGACCATCACCCGCAAGGACGGGTCGACGTTCGTGGTGCAGCGCAACGGGCTCTCGTCGGTCGACCGGGCGACCGTGGCGGTGATGTACGCCTCGGGCTGCTCGCCCATCAACCCGATCACGACCGGCCTGCGGTACGTGACCGGGTCGATCTCGACCTACGGCGCCCGTGATTTCTGCTTCGTCGGGCAGGCCGGCTTCCGCTACACCTTCTCGACCTGCAACGGGGCCACCTGGGACACGATCCTCGACGTGCGTGACGTGTCCGGCGGCACGACCATCGTGACCAACGACGACTACTGCGGTCTCCAGTCGAGTCTCGTGCTCACGCCCGCGACGACCGGAGCGTACCGCCTGCGCTTGCGCGGGTACGGTTCGAGCAGCGGCACCGCGACGATGGCGTTCAACCGGCGCGTGGCTCCGTTGGTCCTGGTCACGAACCCGTTCTGATGCTCCAGTAGCATCGGTCATCGCCGCGTTTCCTCACCGGGAGGCAGGGGCATGAATGCTCCTGCCTCCCGTTGTCTTTCCGCAAGTATCGCTCAAAGCAAATTTGCGCTACTGCGCGCGCATGAAGGACCGCGCGATCCCCTGGCGCCGGGTCATGGAGCAGGCGAGCAACGACTTCAAGGCGAGCGTCATGTTCGGGCTCATGTCGCCGACCAGCCGGGAGCCGCTCCGCCGGGAGACCGCGTGGGTCTACAGCCAGGGCGCGCCGCCCGTGTTCAAGGGGGACCTCTACTACTTCTCGGTCGACCACGACCTGCGCGCGACGGCGCGCGACATCGACACGTCGCGCGTGGCCGTGTACCTCCTGACCGGCGAGTACGACTGGGCGGCGACGCCGGCGATGTCGCGTGAGCTCGCCGAGCAGATTCCCGGCGCCTTCTACCGCACGATGGAGGGTCTCGGGCACTTCCCGATGAGCGAGGACCCGGAGTGGTTCCTCCACTACGTTCGGCCGGTGCTGGACGAGATAGCGCGGGGGAGCCTCGCGAGATGAGCGGGAGCACCACGCTCGCGCTCGTTCGCGCCGTGCGCGGTATCCAGTACGACGAGATTCCCGCCGAAGCGCGCGAGGTGGCGCGCCACTGCCTGCTCGACCACCTCGGCTGCGCGCTCGCCGGCTCGCGCGAGCCGCTGACGGAGATCCTGGTCGAGTCCGTGGCGGGGAACGACGCCTCGGCGACCCTCATCGGCCGTCGCGAGCGCGCGCCCTGGGGCGGGGCGGCCCTCATCAACGGTACGGCGGGACACGCGCTCGACTTCGACGACACGCACGCGGTGATGAGCGGCCACCCTTCGGCGCCGGTCGTGCCCGCCCTTCTCGCCTTGGTCGAGCGCGAGAGCGCTCGGGGCCCGCAGCTTCTCGCCGCGCTGGTGGCCGGCATCGAGCTCGAGTGCCGCCTGGGAACGCTGCTCGGGCCCGGCCATTACGCCGCCGGCTTCCACTCGACCGCCACCGTCGGCGCCTTCGGTGCGGCGGCCGCGTGCGCGCACCTCCTCGGGCTCGACGAGGAGCGCTGGCTCCACGCCCTCGGCATCGCCGGAACGCAGGCTGCCGGCCTCAAGTCGGCGTTCGGCTCGATGGCAAAGCCGCTTCACGCCGGCCGCGCCGCCGAGACGGGGCTGCTCGCCGCGCTCCTCGCGCGGGGCGGGTTCACCGCGAACGCGGCGATCCTCGAGGCGCCGCAGGGCTTCGCCGCCACCCACGCCGGCGCGGAGCTCCGTAGCGAGGCGCTCGAGCGATGGGCGGGTCGCTTCCTGATCCGCGACACGCTCTTCAAGTACCACGCCGCGTGCTACCTCACGCACGCCGCGATCGAGGCAGCGACCCGGTTGCGCACGCGCCACGCCCTCGCGCCCGGACGGATCGTCCGCGTCGAGGTGGGCGTCGATCCTTCGCTCCTCACCGTCTGCGACATCGCCGAGCCGCGCACCGGCCTGGAGGGGAAGTTCAGCCTGCGCGCGACGACGGCCATGGCGCTCCTCGGCGACGACACGGCAGATCCCGCGACCTTCACCGCGGCGCGCATGTGCGACCCCGACCTCGTGCGCCTGCGCGACCGGGTCGGCGTGGTCCCTGTCGCAGGTACCGGGCCGATGCGCTCGACGGTGATCGTCGAGACGGATGACGGGGCGTTCGACGCGGCGGCCGACACCGGCGTCCCCGCGACGGACCTCGACGCGCAACGCGAGCGGCTCACGAGGAAGTTCCTCGCCCTCGCCGCCCCGGTCGTCGGTCGCGCCGGGGCCGAGGCGCTCGCGGCGGCGGCCCTGGGCGCGGACAAGCTCGCGAACGCAGCAGAGCTCCTGCGGCTCGCGCGGCCGAGCTGAAAGACCGCCGCGTGACGGTGGACTTCCACGACGACACGGACGACAGCGATCACGCCTTCGCCGGCGCGGTCGCGGAGGTGAGCTTCGGGGCTGCGAACTACCGCTGGCACCCCTTTCATCTCCGCCGGCAAGCCGGTATTCCAGGTCGAGTACCAAGGTAGGTGCCGCCACCGTCTGCCCGGCGGCGAACGGGGCAGACCGCAACGCGATCCTCAAGTCGGTCGATCTGTTCGACGTGCCATGGATGCCCTGTCGCTGAGGCCAGCCGAACGCGCGCCCGCTCGGCGCCCGGGTAGGGGAGCCGGTGTCGTGCTCCTGCTGGCTGCTCTGGTGAGCGATCCTGCCCGGGCCATGGCGTGCGATCCAACCGGCGCCGATGCCGGGGACATCGCCGGAGCACGCGCGGACGTCGCCAATCACTGCGCGTGCGACGGCTCCCTGTCCCATCGCGCCTACGTGCGGTGCTCGGCCCAGATCGTCCTGACGAGGGTCAACGACGGCCAATTGTCGGGGACGTGTAGGGGGATCGTGCAGAGGGCCGCGGCGAAGTCGGCCTGCGGCACGCCGGCTGCGGTCACCTGTTGCACCCTCACGGCAAGCGGGAGAGCCACGTGTCGCATCAAGCGCTCCGAGGCGGCGTGCGTACCGCCTGCCGGCGGCGCGGCGTGCGTGGGCGGTTTCCCGAGCTGTAGCGACGCGTGCGACGCTGCAGGCTGCGTGTCGCAGCCTCCCGTCCCAGCCCCGCCGCCCGTGACGTCGTGCACCGGTTCCTGTCCCATCCACACCGTGTTTCTGATTCTCATGGAGAACCACGACTGGTCCAGCATCAGCGGCAGCGCCTCGGCGCCGTACATCAACGGCACTCTGCTGCCGATGGCGTCCCACGCCGAGAAATACTTCAATCCGCCCGGGCTGCATCCAAGCGAGCCGAACTACCTGTGGCTCGAAGCAGGTACCAACTTCGGCGTTCTCGACGACAACGTACCGGTCGCCAATCATCAGAGCAGCTCGAGCCATCTCGTCACACTCCTCGATGCGGCCGGCCTGTCCTGGAGGGCATACGAGGAGGGCACGAGCGGGATCGTCTGCCCCCTCACCGATCTCGGCCCCTACGCCGTCCGCCACGATCCATTCGTCTTCTTCGACGACGTCACCGCCATCAACAGCGCATACGCATCGAGATGCATCGACCACGTGCGACCGTACGCAGAGCTCCGGACGGACCTCGGCAACGACACGGTGGCGCGGTACAACTTCATTACCCCGAACGTGTGCAACGACATGCACGACAGCTGCGCGCCACAGAACGATCCCGTACGGCAGGGCGATGATTGGCTCTCGGCCGAGCTACCGAAGATCCTCTCGTCGCAGGCGTATGCGAACAACGGCGCGGTGCTGATCACGTGGGACGAAGGCGAGACCGGGGACGGTCCCATCGGCATGATTGCCGTGTCGCCGCGCGCCAAGGGCGGCGGATACTCGAACGCGGTCCACTACACCCACGGCTCCACCCTTCGCACGCTGCAGGAGATATTCGGCCTGACACCGCTCCTGGGCGACGCCGCCGGTGAGACGGATCTCAGCGACCTGTTCATCACGTCACCGTAAACTCGCGCTCCGATCGTCGGCCACGCGCGCCGGGCATCGGACGTCGGCTAGCGAAGATTCCGCATTGCCCGACGTTCCCGAATCGCAGTACTGTCGGACCGCCGCACGAACCATCACGAAGGAGGGGATCAAATGGTCAGATGGGTCGGAACCTTCCTGATCGCGGGCTCGGTCCTGTTCCTCGCCGGGCAGAGCTTCGCGCAATGCACCACCACCAAGGACGCCAGCCTCCTGCAGCGGAGTGCGCGGAACGCCGTCGCCTGCAACTACAAACGCCTGCGGCAAGGGCCCACGGCGGCCTGTCGCGTGGTCCTTCCTCCTCCATGCGCCGGGACCCTCGCCAGCGATGCCGTGGCGCTCGCCTTCGGCGCCAACAACCCGCCCGCCTCCGCCGTCGATCGGGTGGCGCTGAGGGCGCCGCTCACGTGTCAGAACGCGATCGGGACCGCGGTGGCGAGCTTCATCGGGACGAAGCTGCGCTATCTCATCCACGGCCTGACGCCCGCCGACGCCGAGGCCAGGGCCCGCCGCGGGATCGACCGGATCCCCAGGCGGTGCACCCTCACCGTCCTCCAGGACGTGAGCGGCGTGATCGTGCCCGACGTCGGCAAGCAGTGCGACGCGGCCGTCGGCGCCCCGGGCACGGCCGTCGACACCGCGAGCCTCGACGGGGCCCTCGTGACGCTCCTCGAAACGTGGGTCGACCGGGTGGGACCCAACCCGACCCCGCTCAGGGCGAACATCGTCTTCATCCTGACCGACGACCAGCGCTTCGACACGATCGGGCTCACGCATTCGATCGACGGCGTGACGCCCGTGATGCCGACGGTCGTGAACGAGATCGTGCACAAGGGCGTGACGTTCCAGAACAGCTACGTCACCACCGACCTCTGCGCCCCGAGCCGCTCGAGCCTGCTCGCGGCCAAGTACTCGCACACGACCGGCGTACACGACAACGGCGGCGCGGACGGCGGCTTCGCAGCCTTCAACGACGCCTCGACGCTTCCCGTGTGGCTGAAGGCCGCGGGCTACCACACGGGCATCTACGGCAAGTACATCAACGGCTACGGCCCGAACGCACCGTACCAGGCGCCGGGCTGGGACGAGTGGCACGTCTTCAAGGACGTCGCCTACTTCAACTACACGCTGGTCGAGAACGGCGCGCAGAACGCGTTCGGCAGCGCCGACACCGACTACTCGACCGACGTGCTGCGCGACAAGGCGGTCCAGTTCATCCACGACGCTGCCGGTGGCCCGCCCTTCTTCCTGTACTTCGCGCCGAAGGCGCCGCACGCGCCGGCCACCCCCGCGCCGCGGCACGCCGGCAGCTTCACCGGCATCCCACCCTGGCGCCCGCCGAACTACAACGAGGCCGACGTCTCCGACAAGCCGGCGTGGGTGCAGGCGCTCGCGTCCTGGGGCCCGACCAAGCAAACGAACACCGACACCTTCGACCAGCATCAGCTCGAGACGCTGCAGGCGGTGGACGAGGCGGTCGCGGCGCTCATCCAGGCGCTGCGCGACATCGGCCAGGAAGCCAACACGATGATCGTGTTCGCGTCCGACAACGGCTACTCCTGGGGCTCGCACCGCTGGGAGCCGAAGCAGTGCCCGTACGAGGAGTGCATGCGGGTGCCGCTCGTGATCCGTTACGCGCCGCTCGCGCCGCTGCCGCGCGTCGAGACCGGCGTCGGCCTGAACATCGACCACGGCGAGACGATCGCCGAGCTTGCGGGGGCGACGGCGGACGCGGGGGTCGAAGGGACGAGCCTCGTGCATCTGCTCGACGGCACGGCGCCGAGCTGGCGCACGGACTTCCTCGAGGAGCACTGGGACTCGACGCCGGGCGACGAGACCGACGTCGGCTCGATCCCGACCTATGCCGAGGTGCGGGGCCCGCAGTGGAAATACAACGAGTACGTCACCAACGAGAGCGAGCTCTACAACGAGAACGGCGACCCTTTCGAGCTGTCGAACGTGGTGACCGACCCGGGCAACGCGAGCGTGGTCACCAGCATGGCCGCGCGGCTGCGCGAGCTCCGGCCCGGGTGGCCGTCGCCGTAGGCGGGTTGCTCGCTCCGTGAGGCGGTGACGTGTCGAGGCGGGCGGCCGCGGCGCTCGCGATCCTGACCGGCGCCTGCGTCGGGCTCGCGACGGGCGCCGACATCCCCGCGCGGCGCGTCGGCGTCCCACCCGGCATGGTGTCCATTCCCGGCGGGCGGACGCGGATCGGCTCCGACGACGGCGAGCCGTCGGAGCGGCCGACGTTCTACGCCGACGTCGACCCCTTCTGGCTCGACGCGCACCCGGTCACGGTCGGCGAGTTCCGCCGCTTCGTCGAGGCGAGCGGCTACAGGACGCAGGCGGAGCGCTTCGGCGAATCGGGCGTCTTCGACACCAAGACGGGCAAGTGGGGACTCGTCCGCGGCGTGAGCTGGCAGCATCCCTTCGATCCGTCCAAAGCGGCCGCCGACGATCATCCGGTGACGCAGGTGTCGTGGAACGACGCGGTGGCGTACTGCGCCTGGAGAAAGAAGCGGCTCCCGTCGGAGATCGAATGGGAACACGCGGCGCGCCACGGACACCGCGCGGGCGACCACTACGCGTGGGGCGACACCCTCGTCGAGAAGGGTCGCTATCGCGCCAACACGTGGCAGGGGCACTTCCCGACCGAGAACACGCTCGCGGACGGTTACCTGACGACGTCGCCCGTCGGGGTGTTCGGCACGAGCGCGAGCGGGCTGGCCGACATGGGGGGAAACGTGTGGCAGTGGTGCGAGGACTGGTACCGCCCGTACGTCGCGCGCGACGCTCCGTTCACCCCGGGGCCGAAGAGCGAGAAGGTGATCCGCGGCGGGTCGTTCCTCTGCGATCCCGAGGTGTGCCATGGATTTCGGGTCTCGGCGCGCGGGCACCAGGCCCCGGATACGGGGCTCGTTCACATCGGGTTCCGATGTGCAATGTCGTCACGCTGATGAGCTCCGACCTCGCCTCGTCAGAACAGCACGCCCTCGATGCCGACGACGAACACCGCCCACAGACCGATCAGCACGTGCGACAGGGCGACGCCCACGAGCGTCGGGTGACGCTGATACAGCCAGCCCCACAGCAAGCCCGGCAGGAACGTGACGACCGCGAAGCCGAGTGAGAGGTAGAGGTGGAACGAAGCGAAGACGAGATTCGATCCGACGATCGCCACGGACTGGCGGTACGTCCCGCGCAGGAACTCCTGCAACGCTCCTTGCAGGCAGCCCCGCACGACGAACTCCTGGAAGGGCGCATGGAGCGTGTACAGGACGACCATCGCGAGCAACAGGGTCACCCGTCGTTGCCCCGGTGCCGCGAGGTTGATCGCCGCGTACGGCTCGAACAGTGAGTGGCCCGGGCTCAGTCCCGCGCGTATGAGGATCCACTTGAGCCCGACGATGAGGACACAGACCACGAGCGTCGCGGCCAGCGATTCCGTGACCGAGCGGCGCCAGCCGGCGAGGGTGAGCCCGTAGAACCCTAGGGGGAACCCGAGGCGCCTGACGACGTTCAGCGCGGTCCCCGTCATCACCAGCATGAGCGACACTGTGACCAGCGTGCTCGACGCCGTCTGCGCCGCGTAGCGCGTCAGCACGCTGAGCGCGAAGGCGTAGATGCTCAGGCTGAAGATGATGAAGGTGATGAAGCGCGCCGCCGCGACCTGCAGCTGGAGAAGCCGCACCGTCACCTCGTTCGTGAACCGGAGTCGGTTCGCGATGGCGCGGGATAGCTGGCGCAGCAGATCGGGCGCGGTCGTCGCGGGTACCGTCGTCGCGGTTGCGTCGGAGCCGGCGATTTCCGGCGACGAGAAGGCGTACAGGGTCGTTGGCCGTGTCGCCCGCACGGAGGCGGAGCGCGGCTCGGCATCGAGAAGCGCCAGCTCGCCGACGCTCGCCCCCACGCCGAGACGGGCGAGCTCGTAAAGAGCGCCCCGCTTGGGATCACCCTTCAGTACCTGCAGCTCGCCCTCCTTGACGATGAAGATGTCGTGACCGGACTCGCCCTCCCGGATGACGAAACCGCCGGCAGGGACCTCTATTTCCCGCACCAGGGCTGCGAGAGCCCGCAGGTCGGTGTCCGAAAGCGACTCGAGCAGGGGCGCCGCGCGCAGGACCACGAGACGTTCCGCGAGCGTGTGCACGTCGAGCGCGGGCTCATCCGCCGAGACAGACAATGTGCCGTCCATCGAACCCACGCGGGCTTACCACAGGAGGAAGTCCTCGGTGAAGGCATAGTGCCGCGGAAGCGCGGGGCGCGCGGGCCTATCACGAGCCCGGGCGCACGGAACGCGAACCGGGGCTCGAGCAGCATCGATCGGACGGAGTCCATGAGAAGGCCCGACTTTCCGACCCCGACGGGAGGGGCATGGCGACCCCGCGCATAGGCCAGGCTGCACGAGCGGCTCCCGACCGCACGACGGGGGCTGCGTCAGGCACTCGCGCGGGCCGGTCTGATCTCCGCCCTTACGGAATTCCCTTACAACATCGCAGGTATTTGCGAATTCACAGCTCTTTCTCCTGTGGCTAAAAGCCACATCGACACAGAGAGCCCTATGCCGTCGGCCATGAGCTTTAACGTGCGCACGTACAACTCTGGCGACTCAGAGCGTCCCCTCGGCCGGGGGGACATGGCGCGGACAAGGACCCTCTCAGGCTCGCTTGCCGCACCTTCGGGCAGCCGTGTGGTCGTTTGGAAGGTCGATTCGCTCTGCCAGCGTCGGCGCAGGATACGCCACGGGGCGGTGAAAGGAGGCGGATCGCCGGCGCGACGGAACTCTCTCTGAAAACGCAACATGAACCTGCGAACCCGGCCCCGTGGGGGGGACCGTGGAGCAGAAGGGGAAGACAATGCGAACACTGACTGCAGCAACACTGAGCGTGGCGATGACCCTGGGAGCCGCCACGTTCGCCTCGGCAGATTGCCAAAAGTCGATCAGACTCGTCGCCTCGCCGGCCGGGAAGGCGATCGCGGCAGACGCGAGGGCCCGCGTCCGCGCCCAAACCAGGACGCCAACCTTCGTCAAGCAAGACCTGGTGGTGGAGATGAGCGCCCTCGTCCCCGATGGCACGACCTTCATGGTCTTCGCCAACGGCCAGCCGGTGGGCACGATCACGATCGTGTTCGGTGTCGGCAGACTAGTCGTGAACAACGAGGGCGCGAACGTGCTGCCGGCCGGCGCGAATCCGGTGTGCTCGATCGGCCCCGTCATCATCGCCGACGGAGCCGGGAATACGATCCTGAGCGGCAGCTTCTAGGCAATCAGACAACAACGACTTTCGAAAGGAAGAGAATCGCCATGCGCAAACATGTCATCGCTATGAGTATCGGCACCGTGCTGTTGGGTGCCGCGGCTTTCGCCGCGTTCCTCCTCCGCACCACGCTCAACCGTACCGCCGGGGAGGACCCCAGCGTCTCGGCGGCGTGCCCGAGCGTCGCTGACGCGCGCTGGGACGGCGTCACGGCCAGGGTGGGTCTGAACAACATGGATCCCGCCCGGTTCCCTGCCGGCGGCTGTCAGACGGAAGTCAGGATCGGCGGCGTCACCAGGACCGGAATTCAGCCGGTGGCGGTCCCCTCCGAGGGCTGCCTCCCGATCGTGCCGACCACGCTCTACCTCTTCAAGACCGCCATGGTCGTCACGCCGGGCACCCCGGTCCAGCTCCGCATGCGTTGCGTCGACGCCGCCGGCGTGCGGCACGAGACGCAGTACGCCGGCCGTTTCTGAAATCTCACACGGGCGGAAGAGCGGTACCCGTGCGGGGCGCTGACCCGCACGGGCCGCTCCTCCGATCCCCGCGCCGCGGCGCGCGTACCAAGAGCGTGCCGCGGCGGTCCGCTGGCCGGGCGGACGATGTCCTCTTCCGCACCCCGCGCCCGATTCACTTACGGCATTCCCGTACAATCTCGCAGGTATTTGCGAATTCACAGCTCTTTCTCGCGTGGCTACAAGGTCGCACGACACAGAGGCCTCCATGTTGTCGGCCGTGAGCTTGAACGTGCGCAGGTACACCCCCGGCGATAAGACAGCGGGTTCCCTCGGCCCGAGGGATCATGCTGGCACGCGAGATCTCATGGCGCGGACATGGATCCCTCAGGGCTCGCTGGCCGAGGCTCCGGGCAGCCGTGTGGTCCTTTGGAAAGTCGCGTCGAGAAGTTACTCGAGTTCCCGACTTTCGCGAGAGGGAAGCCACGCTGCCAGGGTGCAACGGTCCGTGCACGACGATTCAGCGAGTAGCTCTGCCGGCGTCGACGCAGGATGTGCCACGGGGCGGCGAAAGGAGGCGGATAACCGGCACGAGCGAACTCTCTGAGACTTTTCGGAATCAAGAGGAAACGTCAGCTCAACGAGAAACAGAAACGCAACACGAACCTGCGAACCGGCCCCGTTGGGGGGGCCGTGGGAGCAAACAAAGGGGAAGACAATGCAACGACTCACAGCAACTGTAGCGAGCGTGGTCATGCTGCTCGGCGTGGCGAACTACGCGGCCGCGAAGGGCGGCCTGCCGCCGGTGCAACCGGCGGGGGGCTGCGCCAAGGGGATCAACCTCACCCCCTCGCCGGCCGGTAAGGCGATCGCGGCGACGGGAAAGGCGCGCGTCCGCGCGATTCCCAATGCCGGCTTCCTGAACCAAGACTTCGTGGTGGAGATGGCCGCCGTCGTCCCCGACGGGACGACCTTCATGGTCTTCGCCAACGGCCTGCCGGCCGGCACGATCACCATCGTGCTCGGGCATGGAAGGCTCGCCGTGACCAACGTGCCGCCGGGCGTTCTGCCGGCCGGCACGGATCCGGTCTGCTCGATCGGCCCCGTGATCGTGACCGACGGCGCCGGAAACACGATCCTCAGCGGCACTTTCTAGGATTGCTCGGCGGGGGCGCACGGCGCGCCCCCGCCGGCAACGCCGCCACAGAGTCCGAAGTCCAACCCATCGCCAGGAGCTCGATCCACAGATACGGGATTACCCTCGGGGTCTCCCGCACTCCTCCAGGAAGCAATTCCTCGCCGGCCGAGGCTTGCCCATGGACTCGCTCGATTTCGCGAGCTAAGTGGGATGTATCCGGGTGACGTGACCCTCCGTCCCGGCCAGGTCAACCGATCGGGCCCCTCCTCCGTCAAGCCTTCGGGTGCTGAACACGGCTGCTCGGGTGCTGCCATCGCTCGATGCCCTTTATCGGGCCCACCGAGAGAGGGTCTTCCGGCTTTGCCGGCTCCTGCTCGCCGACGTTCACGAGGCGGCCGACGCGACCCACGACGTGTTCCTGCGCGTCGAACGAGCATTCCGCACGGCGCCGCCCGACGACTGGGCCGCCTGGATGACCCGGGTCACGGTGAACGTCTGCCGGGACCGGCGACAGTCCGGGTGGTGGCGGTGGTGGCGCCGCGAGGGTGTCGAGCTCGACGCGGACGAGACGCCCGGCCCCAGCGTCACCCCCGAGCAAGAGGCTGTTCGGCGCCAGGAGCAGGTACGCGTTTGGGCGGCCCTCCGGCGGCTTCCCGCCCGCCAGCGAGAGGTATTCGTGCTCCGCCATTTCGAGGGCCTGGCCACGGACGAGGTGGCCGCCACTCTCGGCATTGCGCCCGGGACCGTGAAGCGCCATTTGTTTCGCGCGGTGCGCGCGTTGCGCCGTGCGCTAGGAGACCCACGATGACGACCACGTGCCTGCAGGACGACGTACTGCTCGCGATCCACCTGGGCGACGCCCCGTCCGCCGACGTGCGGCACGCCGCGACGTGCCCCCTCTGCCGGCAGCGACTCGCGGCTCTGCGCGAGGACCTCACGCGAATCGACGCCCTCCTCGCCCTCCCACCTCCTGCCGCAAGTCGCGAGCGCTCGCTACGCGCGCTCGCCTGGGTGCCGCTCGCGCTCGCGATGGCCGCAGGGCTGGCGCTCGTGCTCATGCGCCCGCACACGGACGCCCCCTCGACCGGGGCCTCCTACGACCCCGATGTCGTCGTCTTCCTCGGCGACGTCGCAGATGCGCTGGATCCGCTCAACGGCTACGATGCCGAGGACACGCTTGAGCCGCTCGACACCCTCGGT
>Ga0070699_100001799_pt1 | contig 19484 bp, 18 predicted proteins | sample KBSK1503metaG_FD_65473 | JGI IMG/M metagenome (GOLD analysis project Ga0070699, IMG submission 65473) | Corn, switchgrass and miscanthus rhizosphere microbial communities from Kellogg Biological Station, Michigan, USA - KBS K1-50-3 metaG | ecosystem: Host-associated > Plants > Roots >... | reverse complement strand
ACCTGAGGATGAAAGCAACACAAAATTATACTGCCGATGACAGGCCCGGTTGTGCGCGAGGACACAGGGCAGCGTGACCCAGGCACAGCCCCGGGGAGCTTGCCGCAAGCACATGCTAGAATCGATTCCTTTAACACGAATGGAGTGCGCGCTTTCCGTAGTGCTCAGGTCGCGCTTCCGAGCTCAGGGGCAAACCGATTGCTGACCGAACAGATTCCCGAGACGCTTCCCCGCACCCAGGCACACTCGCGCCCCGACACGTGGGGCGACGTCCTCGTTATCGGCGCCGGGCCTACCGGGCTGGCCTGCGCCATCGAAGTGCAAAAGGTCGGGCTTAAGGCACTGATCATCGACAAGGGCTGTGTGGTGAATTCCATTTACAACTATCCCGCGAACATGGTGTTCTTCACTACGCCCGAACTGCTGGAGATTGGCGACATCCCTTTCAACACGGCCCACCAGAAGCCCACGCGCCAGGAAGCGCTGGAATACTATCGTCGCGTCGCCGAGCATTACCGCCTGCACATCTTCCAGTATCAGTGGGTAAAGACGGTGACCGGGGAAGACGGGAAGTTTCGAGTCACCGCCACCGACCGCTCCGGTGGGGTCCACGATTACCGCGCCCGCAAAGTGATCGTCGCAACCGGATATTACGATTTGCCCAATCTCCTGGATATACCGGGAGAAGATCTTCCCAAAGTTTTTCATTACTATCGCGAGCCGCATCCGTTTTATGACAGCGATGTAGTGGTAATAGGCGGCAAGAATTCGGCAGCCGAGGCCGCGCTGGATCTGTGGCGGCACGGTGCGCGAGTCACCCTGGTGCACCGGGAGGCTCAATTGCACAATCACATCAAGTATTGGGTGCGGCCCGACATTGAAAATCGCATCAAGAATGGGGAGATCACCGCGTGCTTCAGCAGCACGGTGGAGGAGATCGGGGACGGCTTTGTGCTGGTGAACGCGCCCGAGGGTCCCATCCATCTGAAGAATGATTTTGTTTTTGCCCTGATTGGTTATCATCCCGACTTCGACTTTCTGACCAGCATGGGCATTGAGCTCGGAACCGAGCAATGCCGGCCGGTGTGCGATCCGGAAACACTCGAGAGTAACGTGCCGGGTATTTATGTGGCAGGAGTGATCGTGGCGGGATCGAGAACCAACGAGATCTTCATAGAGAATGGACGCTTCCACAGCCAGTGGATCGCCGCCGACCTAAAAGAGAAGCTGGCGGGGGAAGCGAGTGGCTAGACGCCGTACGATCTGATGAAATTCCAGGATCGACATTCTTCGGGTGACGGCTGCGAGCAGTACCGTGGAGGAGCCGGCCTTCCGGCCAGCGTCCAGCCTTGCATTAAAATGCGCCGGGATTTAGGCCGGGCTTGGCTGGTGAGGGCTGCAGGGCTGAAGCCTGGGTTTACGCTGCCCCCAAACGCGGGCCTGAAGGCCCGCTCTTCCACGGCGGCTCCAGAGGTTTCGTCTTAGACCATAACGAAACGCTAGACCAGGCTCACCGCCTCTTCTCCCAATTGCTGATTAATCAGGCGCGCTACGAGGGGCTTCAGCTTTTCTCCCGTCTTCTGCAAAACAAAATCCTGCTCCGTCTCCGACCAGTCCAGCTTAAAGCTGGTCGCCAGCGCGGAAATCCAAATTTGCCGGACGGGCGCATTGGGTGAGATGACAAACCTACTGCCGTCCTCGAAAGAGATGTGCAGCGCGCCAGCTTGATCTTCCACTTCGAGGTCCGCCGAGTCCTCCGCGGCAATCAGGCTTTTCTTCAGAGTGCCCAGGGCGCTTTCGGCCCGCTTGCGGAAGTCGTTCTCGTCGAGCATGAGAGGATTATAGTCGTAGCCGATGCTCGGTGGTCGTTTACGAAAATTTCACTTGCACGCGTTGAGGCCAATGACCAACGACTAGCAAAAGCGACTACCAAAAGAAAACCCCGGAGTTTTAGTCCAGGGTTCGGAGAAGAGCACTGTTCAGGATCTTACAGGTTGCGATAGCGCCGCCGGACCAGGCCAGCCAAACCGACCAAACCGCTTCCCAGCAGAGTCATCGTACCGGGTTCAGGAACTACCTGACCAGGGGTCTCCGCGGAAAAGCCGGTTGGATCAGGACAGTTGAAGCCCGGCACTCCGGGCGATGCTGGGCTGCAGAAGTGAACGCCGAGGACGACTCCGTTGCCGTTCGGAACGAACGAGGATGCCGACAACCCAGCTCCCGTCAGGGTGAAGCTGATCCCGCTGACGCTCGTGCCAGTGGAAAGGTTATATTTGGCGACATCGAAAGTAAAGTTTCCGTCCGCGTTGTTAAAGCTGCCGGCGCTTTTGATGACGCTGGACGCGAAGCTCGTTTTGTTGAAGTCTGCTCCGCCGGTGGCGTTAGGAGTTGCCGAGAAGTTGCTGATCGTCAGCGACGAGACGCCGCTCGTGTTGAAGAAGAAGCCGTTGGCGGCATTGGCTTGGATCGTATAGCCGTTGGTCATACTTACGTTCACGTTGACCCCACCCGCAATATTGGTGATGGTAACGGTTCCACAGGCGTTTCCGCTACATGTGAGGTTGAAAACCGAGTTGGCTGACGCCAAAGGCGCCGACGCAAGCAGAAGCACGGCCACGGCCGTGGTAGCTAAGGCGAACTTCCCGAGTGAAAGAATTGTGCGCATGAACGAAACCTTCCTTTGAGGGCCGATGGGCCGCGTGCAACCCTATCTAAGCACGATAAACGCCAATCCCCGTGTATCGGGCCTACTTATTAATGTGTTTTGATTGTGCCACTTACAGACAATATGCCCGGGGCGTTCACAGGCGTTTCCGTGGGGTGTGCAATTGCTTGCACAAAACTTCCTACGGAGGTGCAAGAGTAGCCGAGAGACTAGGATTGTCATACCTGAAATACCCTAGATGAAATACCTTAGAGCGGGTCCCGCGCCTTCCAAGCTGCGCGAGCAATTTCCACCGAGGGGAGACGATCCGCAGACCGATGAACCGTAATGGAACCACAATCTGAATACGAGGCCAGTTCGATCTCCCTCTCCGGGTACGCGCGCCTGGTGCGGCAGAACCGGAATTTCCGGCGCCTCTGGCTGGCGCAGATCGTCAGCGAGATCGGCGACTGGTTCTACACACTCGCGATTTACAGCCTACTGCTGCAACTGACCGGGCGCGCCAGTTCGGTCGCCCTGGCTTTAGTGTTGCAGGTCCTGCCGCAGACTTTCATCGGGCCCACGGCCGGCGTGGTCAATGACCGTATACGGCGCAAGCGAGTGATGATCGCGGCCGATCTGGCGCGGGTCGCAATCGTGCTGGCGATGCTGCTAGTGCGTTCCCGCTCCGTCGTCTGGCTGGTCTATCCGCTGCTGCTGCTGGAAACCGTGATGGCGGCTTTTTTTGAGCCCGCGCGAAATTCAGTAATTCCCAACATCACGCGCCGCGAAGACGTCATCCTGGCCAATACGCTTTCTTCCGCCACCTGGTCCGTAAATCTCCTGGTGGGTGCATCGGTGGGTGGGGTCGTCGCCGCGCTGCTGGGGCGCGATGCCGTGTTCGTGCTGAACGCGCTCTCGTTCCTGGCGTCAGCGCTTCTGATACGGGGCATGCGTTTTGAGGAACCGCACGCAGAGTCGGCGGCGCCCCTGCGGGCTCGTGATCTATTCGACTATTCGCCCGTCTTGGAAGGCGTGCGTTATGTGCGCGGAGATCGGCGTTTGCTGGCCACGGTGTTCGCCAAGGCCGGCGAACTCATGGTCGGACCAAGCTGGGTGCTGTTTACGGTAATGGGGCAGAGGGATTTTCCCGCGCGCTGGCATGGACTCGATCCCCAGCGCGGCGGCATATTGGGGATGAGCCTCTTGCTTGGAGCACGAGGCTTGGGTGCTTTGGTGGGTCCATTGTTCTCGGCGCGCTGGGCCGGCCGCCATGACTATCGACTGCGCCTGGGCATTCTATTGGGTTACTTGACCGTGGCGGCCGGTTACGCAGCTCTGGGGAGTGCGGGCAGCGTCTGGATCGCCTGCCTGTTCGTGATGCTGGCGCACTGCGGCGGCTCCACTATCTGGGTTTTCTCCACCACGCTGCTGCAGCTCCACACCGATGACCGCTTCCGCGGGCGGGTGTTCGCCGCCGACCTCGGCTTCTGCATGCTAACCATCGGTGTGGGTGCGTACCTGTGCGGTCTTTTTCTGGATTGGGGTGTACCCACGCGAGTGGTGGCGACGGCCACGGGTCTGTTGATGCTGCTTCCGGCCGGCTTATGGGCCTGGGCGATGCGGTTGTGGAAGACGACGCCCGCGGCGACGGGCGTGGAGGCAGCAGACTAGAGTCGAGCGGCGTTGGGATCGCCACAAACTGTGTGGGGGGACGGGCGCGGCTGAAACAGAGCTGCAGAAAAACGCTGGGTTTGGGTGGAGCAGCGCTTCAGCGCTGCAATAAGGCTCTGTTTTCAATTCGGGCTTTAGCCCCTGAGGTACCCGAATTACATTTTTCTGCAGCCTGTGAAAGCCGTGCCCTTTCATATCGAAGGCAGGATTCCTTCAGCCGGGATACAACTGATCAATCTTGGCCGCCATGATGAAGTCGCTCTCCGTCAGGCCGTCGATCTTGTGCGTCCACAAGGTGACTTCGGCTTTGCCCCAGGTGAGCAGGATATCGGGATGATGCCCCTGCTGTTCGGCAACTTCTCCCACGCGGTTGACAAAATCGAGGGCCTTGCGGAAATCAGGGAAGGTGAAGGTACGAGTGATGTGGTGCTCGTTCACCGCCTTCCACTGTGGGACGAGCTCTAGGATTCGTTTCAGTTCTCTGCCTTTCATCGGAGGCACGCCTCCGCGGCAGGGAACGCAGGTCTTCGCGGCTAAGTCGGACATAGAAAAGTCCTCCCAACCAAATCGGGTTCCGGTTCGAGCACCGCCCGCAAACCGGCTCAACGCCTAAACCACTGCAATCTGCCGACGCAACTCCGGAGCAAACAAGCTCTTCGGAATCAGAGCGTGCACACCGCGAACAATATCCACCACCTGGGTGACGCGGAAACTCACCGCGATGCTGCACAAGGCGTAAGCATCGAGCTGCGTAAGTTTCGTACGGGTGGAGAGGAAGTTGATCGCATTGCGCGCGGCAAGTGTCATGGCAACGTTCAGGTCTTTGTCCAATCCGAGGGTAATCCAATGGGTGGACGTCTCCGCCACCGGCCAACTGATGTTCTTCTGCTTGTGCAGAACGACCTGGATACGCATCTCCTGCATGCGAGTCTCCAGGGCAGAGAGACAGATTTCGCCATCCCCTTGCACGGCATGCGAGTCGCCGGTGTAGATGAGCGCTTCCGGCTTCCAGACGGGGATAAAGAGCGTCGATCCTTCGGCAAGTTCACTTAAATCCACATTGCCGGCATGAGGCCCAGGGGGAACCGAGCTGGTGATCCCCGGACTGACCGGCGGAAAGTAGCCGTCCGGCGGCGCCACACCCAAAGTACCCTGAAAGGGCTTGAGCGGAATACGGATGTTGGGCGCGAACTCCGCTCCCATGTTTTCGAGGTCAAGATTCAGATATTTCACCTGTCCTTGGGGGAAGTCTTGCGCGAGCAGGCCGGTTCCCAATGAACCGGGATTATTGAAGACCGCGCCCCAGTTAAAAGGGCGCAGCCGCTGGTAACGGACTTCCAGCACATCACCGGGCTCGGCATGGTTCACGGCGATGGGGCCGATGATCGAGTGTGGTCCTCGGCCCGGATTACTGGTGCGCAGCTTTGCCAGTGTGTCGACGGACACGCCTGGCTGCAATTGGTTCAGAAAATGCGACCACGTGTTGGGAAAACTGACGGAATCGCCAGAATCAATTTTGAGGATGGGCTGCAGAGTGGTGTCAAAGACTCCCAAATGGACGGTCTTCTCGTTGGACTCGACTACATGTACCCGGCCTTCATCATCATGAGCGTGGTCCCGATCGCTGCTGGACTGGTTATCCCGCGCCACGCTGCTGGCCTGCGCGAGTTGACTGAACCCAGGCCCCACCGCCGCCAGCACTCCCATGAAGCTGCTGGCAAGCAACAGCTCGCGGCGGGAGCGGCCGCGAGCGGTCAGGCAACCGTCCAGCTTCTCCTGGTCGACTTCGTCCATGTGCAGGAGACGGTCTGCCGCCTGCGGGTTGAAAGCGGCATCTTTAATGTCTTCGCGGAGCACCCCGGTGCCCTTTTCATCGCCGCATCCAAACAGGTTTCCGCAGTTGCGATGACGGGGCGTGGGATGGTTTTCCTGATCGTGCTCTTTCGCCATGTAGTTCCTACTGGGCAGTTTGAGATTTAGTGAAACGAGTCCCCACTTTTGCGACAGAGGCCCTCACGACCGGGTTCTAGAACGGAATGTCTTCGTCGCTGATGGGCGTCGAAGCGGCCGCCGGCTCCGGCTCGGGCGTGCGCTGGTCGAAATTATTGCCGGCCGCCGCCGCTGCGCCACGCGAACTTCCGCCGAAGTCGGCGCCTCCGCCCTCTCCGCGGCCGCCCAGCAGAACCAGATCATTGGCCACAACTTCCGTCATGTATTTCTTTTGGTTTGTCTGTTTATCATCCCAGGATCGGGTCTGCAGGCGGCCCTCGATGTAGACTTTGTTGCCCTTCTTAAGATATTCGCCGGCAATCTCCGCCAGACGCTGCCAAAGAACAATGTTGTGCCACTCGGTGCGGTCCTGCCATTCACCGCTCTTGTCCTTGTAGCGCTCGTTAGTGGCCAGCGCGAGTTTCGCCACCGGCGTACCGCTGGGCGTGTATTTGACTTCCGGATCCTTACCGAGATTGCCAATCAGGATGACCTTATTAACACTTCTTGCCATGAGTGCTGCTCCTTCCGCCCCTCTCGAGTCTTGGTCAAGCTTGGGCCGGAAAAACACCGGAGCGCGACCGTGGGACAGTAATGCCTTAGGGGCTGGATGCTCAATATATCAGAAACCGGGCCCGGAGCTGATGTGATCCGTGAACACGGCACATCTGAGGATGGGTTATAATCCACTCGATGCCTGCCGAACCCGCAACGGGAACCGTCGGGATGGTGCCCGACGAGCTCAAACAGGAACCTCGATCCAAAGGAATCAGCACTCCGCGCAAGAAAAAGCCAAAAGAGCTTGCGGTTATTATTGAATGTTGCACCGGCTGCGCCGGCTCGCCTGCATGCGTGGAATATTGTCCGGTCGAGGACTGCATGTTCTGGGTCCCGGATGAAGACCATCCGCCTTTCGGCCGCATTCAGGTGGACCCGATCCTGTGTATCGGTTGCAAGAAGTGCACCAGCAAGGGTCCAGACGGAGCTTTCCTCGACGGCTGCCCCTGGGACGCCATCGTGATGGTGGATACCAGCGAGGTGGAAAAGGAAGTCGGCGTGATGCCGTTTTGAGCTGTCAGCTCTCAGCCATCCATAACTTTCACCGTCACCGCTCTACCTTGTGGGATCAACCCACGCGGACATTATCCAAGGCCAGAGCGAGTCTCGGGCTCATCGGCAGGGTTGGACGCCGAGTTGGGCAGAACTCCACATTCCGCCATCCACCGTCAGTTGAACCCCAGGACATGATCAACATAATCCCGTTGAGCCTTCCCAGGGCCTGATCCCCGGGTGTTTTGAGCATTTGATCATCAAACTCGTTCACGGCGGATTGTGCCATCAGTTCCATAGATTCGCTGTTGCTGTCAATCACGAGAATGTTGAGCGCGCCCTCCCTATACTGATCCTTCTTTCGTCGCGCCACATCGGAGACTTGCTCCCAGGGGTGCCGTCCCTCGAGTTTGAATGTATCGCCGACTGGGACTAGCATGTCGCCGGGCGCGTTCCTCTCGGCCTCCTCGTCAAGCTGGTCCTGCTTTTTTCTCTTGAAGTGCTTGACCTCGGCATAGAACGTGTCGCCAAGCCAATCTACTTTCAGATCCGGCCTGTCGCGCATTGTGACTCTGGCGCCATTCTCAATAAACATCAGAGCGACGCGGGCTTCGGAGAGATGGTTGCTGACCTGGGTTGGGTTCTTGGCGTTGTGCCGGAGCTTGAGGTCGAAGGCATCTACCTCCAGCGCTCCTGCTTCCCTGAGGATGGCAGCGGCCTCCTCGATGCGTACATATGTAAGGTGAGTCATTCTGCCGGGCTGCATTGCAAACATTCTAGCGCCCTCTCTCCCGTATCGCTTTGTCCGTGAGGGCGGCCTGCTGGCGGATATGGTCGGGAATGTCGGGCAATTCCCGCTCATATGGCAGGACGGCAGGGAGGTCATCCGGCTGGCCGATGAGATAAAGTGCCCGCAATGCTTCCCAGACCTGCTCCGTGCCCGGATCGATGATGGCGATCTCGTCGCCGGGGGCAACCGATTGTCCAACTTGAGCCGACAGCATGTGCAGGCGGCCGCTGATCGGCGAACGAACCTCAACAGTCTGCGCGCCCGCCTGCAGCTTGGCGACGATGCCGCCCTGGTGAATCGCCGTGCCAGGACTGCTGGTGTCGATAACTCTTCCGGACTGCGGCGCAGTTATCTTCGCTGGCTGTAGAAGTTCGATGATTTGGGGCCTTCCTGTCCCATCGCCAAAGCGCACGAGCGAAAGCGCCGCATTGCCACGCACCATGAGGGAAGGATCGTTCAGCATCTTCAAGAGAGCTTCGCGGAACCCGGCACCGGACGGGTCGTTTTCTGCGGCACCCTGGCCCATGACCCAGGCGTCGGTGTTACGGACTTCCTCCACCGGAGACGAGGCTAAGCGAACCAACTCGGGATACCAGCGCTTCACGCTGGCATCGTGCCGCGTCATACGTTCGCCGATTTGCACCAGCGCGTGCTGGATATGCCGCGGGTGTCTTGCATCTTGCAAATATTCGGTCAGTCGCTTGTCCGATAGCTGGCGTCCAAACCAGGTGTTCCACCAGAACAGGAACGGCATAAGAACGATCAGCCATGCTGTGAGGAAGAAGAGAAGACGGTTGCGGGTAGACATACGGGAGCGGTACTTAGCCTGCGGGCTGGAGGCGGTGCTCGCATCAGAGCGCGATTCTTGCTGAGGAGAATCCTCGAGAACGGACATGCGGCGGTCTCGGATGGAAATATAGCAGCTTCAGGAAGCAGATGTCAGATATCGGAAAAAGTTAAGTCGCAGGGCACGCGGAGAACTGATCGCAGAGATCTGAGAGGCACTTCGAGTCCTCGACCTTCAGTTGTCAGCTATCGGCGGGCGTCCACATCATCAGCAACACATTGCGCACGCTTCAGCAAAAAAAGCAGGTGAACAATCCATTAGACTAACTTTCTGCGTACTCTGCGCAACCTGAACAACTCGGCGATTTAAGATTTTGATGGCGCCGCTACTCAACCACATCCGCATCCAGCACGCGGTCCTGCTCAAGATAATGCGAAACAGCGTACTGGGCCAGAAGTGGCGTCTGCAGCCGGATTTCGGCGCCTATCCATTCGCCCTTCCCGTGCGGCGCGTTGAGCAGGTGGTTGCAGCGTCCTCCGCTGCCGAAGTGAGGACCGAAATCCGCGCTCTGGATCTGATCAAACTGGCGGATCTGGCGCCAGGCTTCGTCGCCGACCGTGCCGGAGACGTCGATCTTTAATCGGACGACGTACATAGCTGGATATCTCACCACAGAGCTCGCTTCGAGACGCCCTTTGTGTACCGGAGCTTGCCTGAGCGACGTCGAAGGGTGGCCTTCGTAGTGGAAAAAGTAACCCCAAGGGCACCCTTCCACCTCGCTCAGGGCAAGCTCCGGTAGACGAAGGAAAAATGCTTCATGCAGCGAACCATTGATACAGCATGAAATAAACGATTACGCCAGTCACCGAGACGTAAAGCCACACCGGAAACGTCCAGCGGGCGATGGCGCGGTGGCGGTCGAAGCGTTCCCGCAGCGCTCGGCTCAAGGTCACGATCACCATGGGCCAAAGCACAAGCGCCAGAAAAGTATGCGAGCCCAGAATCGTGAAATACAGCGGACGCGACCAGCCGTGTCCCTGGAAATGCACGGAGCCAACGTGAGCATGGTAGTAGATGTAGGAAATGAAGAACACAGCCGAGGTCACGATGGCGGCGACCATGCACGCGCGATGAGCGGCGACTCGCCCGCGCTTGATCAGGCTGCGTCCGGTCAGAATCAGCACGGCGCTGGTTCCGTTCAACGAGGCGTTCAGAACGGGGAAGATGGCGTATTGTTCGGGTATTTGCATCACGCTGCGGGCTTGGTGGTGCGCCGGTTCACCATGATAAAGGCGAGTCCGAACATGAAAGCGGAGAAGAGAACCAGTGTGGCCATGGAGGATGACAACGGGAACACGGCCGGGCTGGCCGGATAGAGCAGGTTACGCAGCGCTTCGACCCCGTAAGTCAGTGGGTTCATCCGCATCAGGACTCGAATCCAGCCTGAAGCTCCCGACAGCGGGAACAACGCTCCGGAGAGCAGCCACAGCGGGATGAGGAACAGGTTAATGATGGCGTGGAAGGCCTGGGTGGAATCCATGGGCCAGGCGATGGCAAATCCCAGCGCGGTGAGCGCAAAGGAAACCAGGGAAACGGTCAGCACTACCAGCAGAAAATCGCCGATACCCAAATGCACGCCAACAAATGGAGCGAAGGCCAGAAAGATGAGGCCCTGAACCGCGGACAGAGTGGTTCCCCCCAGCACCTTGCCCAGCACGATCGCGGACCGCGGCACGGGAGCTACCAGCACGGACAAAAGAAAGCCTTCTTTCCGGTCTTCGATCACCGACATCATGGTGAAAATCGACGTGAACAACACGATCATGATGAGCGCGCCGGGATAGAAATAATCCAGGTAGTGCTGCTGCCCCGTGGCCTCACCGGAACGAAACGACGTGCCGAAGCCGGATCCGATCACCAGCCAAAACACCAGGGGTGAGGCGATGACGCCAATCACGCGACTGCGCTGGCGATAGAAGCGGACCACCTCGCGCCACCAGAGGGTGAAAGCAGGCAGCGCCACTCCGTTCATCGGGACAGCTCGTCGCGCCAGAGTTGTGCTTTGTGCAGCCACGTCAGCTCGTTTGCTGCGCCTGTTGCGCTTCGGCGCCGTGCTCCTCCCCGGTTTCGGTCCAGAAGCGATGACCAGTGCGGTGGATGAAAACATCCTCCAACGTCGGCTTGCTGACCGAGATGGCCTGGATTTCGCCGGGGAAGGCTTCCACGACGTCGGTAATGAAACGGTGGCCATGCTCGCGTTCCAGGCGGACCTGCCCTTCGAGCACCTGTGCATCCACATTGAAGTGCGCACGAATGCGTTGTGCGAGCGATTCCGCATCCTGCGTATCGAGCAGGATCACGTCGCCGCCGATTTCATGCTTCAGATCGGCCGGAGTGCCCAGCGCCACCAGCTTTCCTTCGTTGAGGATGGCGAGGCGGTCGCAGTGCTCCGCCTCTTCCATCAGATGCGTAGTCACGATCACCGTGACCCTTTCCTGGTCTCGCAAGACTTGCAGGTACTGCCAGAGATCGCGGCGGGCGCCGGGATCGAGACCCGTTGTGGGTTCATCCAGGAGCAAAACCGCAGGATGGTGGAGCAGGCCTTTGGCCAGTTCCAGCCGCCGCTGCATGCCGCCGGAGAAGGTTTCGGCTTTTTCGTGGGCCCGGTCCGTCAGCCCAACCCGTGCCAGCATTTCTTGAATGCGTGACTTCAGCGCCGCGCCATGCAATCCGTACAGGTGACCCTGGTGCCATAGGTTCTCCGCCGCAGTCAGCTTCACGTCGATGCTCTGGGCCTGGAAGACGACTCCGATCTGGCGGCGCAGGTGGTTTGGTTCTTTGGCGGCGTCGTGTCCCATGATGACGGCGCGCCCACCACCCGGGATCATCAAGGTTGAAAGAATTCGAAAGAGAGTAGTCTTGCCACTGCCGTTGGGGCCGAGCAGGCCGAACAGTTCGGCAGGGTGCACTTCGAAAGAAACACCGTTCAGAGCCGTGCGGCCGTCGTAACGGTGTACGACATCTTGGACTGAAATGACCGGAGGTGTGGTGGCGGCGGCAGACTCCGCTTCCCGGCCAATCATTTCGTAAGCAGGGACTTTAGAAACCACAGGTTATTCTACGACGAGACCTTGTTGAGCATCATCAGCGCGAACAGGAGAGGCAAATAAAACACCGTGGCTTGCAGAAGGTGGCGCGCCCGTTGTTTGGAGCGGGCGGTGTTGGGCGCCATCTTGAAAGTTGCCAGGCGCACTCCGAAATACAAGAGCGCTGAGCCCATCAGCAGCGCCCCCAGGAGATAAATCCTGCCCGACATGCCCAGGAACGTGGGCAGAAGGCTGACGGGAATCAGGCCCGACGAGTACAGCAAAATCTGGCGAGCGGTGGACCTTCCGTCTGGTTCCACTACTGGCAGCATGCGGACCCCGCCATCCTCGTAATCCTCGCGGTACAGCCACGCGATGGAGAAGAAATGAGGGAACTGCCAGAAGAAGACGATGGTAAACATCACCAGCGCGCCCCACTCCAGGCGGCCGCGAGCGGCGGTCCAGCCCAGCACGCCCGGCATGGCACCCGGAAAGGCTCCCACAAATGTACAGATGGGATGAATTTTCTTCAGAGGTGTATAGGCCGCGAGATAAATGGCCGCGGTAGCAAGAGATAACCAGCCAGTAAGAGGATTCAGCGCCAGGCCAAGATAGAGCGCGCCGCCGATTGTCAGCACCACACCGATGATCGCGGCGTGCAGCAGGATCATGCGTCCTGCAGGCAGAGGGCGCTGGGCAGTGCGACGCATGCGGCCGTCGATGTCCCACTCCATCACCTCGTTCAGCGCAGCCGTTCCACCGGAAACCAAAGCAATTCCGAGCAACGTGTGGAACAAACCCCAAGAGAGTGAAGAGACTCCCGACTTCAGCGCCCCAAAGTAATAGCCGCACCAGGCGGTCATGACTATCAGGGTTGTTACTCGCAGCTTGATCAGTTCGGTATAGTCGCGCGCCCGGGTTACGATGCTATGACGTGGGATCGCCAAAGGCTGTGTGGCAGTGCTCATGCGGCTACCGGCTTTCTTTCTCCAGTTGGAACTCGTTCTTCAAAGACGATCGGGACATGCCGCCAGACCTGGATGGCGAGAATTACCGCCGTGGCCAAAAGCAGAGCCCCAACAGCAACATGAGCGACGGTCGAGATCACCATGGGCAATTCGGGCTGGGCTGCGTCATGACCCCAAACGACGCGAGTCTCAAAAGCGACAAAGCCAAGACAGAGCTGGGCGATCAGCAATGACAGCATCGCAATTGCCGGACGTCTGACGGCTTCGATCTTCGAGTATTGCGATAAGGCGCGGATGGCCGTCCAGGTCAGCACGATCGCGATGATTGGGGCATTCACCACGTGTGGCCACCAACTCATCCCTTTGTGGCGGAACATCGCGCCCAGAATCAGTTGGACGTACAAAACAAAGATCGCGAGCAGAGTCAGAGTGATGAGACTCGGACGGCGGACATCCAATTCAATTCGCGGAACTTCTTCCACCCACCTGCGGCCGGTGAACAGGACGATCGCAATAGTAGTGCAAAAGAAAGTTTGCGCCAGGGCAGCATGGAACGAGGAAATTGCAGGAGGCAAATAAAAGAGCACGGTGAGACCCCCCAGGATGCCCTGCGCGATGACTAGGCCAACTGCCGCGACTCCGAGATACTTCATCCAGCGGCGGGGTTCGGCGCGCCACGTCCAGATGGTGAGGATGATGGTTAAGAATCCGACAAACTCCGCAATCATGCGATGGGTGTGTTCGAACTTCACTCCACCCACCAGGTGGGGAATTTTGTAGAGGGAGCCGAAAGAAGTGGGCCAGTCGGGGACGGACAGGCCGGCATCGTTGCTGGTCACCAGGGCGCCAGCAATGATGAGAAGAAAAGTCACGGCCGCGGTGAAAACGGCAAAGCGGTGGAGCGCTGGGTTGTATGGTGTCGCAACGGCCTTCAGAAGTGACTCCTTGATCCGGTAAAACACCCCAGAGGCATACCTGGCCGGGCCCTCGCCCGGCGACGCGGGCGAGGCCCGCGCCGCACCAGCAATAAGCCGATTAGTTTACCAGCGGCTACTGTTTGAAACTAGCGTCTACGGTCTTGCTATCCTTGGCGGCCAGCGTCACCTTCTGGTCCTGCTCGCCCAACTTCTCGTGCACGAAGGCGAGGGTGTAGTCGCCCGGCGGCAGGCCCTTGATCGTGTACTTGCCGTCCGTGCCGGTGACCGCGTAGAGCGGGTTCTTCAACACGTTGATGTACATCTTCATCCACGGGTGCTGGTTGCACTTTACCGGCAGCATGATTTCTTCGCGGGCGAAGCTCTTCTCCAGAGGCGCGGCCTTCGGAGGTTGGGACTCGTTCCACTCGCGGTTATCCTTGGGCGTGGGATGGATGTTGTGGGTCGTGGGATCGTCGTTTTTGATTTCGATGTTCTGACCCGCTATCACCCCCAACACGTGCGGATGGTACCGGCAGCCGCTCTGATCCAGTGTGACTGAATCTTTGGGTACATCGAAGGCGCGATTTCCTAGGCCGTCTTTCACATAGACGAAAACATTAGCCAGGTTGCCGTTGTCGGCGACCAGGGTTTCGGCCGTATTGGTGCCCTTGCAGGCCGGGTCCTGGCTCATATCGATCTTTGCAGGTTTTGGAGCAGTGCCCTCAAATTTTACGGCGCCGCTGACCGAAGCCACCGTGTTGGGATCGATTGGGGTTGCCGGCGCTCCGGGTTGTGCGGATGTGGGCGCCGAGGTTGGCTGCTCGCTGGTGCTTTCCTTCTTGCCGCAACCCACCAGGAGCCACAAGCCGAGAAGGCAGAGCAGTCCGAACAGTGCTAGCCGTGTCTTTCTCTTCATGATGTCGCCCTTTCTTGAAAAGTCTTGAAAGCCTTTCGAAATGTCACCCTGCATCTCCTGAGAGACCTTCAGGTCTCGAAGGATCTTGCCTGAAGTGGCATTCCCTCGTCGGTCCGCTGCCCGCGAGATCCTTCGCAGCCGAAGGCCACTCAGGTTGACCTCACTATAAAGACCGGCAGACTCGACCAAACTGGATATTTTACCGCGAACCACCACCCGTTGCCGCTGGCTTGGAACGCACGGCATCGGTGGCTTGCTTCTGCTTAGGTCTTGGTTGCGCCGACGCACTCGTTCGTCCCATGGCTGCCGCGACCCGCCGTTGTTCCTCCGGGGTGAGTTGGAAGATGTAATCCACCAGCAGCTTGGTGTGGTCCTTGTCATAGCCCAGGAACGAAGGCGGTGTCGGACCGGCAAAGACCCACTGATTCTTATCCCGCCGGAACAATCCGGAAGGCATGGAGGTGCCCGGGCTGATGGCCTGCGGGTCGATGATCCAGCGCTCGACCCAATCGGGCTTCAGGCGTTCTTTGGCCAGCAGGAAGTTGGGCGCGGTAGCGATTTTGTCGTGCTGCGGATCGCCGGTGGCGTGGCACTTCAGACAAGGCGCGGCCGTGCTCGAGAACAGGCTGCGCGCCATGCCCGTCTCCTTCGCCGTCAGCGTCGGGACCGGCTCCGGAATGTACGGCATAGGCTGCTGCGAGAGCGCCTGGAAAAAGCGCACTAGCTTACGTAGTTCGTTATCAGAAAATGAGAACGTGGGCATGCGGACTTTCAAATAGGGGCGCACGCCGTTGCGATTCGTGTCCGGTCTGGTCAACGACGGGTTCGAGAGGAATCGCCGTAACCACTCGGGATCGACCCGTGCGCCTTCGGTCAAGAGTTTGGGCGGAAGCTGCTCCTGCGCATCTTGATATTGCTTCATCCCCATCAATATGGTCCGCTGGCCGGGAATGAATTGGTGACATCCCATGCAGTTGTATTTCTTGACGATCCACCAGCCTTCCTGGGTGTCGCGACGGGCGTCGCCGGGTTTGTATTGATAGCTCGAGGGCAGGGAAGTCTCCTGGCTGCCGAGCAGGAAGGTGGTCAGTGCGCGGATTTGCTCCCCGGTCAGGTGCAGATTGGGCATGCGCAGCTTTTCGGTTTCGCTCTTGATCTTGCCCTGATCGTAGATGTTTGGCTCGGCGAGCTTGTGCTCGAAAAAACCTTTGTGGTTGTACCAGGGTAGCCCCTTCGCCGCATGGTTGTCGGGAAGGCGCTGCAGGTCTTCGCGATCGGTGATGGGCTCTTTGCCACCGCGCTGCGCGGTTTCGGTGAACAAGGCGAAGTCGAGGCGCTCGATCGGCTTGCTGCCTTCGTAGGTCAGTTCGGTGCCGATGCGGCCTTCGTCCTCGAAGCCGGAAATCTCGTGACAGCCGGCGCAGCCGAAATGGCGGACCCACTTCTTGCCTTCATCCTTCAGCTTGGGATCGTCCATGAAGGAAGCTTCGGCGTAAGCGGATGGCTCCTGCTTCTTCTGCGTCATTAGATACGAGGCGATGTCCTGCGCGTCCTCCACGCCGAGGCGAAGGCTGGGCATCACCGTCATGTTCTGCACCTGCAATTCGTGCCCGTCGTTGGGGCACTGGCTGTGCTGCAGGTCGAACTGATAAGGCATGCCTTTCTTGGCGTAATCCTCCGGGCCAATGTCCTTCTTCTCGTACGGGCAGTAAGGACGTGTGCGCTCGCGGGCGTTGTGAATCCAACGGACGAGATAGTCGTAGTTGGCCTTCTCCCCGACGCGGGTCAGGTTCGCCGCGAAAGTTCCGCCCTGCATCTGGTCACCTTCGCCGATGGAATGGCAGGCCAGGCAGCCGCGAGTCTCGAACAGTTCCTTGCCGTGTTCCGCATTGCCGGGCTTTTGTTTGGAGAGCGGACCGGTGAATGCCGATTGCCAGAGATAGGCCGAAATCGCCTGGGTCTGCTGATCGTTCAGGCGAAAGTTCGGCATCTTCGTGGTGGGGCGAAAGTCGGTCGGCTTCTTGAGCCAGACGGGAATCCAGTTCTTGTTCAGCTTGAGCCCGACATCCTTCAGGTTGGGCCCGACCTTCTTCAGGTCCTGCATCAGGCTGTGGGACTGGAAGTCGAGTTGCTGGATGCGCCCGTCGATTTTGCTGTTGGCGACTTTGAGTGCGACGGCTTTCTCGTTCAGCCGGTTGGCTTCTTCGTTGGTTTCGGCCGTGTCGGCCTGCTTCATCAGGTAGGCCGCCTGTTTGATGTTCTCGGTCTTCGTCTGATCGAGTTGCTTGAGTTGCTGGCTGACCGAGTTCAGATCCTCGGGCTCTTTGTCATAGCCCTCGTAGCGATGGCAGCCCATGCAACCCTTCTGCCGGAAAAGGTCTTTGCCTTCGCTGAGCGTCCAACCTACATCGCCACTAACGAGCACCATGTCGGCCGCGTGGCAGGTCTGGCAGCCCGCTTCCACGTTCTCCTTGGGGAATAGCGGCCACAGCCAGTGCTCGTAATTGCCGTGTGCCTTCTCCATGCTGGTAGTAGCGCGGCCATTGCCTTGATGGCAGGGCGAGCAGCCGAATTTGTCGGGGTCGTGCGTCTTCAGCAGATCGGGTTCGGGATGGCTGACGAATGCCTGGGCATATTCATCTGGCTTTTTCTCGCCCTTGGGCGCCATGGAGGCGGAGGTGATCTTCAGCGGCTCGCGGACGCCCATGTGGCAGGATTCGCAACGGTCCACGATGTTGGCATCGGCCACGTTGATCTGCTGAATCTTCGGATCCCACTCTTCGGTCTTCTTCCGCAAGCCGTCGATCTGAGTGGGTGTCAGATCGACCATGTGCTCGGAAATATACTCAGAGACCTTGGTCTGAGCTTGAGTGACGGGTTTGAGAACTTCCCCCAGTTCCGCGCTGAGCTTGGTGCGTTCGTCTTTGAGTTCGTTATATTTCTCTTCCAGCTGACGGAAGTTGTATTTCTCTTTGTGACCATCGGGATACTCGACCGTCCAGACTTCCTTTTTGTAATCTTCCAGGTCTTCCTGCTTGCTCTTCTTGCCGGAAGCGCTGGTATCGGTCTCGATCTCGTAGTTGAGCGCATTCACGTAAGCGCGCTTGTCGGTGAAGACGTTCTGCGCTGCCAGGATCTTTGCATTTAGGTCCGTGATCGCTTTCTGGAGTTCGTCTTTGCGCGGTCTGGCTTTCTGCGCCGCTTGCTCGGCGGTCTGCTCGAGTTGCTGATACTCGGGGTTCTTCGCGAGGTCGGTCACCGACTGCGCCGACTTCGACTCGGTCGTCTTGAGAAACGCAGTGTAGCGCTGCTTCCATTCCTGCTGAAAAGCCTTCCAGGGGCGCTGACCGAAAGCCTCGTCCCACAGCGCCCAGAATAAGCTGGCCATGAGCAGCACCATGGCAACGGCGTAGTGCAGCGCGTAGGACTTGCTTACAATCGGATCATTCTCGGGGATTGGTTGTTCGGGCACCAAAATCCTCCATTGAGTCGTCAGTCGTCAGCGTACGTCGCCACGGATTTGGTCATTGCAAGCCTGACGGCTGATGGCCGACGACTGACGACTAGACATTGAACCAGGGCGTAATCCACACGTACTTGATGTGCCACAACAGTCGCAAGAGCATCTTGATTGGCAGCCCCACCATGGTGAGCAGGAAGAACATCATGATGGAGTATTGCAACAGGCTCATGCGCTGATAGTCTTTGGGGTTGTAGCGGCGGAACAGAGCGTGCACGATGAATCCGCCGAGCAGGTAGTAGCCCCCAACCATGATGGCGCCAAAGACGCCCTTCGCGATGAAACCGCCCCATTGTTGCAAGCTGCTGGGAAGCCAGTGCGCGACCCAGGTTCCGTTGATTCCGAAAATATCCGGCAAGTCGCGGTTCACCTCATAGATCAGGCGGTTGTGGTCCCAGGTCATTCCCGGCCAGAACCACTGCCAGCCCGGCCCGCGGATGAAAGTACCGATAATGATCATCGAAACCCAGAGAATGACGAAGCCGAACAAAAATGTCCCAATGGCAAACTTGCGCTGCTTCCAGGTGTAGTAGCCGCCGCCTAGCGGGTTGGTATCGATGTAAGGAATCGCCATCAGCCCGATGATGATCAGCGTTGGCATGACCACGCCGGCGATCCAGGGATCGAAGTACACCAGCATTTCCTGCAGGCCAAGAAAGTACCAGGGCGCTTTCGCCGGGTTCATGGTGAGGTTGGGATTCGACGGCTCCTCGAGCGGCGCGTTCAGCGTGATAGACCAGACCATGAGAATGATGGTGACGATAATGGCGGCGAGAAACTCAATCCGCAGGAGGAACGGCCAGACATGAACTTCCTTCTGCCAGCCCGGCCGGAAGGGCCAGGTCTTGCGATGATGCGTTTTGGCCATGGATGGATTGGTTTCCAGTTCGCCGATCAGTTCGTCATTGGCCTTGGCCTGCCTCCACGCCAGATAGATGTAGAAGGCCAGCAGCGGTATCAGGGCCACGATGGGTACGTTGTCGGGCGCGGAAACGATGTCCCAAAGTTGTCGCCAATCCATAATTCTCGACCTCAGCAGCGAGAGACCTGAGCGGAACCAGGCCCAGCTTTGAAAGGGCACGGCTTTAGCCGTGCCGTAAAGTTCTCGACTATTCCTGACACGCGGCCGTAAGCCGCAACTGC
>Ga0070699_100001798_pt1 | contig 19489 bp, 22 predicted proteins | sample KBSK1503metaG_FD_65473 | JGI IMG/M metagenome (GOLD analysis project Ga0070699, IMG submission 65473) | Corn, switchgrass and miscanthus rhizosphere microbial communities from Kellogg Biological Station, Michigan, USA - KBS K1-50-3 metaG | ecosystem: Host-associated > Plants > Roots >... | reverse complement strand
CCGCGATCGCCTTGTGCACCCGCTCGTCGGTGGGCAACGGCCTGATCTCGATGGTGGGGATCTCGACCACCGCGGCCCCCATGTCCACGAGCTCGCGGCGGAACGGATCGACCTGGTGCCGCGCGCGCGTGATCAGGATCCGCTGGCCGTGCAACGGCCTCTTGACAAGGGTGTCGAGCTCTTCGGCCATTTCGACACCGGGTCCCAGGACCAGGAGCGCATCTCCGCGGAGGCCATAGGTGGCCGCTTTGCGGGCGAGCTCTCCGAGCGGCGCGCTCACGCGATGCTGTCCGGGCTGGCCAGGATTGAGGATGAGGGCCGCCGGCGTGTCGGGCTTCCTGCCGTCGGCGAGCAGCGCACCGATGCCCGACTCCCACCAGCCAGAGGCCAGGCGGAGCACCACCGTGTCCGCGCCCTTGACCAGGCCGAACCCGATCGACGCCGAGCGTCCTTCGATCGTCAGCGGGATGCCGCTCATGACCGGAGCCGCGAGCTCGAGGATGAGGCCCGGCACGGCCTCGAAGTCGACCCCGGCGCGGTGCAGGCGCTCGGCCATTTCCGTGCCGTTCGAGAACGCATACGGATTGCCCGGAAAGAGGACCGTGACCTTGCGGCCCGAGCGCGCGAAGCGCACCACCTCGTCGGCGGACTCGAGCGGGCCCACGTCGGCGCCCGGTCGCGCGTGGTGCAGCAAGCCCTGGCCGCAACCATCGCTGTGGCGAACGATGTCTGCCTCTTTGATGGCCTCGATGGCCGCCACCGTCGCCAGGCCGGGGTGCCCGGGACCGACACCCACGAGCCTGACCCTGCTGCCCGGACCCACGACAAGAGGTTAGAGCTTTCGCGTTACCACGTAGGCGGCCAGCGCGGAGAGCGTTTTCACTGCTTCACCGCCGTCGATCGTCACGAGCTCGCGCTGCGCTTCGGCCGCCAGCGAACGCGCGCGCTCGATCGCGCGCTGAGGTCCCCGACTCGAGCGCACGATCGCAACGACCTGCTCGGCCTCGTCCCCGGAGAGCTCGCGGCCTGAGCGCAGCAGCGCTGAGAGGCGACTCGCCACCGGGCCCTCCTCGATCGCGAGCATGAGCGGAAGGGTCGCAAAGCCTTCGGCGACATCGTGGCCGATGGGCTTGCCGACCTCGTCCTCGGTGCCGGTGTAGTCGAGCACGTCATCGGCGATCTGGAACGCCAGGCCGAGCAGGCGGCCGTAGTCGCGCAGGTGGGCGCGGGTGCCTGGATCCAGGTCGCCTAGCAGCGCTCCGATTTCGCAGCAGGCGGCGAGCAGGGTCGCGGTCTTGGCCTCGATGCGCTGCATGTACTCGTCCGTGGTCGTTTCGTATAGATGGCGGATCGCCTGCTGCCGGACCTCACCGGCGCAGATCTTCATGACGGCGCCGGCCAGGATGGTCACGACCTCCGGCGACTGCGTGTTTGCGGCCTGCTCGTACGCCTTGGCGAAGTAGAAGTCGCCGACGACGATGGCCGGCTCGTCACCGAGGCGGGCCGCCACCGTCGGCCGGCCGCGCCTCACGGTGGCGCGATCGATGACGTCGTCGTGCACGAGGGTGGCCGCATGCGTGAGCTCGGCCGCCATGGCGGCCGGGGTCAGCCGGTCGAGGTCGTATGCACCGATCCTCGCCGCCAGCAGGACGAGGGCGGGCCGGATGCGCTTGCCTCCGGCGGCGAACAGGTCGGCCATCGGAGCGGAGACGACGTCGGGATCGGCCTCGATCAGGCCGCGAAGGCTCGATTCTATGGCTGCCAGGTCGCCGGCAACAGGTCCGAAGAGCTCGGCCCCCTCGCCTACGTCGTCTGCTTCTCCCAGAGCTGAACCTCCTCCGCCCTCACACGGTCACCGAAGATGTTGGCGGCGATCTGGTCGAACTGGTGCGGCACCGCGGTCACGAGGATCTCGTGCCGCGGTTCGCCGCCATCCGCGCGCAGGCGCGAGTGATCGAGATGCCGCGCCACCTTGGCGGCCGTGGTGGTGGCGGAGTCGACGAGCTCGAAACGGCCGGGATAGACGCGGCTGATCGCGGGCTTGAGCAGGGGGTAATGCGTGCAGCCCAGCACCAGGGTGTCTGCACCCAGGCGGACGATGTCCTCGAGGTCCCGCCGCAGCACGTCTTCCGCGCGGGGTGAGTCGGCTTCGCCGGCCTCCACGATGTCAACCAGCTCGGGGCAGGCTTTCTGGTACACGCCGACCATCGGGTCGATCTCCTTGATGGCGTGGAGGTATTCCTGGCTTCGCATTGTGCCCTCTGTCGAGATGACCCCGACGCGGTTGTTCCTCGTCACCTCGACAGCGGCCTGGGCGCCGGGGCTGATCACGCCGACGATCGGCACATCGAAGATCTCGCGCGCCTGGTTGAGCGCGGCCGCCGTGGCGGTGTTGCAGGCGATGACGACGAGCTTGACGTCACGGCTCTCGAGGTAGCGGATGATGTCGATCGCGAACCCGCGCACCTCGTCCTGGAAGCGCGGGCCGTATGGGAAGTGCAGGAGGTCGGCCACGTAGATGGTGGGTTCCATCGGGAGCTGCTCACGGATCGCGCGCACGACCGTGAGTCCGCCCACGCCCGAGTCGAAGATCCCGATCGGCCGCGGGTCGCCTCTGCCCGCTGGACGCTCCACCTAGTCCTGAACGGACCTGACCGACAATCGGTAACCCAGGCCCGGCACGGCCTCGAGATTGACGCCGGTGTTCGTGTACTCGGTGAGCTTGCGACGCAGACGCTGCACGTGCGGGTCGACGGAGTGGTCGTCGAGGTCGTGTGGGTAGCCCCACACCTTGTCTCTGAGCTGGGCCCGCGTGAGCACGCGCTCCGGGTTGGCGGCGAGCACCGCGAGGAGGTTGAACTCCGTCATCGTCAGCGGTATCTCGTCGTCGCCAAGCTTCACCCGGCGGGCGGCGTTGTCGATCTGCAGCGCTCCCACCGCGAGCAGACCCTCGCGTCCGCCACCCGATTCAACCAGCGCCGCACGCCTGAGGTGGGCGTTGATGCGGGCGGCCAGGATCCGCGAGTCGAACGGCTTGGTGATGTAGTCGTCGGCCCCGACCTCGAGGCCGACCACCTCGTCCATCTTCGCGGACCGCGCGGTGAGCATCACGACCGGTCCGATGATTCCTTGCCGCCGCAGCTCGACGATGACCTCGGTGCCGCTGATGTCGGGGAGGACCCAATCGACCAGCACGAGGTCCGGCTGGCCGCTGGTGGCGAGCTCGATGGCGCGAGCCCCGTTGGCCGCTTCGAGCACCTCGTGCCCCTGGAGCCGGATGACCTCCGCGATCAGCGTGCGGATGGGGCCGTCATCCTCGACGACCAGCACCCGCCGCTTCCTGCGCGGCGCCGGCGCGGTCAGTTGTGCGCGGGAGGTGCGAATCCGACGCGTCTCGCCTCGTGCGACGAACGCTTCGGCCTCCTCATCAGGAGCACGCGCTTCTCCCCCCCATCCACCACGTCGGCCAGCTCCCAGCCATCCACAGCCGCCTCTTTGAGATTCTTGACCAGGCTCACGCCGTCGACGACCTGGGCCACGGTCAGGACGCGGGTCGCATACTCCCATTCGCGGGCCGGCAGGCCAACCGATGGAATGTGGCTCGCCGGCGCCACGGCGCCGTCTCCCGGCGTGCCGGGCTGATCCGGTTCGTCGGGCTCGTCCGGGTCCTCTTCGAGATGAGACGGCACTTTAGAGATTCTAGTTGCAGTACCCCCGGCGGGGGTCGAACCCGCGCTGGACCGGGTTTAAGCCGGCTGCCTCTGCCATTGGGCTACGGGGGCGATCCTATTTTCCCCCTGCGCCTATTTGTCGTACTCGAAGAAACCCTTGCCCGTCTTGCGGCCGAGGTTGCCTTCCTCGACGAGCTTGCGCAGCACCTCCGGAGCGTCCCCGCCCTCGCCCTGGCGGTGCCGGTCCTTCATCGCCCCATAGAAAATGTCGAGGCCGCTGAAGTCGAGCAGGTGAAACGGGCCCATGGGCCAGTTGAGGCCCTTCTGGACCGCGGTGTCGATGTCCTCGGCGCTGGCGTAGCCGCCTTCCAGCAGGTGCATCGCCTCTTCCGACGCGGCGAAGAGGATGCGGTTGACGATGAAGCCCCAGATCTCCTTGTTCAGCACCACTGGCGTGCGATCGATGCTGCGCACGAACTCCGTGGCCGCCTTGACGGTGGCGTCAGACGTCCTCGGGCCCTTGACCACCTCGCAGAGCTGCATCACGGTCACGGGGTGGAAGAAGTGCATGTTGCAGCATCGCTCCGGATTGCCTGTGAGGTCGGCGAGCCGGCTGATGGCGATGGTGCTGGAATTGCTGGCCAGGATCGCGTCCTTCCTGGCTGCCTCGCCCAGCTCTTCGAAGACACCCTTCTTGGTGGCGAAATCTTCGATGACGGCTTCGATGACCAGGTTCGCGCCGCCGGCCGCTTGCGCCAGGTCGCTGCTTTCGGTGATCCGGCCCAACGCCTCATCGGCCTGCTCCCTAGTCAGCCTGCCCTTCTCGACGGAGCGGTCGAGCAGCTTCTGGTTCTGGGCGCGCGCTCGCGCGAGCTGTCCTGGGACAGCGTCGACCAGAGTCACGGGGTACCGACCGGCGACGGCCGTCTGGAGGGCGATCTGCGAGCCCATGGTGCCGGCGCCGACGACGGTGACGTTCTTGATCGCGCTCATCATCTATATGTGCACGTGAGCATGGCGCAATTCGAGGCCGCGGCGCAGGCCGCCATGGACTCGATCCCGGAAGCGTTCAAGCCATACCTGGAGAACACGATGTTCATCATCGAAGAGAGCTCGCCCGAAGGCCTGATGGGCCTTTACGAGGGAGCTACGGCATTGGGCGCCGGCGAGGGCATGCCCGAGCGCGTGACCCTGTACAAGCGCTCGCACGAGCGCGCCGCGCGTTCGATGGCGGAGCTGGTGGAAGAGGTGCGGCGGACGATTCTCCACGAGGTCGGCCACCACTTCGGCATGGAAGAAGACGAGCTGCCCTTCTGACCGGTCAGCGCAGGCTCCAGAACGAGCGGTCCCAGAGGATGAGAGGCTCCCCCGCCCCCTTGATCGCGCTCTCGACCTCGCCGACGCAGATGTCGTGGTCGCCCGCTTCGTGGACCTGCGCGAGCCTGCACTCGAGCCAGGCCGCGCTGCCGTCGATGAGGGGAAGCCCGTTCGTGCCCAGGTGGTGGGGCACGTCGTTCCAGGCGGCGGCAACCCCGGGGGCGCGGCCGGCGAACCGCTCGGCGATGAACTCCTGAGCGCGCGTGAGCACGCTCACGTTGAAGGCCTTGCCTTCGATGACCGCGGTGCGAGTTGCCGTCAGGCGATCCAGGCCGACCAGCACCAGCGGGGGTGCCGACGAGATCGAGACCAGGCTGGTTGCGGTCAGCCCTCGAAAGCCGTCGCCCAGCCGGGCGCTGATCACCACCACGCTCGCCGCGAACCGGGCCATGACGTCACGGAACTCCTGGGGTTCCAATTCGCCGCCTAGCGTAGAGGGCGCCATCCTGAGCTGGGCGGCGGCGACGGTAGAATCGGGCTACGAAGGGCGCGGCGACGTAGCCAAGTGGCAAGGCAGAGGTCTGCAAAACCTCCATCCCCAGTTCGATTCTGGGCGTCGCCTCCAATTCGAAATCGCGTGCCTTTCGGTCTAGGCCACCTCCCGGCGCCCGTTCGACACCAACCGGAGATCCTCGCGCCGCCGGGCGATCGCCTCAACCACGCCGAACGACTTGCTGATCTTGAAGATCTTGGTTCCGCAATGCGGGCAAGTCCCTGCTGTGGCGGGCCGGCCATTCATCATCAAGATCGGATGAGGGTTCATCATCTCGACCCTTCTCCGGTCCTTGACGCAGTAACCCTCCACCAGCCAGTGCACGGCCAGTGGCTCACTGCGAACATCCGGCTCCGGAACCCCTGCGAGGCGCGACTCGAGCTGATCCAGACGAAAGACGAGCGCGAACAACGTGATGATCACCACGAGGATGAACACCCCCAACATGACCCCGGACGCAGTATCCATTTACACCTCCATCGAGTGAACGTCTCGCCTGCCGCTACTGGTTGCGCCCATGGATGAGAAAAACGTCCTCCCAAGGATGAGAAAACGTCCTACAGACAATCGGCAGGGCCCGGTCTTAGCTATACATTGGGGACGGGCGCCGGGGCCGAGACCTGCAGGTGCTCTCGACCTGCAGGACTGGGTGGGGGCGTCCGATCCCCACCATGACGCGCCCTGCTGTCTGCGGCCCGACCCGCCGGTACACTAGCCGGCATGGGCCTGGCCCAGATCAAAATGCCGCAGCTTGGTGAGTCGGTCACCGAGGGTACCGTCGACAAATGGCTGAAGAACGAGGGCGACTTCGTCAAGCGCGACGAGCCGCTGGTCGAGGTGATCACGGACAAGGTCAACGCCGAGATCCCCTCGCCCTTCGAGGGCAAGCTGGTCAAGATCACCGCGGCGCAGGGAGAGACCGTACGGGTGGGCGCCGTGATCGCCCAGATCGAGGTCGCCGGGGCCACCTCCGCGCCCGAGGCGGCGGCCAAGCCTGCGCCGAAAGCCGCGGAGGCCACCCCGGCGGCCGTGGAGGCTCCCGCCGCGACGGCTGAGGTGGCGGCGGCCGGAGGAGGAGATGGCAGCGCCCGCCTCTCCCCGGCGGTCAGGAAGCTCGCCGCCGAGCACAACCTCGACCCGACGAGCCTCCGCGGCTCAGGCATGGGCGGCCGGGTGACGCGCGATGACGTGCTGGCCGCGGTCGGCGGCGCGACTGCCACCGCCGCCAAAGCAACGGCGGCCCCGGCGCCCCAGGCTGCCCCGGCGGCCACGCCCAGGGACGGCTCCCGCGAGGAGCTGGTGAAGCTCAGCGTGATGCGCCGCTCGATCGCCGAGCACATGGTGCGCAGTCTCGCCACGTCGCCGCATGCCTGGACGATGCAGGAGATCGACGTCACCAACCTGGTCCGCTATCGCGAATCCGAGAAGGAAGGCTTCAGGGCCCGCCACGGCGTCGCGCTGACCTACCTCCCGTTCGTCGTGCAGATAGTGTGCGACGCCATCAAGCAGTTTCCCTGGCTCAACTCGACGTGGAGCGACGAGGGCGTCATCCTCAAGCGGTACATCAACATGGGCATCGCGGTTTCGATCCCCGACGGGCTCATCGTCCCCGTCTTGAAGGATGCCGATCAACGCGGGTTCACCGACCTCGTCCGGTCCATGAGCGACCTGATCGAACGCGCCCGCAACAAGCAGCTGAAACCCGACGACGTGCAGGGCGGCACGTTCACGCTCAACAACACCGGCGCCACCGGGTCGGTGGCCAGCCAGCCGATCATCAATCAGCCGCAGGCTGCGATCCTGACCACGGAGTCGATCGTGCGCCGGCCGGTGGTGATCGGCGACGGGATCGCGGTGCGGCAAATGATGAACATGTGCCTGAGCTTCGACCACCGCATCGTCGACGGCATGATGGCGGGCCAGTTCCTCGGCTTCATCAAGAAGCGCCTCGACGAATGGACCGCCGAGAGCATCCGGCTTTGACCACGCCGACGCCACTGACGCCGCAACCGATCCCGTCGTGGATCCGCGTACGCGTCACCGAGAGCGAGAACTTCAAGGACCTCAAGCAGATCGTGCGCAAAAGCCGGCTGCACACGGTCTGCGAGGAGGCGCGCTGTCCAAACATCTTCGACTGCTGGAACCGGCGCACCGCGACGTTCATGATCCTCGGCGACGTCTGCACGCGCGCCTGCCGCTTCTGCGCGGTGACCTCCGGCCGGCCCTCGGAGCTCGACCTTGGCGAACCGCTTCGTGTCGCGGAATCCGTGGCCGAGCTCGGGCTTCGGCATACGGTCATCACGTCGGTCGACCGCGACGATCTGCGCGACGGCGGCGCGGGCATCTTCGCCCGGACGATCCGAGCGATTCGCAGGCGCAGCCCCGGCACAACGATCGAGGTGCTGACCCCAGACTTCCAGGGCGACCTCGAAGCGGTGCGGACCGTCGTCGAGGCGGGACCCGACATCTTCAACCACAACACCGAGACTGTGCCTCGCCTGTACGCGCGAATACGGCCAAGGGCGGTTTACGCGAACAGCCTTGCGCTGCTCCGCCATGTGAAAACGCTGGCGCCGCACATGGTCAGCAAGTCGGGGTTGATGGTCGGCTTGGGCGAAACCGAGGAAGAGCTGCTCGAGGTGTTTCGCAACATGCGCGCGCACGACATCGACGTCCTGACCGTCGGCCAGTACCTGCGGCCGAGCAAGAAGCACGCGGAGGTCGTGCGGTACTACCGGCCCGACGAGTTCGCCGACCTGAAGCAGAAGGCGATGAGCATGGGGTTCGGGCACGTCGAGGCCGGTCCGCTGGTCCGTTCCTCCTATCACGCCGATGAACAGGTCCCGGAACGTAAGAGCCTGCTGGCTGGGTAGCGCGCCCTACCGCGCGGTCTGGGACCTCCAGGCCGAGCTCGTGGAGGCAGTGCGAGACGGCCAGGCGCCGGACACGCTCCTACTGCTCGAGCATCCCCACGTGTTCACGATGGGCAAGGCGGCGAGCGCCGACCATTTGCTTTGGGAAGAGGGTGAACGCTCGCGCCGCCAGGTCGAGGTCATCTGGTCCGACCGCGGCGGCGAGGCCACTTACCACGGTCCCGGGCAGCTGGTCGGCTACCCGATCCTCGACCTCGCGCGTTTTGGGCTCACGATCCCGCGGTACCTCGAGCTGCTGGAGCAATCCCTGATCGACTACCTGGCCGAGCTCGGCGTCGCCTCCGAACCCGGAGGCCATGGCCTCACCGGGGTCTGGTCGAAGGGTGAGAAGGTCGCCGCGATCGGCATCAAGCTGAATCGTTCCGTCGTGAGCCACGGCTTCGCGCTCAACCTCACGACGGACCTCGCCTACTTCGAGGGCATCATCCCGTGCGGGCACGCCGAGAAACGTCCGACGTCAGTGGCCGCCCTCACCGGAAAGCAGGTCGCCACCGACGCCGCCGGCCGCGACTACGCTCGGCATTTCGAGCGCGTCTTCGACGCCCCTCTCACGTGGACTGGGCGAGATTCGCTGGTTTCGGCGCCAACCGCTGGAACGACCCTGGAAGCACACATATAATCGCGCCACGGGCCGCCGGGGTTGGCCCGTGACCACATGCTGTTACTGGCCGGCCATCTAGCGAGCTTCCTCCCGGGATGGCTGCAAGAACCATCCTGGCTGAGGCCGCTCACGCACGCGATCCGCCTGTTCATCTTTCAGCACCAGTCGGGGGGGCTGTGCTTCGTCATCTTCCTGGAAGAGTTGGGCGTACCTCTGCCTGCGCCGGGGGACGCCGCGATCGCCTACGGCGGTTTCCTCACCACCACTGGTGCGATCCCCTATCCCCTTGCTTACCTCGCCGTCGTATCGGGCGCGGTGCTGGGCAGCGCCTGCAACCTCACCATCACGCGCCGGTACGGACGCCCATTCATCCGACGTTATGGTGGTTACATCGGCCTCACCGAACAAAAGCTCAACCGCGCCGAGCGGGCGTTCAAGCGGTGGGGTCCCTGGACCATCATCATCGGACGCCACATCCCCGGGATGCGAATCGTGATCTCGGCCCTGTCTGGAATATTGAACGTGCCGTACCGGGTATTTATACCGTGCGTACTGGTGTCCGCCACCATCTGGGCGGCGATATTCCTGGAGCTGGGGCGGCGCCTGGGACCCCGAGTTCGGGACCTGCTGGGTATCTTCCCCGCGTATCTATTTCCGTGGCTCGCGTTGGGTTTGGTCGTGCTCGCGATCGGGTATCTGGCATATGAGCATGGATTCGTACCGAAAAACCGCAGAGCAGTCGAGCCGCGCTGAGCTGGTGCGGCTGGACACTGTTTCGATGGACGAGGACGACGAGATCCTCCCCGACTTCGAAGCCGAGGTCGACGGCCGGCGCGTCTGGGTGACCGCTGTGCTGGAGCGGACCGCGGTCATCGAACCGGCGCCGGGGGAGCCGAAGATGCTCGTCAACCGCCGAAAGCTGATGGTCGACCCGGCCCGGCTCCGCGTTCGCCACCTGGCGAGCAAGGAAGCGGCGCGAAGGGGCCGCGAGGCTGCGCGCCAGCTGCGCCTGCAGGAGCACAACCCGGCGGCCTAGGCCGGCTGCCGACCGGCCCCGGCCTCGGCCTCGGCTGGGGGTCGGGAGCCTCTTCGGAACGCGCTTGACGTTCTGGTAAACTTGGCTGCTGCCGAACGATGAGCTCGGCACTTTTCATTTTCCGCGGCTACAACGGCCGCCAAGCCCGAGGAAGCCAAGCATATGAGCAAAACCGCCGCCGACCTTGTTTCGCTTGCCAGTATCGTCCCACCCCCCAATCACGAGGTCAGCGGTGGCTTCAATGCGATGGTCGAGGGCAAGCAGGTGCGGGTGCGCGCGGTTCTCGAGAGGACCGTCGTGATCGAGCATTCCGAAGGCGGCGAGCGGAGCGTGGTGCGGAAGGACAACTGCCTGGTCGACCCGTCGGCCGTGGCCTTCGTGCCGGGCAACCCCAACAACGGGGTGGGCCCGCGACAGTGGCGCAGGTTACCGGGCAAGCCGCCGGCGCCGCCCAGGGTGATTCCCTGACCTGGTGAAAGCTGCCTGGCTCGTGCCGGGCACCGGCCCCTCGAAAAAGGCACAGGTCTTGGGGGCCCTCCCTCTTCTTTCAGGCCCCTCCCCCGCCTGCCGATCCTGACGCCAATCTAGAGCGAGCCTGAAGGCCGGTCAACCCAGCCTGTTAAGGCGCCCCCCGCTCAGTCAGTCGATGTAGCGCTGGGCGACGAGCGTCAGGAAGTCCGGGAAGCTCTCGGCCAGCGCGACCTCCTCGAACACCTCGCGCGCCTCCTCGAACCGCCCCTTATCCCATAGCTCCCCGCCATATCGCGCGTGCAGGCTCGCCATCTCATCGTCTGCGATCTCGCGCACGAGGTCGGCCGTAACCGTCGCCCCCTCGACCAAGCGCGCCGCGTGGCGGCACCACTGCCACACCTGCGAACGCGATATTTCGGCTGTGGCCACGTCCTCCATGAGGTTGTTGATCGCGGCCGCGCCCACACCCCGCATCCACGACTCGACGTACTGGATGCCGACGCTGACGTTGAGCCTGAGCCCGCCTTCCGTGATCGTCCCGCCCGGCACCTTCACATCGATCAGCTCCCCAGCCGTCACCTCGACGTCGGGCCGCTGCCGCTCCAGCTGGTTCGGGCGATCGCCGAGCACGCGGTCAAACGCTTCTGTCGCCGTGGGCACGAGGTCCGGATGCGCGACCCATGTGCCGTCGAACCCGTCTCCAGCCTCGCGGTCCTTGTCCTCCTTGACCTTGGCCAGCGCAACCCGGTTGACCTCCGCATCGCGCCGCGAAGGGATGAACGCCGCCATCCCTCCCATCGCGTGAGCACCCCGCTTGTGGCACGTCTTCACGAGGAGCTGCGTATAGGCGCGCATGAACGGGACGGTCATGGTCACCTGCGCGCGGTCCGGCAGGACGAAGTCCGGACGGTTCCGGAACTTCTTGATGATGCTGAATATGTAGTCCCAGCGGCCGGCATTGAGGCCACTCGAATGGTCGCGAAGCTCGTAGAGGATCTCCTCCATCTCGAACGCGGCGAGGATGGTCTCGATGAGCACCGTCGCCCGGATCGTCCCGCGCGGCACGCCCAACGCGTCCTGCGCGAAGTTGAAGACGTCATTCCAGAGCCGCGCCTCGAGGTGGTTTTCGAGCTTGGCGAGATAGAAATAAGGACCGCTGCCCTTGCCCTGCAGGCGCTTGGCGTTGTGAAAGAAGTAAAGGCCGAAGTCGAACAGGCTGCCTGAAACAGGCTTACCGCCCACCACGACATGGCGTTCGTCGAGATGCCATCCGCGCGGTCGAACCAGCAACGTCGCCACCTTCTCGTTGAGGCGATAGTCCTTGCCCTCCGGGCTGGTGAACGTGAGTGTTCGCTCGATGGCGTCGATCAAGTTGACCTGGCCCTCGACGAGGTTCGACCACGTCGGCGAGTTGGCGTCCTCGAAGTCCGCCATGAACACGCGCGCGCCGGAGTTGAGGGCGTTGATCAGCATCTTGCGATCGGTGGGCCCGGTGATCTCGACCCGCCGATCCTGAAGGTCCTCAGGTGCCGGGGCGACGCGCCATTCGGAATCGCGAACCGGTTTCGTTGCGGCCAGGAAATCGGGCATGTCGCCCGCCTCGATGCGTGCCTGGCGCTCGTCGCGTGCCCGCAGCAGCTGCTCGCGGCGTCCGCCGAATTCCCGCTGCAGCCGGCCGATGAAATCCAGGGCGTCGGGCGTGAGCACCTCGCTCGCCCGACCCTCCACCGGCCCCTTGACTTCTACCTGCTCAGTGGTGGCCACCGTCAGCCAATGTACACGACGCCCGCTAGGTCCCGGACAGGCGCTCGACCACCGGCGCGAACGCCTCGGCGACATCGCCCGGAAGGATCACGTACGAGATCCCGTAACGCTCGCGCCGCTGCACAAGCGAGTCGACGATATCGTCGGCGGTCCCGATGAGAAAGTGCGGCGTGTCGAGCACATCATCGGCATCGGCGCCGAACCCCCTCCCCACCGCAGCGGCGAGCGAGCGCCGATCCTCGGTGATGCTCGCGAAGAAAATGGTGACGCTCAGCTCGATGCGGTCGATCCGCGCGCCGGCGGCCTCCCTCACCCACGCCAGCTTTTCGTCGGTTGCGCCGGCGAGCCCAGTGCGGACCAAGGCGGGATTGATGCGGCCTTCGCGCAGGTCGTAGTTGACGTTCACGATGTCCGCCTCCTTTGCCGCCAGGCGCAGCATCCGGCGGCCGCCGCCTCCCAGCAGGATCGGCGGATGAGGCTTCTGCACCGGCGAAGGGTGGCCCTCGAGCGATGTGATGCGATAGTGCTTGCCCGTGAACGAGAACGGGCCGCCGGCCAGCAGGCCCTTGACGATCGCCAGCCCTTCCTCCATCCGGTCGATGCGCACTCCTGGCGGATCGAACGGAATTCCGGACTGCTCGTAGTCCGAAGCCAACCAGCCGGCCCCAAGACCCAGGTCGAAGCGCCCGTCCGAGAGCAGGTCAAGGGTCGCCGCCTCTTTTGCCAGGACAATCGGATGGCGGTAATCGTTGTCGAACACCAGCGAGCCGACGCGGAGCGTGGTCGTGGCGTCGGCCGCCGCCATCAACGCGGCGATCGGGCCGGGCTGGTCCCCGAAGTGATCGGGTAGGTACAGCGCCGCGTAGCCGAGCGCTTCCACCATGCGCGCTTTGGCCTTCCAGGCCGTGGCGCTGGGAGCTGAATGCTCCTGCACTCCGAACCTGAACGGACGCGGCCCGCCACCCATGGCGGGTTAGTATGCGGGCCGATCCTGACCGAGCAGGCGGTCGCATCGGCTAGCATGCGCGGCCATGGCCGCCGCCGTCGTCCGGCTAGCCCGCGACAGCGCTTGGTGGCCGCTACTCCCCGCCGCCCTCAGCTGGACGTTGTTGTTCGGCTACCAGTGGGCGTTTTACCTGTCGTACCGCGGCGGCCAGCACACGGTGTTCTGGTATTTCTCGGGCGTGTTGGGCGACGGCCTATTCATCCCGGTTGTCAACGTGGCCGGCGTCGCGACACTGCGCCAGCTCAAGTCCTACATCGCCTGGAGGCGCCTGCCGCTTTACGCCCTGCTCGGCATGGCGACCGCCACAGCAGCTTTCCTGGCCCAGGCTGGGCTCGACCTGGTCAACTGGTCGATGCCAAGCTCCTATCGCTGGAGCGCGGTCGGGCAGTTCCACTTCCTGGTCATGTGGTCCGAGATGACGTTTCTCTACCTCGTCCTGGCCACCGCAGTCAACAACTGGTCTCGCCTGCGCCTCGACCCCACCGGTTGGCGGGCCTTCATGTGCGGCTGGCTTGGAGTGGCCTTTTTCGCCGCGTCGCTGGCTATCGATCTCGCGCGCTAGGCCGGAGCGTCGTCCCAGCCCGCTGCCAGCGCTTTGAGCATCATCTCCGGCGGCTGCGCGCCCGAGACCCCATAGCGCCGGTTGATCACGAAGAACGGCACTCCGGTGATGCCCAGCTCGGCGGCCTCGCGTTCGTCGGCGCGGACGTCGGCGGCAAACTCGTCCGATGCCAGCGTGGCTCGGGCTCGTCCTGGATCGATCCCAACCTCGGCGGCCAGCTCCACCAGCGTTTCCTGGTCGCCGATGGCTCGTCCCTCCATGAAATAGGCGGCCATCAGGCGCTCCTTCATGGCCGCCTGGAGCCCGCTCGCCGCCGCCAGGTGGATGAGGCGGTGGGCGTCAAAGGTGTTGCCGCGCCTGGCGATGTCGAACCGGTAGCGAAGGCCTTCGCCCGCCGCGGCATCCACGACCCTGGCGTTCATCGCTCGTGCCTGCTCGAGGCTCAACCCGTACTTCCGCGCCAGGGCCTCCTCCAGGGTGCCGTCCGCCTCGTTCGATGCATTGGGGTTGAGCTCGAAGCTCCGATACTCCACCTCGACCTCGCCGCGATGGTCGAACCGGTCGAGCGCGGTCTCAAAACGCCGCTTGCCGATGTAGCACCAGGGACAGACGACGTCAGACCAGATCTCTACCTTCATCTTGCCTGTTTGTGCCAACCCCGTTCGAAGCGTAGCTATTTCGGAATTTCGCGTACCTTTCGCCGCCATGGGCGAGCTGCTCGCCACCGAGCATGTGGGCGCGGTCGCCGTCATCGCGTTGGCGACGGCTGCGCTGGTGACGGCGGCGAGGATGCGCCCGGGCCCGTGGACGGACACCGCCGCGCGCATTCTTGCCGTCGTTCTGGTCGGCGCCGAGGTCGGGTGGTGGATCTACCTCATCGCCACGCATGCGAACCGAGCGGAGCTGGCCTATGCGCTCCCGTTTCAGCTGTGCGACGCCGCGATTTTCGTCTCGGCATTCGCACTCTGGACGAGGCGGCAGCTGCTGGTCGAGATCACGTACTTCTGGGGCCTGGCCGGCACCATCCAGGCCATATTCACGCCGGACCTCCCGCAGCATTTCCCCAGCTTTCCGTTCCTCCAGTACTACGTCGCCCACGGCGGGGTGGTGGCTGCGGCGCTGCTACTTGTGGTCGGCCTTGGCCAGTGGCCGCGGAGGCAGGCCTTCCTGTGGGTCGCGGCCATCACTGTCGGTTACGCGGCGTTCGTGGGACTGCTCGATGCCCTGACCGGCGCCGACTATCTCTACTTACGCGCCAAACCGGCGAGTGCGACGCTGCTCGATGTGATGGGCCCGTGGCCCTGGTACATCGGCTGGGCCGCGCTGGTCGCCATGGCGCTGTTCGTGATCCTCGATGCCCCGTTTCGTGTTCTGCGCCGGGCACATCGAGCGGTCGGGGTTGGTGCCGAGGGCCAGATTTGAACTGGCGACACCTTGATTTTCAGTCAAGTGCTCTACCAAGCTGAGCTACCTCGGCACGCGGCCCGTAATTCTATCTGCGCCCGGCGCGCGACCAGCGGAGGCAGTTGACTCTCCGAGCTGAACACCCGATGACCCAGGGCTCGAACGAGCAAAATACGTCGCCCATACCCAATCGCGTCCTTTGGGGATTGCTTGCGCTCGGCCTCCTGCTGCTCTTCTTCGTGCTGCCGCACGACGTCGAAGGTGATGGCCGGTTGCGCTTCGACGCCCTCCAGGGCTGGCTGGCCGGCCACGGGATCCCTGGCACGAAATTCCCGCTGATCGGATCGATCCCGGCGATCCCGCTGATGCTCCTGGGTCACGTCATCGGCACACCGGAATGGTGGGTGTCTCGCTACAACGTCATCGTCTACGCGGCGGGCCTCGGTCTTCTGTATGCGCTCCTGCGCCGGCGCCTGGACGGCGACGTCCTCGCCGCCTTTCTGTTGCTGCTGGGAACGACTGCCATGCTGCCCGGCTCTCTAACGGGTTTCGGTGCGGAGACCTTCAGCGCGATGACGGTGGCCACCGGTCTGGCCGCCTGGTCAGTAGGCCGGTGGAAGACGGCGGCGGTCTTGATGGGCGTCGGCGTCGCGAACCAGCCCGCCACCCTTTTGGGTCTGGCCCTCGCGATGGGTTGGTGGGCGTGGCGCGAGAAGCGAGCCAGGGCGCTGGTGCCTGTGGTGCTGGGCGCGGGCCTGTGGCTCCTCGAGAACGCGGTTCGCCACAAATCCGCGCTCGCGACCGGCTACGAGAACGACCACGGCTTCCAGACCGTTCTTCCCTACTCAGGATTGCCCGGCTTCAGCTACCCAACCCCTTTCGGCGTGATGTCGCTCCTCCTGTCGTTCGGCAAAGGCCTTCTCTTCTTCGCGCCAGGACTGGTCCTGGTCTTTGGCCGCAGCGTGGGAGCGCTGCGCTCAGTGAGAGTGGTCCTTGTGCTGTGGATGCTGTACCTCACCGGCTTGTTGCTCGTTTACGCCACCTGGTGGGCCTGGTATGGCGGCTTCACCTGGGGACCGCGGTTCCTCATCTTCGCCTCGCTGCCTGCGTCGCTCCTCCTGGCTGCTCAGGTCCGTCGCCCACCTCGGACGCTCCTGGCGCTCAGCGTCGTCGTTGCCGCCCTTGTGCTCTCTGTGTGGGTCGGGATCGATGGCCAAGCCTTCGGCCGATTCGGCCAGGATGTGTGCGCGGCGAATCATTACTACCTGGAGGCGTTCTGCTGGTACGTGCCCGAGTTCAGCGTGCTGTGGACACCGTTCGTCTTTCACGCGCAGGTGTCGGTACAGGACTTGATCCTCATCGCGTACGCGACAGGCGTGTCGATTTACGTCGCCTATCCACTACTGCGGCAGTGGACGCTCAGCGCGTTCCATGGTCTGAAGGTCGCATTGAGCGCCTACCGCCGAAGACCATCCTGGAGGTTCTGACCCCGAACTGTGACAATGGCCGGTGATGGGCCGCAGTCGCCGCTACAAGACTCCTGCGTCTCATGGCTTAGAGGCACAAGAGCCCAGCCGGTAATGCAAACCGTGCCGGCGCCCCCCTCAGCCGCTAGCCCTGGCCGAGCAATCGTGCCTTCCGCGATCAGGTTCGTCAAAATCAGGCGCTTGAGCTTAAATGCACGTCCGAATCGCCAGCGCCGTACTTGACCCTAGCTTAAACAAACGCCATACTGCTCCTGATGCCGCCCATGGTGCGCGAAAACGAGCCGGGGAAGGTAACCGTCCCGATGCTGCAGGTGCTCGATGTACTCCTGTCAGAGCCGACCCGCGGTGATTGGTTTGCGCTTCAGATCTGCCGGACCACCAAACTGGGTTCCGGTACGGTTGTGCAGATCCTGTTCCGCCTCGAGCGATGGGGCTGGCTCGAAAGCCGGTGGGAGGAGCTCAATGCTCACGAGGCCGGTCGTCCCCGGCGGAAGTTCTATCGCCTGACGGCGACGGGTGCCCGTAAAGCCAACCGACTGGTGGAGCGCAAGTTTCCACGGAGCCTCCGGTTCAGGCCAGCATGACGCGCGTACACAAGACCGGCCCGAACCGCGTCCCGTTGACCGCAGACGTAAATCCGCTCCGTTCGGTCCCGGACCTATCCGCGCTTTCGGATGAGCAATGGGTCGGCTACCTGATCGAGAAGTACCCGCTGGCTGTGGTCCTTCAATTCATCGGCCTCGAACCCTCATATACCCGGCTGCATCGACCAGACACAGCGGACCAGGAGCGTCTGAAGCGCGTCGCTGCTCACGATCGCGAGCGCCTGGTCCAAGACCTCATCGGGATCATCGGGACCGCGTCAGCCAAGCACACGGTGAAGGCAACGAACCAGCGGTCTGAGCGCAATGCGCCGATGCACAACGCGACTCTGTCGAAAGCCGAGTGGGATCGATATCTCCGCAGTCACTTGCCACGTAGGGTCATACGCGACCTCGACGGGATTGAACAGTCCAACGCAGCGGTCCAAAGACCGATACGACCTACGTCCGCATCACGGAAGCGAAATCGGCTGCACCGCGGCGTCCCGCAGGTCGAGATCGACCGCAAGAACCGCCTTCTGACTCACGCGATCGTCATCGGGATCGCTCTTGCGATTATGGGTCGCAACCCTACGATGCCTATGCTCGTTGGCGGCTTCGGAATCACCCTCGGGCTGTTGCTTCTCGGCATGAAGGATGCGGTTCGTTTTGCGGCCGCCTTCACTGTTCGATCGCGGTCGAAGACGGGTTCGGTTGATGTGACGGTTAGCGTCAAAGGCGCAGCGTGGGATGGCGCCGGCGCCGCCCAGATTCTTCGCCTTGCTTCATTTGTGCTCCCAGCCGAGTACCGGGCGGAGTACCTAGAGGAGCAATGCGGGAATCTGCTGGCATCTGAGTCGGGTTGGGAAAGAGTCAACTACCTCATTGATTTAGTTCTAAACCTCCCGGACATCGCGCGACAGTTTTACGCCGAGCGGAAGCGCGAGTCGGTTAAGTAGCGAACCAAGCCAGCCGATGTCGCGACCCTACATCTGCCATCGAGCCCCCTGAGCACCGCGCCTAGTCGCGTAGACCACTCCTTCTCTCGCATCAGTGTGGGACAGCGGCGATGCCGTTACTCGACAAAGTGCGTCGAAAACTGTCTGTCGTGGTGGGCGGTGATGGATTCGAACCAACGGCCTCCTCGGTGTAAGCGAGGCGCTCTAGCCAACTGAGCTAACCGCCCGTTTGCGGATGCTCAGTCTACCCAGCGGAAAGGGCGGCGAGAGCCGCGTTGAGCTGTGCGTCTCTCGCGTAGCCCAGGGCCGGCTGGAGGACGTCGAACTCGTCCGTCTGGCTGGGCAGCGTCACCGTGACGTCCGGCTGCAACCCCTTGTGGTCGATGGTCTGCCCGTTGGGCAGGTACCACCTCTTGACCGTGAGGTGGACGTCGGCGCCGTTGCTGAGCGGGAAATCCTCCTGCACCGACCCCTTGCCGAAAGTCACCGTGCCCACCAGCTTGGCGCGATGGTGGACCTGCAGCGAACCCGCGACGATCTCAGACGCCGAGGCGCTGTTGGCGTCCACGAGCACGACCAGCGGCACTGACGTCGCCAGGTGCTCTCCGCCCACATCGTGCCTCTCGACATTTCCGCTGCGATCGCGCAGCTCGAACGTCTCCCCGCTCGAGACGAACTCGCTGATGACGTGGTCGGCTTCCGTGATGAAACCGCCCGGATCCCCACGAAGGTCGAGCACGATGCCCTTGGCGCCGGCCAGGCCCGAGCTCAGCGCCGCGTGAAACTCCGTCGTCGTCATCGTGCTGAACACGTATATGCGCACGTACAGCACGTGATCCGCGATCAAGGTCGACCGCACGGAAGGCACCTGGATCTCGGCGCGGGTGACCGTGACCGAGAACGTCTGGGTGCCGCGCGCGATGGTCAGCGTGACTTTGGTTCCGTTCGGGCCCTGGATCAGGGTCGACGCCTGGTCGGCGGTGACTCCCTTCATGTCCTTGTCGCCAACCTTCACGATCTGATCGCCCGCCAGAAGGCCCGCGGCAGCAGCAGGCGAGCCTGGCACCGTGCCCGTGATCTGCGGGTATGTGGCGCTGAAGCTCAGGTAAATACCGATGCCCGAATAGCGGCCCGTGTAGACGTC
>Ga0070699_100001797_pt1 | contig 19519 bp, 16 predicted proteins | sample KBSK1503metaG_FD_65473 | JGI IMG/M metagenome (GOLD analysis project Ga0070699, IMG submission 65473) | Corn, switchgrass and miscanthus rhizosphere microbial communities from Kellogg Biological Station, Michigan, USA - KBS K1-50-3 metaG | ecosystem: Host-associated > Plants > Roots >... | reverse complement strand
ATACGCCGAGCGCTACGGCGGGAAGGCGTCTGCGCGTGGCGGTGGACCGTGGTGACGCTCTGTTCTAGATACGCCGAGCGCTACGGCGGGAAGGCATCTGCGCGTGGGGTGGACCGTGGTGACGCTCTGTTCTAGATACGCCGAGCGCTACGGCGCGAAGGCGTCTGCGCGTGGGGGTGGGGCCCCACGCGTTAAGAAAGTGTCCGTTCGTCTCGCATACACCGACACCGGACGTGGTGCGCCGCTGCTGTGCCTGCACGGCGGCATGGGCATCGACGGCGCCTCCCTTCGCGTGCCGGGCATTCTCGATCTTGCGGCGCACGGGGTTCGCGTCATCGTTCCGGATCAGCGCGGGCACGGCGACTCCGACCCCGGCGATCCCGCGTTGTATTCGCACGACATCTGGGTGAGCGACGCGCGCGCGTTCGCGCTCGGCCTGAATCTCGATCGCTTCGCGCTGCTCGGTCATTCGTACGGCGGCTTCCTCGCGCTCGAGTTCGCGCTGCGATGGCCGGAATCGCTGACGCACCTGATCCTCGTCGGAACGTCGGCGGGTCCGGTCCACGCGCCGGCGGCCGCCGTCGGCACCGACGACGAGCTCCGCGAGCGTTTTCGGAGCGTGTGGCCGCGGTTCTTCGCGGGCGACGACAAGCACTGGCCGCTCTTCGAGTCGCTGCGTTTCTCGCGGGATCCGTACAATGCAGCGTTCGCGCGCGAGCTGCCGCGCTACGATGTCCGCGAGCGCATGGCGTCGGTTCACACGCCCGCGCTGCTGATCGTCGGAAGCGGCGATGCGTATCGACCTCACATGGAATGGCTCGCCGATGCGATGCCGAACGCGACGCTGCGCGTGGTTCAGGACGCCGGTCATTTTCCGTTCATCGAGCAACGGCGGGCGTTCACGCGCGATGTTGCGGCATTCCTGACCGGACCATGATCGATCTCCTCCACCGCGGACACATCGCCATCTGCCGCATCGCGCACGGCAAGGCGAACGCGTTCGACATCGAGTTGTGCGGCGGCATCATGGCGGCGCTCGAGGCGTGCCGCGACTCGTCTGATGCCGCGGTCGTCATCACCGGGCAGGGCCGGATGTTCTCGGCCGGCGTCGATCTGGTTCGTCTCGTCGACGATGGGCCCGACTACGTGAAGACGTTTCTCCCGGCGCTCACGGCGGCGTTCGAAGCGGTGTTCGCGTTCCCGAAACCGGTCGTCGCCGCCGTCAACGGTCACGCGATTGCGGGCGGCTGCATCCTCGCGTGCGCGGCGGACCATCGCCTGATGGCGCGCGGATCGGGACGCATCGGCATCCCCGAGCTGCGCGTCGGCTTGCCGTTTCCGACCGTGCCGCTGGAAATCATGCGCCTCGCCGCGCCGCAGCAGGTGCAGGCGCTCGTCTACGGCCGCACGACGTTCACGCCGGAGGAAGCCGTGGAACGCGGTATCGTCGACGCCGTCGTCGAGCCCGATGCGCTCATCGACGCCGCGGTTGCCGCGGCGGAGGGGTTCGCCGCGCTGCCGGCCGGCGTCTTCGAGCTGACGAAGCGTCAGCTCCGCGAGCCGGCGCTGCAGCGCATCCGCGACGGCGCACAATTCGAAGAGGAAATCGTGCGGCTCTGGACCGCGCCGCGGACGCTCACCTTCATCCGCGACTACATCGCGCGAACGTTCAAGAAAGCGGAGAAGTAAAATCGTGTAAGATGTCGTCCGGTTTCGAATAGTCCGCTATCGAATAATTCCAGCAGACGTGATGTTCCCGTCTACTCTGCTCTCAACGTCACCGACGGATCGACGCGCGCGGCCCGCCAGGCAGGGACGCCGCAGGCGATCGCCGCGACGCCGACGAGCACCGCGCTCGTTGTGACGTACGTCGCCGGATCGAGGCGTGAGGTGCCGAAGAGCAGCGTGACGATGGCGCGGCTCGCGGCCACCGCGCCGATCGCCCCAAGCGACGCGCCGAGCGCCGTGAGCGCCATACCCTGACGCATCACGAGCGCGACGATGTCGCCGCGCGAGGCGCCGAGCGCCGACCGGACGCCGATCTCGCGCGTCCGCTCGTGGACGCTGCCCGACAGCAGGCCGTAGATGCCGATCGCCGCGAGCGCGAGCGCCACCAGCGCGAAGCTTTCGAACACGATCAGCGCGAAGCGCCGCTCCCCCGCCGACGCCGCCACGAGCGCGTCCATCGTCGCCATCCGCACGATCGGCTGATCCTTGTCGACCGACCAGATCGCGTTTCGAATGGCCGGCGCCATTGCGGCCGCATCGCCGCGCGCGCGCACGACCAGCCACATCGGGTTGTCGGCGAAATACGCTTGCGCCGACGGGACGTAGACGGCGTCCGCCTGCCCGAGCGCGAGCGATGTCTGCTTCACGTCGCCCACGACGCCGACGATGGCGGACCACGGTCGCCGTGTATCGCCGACATGGACGCGCTGGCCGATCGGATCGCCGCCGGGAAACTTCCGCCTGGCGAACGACTCGTTGATGAGGACCACGGGCGGGCGGTCGGGCGTGTCGTGAGCGTCGATGCGCCGCCCGCGGACGAGCGGGATGCCCATCGATTCGATGTAGCCCGGCGTCACGGCGTAGCGAAGCGCGCTGTGGTCCTCGCGCGGATCGTCGTTCGGGCTCGACTCGAACTGCACGCCGTACTTCTCGAAATCGCCGCTGAGCGGCAGCTGACCGGTGAATCCGGCCGACTCGACGCCGGGCACCGCGCGAACGGCCTCGAGTGCCCGATCGAAGAACTGGTGGACGGCCGCCGCCTGCACGAACCGCCGGCCCGACGTCTGGACCTGCATCGTCAGCAGATGCGGAGCGTTGAATCCCGGTGCGACGGCGAACAACCGCTGCAGGCTGCGGAGCAGGAGGCCGGCGCTGACGAGCAGCACGAGCGCGAGCGCGACTTCGGCGACCACGAGGATGCGGCGCGTCAACCGGTGACCGCCGGCGGTCTGCCGTGAGCTCTGCTGCAGGCCGACGCGCAGGTCGTCTCGCGAGGCGTGCAGCGCGGGGATGAGTCCCACGGCCAGACCAATGAGCGTCGTGATCGCGAGGCCGAACGCGAACACGATGGCATCGACGCGAATCGCGGTCACCCGCGGCAGCCCTGCCGGGCTGAGCGCCACGAGCGCACGAACGCCGAAGTGGGCCAGCAGGATTCCAAGCGCGCCGGCGACGCAGGCGAGAAGGAGACTCTCCGCGAGGAGCTGGCGGATCATCCGGCCGCGTCCGGCGCCGAGCGCAGCACGCATCGCGAACTCTCCACGGCACTGCGCGGCGCGGGCGAGGAGCAGGTTCGTCACGTTCACGCACGCGATGACGAGCACCAGCAGCACCGCGCCCGTCACGGCGAGGAGCGACGGCCTGACGGCGCGCGTCACGTCGTCCTGCAGCGCATTCACGATGAGTCCGTTCCTGAACGACGCCCACGGCTGGCGCACGAACGCCGGCACCGGCGCCCGCGCGATTGCACGCAGCTCGCCGGCGGCGTCGGCCATCCGCACCCCCGGCCGCAGCCGTGCCACCATGCGCAGGTGATGACCCCATTCACGGCCCTCCGGCGGGAGAGACGCGTCGTACTGCAGCGGCGCCCAGATCTCCGCCGACGGCGCCAGGATATTCTCCAACGTCGGTGGCAGAACTCCGATGACGGTGTACTTCGCTCCGTCGAGCGTGATCGCCTGACCGACGATCGCGGCATCGCCGGCGAAACGCCGGCGCCACAAGCCGTCGTCGAGCATGACAACGTTCGGACCCTTGACCCGATCGTCTGCGGCATCGAAGTCGCGCCCGATTGCCGGCGGGACGCCGAGCGTGCGGAAGTAGTCTGCGCTCACGCGTTGACCGTCGAAACGCTCGGGCTCGGCCGCGCCGGTCATGACGGGTTGCCACAGTTTCATGACGGCCATCGCGTCGAACGAGCGGCTGCGCTGGGAAAGCTCGCGATAGGTGCCGAACGTCACGTCGATGCGCGAGCCGTCGACACCGTAGTCCCAGATCATCGTGACGCGTTCGGCGTGCGGATACGGAAGCGGCTCGAACAGAACCGGATTGACCGCGCTGAAAATCGCCGTCGTCGCGCCGATGCCGAGCGCGAGCGTGAGGACGCTGACCGTGGTGAAGCCCCAGTTGTTTCCCAGCCGGCGCACCCCGAATCGAAGATCCGAGCAGACGCCGTCGACGACGTGTTCCCATGCCGACGCGCGCACCCGCTCGCGCACGAGCGTGGCGTTGCCGATTTCCATCCTTGCGGCGCGCCGCGCTTCGTCAGGCGAGAGGCCGCGGGAGATCCATGATTCGGTGGCTTCGTCGAGGTAGTGCCGTACCTCGTCGTCGAGCTCGCGGTCCGCAGCCGACCGATGTGCGAGAACGCGCAGACCGCGGGTGAGCTGGCGCCAGAGCGGCATGCGTCACGCCTCCTCTTTGAGCAGGCGCGTGATCGCTTCGACGCGCCGAGTCCAGTCGGTCGTCTGGATCTCGAGCTGCTTTCGGCCGGCCCGGGTCAGCCTGTAGAACCTTGCGCGCCGGGCGTTCTCCGTGTGCTGCCACTCGGCGTCCACCCATCCGGCGCGCTCGAGCCGCTGAAGCGCGACGAGGAGCGATCCCGGGTTCACCTTGAAGACGCCGCGCGAGATCTGCTCGACGCGCCGCGTGATGCCGAAGCCGTGCATCGGCTCGAGGCTCAAGGTTTTCAGGATGAGCATGTCGAGCGTCCCCTGAATGACGTCGGTTCGTGGTTTCGCCACGGCACCGACCATACGCTCCATCCCTCTTGATTGTCAAGATGTGACGGGGTTGAGGCATAATCCGGCGATGCCGCTCTCCACCCTTCTCGCCAACAACCGCGCGTGGGCCGCCGCGCAGACGCGGCGCGAGCCGCGTTTCTTCGAGCGCCTCTGCGCGATTCAATCGCCGGACTATCTGTGGATCGGCTGCGCCGACAGCCGCGTGCCGGCCAACGAGATCGTCGGCCTCGCGCCGGGCGAGCTCTTCGTTCATCGCAACGTGGCCAACGTCGTGTCGCCCGACGATGTGAACTGCACGGCGGTGCTGCAGTACGCGATCGAGATGCTGAACGTGAAGCACGTGATCGTGTGCGGGCACTACGGCTGCGGCGGCATCGAGGCGGCGCTCGGCGACGGGCTGCACGGTCCGATCGATCGATGGATCCAGCACGTTCGCGACGTCCGGTCGCGCCACGCGCTCGAGCTCGGCCGGCTCGGCGATCGTGATGCGCTCGGGCGGCGGCTGTGCGAGCTGAACGTCGTCGAACAGGTGCAGTCGGCCTGCCGCGTGGCGGCGGTGCGTGAGGCGTGGAGCCGCGGACAGTCGGTGACGGTGCACGGATGGATCTACGATTTGCGCGACGGCCTGCTCCGCGATCTGAAGGTCACCGTCGCCGCCGCATCGTCGGCATAGTGCGCCCGGCGCATACCGTGCGTACCGGGATGCAGCCGAACTCGACGAATCACTCGATGAATGGGCGTGCCGTAGCTGTAGAATCTGCCGCATGTCAACCGGGCGTCACGTCCATCGCGTCGGGCGCCTGGCCGCTGCGCTGGCGCTGCTCGTGCTGCCGCTGTTCATCGCGACCGGCGCGATGCAACAGCGCCAGGGACGCGCGGGGGATGCGACGGTCAACCAGTCGGACGATCCGCTGCTCGGCAGCTTCCGGTTCCGGTCGATCGGTCCGGCGAGCATGGGCGGCCGCGTCGACGACATCACCGTGTCGGAGAGCGATCCGAACATCATCTACATCGGGTACGCCGTCGGCGGCGTGTTCAAGTCGGAGAACAACGGCACGACGTTCGACCCGGTCTTCGAAACGTATCCGACGGCATCGATCGGCGACATCGCCATCCATCCGACCAACCCGGACATCGTCTACGTCGGCACCGGCGAGGCGAACAATCGGCAGACGTCCTCGTTCGGCGACGGAATCTACAAGACGACCGATGGCGGCAGGACGTTCACGAACGTCGGATTGAAGGAGACGCAGACGATCGCGCGCATCGTGATCGATCCGAGGAATCCCGAGACGGTGTACGTCGCGTCGCCAGGACATCTGTTCGGACCGAACCCGGATCGCGGCGTCTTCAAGACGTCCGACGGCGGCAGGTCGTGGAGCAAGATCAAGTTCATCGACGACGACACGGGCTTCAACGACATCGTTCTCGATCCCTCGAACAGCAACATCGTCTACGCCTCGAGCTACCAGCGGCGCCGCAGCGGATGCTGCTTCAACGGCGGCGGTCCCGGCAGCGCGATCTGGAAGAGCATCGACGCCGGCAGGACGTGGACGAAGCTCGCCGAGCACGGATTGCCGCGAGGAACGTACGGCCGAATCGCCCTCGACGTGTCGCGCTCGAACCCGAACGTCGTCTACGCACAGATCGAAGCCGGCGAAACGGGTCTGCCCGTCAGAACGGCGGCGACCGACGTTGGCGCCGCCACCGAGGCGACGCCGGCCGGCCCGGCTGCCGTGAATCCGCCGGGTGGACGCGCCGGAGCGGGACCGGCGGGAAGGGCGGGAGGAGCAGGAAGGGCGGGAGAGGCAGGAGGGGCAGGACAGGCAGGAGGGGCAGGACAGCCAGGACAGGAAAGCGAAGCGGTCGTCGGCGGCGGACGCGGAGGTCCGTCGTTCGACTGGTGCAACAACGGCGGTCCCTCGCACGGATATCTCGCGGGACGAGGCGCCAACGTGATGCAGCAGCCGCCCGCCGGATGGAAACCGCCCGATCTTGATCCGAAGCGCAGCGGCATCTTCCGATCCGACAACAAGGGTCAGACCTGGACGGCGGTGACCAACTGCAACGCGCGCCCGATGTATTTCAGTCAGCTGCGCGTCGATCCCACGAACGACAGAACGATCTACGTCGCGGGATTGCCGGTCGCGAAATCGCTCGACGGCGGCAAGACGTTCGCGACGCTCGACGATGCCGGCGGGCACAATTCGCCGGGGCACGTCGATCAACACGCGATCTGGATCGATCCGAAGAATTCCAGGCACATCATGATCGGCAACGACGGCGGCTTCGACGTGAGCTGGGATCAGGGACGCACGTGGGACTTCGTCAACACGATGGCGACCGCGCTCGCGTACGTCGTCACGGCCGACATGCGTCGGCCGTACTTCGTGTACATCGGCCTTCAGGACAACGGGAGCTGGGGCGGTCCGAGCGCCGTGCGCGGACGCGGCGGCATCATGAACTCGGACTGGTACGGCATCGGCGGCGGCGACGGCTTCTACACCGCCGTCGATCCCGCCGACTTCAACAACGTGATCACCGAATCGCAGGACGGCAACACCAATCGGTACGATCTGCGCACGGGACGCGGCGTCAGCATTCGGCCGCGGGCGCCCGCTGCGCCTGGACGCGGAGGAGTTGGAAGGGCGGGAGAGGCGGGAAGGGCAGGAGAGGCGGGAAGGGCGGGAGAGGCGGGAGCCGTGCAACCGCCGACACCGCAGGCTGCGCCGCCGGTTCAAGTCGGCGCGCCGGAAGCGCAGCCGGCCGGATTCGGCGGGCGCGGCGGGCCGCCCAACGTTCTCAACGCGAAGGCGGGCGATCAGTATCGATTCAACTGGAACACGCCGTTCGTCCTCTCGCCGCACAATCCGAAGATCGTCTGGCTGGGCGGCAACCGTCTGTTCAAGTCGTACAACCAGGGCGACACGTGGGTGGCGAGCGACGACCTGACGAAGCAGGTCGATCGCAACACTGTGTCGCTGATGGGCGTCCCCGGCAACGTGACGCAGCTCTCGAAGAACGACGGCGTCGTCTCGTACGGCACGATCGTTTCGATCGCGGAGTCGCCGATTCTGCCCGGCATCGTCTGGGCGGGAACCGACGATGGAAACCTGCAGGTGAGCCGCGACGGCGGCGTCACGTTCACGGAGGTCGGAAGGAATCTTCCGGGAATGGCGCCCAACCATCAGTACTGGATCTCGCGGATCGACGCGTCGCACTTCGACGCCGGCACCGCCTACGTGTCCGTGGACGGCCATCGGAGCGACGACCTCAGGCCGTACGTGTTCGTCACGCGCAATTACGGCCAGTCGTTCGAGAGCATCACCGCAAACCTGCCGCCGTACGGCAACGTGCAGGTGGTGCGCGAGGATCCGAAGAACCGCAATCTGCTCTACGCCGGAACCGAGTTCGGCCTCTTCATCTCGCTCGACGGCGGGAATCAGTGGCAGAGGTTCATGACGAACTACCCGACGGTGCGAACCGACGACATCCTCGTGCACCCGCGCGACGGCGATCTCATCGTCGCGACGCACGGCCGCAGCGTGTGGATAGCGGACGACATCACGCCGCTGCAGCAGTTGACGCCCGAGGCGCGAAGCGAGGAGGCGCATCTCTTCGACATACGCCCGGCGGTCGCATACCTCAACGATCAGCAGCACGGGCAGCACGTCGGCGGTCAGAAGGTGTTCGTCGGCGAGAACGCGCCGCGCGGCACGTACGTCAGCTACTTCCTGAAGTCGGCAGCGGGCGGCGACGTCAAGATTTCGATCGCCGATGCGTCGAGCAAAGTCGTCCGCACGATGGACGGCACGAGACAGGCGGGCATCAACCGCGTCCTGTGGAACCTCGCACCGAATCCACCGGCGCCGCCGGCGGGTGGAGGGCAGGCCCCTCAGGTCGGCGGATTCGGCGGAGGACGCGGCGCCGCGCCGCAGTCGGTCGAACCGGGGACCTACATGGTCACGTTGAGCGTCGGCGGGAAGAGCTACATGAAACCGGTCAGCGTCCTGCAGGATCGATGGTTAGGGGAACGATGACGTGACGCTCGGCTAACGCCTCGCGCTCCGTTGATGGAGCGCGAGCCTTTCAGGCGAGCGGGAGACACACCATGGAAACGCACGTGAAGGTCCTCGGTGCGCTGCAGATCGCGATGAGCGGATTCTGCCTTCTCGGCGCGATCGTGCTGATGCTCATCTTCGGCGGCGTGATGGGCGCCGTCAGCGCAGCCGACGATCCCGAGGCCATGATCGCGCTGCCGGTGCTCGGTCTCACCGGCGCAGCGCTCGTGTCGTTCCTGCTCGTGCTGTCGCTGCCAGGACTCATTACGGGCATCGGCCTGCTGCAGCGCCGTCCGTGGGCGCGCATCGCCGGCATCGTCATCTCGATCATCGGGATGATGTTCATCCCGTTCGGCACCGTCCTCGGCGTGTACGGACTGTGGGTTCTCTTCTCCAAGGAGACCGAGCGGCTGTTCACGCCGCCTGCGCAGCCGGTCTGAACGGATCATGGCGAAGAAGAAGACGGGATCGATGCCGGAGTTCGGACCGGCACCGGACGCGCTCGTCCGGCGGTTCAACGAAGCGATCGCCCCGCTCGATTCGGTGCAGTCGCGGAAGATGTTCGGCTACCCGGCTGCGTTTCGAAACGGCAACATGTTCGCGGGACTGTTTCGGGACTCGATGATTCTTCGTCTCGGCGAAGCCGATCGCCTCGCCTTGTCGAAGCGCGGCGGCCGTCCGTTCGAACCGATGCCCGGCCGCCCGATGCGCGAGTACGTCGTGGTGCCGGCGAAGATGGTCGGCGACCCGGCCGAGCTTCAGACATGGATCGAAAAGTCCGCGGCATTTGCGGCAACTCTCGAAGCCAAACCGAAGAAAAAATAGGTTCGAGGGAACTCGAAACCCGAACCCAACTGTTTGGCAGACCTTGTGCATCGCGGCGGCCCGGAGGAAGTGCAATGCTGCTGATGATCGTTTTCGTCTGCCTGCTTTTGTGGTTCCTGGGAATGATGACCACCACGACCCTCGGCGGCATCCTGCACGTGCTGCTGGTGATCGCGGTCATCTTCCTGCTGCTTCACGTGATCCAGGGACGCGCGATCGGCGACTGACCGTCGCGCCCGTACGGTCCTCCGGCTCGCGCGCGTCGAGACCGAGCTCGCTCAGGAAGCGTCACGTCAGCTGTGCCGTTTCGCGCGAGCTCGGCATCGCGCGATGTACGGCGCCCGCTTCAGTGGGTGAGTCAGTAGATCATGTAGTTCACGCCGAGCTTGTACGCCTCGTTCGACGTGTCGAACGGAAACAAACCCTGTCCTGACCACTCCCAGTATTCCGGTACATCGTTGTCGAAGTTGGCAACGACCATCAGACGCTTCGACGGATCGTTGTCCTCGAAGACGCCGTAGTAGTTCGGCGGGATGTGCGACATCGGGTGCACGATGGCGTCGATGTCCCTGATCGTGAAGAACGAATCGAAGATGCGGTTCCCGTTGTCCAGCTTGACGAAGCGCCCTTCCGGCAGCACGCGCTTCATCTGCGCTTCGAAGTTCGCCCACTGCGCGCGGCCGTCGAAATCCTCGAACACCGCGAAGCCGCCCTTCAGCAGGTAGGCGCGGAACGATTCGGCCTCACGGTCGGTGAGCGTCCAGAATCCCGGCTCCCACATGAACGCGATCGGGTGCCTGAAGAGATCGGGATCGTCGAGCGACAGGATGCGGCTCCCCTCGGTGTGGATGTCGAGATAGGTGAGCTCCCGGATGATCTGCGACAGATGCTGTTCGGCGCGAGGGTAGTCGTGGTTCCACGCCGAGCTCCACGACCGCGACGGCGTGCTGCCGCCGGCCCAGCGCAGGCGGACGAAGGTGAAGCGGCCGTCGTAGGGAACATCGAGCGTGTGAGGCGAGGAGGTTGCCGCGGCGAGCAGCGCGACGAGCGTGAGGTGCGGCCAGTGCGACCGGGGGCCGTCCCCTTCGACTCGCTCGCCCTGTCGACTCGCCGCCCGGGTGAGCCCGCTCAGGACACGCATGGCGCATGGTACATTGCCGCGGCGTGTCCGCGGCCTTCATCTTCGTCTTCATCACCGTGCTGCTCGACATGCTGGCGCTCGGAATCATCGTGCCGGTGTTGCCCGCGCTGGTCGTGTCGTTTCGCGGCGGCGATACCGCGAGCGGCGCGACGATCTACGGACTCTTCGGCACGACCTGGGCGGCGATGCAGTTCATCTTCTCGCCGGTCCTCGGCTCGCTGTCAGACCATTTCGGCCGGCGCAGGGTCATCCTGCTGTCGAATTTCGGCTTGGGACTCGATTACGTGCTGATGGCCGCGGCGCCGTCGCTCTGGTGGCTGTTCGTCGGCCGCGTCGTCTCCGGCATCACTTCCTCGAGCTTTCCGACTGCGACCGCGTACATCGCCGACGTCACGGCGCCCGAGGAGCGCGCCGCGAGATTCGGGCTTCTCGGCGTCGCGTTCGGCGTCGGCTTCATCGTCGGGCCGGCGGTCGGCGGCCTGCTCGGCGACGTCAGCCTGCGCGCGCCGTTCTGGGGCGCGGCGGCGCTGAGCCTGGCGAATGCGGCGTACGGATTCTTCATCCTGCCCGAATCGCTGCCGCCGGATCGGCGCTCGCCGTTCCACTGGCGCCGGGCGAACCCGATTGGCGCCGTGCGCATGCTCCGTTCGCATCCGGACTTGTTCGCGCTCGGATGCGCCGGCTTCTGCTCGATGCTCGCGCACGATTCGCTGCCGACGACCTTCGTGCTCTACACGAACTACCGATACGGGTGGGGCCAGAAGATGGTCGGCCTCGTCCTCGCGCTCGTCGGTGTGGCGTCGATCGTCGTCCAGGGCGGGCTCGTGGGTCGCCTTGTCGGCTGGCTGGGCGAACGCAGGGCGATGGCGATCGGATTTCTCAGCGGCGCAGCCGCGATGGTCGTCTACAGTTTCGCGACCACCGGCGGCGTGTTCATGACCGGCATCGTCATGACCGCGCTGTACGGGCTCGCGAGCCCGTCGCTGCAGAGCCTGATGACCGGTCGCGTGGCGGCGAACGAGCAGGGACAGCTTCAGGGCGCGATCGGCAGCATGAACGGCGTAGCGAACATGATCGCGCCGGTGCTCTTCACCGGCGTGTTCGCGGCGGCGGTCGGCCGATATCGCGATCTGCAGCTGCCCGGCGCGCCGTTCCTGCTCGCCGCGATGTTCTTTGTCGCCGCAACAGCCGTCGCGTGGCGCGCGACGGCGCGGCACGACGAGAAGCGCACGGTTGTATGATGCTCGTCGCTGGCCGATCGCGATGCCGATCCTGAGCTTGCATCACGTCACGGCGACCGTCGACGACGCGCAGGACGACCTCGATTTCTGCATCGGCGGATTGGGACTGCGGCTCGTCAAGAAGACGGTCAACTTCGACAACCATCACGTCTACCACTTCTACTACGGCGACGAGCGTGGCACGCCCGGCACCGTCTGGACGACGTTCCCATACAAGGGCCGAGGCGTCCGCGGGGGAACGAAAGGCGCGGGGCAGGTGACGGTGACCTCGTTTTCCGTGCCGACCGGATCGCTGGCTGAATGGCGCGCGCGCCTCGCCGCGCAGGGCGTCGCGGTCACCGACATCGAGCCGCACTTCGGCGAGCCGGCGATCAGCTTCGCGGATCGATCCGGGCTGACGTTCGAGCTGATCGCGACCGATCGCGATGCGCGCACTCCCTGGGTCGCCGAAGGCTTCGACGCCGACCTCGCGATCCGCGGCCTCCACAGCGTCGCGCTCGCCGTCCGCGACCCGGACCGGACTGTCGATCTGATGTCGTCGCTCCTCGGCTACGAGGTCGTCGAGCAGGCGCCGGGACGCATACGCGTGGCCGTGAACGGCGGCGGACCGGGCAAGACAATCGACATCCTGCACGATCGCCGCGCCAATCCCGGCGTGAACGGGCTGGGCACGGTTCATCACGTCGCCATGGCCGTGGCGACCGGCGCCGAGCAGCTGCAGCTGCGACAGCGGCTCGTGGAATACGGCTGCAACGTGACCGAAGTCCGCGACCGCTGCTACTTCCAATCGATCTACTTCCGGGAGCCGGGCGGCGTGCTCTTCGAGATCGCGACGATGGAGCCGGGGTTCACGCTGGATGAAGAGATCGGCAGCCTCGGTCGCGAGTTGAAGCTGCCGCCGTGGGAGGAGCCGCACCGCGCGAACATCGAGAAGGCGTTGACGAAAGTGAAGTATTGAAGAAACCGCGAACGCGGGGTTGGAGGCGTGCGATGAAGGCCTGTCTCATCTCTTTGCAGACGCTGCTCGCTTTGCTCGTGCTGCTCGCTGCGCGGCCGTTCGCTCAGCAGGGCGTCCCAGAGATCGCGTTCGACTCGGTGCCGGATTTCCTCAAGCTTCCGCCAGGGACGAACTTCGGAGAGGTCTCCGGCGTCGCCGTGAACTCCAAGGGGCACGTGTTCGTGTTCACGCGATCGAACAGCGCCGGCGGTCCGGCGTACGCCCCTTCGGCCGCGCAGCTGCTCGAGTTCGGCGCCAAGGGCGAGTTCCTCCGCGAGATCGGCAAAGGCCTCTACGCCTGGTCGTTCGCCCATACCGTACGCATCGACAGGGACGACAACATCTGGGCCGTCGACAAAGGCTCGGACATGATCGTGAAGTTCAATCAGGCGGGCCGCGTCGTCATGACCTTCGGACGGCGGCGCGAATCGGCCGACGAGGACACGAAGCCGTGGGAGCACGTCGATCCTCCGCGTCCCGCCTCCGACGGCCTGTTCCGCCAGCCCACCGACGTGGCGTGGGACTCGGAAGGCAACATCTACATCAGCGACGGGTACATCAACTCACGCGTCGCCAAGTACGACAGGAACGGCGACTGGGTGAAGTCGTGGGGCGAGAAAGGAACGGCCCCGGGACAGTTCCGTCTGCCGCACGCGATTGCCGTCGATCGGAACGACAACATCTACGTCGGCGATCGGACGAACCGGCGCATCCAGGTGTTCGACACCGACGGCAAGTTTCTGCGGATGTTCAGCATCGACGTGCCTCCGCCGCCGGGAACGCGTCCGGTCAACGGCAACACGCCGACCGGGCCGGCGCTCGCCGCGGTGATCGGCGCGCCGAATTCGATCTGCATCACGCCTGCGCCGAATCAGGTGATGTTCGTCGGCGAGAGCACGTTTCCCGGCCGCCTCTTCAAAGTTTCACTCGACGGCAAGGTGCTCGGCGTGATCGGACGCTCCGGCCGGCAGCTGAAGCAGTTCTCCGGCGTGCATCAACTCGCGTGCCCGTCGGAACACGAGGTGTACGCCGCCGAAACGTCGAACTGGCGCGTGCAGAAGTTGATCCTGCATGCTCCGGCACAGACCTCCGGCGCGGGGCGTTAGCGGCACGTCCGACCACAGTTCGGCACCGGCCGCGCGCGCCACATGTCAAAAGTCTTCTTCGCGGTGTACTAACGATCGTCCCTCACGACCTTTCCGCCCTTCATCACGAATCTGACGCGCTGGAGCTCCGTGATGTCGGCGAGGGGGTCGCCGGAGACGGCGATGAGATCGGCGTACTTCCCCTTGTCGATCGATCCGATTCGATCATCCCATCCCATCGCTTCCGCGTTGATCGTGGTTCCGGCCTGGATCGCCCGGGCCGGGCTCAGGCCGGCCCGTTTCACCAGCCACTCGAAATCAAGCGCCTGCGTTCCGTGTGGATACGTCGAGCCGTCGACGCCGCTGCCCATCATCACCTTGATGCCTCGGGTCGAGGCGGCCATCCGCGCGGCCTTCTCGAAGATCGGAATGATGCGGTACTTGCCGCCTGTGTTCCGGTTGTCGGTGTCGTCCATGTTCGGCTCGGTATAACGGACGAGCGTCGGATCGTAGTAGAGATGCTTCGCGGCCATCATGTCGATCTGTTCCTGATCCAATCCGAACCCGTGCTCGATCGTGTCGCAGCCGGCGACGATCGCGTTCCTTTGTCCCTCGCCGCCGTACACGTGGCAGCCCGTCTTGTGGCCGAGGCGATGCGTCTCGTCGATGAGCGCCTGCAGGACCGGCATCGGATACGTCACCACGTACTGGACTTCGCCGGTGGGCGTGAAGGAGTAGTTGCCTGCCGGAAACAGCTTGATCCAGTCGGCGCCACGCGCGATCTGCTCGCGGACGGCCGCGCGCGCCTCGTCGACTGAGTGGACCACGGTGCTGGCCAACGGGTTCGGCGGCGCGTTCGCCGGAGCGGCGCCCCAGACGATGCCGAGCGTCGACACCTGAAATCTGGGGCCGTCGATGCGCCCCTCGTTGATCGCGTTGCGGATCTCGACGTCGCCGTACCCGTTGCCGTGCGAGCTCATGTCGCGCGCCGCGGTGAAGCCCGCCCGCAGATCCGCCTGCGCGTTCTGCGCGGCGACGAGCATCGCCGCCTCGGTCGTCGTCTTCGGTCCGCGCGTGTTGAACATGTGCGTGTGCGCGTCGATCAACCCGGGCAACACCGTCGCGCCGCTGAGATCGATGACCGCGGTCCCCGACGGAATCGCGACCTTCGTTTCCGCTCCGACGTCGGTGATGCGCTCGCCCTGGACGAGCACCACCTGTTTCGTCAACATCTGACCCGACTTGCTGTCGAAGAGACGGCCGGCGCGGACCGCCACGCGCCGCGGAGCGGGAGGACACTGGTACACGCCGCCGTCGGATCCGACGCACGGCTCGGGACCGGCGCCGCGCCACGGCGTCCGCGGCGCCTGCGCGCACAGCACACCGGCCATCACGACTCCGAACATCGCCAAAGAAGATGTGAATCGCATCGCGCAGCGCTTCATGCGAGTTCCTCCGGTTTCGGGTTCCGGGTTTCGGCTTGCCACGACTTTGCCACGAAGACACGAAACCGCAAGAAGATTAATCGACCCAGAACCCCAGAACCACGAACCTCGAACCGGAAAAACATTTGGCTCGAGTTTGCTGTACCCTACGACGCCAGGAAGGAGACACCATGCGCCATCTTGCACTTGCGCTGCTGCTCTTGGCTGCGCCGGCACTCGTCGCGCAGTCGCCGGCACCGGCGTCCACGAACGGGAAACGTGAACCACCGACGTGGGCGTACGCCATTCCACCGCCTCCGCCGCCGGGTGCACCGGCCCCGACGCCCGACACGTCGATCAAGCAACTGCCCGGCAGCACCCTCAGCTTCACCCGGCAGCAGATCTCCGACGGCTTCGGGCCGGCGGACTGGTTTCCGGCCGATCACCCGCCGATGCCCGACATCGTCGCGCACGGCAAGCGTCCGGACGCGCGCGCGTGCGGCCTCTGTCATTACCCGAACGGCAAAGGGCGGCAGGAGAACGCGGGCGTGTCGGGCCTGCCGGTGTCGTACTTCATCCAGCAGATGAACGATTTTCGCGACGGTCTCCGCAAGAGCGCGGAGCCGCGGAAGGCGAACACGAACGCGATGATCGCGATCGCGAAGGCGATGACGCCCGAAGAGATCAAGATTGCCGCGGAGTACTTCGGCAAGATGAAGTGGACGCCCTGGATCAAGGTCGTCGAGACGAGCACCGTGCCGAAGGTCGTGAGCCGCGGCGGCATCTGGATTCCCGTCGAGGGGAACGAGAAGGAGCCGATCGGGATGCGGATCATCGAGACGCCGCAGGATCCGGAGCGCACCGAGATCCTCCGCGATCCGCGCTCGGGATTCATCGCCTACGTACCGCAAGGCAGCATCAAGAAGGGCGAGACGCTGGTCAACAGCGGCGGCAGCGGCAGGACCGAAGCCTGCGGCGTCTGCCACGGCGCGGATCTGCAGGGGCTCGGTCCCGTGCCCGGGATCGCCGGCAGATCGCCGAGCTATCTCGTGCGCCAGATGTTCGACATGCAGGCCGGCGCCCGCCACGGCGAGTGGACCGAGCTGATGAAGCCGGTCGTCGCGAAGCTCACCGACGAGGATCTGGTGAACATCGCGGCGTACGTCTCGTCGCGGATGCCGCACTGAGGGTTCTGGGTTCGGGGTTCCGGGTTCGGGAAGGAGGCTGCTGAAAAACGCAGCCTGAAGGAAGAAGTTCGAAGTGTGAAGTCTGAAGTTCCGAAGATCCGGCCAGATCCTCACTTCAGACTTCTGACTTCCGTCGCGGTTGCACATCGATGAAACTTTGGTGCCTGTTCCTCGCGATTGGTTTGACCATTGGCGTCCTTCAGTCGCCGACCGCGGATTTGCCCTTGGAACGCGCGAAGGCGGACATTGAGAAAAAGTTGGCCGACCTGTCCGCGCGCGTCGAAGCGCTGCGCGCGAAGAATGCAGATCCTGATCTGCTCGCGGACGTCGACATCTATCACCGGGCCGCCGCGTACATCTTCCGGTTCCCGGAGGAGTTCGCGGGCCAGAAGTTCGTCGCCGACACCGAACGCGTGCTCGAGGCCGGTCTCGAGCGCGCGCGCGAGCTCGAGCGGGGCGCGCCGTCGTGGCCGGCGCGCAAGGGGCACGTGGTGCGCGGCTACGTCTCGCGCGTGGACGGTACCGTGCAGCCGTACGGGTTGACGATCCCCGACTCGTACGACGGCAGCAGACCGGTGCGCCTCGATATCTGGCAGCACGGCACCAACCGATCGCTCAACGAGATTGCGTTCATCACTCAGCAGCAGAGCGATCGACCGATCCCGCCCGGCCAGGACTACATTCAGCTCGAGCCGCTCGGCCGGACCAACGTGTCGTACCGCTGGGCGGGCGAGGCGGATCTCTTCGAGGCGCTCGAGTCGGTGCAGCAACGGTACAAGATCGATCCCAAACGAATCGTCCTGCGCGGCTTCTCGATGGGTGGCGCCAGCACGTGGCATCTCGGGCTGCATCATCCAGGCACGTGGGCGGCGATCGAAGCCGGCGCCGGCTACACGGAGACGCGCCGGTACGGGCACCGCGAGAACCTGCCGCCCTACCAGGAAGCGATGCTGCACTACTACGACGCGGTCGATTACGCACTCAACGCGTTCAACACCCCGACGGTCGGGTACGGCGGAGAGATCGATGCGCAGCTCCAGGCGTCGGTCAACATCCGCGAACAGCTGATGCACGAAGGATTCCGCTTCGAGCCGGACGGTCCCTATCGATGGATCACCGGCGATCTGCGTGCGCTGTTTCTCGTCGGACCGCAGACCGGTCACGCGTGGCATCCGGAGAGCAGGAATCAGTCGAACGCGTTCATCGCGCAGGCCTTGAAATCGGCCGACGTACGTCCCTCACACGTTCGCTTCGTGACGTATACGACGCGGTTCAACGCCGCTCACTGGCTGACCGTCGACGGCCTCGAGGAAACGTATAAGCGCGCTGAAGTGGAGGCCAGGCGCGGCGACGATGGAAAGCAGTACACCGTCACGACGAAGAACATCAGCCGGATCACGTTCGAGAGCGCCGGCGGAATGTTCGCCATCGACGGCCAGACACTGAACGCCGATGCCTCAAGTCCTCGTGTGGCGCAACCCTTCAGGGCCGCGATGCCTGTGGCGCGGCCCTTCAGGACCGCGATGCCTGTGGCGCAACCCTTCAGGACCGCGATGCCTGTGGCGCGGCCCTTTAGGGCCGCGATGCCAACCGTGACTTTCGAAAAACAGCACGGCAAATGGGCGCTTGCGTCGACCGATCCTCGCGGTCTGCGAAAAGAGCACGGCCTTCAGGGACCGGTCGACGATGCGTTCATGGACGCGTTCCTGTGCGTGCGCCCGACGGGTACGCCGTGGAATCCGGTAACGGCGCAGTGGGCGGCGAGGGCCCTCGACGTGTTCGAGCGCGACTTCGCGAAATGGCTGCGCGGCGACGTGCGCGTGAAAGACGATCGCGCGATATCCGCACGCGATATCGCCGACAACAGCCTGATCCTCTTCGGCGATCCCGGCAGCAACAGCGTGCTCGCCAGCATCATCGGCAGGCTGCCGGTCCGATGGACGAAAACGGAGATCGCGATCGGCGCGCAGACGTTCGCGGCTGCCGATCACGTTCCGGTCCTGATCTATCCGAACCCGCTCAACGCCAAACGCTACGTCGTGATCAACAGCGGCCACACGTTCGGCGAAGAAGATTTCAAAGGAACGAATGCGTGGCTCTACCCGAGGCTGGGCGACTACGCGGTCCTGACGGCGAGCGGCGACGTCGCCGTGTCAGGATTCTTCGACGAAGAGTGGCGGATCAAGTAGCGTTCACACCTTTTGCCACGAAGGCACGAGGACAAACGAAGAAGATCAATCGATCGGTCTTCTCCGTGACGGTCGCGCGCTACCGAGCTCAAACGGCCAGCTCAGTCCCGCGGTGAATGCTCGTCCAGAATGCGTATCTGTGCCAGCCACGTACTCGAGCCAAACCACGAACACATCGACGCTGGACAATGAATACGCCAGCCCGGCTCCAGTTCGCCAATTGTTGTCTCGAATCAGCCGGTCGTGCTGCTCGAATAGGTCGGCTGTATTGGCTTCTCCGGGGAACACCAAGTCGGCAGGAGGGAACGAACCGAGACGGAGACCGCCGTGGGTGCGCTGCCACGCGACAAGTCCGCGAACGGAGATCTTCCGTGTGAACGCGAACGCCGTCTCCAACGTGACGTGGCTTCGGTTGTTCGAATGTTCAAGACCTTTTCGACGACCGCGTAGGAGTATTGCCCCTGGACCGAGAGTCGCGGCGAGATCAAAGAAGGAGTACTCGATCTCGACGTCGAGCCCCGCATCGGTGCTTTGAAAATCCGGCAGCAGGAAGCCGTTCGTCAGTCGATGCCCGGTGTTATCGATCACCTGGAATTCGATCGTGATCGCGCCGACACC
>Ga0070699_100001796_pt1 | contig 19537 bp, 17 predicted proteins | sample KBSK1503metaG_FD_65473 | JGI IMG/M metagenome (GOLD analysis project Ga0070699, IMG submission 65473) | Corn, switchgrass and miscanthus rhizosphere microbial communities from Kellogg Biological Station, Michigan, USA - KBS K1-50-3 metaG | ecosystem: Host-associated > Plants > Roots >... | reverse complement strand
GAATAATGTTGTAACAGAGAAATTACATGCCTGCCATATAGGCCAGACCTACCGTGCCAGGACCAGTGTTTGCCCCCACGGCTGGGCTTACCGATGCCAAAACCGACTCAACTGGATTGAGCATGGGCGTAATTTTATCGAGCATAGCCTTTGCATCATCGGGCGAGTTGGCATGGAGGGTCGCAATGCGAATCGGTGATTTGCCAGCGCATTTTTCAGCAACAATTTCAACCACACGGTCTAAGGCTTTACTTCTTGTACGGACTCGGTCCATGGGTTCGACGCGCCCACCCTCAACCGTGAGGATTGGTTTCAGGTTGAGGGCTGTCCCCAAAAAGCGTTGTGCCCCACCGATACGTCCCTGCCGATGCAGGAATTCAAGTGTTTCCACAGTGAGGTATACACCCGTGTGTTGCTGTGCCTTCTCGGCAAGGGCCTTACAGTCAGCCATGGGAGCACCATCCTGGGCGGCGCGCGCCGCACTTAATACCTGGAAACCCAATGCCATGGCTGTTGTTTCAGAGTCGATGATTTCAACTTTTTCCTTGCCGCTGGTAAGTTGATCTTTAGCTAATGCGGCCGATTGGTATGTTCCGGAGAGTTTTGAGGAAACAAACATGCCTAATACTTCATAGCCCTGGTCAATCAGAGTACTAAAGGCTTTTTGCATATTAACAACCGATACCTGAGAGGTGGTGGGCATAACTTTAGCTGTGCGCAAGCGGGTATAGAATTGGTCTGGGGTAATCGTCACATCATCTTCATATGTAATTCCCTCCCAAATTACAACCTGCGGCACAACCGTGATGGGATATTTTTCCCTGATTTCTTTTGGAATATACGATGTACTATCGGTTACTAAAGCAACTTTCGACATGGTTCCTCCAGAATTTTGATGAAAATCACAATATTTTGCATGTATTAACCCCATTGCAAGCCACGGGGATACGAATTGTTAGGTATAATACTTGTGCAAGATTCACTGCTTTGAAACCTCATCGAGGAGCCTGCTTTGGCGTTTAACCCGATTAATTGGCTGTTAGGCCTTTTTTCATTGGACATTGCAATCGACCTGGGGACCGCGAACACACTTGTAAACGTGCGCGGTAAGGGGATTGTTATCAATGAACCCTCGTGGGTGACAATTGATAAACGTTTACGACAGCCTCTGGCCATTGGTTTGGAAGCCAAGGAGATGCTTGGGCGCACCCCGGGCAATGTAGCAGTCATCCGCCCGTTGCGTGATGGCGTGATCTCTGAATTTGATATTACACAGGTGATGTTGGAGTACTTTATTGGTCGTGTACATGAACAAAGTGTGGTGCCTTTGCCACGTCCGCGTGTGGTGGTTGGCATCCCGACCGGCGTGACAGAGGTGGAGAAGCGCGCCGTGTATGATGCAGTAATGGCCTCTGGAGCGCGGGTAGCTTATTTAATCGAGGAGCCAATTGCGGCTGCGTTGGGAGCGGGCCTGCCCGTCAACCAAATCAAGGGAAGCATGGTCGTGGATATCGGCGGTGGCACAACTGAAGTTGCAGTGATGTCCATGAGCGGTGTGGTGGCATCTCGTTCCTTGCGGGTGGCCGGCGATGAAATGGATCAGGATGTCGTCCAATACTTGAGAAACAAATACAACCTGCTGGTTGGTGAAGGAATTGCTGAGCAAATCAAATGGAAGATAGGGTCGGCGTATCCACTACAACCAGAGAAAACTATGGAAGTGCGCGGGCGCAATCTCGTCACTGGCTTACCGGAAAGTATCGAGGTTTCATCGGTTGAAATCCGTGAGGCGCTTTCCGGGTCCGTGCAGGTTATTGTGGATACGATCCGTGATGCGCTGGATGAAATTCCGCCTGAAATCGTGGCAGATCTTATGGACGTTGGGATTTGCCTTGCAGGTGGTGGCGGTTTGTTGCAGGGTCTGAGCGATCGTCTTACAGACGAACTTAGGTTGCGAGTATGGGTGGCAGAAGACCCACTCACCTGCGTAGCTCGCGGTGCTGGCATGGTATTTGAAGACTTTGACAGATTGAGCCGCTATTTGGTTGGCCTAGAACGTGGCAGTACGCGTCACAGCGTCTCCTGATGTCTTGTTGGCTCGTCCGTTCAGACGACTTGTAATAGTACACTAACATGAGAAATTTATTTTCACGCACGGTTCAAACAACGATCGTATTTCTGGTCGTGGGGGGTATTATGGCGCTTGCATTAGGGGGCTACTTCAGCAGTTCTTCGAATATATTTACCTCCTCATTGATCACAGTACAAGCCTGGTTTTCATCGAGGTTTGTCGCTTTGCAGGATTCTCTTACCGCGCCACGCGATATTACCTCTCTGCGACAACGCAACTCCGAATTGGAATCGGAAGTAGCTGAACTGCAAGCCCAAGTCATCCAACTCCAACAGGAAGTGGGCGAGACTCAGATCCTAGCCGCACTCGTAGATTTTTCGCGTGCCAATCCTGAAAACCAGTACAAGGCAGCGGCAGTAATCGGGCGTGATCCTAGTCCTTTTTTACAATATGTAATTATTAATCGCGGTTCCAATGATGGGATTTTGCGAGGTATGCCAGTTGTCACCGATCAAGGATTGGCTGGGCGCGTGGACGCGGTCATCGCAGATGCGGCTCGTGTCCAGCTGATTACTGATCCGGCTGCGAATGTCAATATCCGCCTTCAAAACGCCGAAGAGGAGGCGTCGCTGGTGGGGTCGGTAACAGGTGACTTAACGTTGGAGCTTATTCCTCAGGACACGAATCTTGAACGAGGTGATCTGGTATTAACATCAGGTCTGGGTGGCGGTTATCCACCGGATTTGATCGTTGGGCAGGTTGTTGGTTGGCGTGATTTCGATCTTTTCAAAGAGGCGACAGTGCAGCCAGTTGTGGACTTCAACCGACTCAAAATCGTGTTGATCATCGTCAACTTTAAACCCGTGGATATTGCTCCGCTTGAGCCAGCTCCTTAAGATTCAATGCGCAACTTAATTGCAGTTCCGGTAATTATTCTGGCTGTCATTTTGCAATCGGCAGTGATGAGCAGTATCAAACTATTATCAGGCTATGCAGATCTGCCATTGGTAATGTTGGCTGCCTGGGCTTTACAAGATGAAGTGGATACAGCCTGGCACTGGGCGATTGCAACGGGCGCATTGGTGGGTTTTGTATCGGGTATCTCGGTAACAGTCCCTCTGGTTAGCTATGTCATTGTGGTGGCATTAGCACAAGTATTTCAACGCCGGGTCTGGCAGGCCCCTCTGCTCGCTATGTTTAGCGTCACCTTTCTCGGCACAATTGTTTTATATGCAATTTCCTTAATGGTATTACAGTTATCAGGCATACCCCTTCCCATCACTGAAGTACTAGGTTCACTTGTATTGCCAGGTATTTTACTGAATCTGATTTTGGCAATCCCGGTCTATGCAGTGATGCGCGATCTGGCACGCTGGGTGTATCCTTTACCGGAGGTTGAATGAGTTCATCGTCTATTAGTAAATATGAAGTTCCGCTTTGGCGGATACTTCTCGTTTATGGAATCTTTATTGCAGTGGTGGGCGCACTTGTTTATCGCCTGCTTTCCCTGCAAGTTACAGAAACTGCTTCCTGGGCTATGCAGGCAATTGATAATTACACGATCGAAATCAGCGATCCTGCTTCACGCGGCATTATTTATGATCGCAATAACTATATTCTTGCCCGCAATGTTGCATCCTATAATGTTGTTATCACCCCAGCTGGTTTGCCCGATGATGCTGCGGACGTTCAGCGAATTTACCGCGAACTATCTGAATTAATTGATGTTCCGGTGAATAATGGCGATATCGAATTTGCAAAACTATTTAGCGCTTGTGTACCTGGCCCTGGGATTACACAAATGGTTGAACTGGGCGACTCCCTTGCGCCATACACTCCAGTGCGAATTAAATGCAATATTGATGACGAACTTGCGCGCGTACTTCGTGAAAAAGCAGTAGACTGGCCTGGTGTGAACGTTGAAATTGACCCTGTTCGGGAATATCCCACTGGCTCACAAACCGCCAACATTATTGGATACCTAGGCCCGATTTCCGCGTCGCAGCAAGCTGCCTACGAAGCCCGAGGCTTTGTCACCAACCGCGACAAGATCGGCTATGCCGGCGTCGAAACCTCAATGGATGATGTTCTACTTGGCAGAAATGGTTTGCGTGTTGTACAGGTGGATGTGGCAGGTCAGGTCCTGCGCAACCTTGAACCACCCAGAGAACCTGTTGCAGGCAATAATGTCGTCCTAACAATTGATACGCGTCTCCAACAAGCCGCAGAGGCTGCCCTAAGCGATGAGATTGAATTTTGGAATGGATATTATGGCTCCATTCGTATCTCCAGCGGTGTTGTCATCGCCATGAATCCCAAGACCGGTGAAATCATGGCCATGGTGACATACCCATCATTTGAAAATAACCGCATGGCACGGTTTATTCCAGGCTATTACTACGACCAATTGAGCAAGGACCCAAGGAGACCGCTGGTAAATAATGCCGTTTCCGCAGAATTGCCTCCTGGGTCAACTTTCAAACTGTCCACGGCAACGGGCGCGTTTAACGAAGAAGTTGTTGGGCCCGATGATATTATCCAAACACCGGGGAAGCTCGTCTTATGTGAACGTTTTCGGCCTACAGACCCTTGTACAGATAGGAACTCACGCCCATTTGTAGATTGGATTTATGAACGTAACGGCGTCATAAATGAGACTGGCTTCGGCGCATTGGACTTTTTCCATTGCATTGCCTACTCCAGCAACGTTTGTTTTTATAAATTGGGCGGTGGCTTTGAGGATGAAATTAAGGACGGGCTGGGTATCCTCCGCCTGGGTGATTATGCCCGAGCGTTGGGGTATGGCGCACGTTCCGGTATTGAACTTCCCGGTGAAGAAGATGGATTAATTCCCACCCCGCAATGGAAGCGTATCAATCAGGGCGAGAACTGGTCCACTGGCGATACATACATCGCCAGTGTGGGCCAGGGATTGGTGTTGGGTACGCCACTTCAGGTCTTGATGTCTGGTGCGACCATTGCCAATCGCGGCAAGCTCATGCAGCCCACCATTATTCGCGAAATCCGCGATGCTGAAGGAAAAGTAATACCAGCCTGGTTTGACCCCACGGATTTTGCAGTCTATGAATTGAAACAGATCGAAGATAAAAACGGGCGCAGGCGGGATGTTTGGGTAAACCCATCCAAACCTGAAGTCATGCTCGACGCGCCGCCAGAGGGCAGTTATCAGATTTCGCCATTCACACCCAACATGAAATGGGATGTGACTACCGAACCAAAAATCCAAATTTACAACTGTGAAATCGGATACTGCGATCCGACCAATCAGTTTAAAGTGATCAAGCCTGCCACCATAGAAGCAGTTCGTACAGGCACACGCCTGGCAGTAACCGAAGACCCGCTGGGAACATTGCACAGAGTGTTTACAACCGATTACCCTATTCCAATTGCGGTTGCAGGGAAAACAGGCACAGCAGAATATTGTGATGATGTGGCCCGAACTGCCAATCGTTGCCAATACGGCCTATGGCCCACCCATGCCTGGACTCTGGCTTACGCTCCGTTCGATGATCCCGAGATTATCATCCTGGCCTTTGCCTATAATGGCGGTGAAGGTGGTACGGTAGCTGCACCCATTGTGGCGCGCGTTATGCAGGCCTACTTTGAACTGAAAGCCATTGATCTTGCCAAGAGTGGCGGCGGATAGCGTGCTCAATTACTCATGCTATAATTTGTCGATACATGGATACTTTTCATGACTGAGGCAAATTCTCTTATTCAAATTAAAGGCTTGCGTGATGGATTGCTGGTCACTCTAGACGATGCACCCTGGCAGGAACAACGCACTGCCTTTCTAGCGCAAGTGGATTCACAACTTGCTTTCTTCAAGGGTGCGCGACTCGCTTTGGATGTTGCCAGCCAGGTCTTGAATGTTAATGACCTGGTGGAATTAAGAGACCAGCTTTCAGAACGTGGCATTTCTCTTTGGGCAGTGATCAGTGAATCGCCCACGACTGAAAAAACCGCCCAGTTGCTTGGGCTGGCAACGCGGATTTCCAAGCCCCGCCCCGAGGAATCTCGCAAATTTTCAGTGGAAGATTTGGGTGAAGAGACCGCCTTGTTCCTTAATCGCACCTTGCGTTCTGGCACGCGCATCGAATTTGCTGGTCATGTTGTCGTGCATGGTGACGTCAACCCGGGCGCGGAAATTGTCGCAGAAGGCAGCGTTATGATTTGGGGACGCTTGCGTGGCATGGTTCATGCAGGTTCAAAAGGCAACAAGTCCGCAATAATCTGCGCGCTTGACCTTTCCGCTACTCAATTACGAATTGCCGATGAAACCTCCGCACCCTTGAAACCACATCAAAGCCCCAAACCGGAAATTGCACGCATCAACAAAAGCGGAAAACTACAAGCTGAGTTCTGGTCGCCTGGGTAATGAAATTAGCAATGCGACACTGTGAAACGTGTCGCGGCACATCTTCGTCTTTAGGAAAATCTTATGCCTGCACAAGTCATCACGATCACATCAGGTAAAGGCGGTGTTGGTAAAACCACCGCCGTAGCCAATCTCGCTGTTGCCCTGGCTTCGAGCGGATCAAAGGTTGTTTGTATTGATGGCGACATCGGTCTCCGCAATTTGGATGTAATTCTGGGTCTGGAAAATCGCATTGTGTACGATATCGTGGATGTGATCGAAGGCCGTTGCCGCTTGAAACAGGCTATGATCCGCGATAAAAAATTGCCTGACTTGTACCTCATCCCTGCCGCGCAGACCCGTGACAAGAACGCTGTTTCTCCCAGTGACATGACTAGGCTGGTCAAGGATTTACGCAACGAGTGCGATTTCGTCCTCATCGATTCACCCGCTGGCATCGAACGCGGATTCAGAAATGCGATCGCTGGTGCCGACCGCGTTTTGATAGTCACCAATCCGGAGGTTAGTGCAGTGCGTGATGCAGATCGAGTCATCGGAATCCTCGAAGCAGAAGATAAGGGTCCCGCCTCGCTCATTATCAACCGTCTCAACGCCACGCTTGTGAAAAACAAAGACATGCTTTCACCAGATGATGTTCTGGACCTGCTCGCGATTGACTTGATCGGAATTGTCCCAGAGGATGAAAATGTTCTTGTAGGCTCGAATCGCGGCGCACCAGTAGCCCTTGATCAAAAAAGCCGTGCGGGTCAGGCATTCCGCAACATTGCTCGGCGCTTAAAAGGCGAAACTATCCCATTCATCGATTGGGAAAACCAAGGCGGATTCTGGGACCGCATTCAGCGCCTGGCCGGGAGGAAGTGAACATGAGCTTCTTCGATAAACTTTTTGGTAAGAAAACCAGTGCGGATAGCGCCAAAGAGCGTCTGCAACTCGTCCTGATTCATGACCGCACGGATCTGACTCCAGCGGAGCTTGATTCACTTCGAGATGATTTAATTGCCACCATCAGCCGCCACGTCTCCATTGACGAGCATGGCGTACAAATTGATGTGGAACACGACGGACGTTCGCAACGACTCGTCGCTGATATTCCCCTCAAAGCTGTCAACCGCCGCCGCGCACGCAGGACAAAATAAGGATTTCTCCGCGCTGGGTGGCGTATGATGCCACACATTCAAAGCGTAAGTTGTAAGAATATTTTTTATGTTACGTGACATTTCATGGCGGTATTTCGATTTCCTTCTGTTGGGCGCAGTAGTAGTAGCCATCGCATTTGGAACAACCATGATCCGCTCAGCCATTGCTGGAAACGAAGGACTACTGCCACTCATCAATCGCCAAATCTACTTTGCTTTGATTGGCATTGTTCTGATCTTCATCGTCGCCGCCATTGATTATCGCTACTGGATGGCGTTATACCGTCCAATCTATGTTGTAATCGTAGTATTTCTCCTTACTCTAACAGGCTTTGGGCAAACTGCCTTTGGTGCTCAACGCTGGTTTCAGGTGGGCGTGTTGTTCCTGCAACCAACCGAGTTTGCAAAAATAGCGGCCATTCTGATTCTCGCCCGTTATTTTGATTTCACTCAAAACCGCCCTCGGGATGCGCGCTGGGTAATCGGTGCGATACTCTGGGCTTCTGGGATTATCTTATTAATTCTTCTGCAACCAAACTTAAGTAACGTGGTGGTGTTGAGCGTAATACTTGCCTCACTGTTATGGTTCAACGGGATACAGATCAAACATGTCATGATCGCTGCCGGGATTGGAGCAGCACTCATCGGGAGCGTATTTGGGCTGACCTTTCTAGGTATTCGTATTCCATTTTTACAGGAATATCAACAACAACGAATTCAGAATTTCATCCTGCCTGACCAGAAAGAGACCTTTGGCGAAACCTATAACATTGATCAGGCGAAAATTGCCATCGGGTCGGGTGGTTTGTATGGCAAAGGCTACGGACATGGTACGCAGACACAGTTACGTTTTCTCAAGGTCCGCCACACCGATTTTATCTTCTCAGCCGTTTCAGAAGAGTTCGGCCTGGTCGGCGCGTTACTTGTAATGGCCATTATTACATTTGTCGTTTATCGCTGTTTACGCGCGGCCCAAAAAGCGCAGGATGTGGCTGGCATGTCCATTGCGTATGGTGTAGCAATTCTGATTTTCTTTCAAGGCATGGTCAACATTGGCGTGAACTTGAATATTGTCCCTGTATCCGGCTTGCCCTTGCCATTTATCAGTTATGGCGGTAGCGGTCTTACATCTCTAATGTTGGGAATTGGATTAGTGCAAAGTGTCGCCATGCGGCATAGGCAATTGGACTTCTAAACATATAGTGCATTTTGGAGAATATTCAATTTTGAAACCTATACGTGTTCGCATGGCGCCTTCGCCAACAGGACGTTTCCACTTGGGAAGTGCCCGCACGGCTTTATATAATTATTTGTTTGCCCGGAAAACTGGCGGCAAGTTCGTCCTTCGCATCGAAGATACAGACCAGAAGCGCTTCGTGCCTGGAACGGAGGATGAAATCATTCAAAGCCTCGAGTGGCTGGGTATCTCTCCTGATGAAAGTCCAGTCAGCGGTGGAGAATATGGCCCTTACCGTCAGACCGAAAGGCGTGAGATTTATCATAAATTGACATGGGAGCTTGTTGAAAAAGGCTCTGCCTTCCCATGCTTTTGCACACCAGAGAGATTGGAAACAGTCCGCAAGGAACAGTTGGCACGCAAGGAAAATCCGCGCTACGACGGCACTTGCCGCAACCTTGATCCTGATGAAGTGCGTCGCCGAATTAGTGCGGGCGAGAAATACGTTGTCCGCTTCAAGATGCTCAAGGAAGGTTCAACAACAGCCGTTGACCTGTTGCGTGGTCCCATCACCGTGGAAAATACAGCCCTCGATGATTTTGTCCTGCTCAAGTCCGATGGCCTGCCCACATATCACATGGCGGCAATGATCGATGACCACTTGATGGAAATTACTCATGTGATTCGCGGCTCGGAGTGGCTTTCCACTTTTCCCCTACATGTCAATATCCTGCGCGCGTTCCGATGGGATGAGCCAACCTGGGTCCATCTGTCTGTTTTTCTCAAGCCGAGCGGCAAAGGCAAGATGAGCAAGCGCGAAGCCGCTGAAGCTATCAAGGACGGTCACTCTATTTTTATCGGCGACCTCAAGGATCTGGGCTATACGCCCGAAGGCGTTTTGAATTGGATTGTATTGATGGGCTGGGGTGTGGCAGAAGATGATGTCATGTCATTGGATGAGATGGTGGAAAGATTCAACATCGACTCGTTGACTCCATCACCTGCTGCGATCAACTTCCAAAAATTGGATCACTTCAATGGGACGCACATTCGCCTCCTAACGACCGAAGATTTGTCAGCCAGGATCAAGCCCTATTTTGTGGGAGCAGGCTTGGACGTCCGCGATGAGGCGTTGCTCAAAATCACACCGCTGATTCGTGAGCGCCTCGTCACATTGGATGATTGTCTCGCATTTGCCAGTTTTTTCTTCAAAGAGAACGTTGAACCAAATCCTGAAGATTTAATCGCCAAGGGACTCGATGCAAAACAATCTTCCGAGGTTGCCAGGAAGTCTTATGAGATTCTTTCCGCGTTGCCTGAGATATCCCATCAAACCGCCGAACCACCGATGCGTGCCTATGTAGAATCATCAGGTTTAAACGCGAATCAAGTCTTCGGCATTTTGCGCGTGGCCTTGACAGGCCAAAAGGTCAGCCCGCCGTTGTTCGAGAGTATGGAAATAATCGGGAAAGAGAAATGTTTACAGCGATTACAGAGTGCTATTCGAATTCTGGAGCATCATGTCTGATTAAGAACAGAACCCCGTTAGGAACGGGGTTCTGTTGTAATCATCATTACCTATCTTGGGGACCCATTAATCTTGAAGTTCGTAACTTGCACGTCGACACCAGCGTACGCGGTTACGTTGTAGCCCATATAAAATACTTTTGAACCACCCGGAATGGACAAATTTTGGTTCAACCTTATATTATTAATGAAAACACTCATGACACTTCCTGTCAGTTCGAAGCGAAGCGTATAGGTCGTTCGGTACTCATAATGCTGGTCAGTCAGCCTGGCCCCATTATTTTCATCCACATCCGCTAGCACAAAATAGATCAGGTGCCTGTCATCATCGTCTTCCATCTGCAATTTGAAGCGTGCGCTCTTCTTCGCAGTTATTGGGTCATCCGCTGGCGCGATCGCAAAGCTGACGTACGTTGGGCTTCCTGCTGGGGCAATATACATGGAATTGACAAAGATCTTAAATTCGATGATGGCATCATTCGCAATAGGCGTATAAATACCCGAGATACTGAGAATTCTCTTATCACGTTCCAGCAAATGCAAAATCCTATTGCGATCGGCGAAGATGCCAGTGGAGCCCATGTCAAAGCAGCCATCCGCTTCATTTGTAACGGTGTTCAAAACGTTTGGATCCAAGGCATAAGCCGTCCACGTTTTGGAAAATACACAGCCATCCTCGAGCCTCTTCACAGTGAGAGGTGTGATCGTTGGTGATGGGCTGGCCGTTGGAGTAGAGGTGAACGTAGGTGAGGGCGTGACGGTAGGTGACAAAAACACCTCTGCTGTTGCAGTGGGCGGCAAGGAGGTTAATCGAATATCTTCAATGGTGGTGCCTTCAGGCGCTAGATCAATGCGCCGCGTATAGACCTGATATCCTTGCGCCTCTACTTTGACTTGACCACTGATCTTGGAATCGATTTCTATTTCAAAGCGATAAATGCCTTCAGAGTCCGTAAAAACGATAGGAGGCACACCTTCCAGATCAAGAGTAACCTTTGCTCCCACAATCGGTTGCTGACTACTGCCATCAATGATACGTCCGATATATGTAGTCTTGTTTGTCTCTTGTCCAGTCGTCTTTGGTCCAAATTGCCAGTATCCCACAAGTAATGTACCAACTAAGCCAATCAATGCCACCAGAACCACTGGCTCAGGACCTTTTGTTGATTTGGACAATTTTCTTCTTGGCATATTTCCTCCTTGTTATTGTACAACTCGCCTGAATAATCAGCGAATGAAACTTATGTTATTCTTCTCTACAGAGCAACGAGTTATGATTGTTATTATACAATACCGCTTACCTCTTGTCTGGTTGCAAAATTTCTGAGAGTGCCTAACATCGAATTGATGTAGAATGCAAGGATGAAGTGTCCAAACTGTAACTCCAGTAAGCAACAAGTGAAAAATGGCTTGAACAAATCTGGCAGTCAGAAGTATCGGTGTGGAGCATGTGGTGCAGTGTATACGCCAAAACCGAGAGAAAGGGGCTATCCTGCTGAAATTCGCTTACTTGCTATTCGCATGTACGTGGAAGGTAGCAGTTATGGGTCAATCGGACGAGTGTTGAAGGTCAATCCACAAAGTGTGGCCAATTGGGTCAACACCTACACCGCTCAATTGCCCAACGCACCCTTGCCAGAGAAGGTAAAAAAGGCAGAACTGGATGAGTTGTTCACTTTTGTTGGCCAGAAAAAAACGAAACCTATCTCCTAACCATTGTGGATCGAGACACGCGTTGCATTTTGAGTTGGGATGTCGTACTCGAAAGAACCTCAGAAGCCTTGCAAGCTTGCCTGGAACGCGCACCCCCAGCCACACACTACTATTCGGATGCCTTTCCAGTCTATGACATACTCTACTATGGAGCACCCTATGAAATGCGGACCGACAAACGGGAGACCTATGCGGTTGAAGCAGTCAATGCGGATCTGCGACATTACCTCAAACGGTGGGCACGCAGGTCGCGTTGCTTCACCAGGAGGCTCCAAGCCCTAGTGAAAAACTTACAACTCTTTGTCTATTGTTACAACCACAGGCAATTGGCAAAACGTCGTTTCCCAAAATACTCCTTTCACCTGATCGACTTCGTATCACTGCCTGTTTAGGCACTCCCAAATTTCAGAGCCAGCAGGAAATTACTCCCCTTTATAATCCACCACATAAGCGGGTATGCTGATCCCCGAAATCGATATGTTGACTTCCTGAGTTTTGATATTGGCATTCGCGGGAATCATATCCAGAGCTTCTTTTGTGATGAGAATTTCGCCAGCCGCGGCAATATCCTCCCCCATTTTCGATGCACGGTTGACGGGATCACCAAAACAATCTTCATGACCCACAATCAATAATTTTCCATAGTCAATGCCTACTGCAATGTGAATATCCAGGTCATCTGATGTTAACAGATTTTCTGACGCGAAGGCATGTTGCATCGCAATGGCTGCGTTGACAGCCGCAAGCGGGTCTGGAAACACTGCAAAACAATTATCGGCTTCGTACTTGAGCATTTGGCCGCTGTATGATTTCACAATGGGGTCCGTGGTCAACTGCATGCGTTTGACCATCGAGAGATAATGCACGATCCCATACTTACGTGTGAGCATGGAAAAGCCAGACATGTCGAGCACAAAAACAGCGTACTCAGTACCAAATTCTTTCCAAAGCGCGTCCTCGATCTTTCTGCGCTTTTCCTGTTCTTCCGTTTGCGAGAACTTCAATAGCTGGTCTTGAAATTTTTTTGCGGGTTTGGGAGCCATAGTCACCTTGTATGCAATGAGCGTCTAGCAAATTATAGTCAAGGGGCCCCGGAAAGGAAGCTTCCGAGACCCTTTTGTAACATTTTCGATTGTTCCTACATTCCCCTGGGAACAAAGAAAGTTAAATATCTCCCGGCTCATCTGCCATTCGCACAATGCGTGGAGCGAATTTGCCGATCACATCGACCAAATCCTGTTGGGCCAAGATCACAGTATCAATCGGCTTGTAGGCTTGCGGCGATTCGTCCAGCCCGCCACCCAACAAGGTGACACCTCTTTCTTTGAGATATTCGTCCCTAGCATTTCTGCTGATGGAATTCAACGCAGCAGTCCGACTCATCAACCGACCTGCTCCATGTGAAGCGGATTCAAGCGACTCGCCGACGCCTCTACCTCTTACCACATAGCCTGCATCACCCATCGAGCCTGGGATTACGCCCAAGACTCCTGCACCTGCCGGGGTCGCGCCCTTTCGGTGGACGATCACATTTCTGCCGGCGGTCAATTTTTGTACCCAGGCAAAATTGTGGTGGTTTTCCACGACGGCAGCTTCTTTGAGCCCGAGCGCTGCGGCGACTCGATGGTGGATGATGTAGTGATTGGCTGAGGCAAATCTACCAGCCAGTTCCATCGAGAGCCAATACTCTTGACCGTCTTCTGAATCCAATGGAAGCCACGCGAGATGGCGAACGCTCTTATCGAGGTCAGGATGTTTCTCCATCGCCAGTTTACTATACCGATCCGCGATCTTTGCACCGACTCCGCGGGAACCACTGTGTGAAAGCAAAGCCAGATATTCACCAGGCTTCAAGCCAAACATCGGCTCGTGAAGTCTGAAACTCCCCCATTCGACAAAGTGATTGCCGGTGCCACTGGTTCCAAGTTGACCGTAGGCGATATCTTTCAAGGTCCTGAGCTGGCGAGTCGCATCCCATGCGGAGTCATCCAATACGGCATGTTGCGCGCGCTTTGCTCCAGTCCATTTGACGCCCATGCCAAAGGCAGTTTCATTCCATAACGCGTCTTCGAACAAGCCTTTCTTTTGACCCATAAGAATCGGCGAAACTTCATACAATGAGAGTCTCATTCGGCAGGCAATATCCACTCCAACGGCGTAAGGGATGACCACATTATCAGTGGCAAGTACACCGCCAATGGGAAGTCCGTAACCAACATGGGCATCGGGCATCAATGCGCCAGTGACTGTCACAGGTAGGCGCATGGCATTTTCCATTTGTTGGATCGCGCCTTTGTCAATATTTTCGACTCCCCAAATGGGAAACGGAAGCGGTGCCTTGCGCAGATCGGTGGTAGAAGGCTCGTTTTTTTGTGTGACGCGGATACACTCACGCGCTAAATTCGCGCAGGAAGGATCGGCTAGAAAACTGCCAGGGCTTTGCCGAACAGCTTCCAGCTTGGAAAGAGCCGCATCGCGATCCATCCCATTTCCAATTAATTTATTTCCGAGGTCTTTCGCCAGCCCAATAATTTTTCCATCGGGCCAGTTGTTCAGTTTCAGGAACTTTCCTGTAATGATATCCATTTTTACTTCCTTCGTCATTGCCAAGGAAGCAATGACGATTACATATAAATCGGATCAGGTTTTTCGCAAGGACCGTCACAAGTGAGGGTCGTGAAGACTTCGGCTTGCAAAACCCACTCACCATTTTCTGTGCGCTGCCATTTTGCGGAATAGACACCGGAGGCCTGCACCGCCATGCCTTCGGCAGTGTAACTGCCTTGCCAGTTGCCAAGTTCCTCTGCAATGCCCCAGGATTCGTTGATCGTTATCGCGCGAGGCGTTCGAACATACACAGCCGTGGGGTCAGCACGGAAAACTTCTGTCCAACGCGTCGCTTCCTCATCGGCGCCGTGATTCTGGGCACTACGCCCGGTGACAATGTGATAACTTGGCGCAAGGAGCGCACGTATCGCTTCCGCATCCTTGTATTCGATGGCGATATTGAATCGCTCACGGGCAGCGCGAATTAAATCGTCTGAGGTTGCCATATTGTTTTCCTTTTGCTCAATGTCGTTGCGATGAACGAAGTGAGTGACGAAGCAACCCCTAGTTGTGTTGGAGATTGCTTGGGGCGGACAAGCACCGCCCTCGCAACGACAAATTAGGCCTCTTCCAACTTCCATAGCTCGCGCATTTCCTGACTTGACACGAGCAATTCATCCAAAGTGCCTTCAGATTCAACTTTACCATCTTTCAACACAATGATGTGATCAGCGCGTCGTAGCAATGGACGGCGATGAGAAACAACGAGGCAGGTCATATCGTTGCCATTGGCAAATATGCGTTCCCAGAGTTGACGCTCCGTTTCGACATCCAACGCGCTGGAGAGGTCATCGAACACAACCAGTTCCGGTTCACGGATGAACATACGCGCCGCGGCACTCCGTTGTGCCTGCCCGCCAGAGAGTTTGACTCCGCGTGCGCCGACCATCGTTTCCAGGTCATCATCGAGTTGCTCAAGATCGCGATCCATAACAGCGAGTTTCGTCGCTTTATAGATGTCATCATCTGTTCGATTCAACCCAAGCAAAATGTTGTTGCGTAATGTGTTGCTGAACAAACGTGGGACCTGTGCCGTGTAAGCGACGCGCGGCAGGATAAAAAAGTTACCAGCATCCTGAATAATATCCCTATTCCAACGAACAGATCCAGATTCTTTTGGCAGCAAACCAAGTAATGTTCGCAATAAAGTCGTTTTGCCAGAACCAATACGACCTGTGATTACCGTCAATGAGCCGCGTTTAATTTCGAGATTTATGTTCTCGATACCGTTGACTGAATTGGGATAATGAAAAGTCAATCCTTCAGCGACCAGTTCACTCAGGCGATCTGAGGCAATCTTTGTCGCATAATGTACTTCGGGCAGAGGTCCTTCCAAGTCTACTTTCGTATGTTCCACGAGCGCATTCAGTGGAGCGTTTTCCATCAAGTGATACATGCGCTTGACCGAGACATCGAGTTGTTTGTAGCGCGCCCACAACATGCCGCCAAATGTGGTGAGATCGCCCATGCTTTGAAGCAAATAGACAAAGAGCGAGAAGTCACCGAGAGTGAAATTGCCTGTGCGCATGGATTGACCTACAAGTATGAGAATCACACCCGTACCCAGTGTGGAGGTGTTGCGATAAATCGAACCCAACACATCATCAAAAAGTTTTTCGCGGACGGTCAGCACTCGACGTTCATCATTGATCTTGTGAAAGTGCTGGATGATATCCTTTTCAGCGGTTGCCACTTTCACGGCTTGCACAGCACCGAAGAATTCACCGATGAAACCCGTCACCTTGCCAGTGGATTGACGTGAGGCGCGGCGATAATGTTCAATGCGGCCCGTCGCGAGATTAGCAATAACGCCCACGATCACCAAAGGAATGAGCGCCATGATCGTGACTGATGGACTGATCTGAGTCATGAGCCAGATGGATACGGCAATGACAAGCAACCCGACCATGACATCGTTGATGAGAATTACAAATAGCGGAATCTCGTTCACGTCGCCTTTGAAGCGGCTCACAGCTTCGCCGGCTGAATCAGGTAGTTGTGAAGCGCCAGGGCGTTTCAGGATATGCTGCAAAAGATTTTTACGCAACAGCGTACCCATATCTGCAAAGATGGGAACATCTGCCCAATAGAAACCGTAGGTAGAAAGGAGGCGTCCGAACCAGATGGCAACGAAACCAGCTACGATTGCCCAAATACCGAAAGTCAATTTTGCATCGCCAGTCAGCATATCAAAGAAAGCCTTCATGATCAACGCGGGCGCAATTTGTCCCGCAAGGCGGCTCAGCCCAACGCTGAGCAGGTCTACAATCCACAGCCAAGGGCGGAAGCGAATTAATTCCCATGCCACCTTCCAAGCGGGCAATGAGGGGATGTATTTTGTTTGAGGAATGGTTGTTTCAGTCATGATGTTTTTCTTTCGTTCGATGTAGAGGCGGAGCATGCTCCGCCCCTACATAATTACGCCAATACTTCTTCCATACCAGTTTGCAGCAATTGATAAAAACGCGAGTTCGAGTCGGATGCCAGCTTCTCACGATCGCCATATTCAAGAATTTTGCCTTTTTCCAGGATCAGTACGTCATTCGCGCGATGTAACGTATCAAGGCGGTGGGCAATGATGATGGCAGTGCGACCTTTTAACAGTCTAGTGATTGCATGTTCCAGCTTTTGCTCCGTTGCCGGATCCAGGCGGGATGAGGCTTCATCCAATATCACCAGTCCCGGATTTTTCAGGAAGACTCGGGTAAACGCTAACAACTGCGCTTCACCCGCAGATAACGATCTTGATCCCGTTTCGAGTTCAGTATCCAAACCTTGAGGCAGGTTTCGATACCACTCACCCATCTCCAATTCTTCCAGCGTGGCGATGATTTTTTCATCAGCAATCGTGCGGTCGAAGAACGTCAAGTTTTCGCGGATGGAGGCACGGAACAGTTGCACATCCTGAGTGACGATAGCAATGTTGTGACGCAGAGAACCGATTTGCAAGTCACGCAGATCAGTGCTATTGATCTTTATGCTTCCAGCGTTTACGTCATACAGGCGGAAGATCAGGCGTCCGATAGTGGTCTTACCGCTTCCGGTGCGACCAAGGAGTCCGAGAACGGAACCAGGCTTGAGGTCGAAGGACAGGTGGGAGAGAACTGAGTCGTCTCCGTTATAGGAAAAGGTCACATCGTCGAAGGTCAACGCGATGGGATGGGACTGAATCTCCAATCCCGCTTCATTGCGGACCTCAGGCGTGAGCGCCCGAAATTCAGTCAATCTCTCCACACATGCACCGATGGTCTGAAAACTTTCAAGTTGGTGTGTCATCTGCCAGAACGGTTCTTCGAGCAGGTTGAGATAATGCACGAAGAGATAGACAGTACCGATGGTGACGAGACCCGCAGTGAAGAGCCAGTATCCGCCGACGATGGCAAGGAGCGTGCCGATGGTGAGCGCGAGAACCATTGCGTTTTCGAAGATCCAGCGCTTAAAGTGGGCACGACGATTGTGCGTCAGAATCTCAGCCTGATGGCGAAATAATTCACGAATGGAATAATCCACTGCGCCGCTCGAGCGGATATCTTCTGTGCCTGAAAGTTGCTCCTCGATGAAACCGTAGAATTGCGCTTCGGCTTCCCGGCGTGCTTTCTGGTGCGGAATGGCGATATTTCGGAGGCGACCCAAGATTGTGATGGTCACAATGGAGAAAACGGTGAACACTAAGCCAATACGCCAATCTTCGATAAACAATGTGACAAGGATACCGACGAGGAGCAATCCGTTTGCGATAAGATTCAAAGCAAACTGCGAGAAGAAGGTTGCCAACTCGGTTACATCGCCGTCGATGCGCTCGATCAATTCACCAGGGTTGTGATCATTGTGGAAGCGCATATCGAGGTGCAAGGCATGTTCTGCCAATTCGGCGCGGAGGGCATTGGTAGCCGTCCACGCGACGTTTTCGCCAAGGTAGGTGACCGCAACAGCGACACCCTGTTGAATCAACGCCACGCTGATAAATGCGACCGCTGTCCAAGTGAGGGTTGATAGCGCCTCGCCTGCCAGTGCGGAATCAATGAACCGCCGCATGATCTGCGGTGCGAAGATTCGCAAGCCAATGCTACCGAAGAGCATGATGGCAAGCAGAATGAACCGTCCCTTTTGCGGGCGGATATGGTCAGAGAGAAGGTTCCAGTAGGATTTGAAAGAGATGTTCATAAATAAAGTTCCAAGTTTCAGGTGTAAAGTTGGCAGGTTGACTATTATCCATAGTCTTGAGACAACAAAAAAGCCACGATACGAAGTGCACCGTGGCTTTGAGAACACAGGAAATGACTCGTTTACAAACGGTCAATGGACGCACTTCGAGAAGGTAAATAGTCGGTTGAGTTTCGTCATCTTACGATGAATCATTTGAAGTGCGCTCCTTTCTGTCGAATTTAGTAGTTTCAGTTTACATGAGAGAGGGATAAGTTGTCAAGAGTTATTTTGATTTTCGATTTGACTCACAAAATTTATGGTTGTTCGTCATCCTTCCAAAAAGGATATTCGGGCTACAATTGATTTGCCTGGAGGCTGTATGAAAACTATTTTGCGAATGCGTTACTGGCGCATTGTTTTCTTCTTTGCCCGCGTCGCCACAAGTATTATTTTCTGGGATATTTTCCTGCCGCGCATCGGCTTGCGATTCCTTGCCAGGAACTCTCGCCCGCGCCGTTTGCGCCAGATCGCCGTGCGCTTTCGGGCGCTGGCGATTCGTCTTGGTGGCGTAATGATCAAGGTGGGTCAATTTCTCTCCGCGCGGCTGGATGTGTTACCCGCCGAGATCACAGATGAACTGGCAGGATTACAGGATGAAGTCCCTCCCGTGGAGTTCGGCGCCATCCGCCTCCAGACCGAACTCGGGCTTGGTGCTGCCATCGATAAAGTTTTCCTCACCTTTGACGAATCCCCCATCGCCG
>Ga0070699_100001795_pt1 | contig 19540 bp, 17 predicted proteins | sample KBSK1503metaG_FD_65473 | JGI IMG/M metagenome (GOLD analysis project Ga0070699, IMG submission 65473) | Corn, switchgrass and miscanthus rhizosphere microbial communities from Kellogg Biological Station, Michigan, USA - KBS K1-50-3 metaG | ecosystem: Host-associated > Plants > Roots >... | reverse complement strand
TCGTCGATCTCCACCGTCGGCAACTACGAGTACGGCTTCTACTGGTACTTCTACCAGGACGGGACCATCCAGCTCGAGGTCAAGCTCACCGGGATCATCTCGAACGGGGCCGAGCCGGCGGGCTCCAAGCCGCGGTGGGGCGAGATGGTCGCTCCCGGGGTCTACGGGCCGATCCACCAGCACTTCTTCAACGCGCGCCTCGACATGATGGTGGATGGGCTCGAGAACTCGGTCTACGAGGTGAACACGGTGGCCGACCCGCCGGGGCCCGAGAACCCGCACGCCAACGCGTTCCACGCCGAGGCCACGCTGCTGCGCTCCGAGGGGCAGGCCCAGCGGATCGTCGATCCGCTCGCCGGCCGCTTCTGGAAGATCGCCAATCCCCAGATGCGCAACCGCCTGGGCGATCCGGTCGCCTACAAGCTGATGCCCGGCGAGAACGTGCTACCGTTCGCGAGCCGGGACGCCTCGGTGACGAAGCGCGCCGGGTTCATGACGCGGCACCTCTGGGTGACGCGCCACGACCCACGCGAGCGGTACGCCGCCGGCGAGTACCCGAACCAGCACGCGGGCGGCGCGGGCCTGCCCGCCTACGTGGCCGACGACGCCCCGCTCGAGAGCACCGACCTGGTGGTCTGGTACACCTTCGGGGCCCACCACGTGGTCCGCCCCGAGGACTGGCCGGTGATGCCGGTGGTCACCATCGGCTTCATTCTGAAGCCGTCCGGCTTCTTCGACCGTAACCCCGGCCTCGACGTGCCTCCGTCGGCGCCGAACGGGAGCTGCTGCCACTCGGGCTGAGTGCAGCGCCCGCTAGAGTGTGCCCACGACGGCGGCGGGCCAGGCCCGCGCGTCGACGCGCGCGTGCCACTCCTTGATCTTGCCGTCCGGGTCGATGATGACTCCGACGCGCTGGGCGCCCTTGGCCGGGTCGGCGTTGGCGCCGTAAGCGGTTCCGATGGCGCGATCGGTGTCAGAGATCAGGGGGAAGTTGAAGTGGAACTTCTCGGCGAACGCTCGGTTCTCGGCCGGCGGGTCGAAGGACACGCCGAGGATCACCGCGTTCTTGCGGTCGTACTCGGCCTTGAGGTCGCGGAACCCGCAACCCTCGGCGGTTCAGCCGGGGGTGTTGGCCTTGGGGTAGAACCACAGCACGACCGTCTTGCCCTTGAGGTCGGCCAGCTTCACGGTCCGGCCGTTGTGGTCGCGTCCCACGAAGTCCGGCGCCTTGTCTCCGGGATTGAGCATGAACCCTCCTCTCGTCAGCGGGCGCGCACGATCTCGGCCGCGAAAGCCTCGAGCGCGTCCCAGTCGTACGGCCCCTCGCGGAACGCGATGCAGAGTCGGGTGCAGCCGAGCGCGCGGAAGCGGTCCACCATCGCCCGCGCGTCCTTGACCGTCCCGCGCAGGTAGCCGGTGCGGTCGGCGCGGTCGGGGGTGCCGCCCCAGTGGCGGCGAAATATCTCCTCCGCGCGTGCGGCACCCGGGGCGTCGGCCCCCAGGTAGAAGCCGAGGTTCACGGTGCGCATGATGGTCTTGGGGTCGCGCCCCTCCGTCTCGCACCAGCGGTCGAGCACCTGGCTCTTGTGGATCCAGTCGTCCGGGCCGATATAGGCCCCGTTCCAGCCGTCGGCGAACTTGGCCGCCGCGCGCAGCGTGCGCTTCTCACCCCGCCCGCCGATCCAGATCGGGACGCGCGGCTGGAGCGGCTTGGGATTGTTGGGGGCGTCGACCACCCGGAAGTGCTTGCCCTCGAAGGTGACGCGCCGGCGCTCCGGGTCGAGTAGGAGCCGCATGATCTGGGCGTACTCCTCGAGCATGTCCTCGCGCGGGCCGATCGAGGGAAACGCGAAGCCGAAGGCCTTCGCCTCCACGTCGTGCCAGCCGGCCCCGAGCCCGCAGTCGACGCGCCCGTTGGAGAGATGGTCGATGGTGGTGAGCGACTTGGCGAGCAGCCCGGGGTTGCGGTAGGCCACGCAGTACACCCCGCTCCCGAGCCGGATCTTCTGCGTGTCCATAGCCGCCGCGGTCAGGGTGGCGATCGCCTCGTAGCAGTCCATGTCGCCGCCGCGCGGGGGCGACTCCTGGAAGTGATCGGAGACCGAGAACCAGTCGAAGCCCTGTGTGTCGGCGAACTTCCACAGCTTGCGCATCTCGTCGAGGGGACCGCCCATGTGGCCGATGTGGATGCCGAACTTCATTGCGCCCTCCTCCGGGCCGTCAGAATTTTTCCTGTGCGCCGCCGCCGCCGAACCGCCCGCCCTCGCCGGTGAAGCCCGGCTCCGGGGAGGCCGCACGCGCGTGCGGGCCGAACGCGGCGACCGCCGGCACCACTTGCAACAGCCGATCGCGGCGCTCGTCGGCGAAGAGCGGGTCGGCGGTGAATCCCGCGATCTCGCCCCCGCGGGCGCGCCGCAGCGCCCGCTCGACGGCCAGGGCCACGACCACGAGCAGCGCGCCCGCGAGCGTGAGCACGACCCAGAGCGGCGCCACGTAGACGTAGTGCCGCAGGGTGACGAGCGACAGCGCGAGCAGGACGATCCCGGTGTCGAGCACGAAGGTCCGCCGCGACAGCCGGCCCCAGACCAGCACCGCGAGGGGAAGAAGCGCGGTGGCGACCGCGGCGGCGAGGCGGGTGCCCGCGGGCAGGTCGTCTCGGCTCGGCGCGAACCGCGCGAGATGCTCGAGCGACGCCTCGTCGAGCGAGTACACGTTGGCGGCCGAGTAGACCGCCGCCAGCCCGACCACGGTGAGGACGGCGGCGCCGATCCGATGGGACGGCGCGAGCCGGGCCGCGTCGAGGCCGCGGGCCGCGATCCCGGTGAGCGCCACGCCGGCCACGAGCCACAGGAGGCGCCCGTGGGGCAGCCGCGCGAGATAGCAGAACAGCGCCGCGCCGGCCAGCCCCGCGAAGAGCGGGCCGCCCCAGCGCCACGCCGCGAGGGCGCCCGCGAGCACGGTGGCCACGAGGAGCCCGTCGATCGCATCGTCGATGCGGAGGCGGGCGGTCTCGGCCAGGAATAGGCCCACGCCCAGCAGCACGAGCGCCACGCCGAGCGCCGAGGTCGCGCCCGCCGCGCCGCGCCGGGCCGAGCGGGGCGAGGCCTCGAGCCCATCGGTCGCCAGCAGGCACGCCGCGCCCCAGACCAGCAGCAGGCCCTGGATCGCGGACGAGCTGCGCGAGAACGTGAGCGCCAGGGCCGCGAGCGCGCAGAGCACGATGGCCGCGACCATCGCGCCGGTCAGCACCCGCCAGACCACTCCGGGCGTCACGCACGGGTCCGGGAACGCGTCGAGGATGCGCGAGTGGGTGGCCTCGTCGATGGCCCCGACCCGTCGCCAGCCTCGCGCGGCCGCCTGCACCTCCGCGGCGCGCTCCCAGGCGACGGCCTCGCGTCTCATCGCTCGCGCATCCGCCGGTGCGCCCAGAAGACGACCGCGAGCGCGGCCAGCCCAAGCAGGGCGGCGAGGAGGAGCGGCACGCTGTCCGCGTGCGGCCCCGAGCGGAACGGCTGGAAGAGGAGCCGCACGAGCGCGACGTAGGCCGCCACCAGGCCGATCGCGAAGTAGAGCGAGCGGCGGAGGTGGAAGGCGGCCGCCATCACCCCGGCCGCCACCACGAGCGTGGCGAGGAGCCACGCGCTCCACACCGGTCCGTCGTCGAGCGCGCCCGCGAGCAGCCCGCCCAGGAGGAGCAGGAGGCCCGCGTTGGCGAAGATCTCCTCGAAGTGGGCCTTCCGCGCGAGACGGACCGAGAGGCCGGCCGCGAGCGTGTAGAGCGCTCCCAGGACGATGGCGCTGGCCCGCAGGTCCGCCGCCACCCCCAGGCCGAGCGCGGCCGGGACCAGGCCGATCGAGAGGCCGTGCCACGAGGCCAACGAGGTGAGCGCCAGGCCGAGCGCGGTGCGCGAGTCCCAGCGATAGGCGGCCAGCAGGTAGAGCCCGCTCACGATCAGCAGGTGCGAGGGCCATCGGGGCCCCAGGACCGTGAACTGCACCTCGACGTAGGCGAGGTCGGCCGCCACGAGGAGGAGGCCTAGCAGCAGGACGTAGTCGAAGGCCACCCCCGGGGACGGGGCCTCCGCCCACGAGAACGGCGCGGCCCGGCGCATCACCCAGAGCGGGCAGGCCGCCGCCGCGAGGGCGATGCCGGTCGCGATCGCGAGCGGGCCGATGTCGTCCTGGTGCTTGGCCACGAGCACGCCGACGCCCGAGGTGACCAGGAGCACGCCGGCGTAGAGCAGCGCCCGGATCTCGAAGCGCACCGAGACGAGCCCACGCCGGGCGACGCGGTCGAAGAAGGCGGCCTGCTCGCTCGAGAGGAGCTCGCGCGCCCGCAGGGTGGCGATGGCGCCGACCACGTCGGGGTTCACGTGCGGTCCCCTGGGCGCGCCATTTCGCCATGGTGCGCCCAGGGCCGGGCGCGAGTCAACGCACCCGGTCAGCGGGTTGGAGGGCACCGCCTGGCCCGGGCTCGTCGTACCATGGCCCCATGGCGACGACCTTTGCCGGCTTCCCCGCGTCTAGCGATCCGGCCGGAGCCGCGATCGCGGTGCTCGGTGTCCCCAATGCCACCCCGTACACGGTGGGCCAATCCAGCCACTGTGCGGGCGCTCCGGCCGCGCTGCGGGCCGCCATGACCGGGTACGCGACGATGCCGGAGCAGTACGACTTCGACATCGGCGGCCTGCGCCCGTCCGCCGTCGTCGATTGCGGGGACGTGGCCGGCGATCCCTTCGATCCCGCCGGCACGCGCGAGCGCATCACGGCGGCGGTCGCGCGCCTCCTCGCGGCGGGTGCCGTGCCGGTGGTGCTCGGAGGCGACGACTCGGTCGTGATTCCGATGTTCCAGGCGTTCGCCGGCCACGGGCCGCTCACGGTGGTCCAGGTCGACGCGCATCTCGACTGGCGCGACGAGGTCCGCGGCGAGCGGTTCGGATGGAGCAGCCCGATGCGCCGGGCGTCGGAGATGCCGTGGATCGATCGAATGGTCCAGATCGGGCTGCGAGGCATCGGCAGCGCGCGGGCGGGGGAGGTGGCGGACGCGCGGGCGTGGGGTTCGGCGCTCGTGACCGCGGCCGAGCTGCACCGTGCCGGCGTCGGGCCGGCGCTCGACCGGGTCCCGGCCGGGGCCCGCTGCCTGGTGACCATCGACTGCGACGGGCTCGACCCCACCGTCATGCCCGGGGTGAGCGCGCGGGCTCCGGGGGGCCTCCTCTACCACCACGTCCTCGAGCTGCTGTACGGCATCGCCGCGAAGGCCACGATCGTGGGGCTCGACCTCGTCGAGCTCATGCCGGAGCGTGATTCGAGCGGGCTCTCGACGCTGACCGCCGCCCGCATCGTCTGCAACGGGATCGCGGCGATCGCGATCTCCCTCGGAGGACCGGCCCGCGACACTTGACGTGCCGGAGATTTCGCCCGATTCTCGGGTCGCACCGAGCGGTGCCATCGACCGACAGGAGGCCTCCCCATGATCATCCCGCTGACCCTGGCCGATTTCCTGGAGCGTGCCGAGCTCGTGTACGGCGAGCGCGAGGCGATCGTCGACGAGCCCAGCCCGCCCGGCGGCGGGCTCGGCCGCATCACCTACCGGACGTTCGCCGCGATGTGCCGGAGCATGGCCGCGGCGCTGGACGATCTGGGGGTGGGGGAGGGCGAGCGCGTGGCGATCGTATCTCCCAACGCGGCCCGCTTCCTGGTGAGCCTCTTCGGGGTCAGCGTGTTCGGCCGCGTCTTGGTGCCGGTCAACTTCCGGCTCAACCCCGAGGAGATCCGCTACATCATCGAGCACTCCAGCTCCACCGTCGCCCTCATCGACCCCGAGCTCGAGGAGAGCCTGCGCACGATCCCGGTCAAGCACCGCATCGTCCTCGGCGCGGCGAGCGACGCCGACCTGCTCGGGCGCCGGGACGCGCGCCCGCGCTACGGGGTGACCGACGAGAACGCGACCGTCTCCATCAACTACACCTCCGGCACCACCGCGCGGCCCAAGGGCGTGCAGCTCACCCACCGCGGCTGCTGGCTCAACGCGGTCACCTTCGGCTGGCACGTGGGGGTCACCGACCGCGACGTGTACCTGCACACCCTGCCCACCTTCCACTGCAACGGCTGGGGCATGCCCTACGCGGTGACCGGGATGGGGGCGCGCCAGGTCATCATCCGCAAGATCGATGGCGAGGAGATCCTCCGCCGCGTGGAGGCCGAGGGCGTCACCCTGTTCAACTGCGCGCCCGCGGTGATCAACGCGGTGCTCGACGCGGCGGGCGCCCGGCGCAAGCGCGGCGAGTCGGTGCCCGGTAAGGGCCGGGTGCGCGTGGTGGTGGCGGGCGCGCCGCCGCCGTCCAAGACCATCGAGCGGATCGAGACCGAGCTGGGCTGGGAGTTCATCCAGATCTACGGGCTCACCGAGACCTCACCGCTCTTGACCATCAACCGCGCGCCGGCCGAGTGGGACGCGCTCGATTCCGGCGAGCGCGCCAAGCGCCTCTCCCGCGCGGGGGTGCCCGCGGTGGGCGTGCGCATGGACGTGGACGGCAGCGGCGAGATCCTCGCTCGCTCCAACCACGTGTTCGAGGGCTACTGGAACCAGCCCGAGGAGACCGCCAGGGCCATCGTGGACGGCTGGTTCCACACCGGCGACGGTGGTCACGCGGAGGGCGCCTACACCGTGATCGCCGATCGCAAGAAGGACGTGATCATCACCGGGGGCGAGAACGTCTCGTCGATCGAGGTGGAGGACTGCCTCTTCCAGCATCCCGCGGTGGCGGAGGTGGCGGTGATCGGGGTGCCCGACGAGAAGTGGGGCGAGACCATCAAGGCCCTGGTCGTCCTGCGGCCGGGCCAGCAGGCGACCGAGCGCGACCTGATCGACTTCACGCGCGGCCGCATGGCCCACTTCAAGTGCCCGACCGCGATCGAGTTCCGCAACGAGCTGCTGCGGACCGCGACCGGCAAGCTCCAGAAGTACAAGCTGCGCGAGCCGTTCTGGGCCGGCCGCGATCGCCGGGTGAGCTGAGGGGCCAGCGCTAGGCCGCCGCCGTCCCCGCCGCGGTGGGGGTGCTCACCGCCAGCCGCGCCGGCCGTTCTCCCGCCACGACTTGGCGCCGGTGGACTGCACCGGAATACTCTTCAGAAAGAGCAGCGCCATCGCGTCCGAGTCCACGCGCCAGACGACCGCGGAGACGTGGAGAGGCTGGCCCTCCGGCGGATGCAGCGCCACCTCCACCGGCGTCCCCGGCTGCATCTCGCCGCGCGGCCGGAGCTTGGCCCCGTTGGCGCTGAGATCGATCGTGTGGCACCGGAGACGGCGACTTCCCGACTGGACCCAGGCGGTCCACGACACGCCCGCACGAGAGTGAACGCGACGGCTGCGCTGCTGCTGTTGGGCATCCATGGCGGAAGGGAGAGCAAGGGGCGGGCCAGGGGGAAAACGCCGCGAAACGGGCAGTTACGGTCGATGGTGCGCACCGGTCGCCTTCCCAGGATGGTGACTCGAGGGTGCATTGTGGGTAAGGAACGGGACGATTGACAGGGATGGCCGCGGCGGGGCAGCATCAGGGGCCGCGCAGAAGTTTCCGCCCGGCAAGGGAGACCACCCGATGACCAAGACGCGCCCGGAGTGGAGTGAAGAGGCGACCCGCCACGCCGACGACCTGCTCGCGCTTCGCCGCGATTTCCACCGGCACCCCGAGCTGAGTCACCAGGAGCGGCGCACCGCGGAGATCATCGCGGAGCGGCTGCACGCGGCGAAGCTCGACGTGCGCACCGGGGTGGGCGGGACCGGCGTGGTGGCGGTGCTGCACGGCGACCGCCCGGGCCGCACGATCGCCTGGCGCGCGGACATCGACGCGCTGCCGCTCACCGAGGTGCTGGAGGCGCCCTTCGCCTCCGGCACGCCCGGCGTGATGCACGCCTGCGGCCACGACGGCCACACCGCGATCGGGATCACCCTCGCCGAGATCCTGGCCGCGCGGCGCGCCGAGCTGCCCGGCACCGCGGTGTTCCTCTTCCAGCCCGCGGAGGAGGTGCTGGGGGGCGCGCGGCCGATGATCGAGGCGGGCGCGCTCGACAACCCGCACGTGGAAGAGGTGTACGGCCTCCATCTCACCACCCAGCAGCGGGTCGGAGCGGTGCAGGTGCTGCCCGGCCCGTCGATGGCCTCCGCCGACGCGTTCACGGTGGAGGTGCGCGGCACCGGGGGGCACGGCGCGATGCCGCACCTCTCGATCGATCCCATCACCGCGGCGGCCAACATCCTGCTCGGGATGCAGAGCCTGGTGTCCCGCGAGGTGCCGGCCCAGGAGACCGCGGTGCTGACGGTGGGGCAGATCGTGGCGGGCACCAAGGGCAACATCCTGCCGGATCGCGCGGTGATGCGCGGGACCATCCGCGCGTTCGACGCGGGGGTGCGCGATCACCTGGTCACCCGGCTCGGGTCCTTCGTCTCGCACGTGGCGAAGGCGTACCGGGCCGAGGCGGAGATGCGGCTCGACGGCGGCTCGTGCCCGGCGGTGGTGAACCACGCGGCCGAGAGCGCGTTCGTGCGCGAGTGCGCGAGCCGCGAGCTGGGCGACGACGCCGTCACCGACGGGCGCGTGGTGATGGCGAGCGACGACATGAGCCTCTTCCTGCGCGAGCGGCCGGGCTGCTACTTCCGGGTCGGGATCGGGTCGGCGAGCGGGGCGGCGCGCCCGCACCACGCCCCCGAGTTCGAGATGAACGAGGCCGGCCTGCCGGTGGGGCTGCGGGTGGGCCTCGCGGTGATGCGCACCGCGCTCGGCCGCTGAGGGCCGCGCCCGCGATGGGACGGCTCGACGGTAAGGTCGCGGCGGTGACCGGCGCCGCGTCCGGGATCGGGGAGGCCACCGCGCGGCGTTTCAGCGCGGAGGGCGCCGCGGTCGCGCTGGGCGACATCGACGCGGAGCGCGGCCGGCAGGTGGCGGGGGAGATCCGGGCCACGGGCGGCCGCGCGGTGTTCGTGGAGACGCACGCCGGCCGGGAGGCCGACGCCACCCGTTTCGTCCAGACCGCCCAGAGCGAGTTCGGCCGGCTCGACGTGCTCGTGAACAACGCGGGCATGCGGCTCTACCAGACGGTGGTGGACGCCAGCGAGGAGAGCTGGGACGCGATCCTCGCGGTCAACGTCAAGGGCTACGCGTTCTGCGCGAAGACCGCCATCCCCCTGATGCGGCACGGAGGCGGCGGCAGCATCGTGAACGTGGCCTCGATCCGCTCGATCGTGGCGGGCGGCAACATGGTGCAGTACGACACCACCAAGGCCGCGGTGGCCGGCCTCACCCGCGCGATGGCGCAGGACCACGCCGCCGACGGGATCCGGGTCAACGCGGTCTGCCCGGGGCCGATCTTCACCCGCTTCCACGAGCGCCGCGCCGCCGCGGCGGGGCGCACCGCGGAGGACTTCCGGGCCGAGTTCGGCCGCGGCACCATGCTGGGGCGGGCGGGGACGCCGGCGGAGGTCGCCGCGTGCATCCTCTTCCTCGCCTCCGACGACGCCTCCTACGTCACCGGCGCTTCGCTCTACGTCGACGGCGGCCACACCGCGCGCTGAGAGTCAGTCGTCGAGCCCGCCCGGCTGAAGCCGCCCGACGAACCGGGCGAAGCGACCGGGTAGCTCCAGCTCGAGCGTGTCGTTCGTGCGATAGACCGCGTAGCAGCGAAGCCGGCGGTGGTCCCAGACGTTCCAGATGCGGCAGAGCCGGCCCTCCGGGGTGATCTCCCACCTCCCCACGTCGATGTTCTTGTCGATCGAGCCGTAGAGCCGACCTCCCGCCGCGAAGGAGAGCCGCTGCGGCCCGATCGCCACCACGCGCCCGGGCAGCTCGGCGGTGAGGTCGGCCGCGGTCAGCGGCGCGCGCCCCGGCGCCGGCTCCGCGGTTGCGGGGGCGGCACAGAAGGGACGGAGCGACTCGCCGGCCAGGATCATGGCGTCGAGGTCGAAGTCGAAGTCGTCCGCGAAGCGGAAGACCGACACCCCGTTCGGCAGGAGCGCGACGAGGTTGCCGCCGTACCCGATCATGGTCGGGATCTGGAAGAAGCAGCCGGCTCGGGTGCGGTAGGGAGTGGACCAGAACGACAGGTGATAGCGTCCGGCCCCGAATCGGTTCCGCGAGCCCGACGGCAGCCCCATCACCGGGTCGGTCCGGTACAGCGCCTCCGCCAGCTTCGTCGCGCTCAGCAGCTGGACACCCCGGTGCCGGCCGCCGTTCTGCAAGAGCGTGGTCAGCTTCGCGACGTCGTCGACGGTGGGGTAGAGGCCGTACCCGAGCAGCGGGACGCCGCGGCCTCCATCGGCCTCGATCGTGTGCATGGCGGGGGCGTGGAGGATGCCGAGAGGCCGGAAGACCTCGGTCTTCACCATGTCCCACAGCTGCGCGTCGGGACCCTCGCGGCGCTTGAGATACGCGTCGAGCGCGACCGCGAGCACGAAGGTCTGGGTGGTGTTGTACCGGAAGACCTCGCCGCGGCTCCACGGATACTTGCCGTAGGAGAGGGCGATCTCGAGCTTCTCCCGGAGCGGCCGCCGCACGATCCAGCGGATCATCTTCGGCCCGTTCTCGTCGGGAGACGTGGGCCCATCGCGCTCGCGGCCCTCGTCGCCGATCCCGGTGGCCATGTCGAGGGCGTCGGCGAACGTCACGGCGTCCCACCCGGCGTGGGCGGCGGTGCCCGGGGGCAGGTAGTGGGTGAGCTTCTCGTCGAGCACGGCGTCGCCGTACTTCTGGGCCAGTCGAAGGAGCGCGACCGCGGCGCCCAGCGATTTCGTTACCGAGAACACCCCGTGGCGCATCTCGCGACAGTACGGGAACGGGCCGTAGCGGGTATTGCAGCCGCGCACGTAGAGCGTGCCGTCGACCACCAGGCCGTTGGCGCTGATGTCGGCGGGGGCGGGCTCGCCGTCGAAGGCGGCGAGCAGCGGGGAGGTGCCGAGCGCCGACCAGGCCCGCATCGGTGTCTGCTCGCGTAGCTCTTCCGCGAAGTCCGCGCGCAGGGCCGCCTCGTTCGCGATGGGCCCCGGGGCGTAGGTCATCGGGAGCTGGGCCCAGAAGTCGAACCGCGCCCACGCCGACGTCTCCTGCACGATCTGGAGCCGGAGCGCGGAGACCCGGGTGTTGTCGAACAGGAAGGTGGCCACTCCGTTGTGCGCGCCGTTGTGGACGGGATTCACGACCACGAACGGGAACGCGGCGCGCGACAAGCCGGCATCGCCCGGCTCGGACCACACGCGCCCCGGCGAGAGAATGAGCGTTCCGCCCGGCGGGGCGAAGTCGCGCACGACCGGCACCAGGTGATCGCCGGAGGTGAAGAAGGCCACCGTGAAGCCCGGGAAGGGCGTCGGCAGGCTCGAGCAGCCCCGGCTCGAGCCCGAGATCGCCGAGGCCGCGATCGACAGCGTGCCGTGGAGGGTGTGCCGGGCCGCGCGTTGCGTTCCGACCGGCCGGAAGTAGTCGTTGTGCACGGGGCCCGAAGCGGTGAAGGCGGGGGCGAGGAGCTCGGCCGCGGTTACCCGATCCCGCGAGCCCGCGGGCGGGGTCACCGGCGCGGCCCGCTCCGCCCGTCCGCACTCGTTCTCGGACACGTCGCCGAGACGATTCAGCGTGCCGTGGGCCTGGGGGCTGGTCGCCGCGAGCGCGGCCCCGTCGAATCGGTAGGTCAGCTCGGTTCGGTCGGGCGTCGGCAGCGTGAAGCGGAGCGCGCCGTCGACCACGCGGCCGGTCGCGCGCCAGAAGCTCGGGTGGCGAATCTCCCGCTCGAGGTACGAGCCGCGACTGTAGACGACGCGGGCGTAGCCGTTGGGGAACACCTCCTCGACGAGGAGCGTCTGGCACAGCGCCTCGTTGCCGGCCGCGTCGACCCAGGCGCCGGACCACGCCCCCGCGAAGTGCGCCACGCCCACGGGCACGTCCGGCGCCGGCGCGATCGAGCGCACGTCGTCGGGCAATGGAGTCGAGTGGCGACAGTCCTTCGCGGCGCCCTCGGCCGGCGGCGCGACCGCCAGCAGGAGCGCCACCAACGGACCGAGTCGGCGGGGCAGGGACATCGGCGTCCTCTCATCGAGGAGAGATGGGTCGGGCCCGAGGATAGCGCGGCGGCGGCCCGTTGGCGAGACGCGGCGACGGCGGCCGACCGCCGACCTAGCGGCCGCGGCCGAGCAGGTCCCGCAGCCCGCGGACGATCACCCAGAGCGCGAACGCGTCGATCAGCACCGCGACCGCCCCGAACGCGATGCGGCCCGACCACTCGCTCGACGGCCCGGAGACCGAGACGAACGGGATCGAGACCGAGCCGCCGAAGGAGCGGGGCCCGGGGCCAAACGCGACCCAGTTGAAGACCGCGCCGAGGGCACCCACGATCCCGAGGCCCAGCAGAAACGTCCGCCAGGTGGTGCGGGCCGCCTCCGGGGTGCCGGGTGGCGGGCCGGTGAGGATCGCGAGGCCGGCCAGGAAGAACACCAGCCCCGCGGCGCCCACCACCCAGTGCGGGGCGTGGAGCTTCGCCTCGTCGGTGGGGATGATGCGGAGGGCCACTAACAGGATGGCCAGGCCCATGAGCGCGCAGAGCGCCCCCATCCACGCGGTCGCCCCCGGCGACAGCGGCCGCTCGCCCACCTAGGGGCTCTGCACCTCGCGCACCGCGCCGGGCAGCCCGGTCGAGCCGGTGTTGAGCCCGGCCTTGCGGAGCAAGCGACTGTTCGCCTCGTGTCCGAACAGGTCCGGTCCCATCGCGGTGAGACCGCCGTCCACCACGATGACCTGACCGGTGATGAAGCGCGAGTCGTCGCTGGCCAGGAAGAGCGCGGCGTCCGCGATGTGCTCGGGCAGGCCGAGGTCCGGCCACGGCTGCTTCTCGCGCGCGAGGCGGTCCCACGCGTCTTCACGCCGTCCCATCGCGAGCGGCGTTTTGATCATGCCGGGCGCGATCGCGTTCACCCGGATGCGGTGCACGGCGAGCTCCGCGGACACCGACCGGCTGAGGTTGGCCACCGCGGCCTTGGCCGCCGAGTAGGCGTGGGGGCCGGCGCCGCCGCCGATGCCCGCGATCGACGCGGTGTTGACGATGGTGCCGCCGCGGCCCTGCGCCTTCATACGGGCCGCGCCGTGCTTGATCCCGAGGAACACCCCGCGCACCAGCACCGCGAAGGTGAAGTCCCACTCCTCCACCGTGGTCTCGCCGATCGGCCCGAAGGCCCCGCCGACCCCCGCGTTGTTGAAGACGCAGTCGAGGCGGCCGAACCGGTCCACCGCGAGCGCCACCAGGCCGGCCACGTCCCGCTCGGCCGAGACGTCCACCCGCAGCGACGCGAGGCGGTCGCCCGCGCCCTGGCCGCGCGCGAGCGCGGCGGTCTCGGCCAGGCTCGCCTCGTTCAGGTCGCCGACCACCACCCGCGCGCCTTCGCGCAGGAACGTCAGCGCGCTGGCGCGGCCGATCCCGCTGCCGCCCCCGGTGACGAGGGCGACCTTGCCGTCGAGCCGTCCGCTCACGCGCGTGCCCTCCGCTAGCGCGGCTTCACCCAGGTCTCGGACCACGCGAGGGTGGCGCTGCTGCCCTGCCGATCGCCGCGCATCTCGGCCCACACCTGGCCGGTCGCCACCTTGCCGTTGACCTCGAGCTGGGCCGCGCGCGCCGGGAAGAACGTACTGAACACGCCGATCGGCCGGTCGTTGAAGCCGGGCGGGGCGTGGAGCACGAAGGGCTCGATGCAGTCGTACCACGACATGGTGACGCGCGCGTCGGTGGCGGTGACGGTCTCGGTGGCGGTGGACCAGGGGCCGCCGTGCCGGTCGAAGCGCGCGGCCACCACCGGCAGCGACGTGTCGGCGAAGGCGGGGAAGAGCAGCTTCTCGATGCTCGTCTGCAGCCACCGCGCCACCGCGATGTTGTCGCTGTAGATCCTCACCTGGCCGCCGGTGAGGGTGGACTGGAGGAAGAGGGCGTGGCCGCCGCCGGCCGGGCACCAGAGCACCCGCCAGTGGCTCGCGCGGTCGGAGAGGGTGGTGCCGCCGTCCGGGCTCAAGCGGATGAAGGAGTTCTCGCCGGTCATCAGGACTGCGTTCGGATCCACTGGCGGCATCGAGGTCGTCTCCCTTGATGAGGTTTGTGTGCGCGGCCGCCCTCGGCGCGGTACATTCACCCGGCAGCCGGTCCCGACGAAGATACGAGGGAAGCCCGCCCGGAGCAAGCGGGGAGAGGAGAGCGACGATGGCCCCACGCGGCCTGTTCCTGGTCCGGATGGACGTGGCCCACGACCACGAGGCGCGGTTCAACGAGGTCTACGACAAGGAACACCTGCCACTGCTGCGCGCGGTGCCCGGGGTCATCCGGACCAGCCGCTACCGCCAGCCCTCGCCCACCGAGCCGCGCTACCTGGCCGCCTACGAACTCGAGAGCCTCGCGGTGCTCCAGAGCCCCGAGTGGAAGTCGGCCGGGGAGGCCGGGCGCTGGCCGGGCGAGATCCGGCCGCACACCATGAACCGCCACCTCGCCGCCTATGAATGGGTGGGGAGCAGCCCGGGGCTCACCTATCGCAGCCCGTACGTCTTCTGGGTCATGATGGACATCGAGCCGCACCGCGAGGCGCTCTTCAACGAGCTCTACGACGTCGAGCACGTGCCGCTGCTGCTGAAGCTGCCCGGCTGCGTGAACGTGGCCCGCTACCGCACCGAGACCACGGGCGAGCCGCGCTACCTGGCCGCCTACGAGGTCGAGCGCACCGACCTGCCCATGTCCAAGCTCTGGAACGACACCTCCGACATCGCCCGCTGGAAGCCCGAGGTCCGGCCGTACACCTACAACAAGAAGTACATCGTGAGCGAGCGCCTCTGATGCCGACCGACATCGCCCTCACCGGCCTGGCCCTGCCGCTCGCCGAGTTCCCCGCCATCGCGCGCGAGGCGGAGAGTCGCGGCTACCGCACCGCGTGGGTCGGCGAGGCTTCCGGGGCCGAGGCCATCGTGCTCTCGACCCTGATCGCCACCCACACGAGTCGCATCGGCATCGCCAACGGGGTGATCCCGGTGCAGACCCGCACCCCGATCGTCTACGGCCAGGCCGCGGCCACCCTCGCGCACCTGGCCCCCGGCCGCTTCGGGCTCGGCCTCGGGCTCTCGAGCGAGATCATCGTGGGGCAGTGGCACGGACTGCCGTTCGTGCCCTCGATCCAGCAGATGCGCGAGGCGGTGCAGATCATCCGCACCGCGTCCGCGGGCGAGCGCGTGACCTTCGACGGGAAGTTCTACCGGATGAAGAACTTCCGCCTCGCCATCCCGCCGCCCGCGCCGCCGCCCCGCATCTACCTGGCCGCGCTCGGCCCGAGGATGTGCGAGCTGGGCGGCGAGATCGCGGACGGCGTGCTGCTGAACTGGATCCCGCCCTCCGCGATGGACACCTCGCTGCGGCACATCGAGGCGGGGGCCAAGCGGGCCGGCAAGGGCCTGGCCGACGTCGACGTCGCGGTCTACGTTCGCACCTGCGTCACCGACGAGCGCGTGCCGGTGCGCGAGGCGCTGGCCCGCGACATCACCGGCTACGCGATCGTGAACGCCTACGCGCGCTTCTTCGAGGAGTGCGGCTACGCGCCCGAGGTCGCCGCGGTGAACGCGGCGTGGAAGGCGGGCGACCGGGCCGGCGCGGTCAAGTCCATCTCCGAGCGCGTGCTCGACGGCCTCGGCGCGGTGGGCGCAGCCGACCACTGCCGCGCGCAGGTCGCCGCCTTCGCGCGCCCGGGCGTGACCCCGGTGGTGCTGCCCTTCGCGCCGCCGGGGCCGGAGGCGCGCGCCTCCCTGCTGGGGACCTTCCGCGCCTTTCCCTGAGCGGCGCACGAGCGCCGTGCCGCCCACAGCTTGGTACACTCCGTGGGTCTGGAGAGCCATCGACATGCGCGTCGTCCGGCGGGGACTCGGCTGGGCCCTCGGCCTCATCCTGGCCGTCGGCCTCGGCGCGTCTCCGTTCGCCGCGTCCGCGCAGAGCCCGCCCCCGTCCACCGGTGAGCCGGTCGCCGACGGCGGCGGGCCGATCCCGCTCGCCGAGGTCGCGGCGCGGGCCGCCGAGATCCACAGCCTGCTCGAGACGCAGGACACCACGATCAGCCCGAGCCGGGAGGTCCAGGCGATCCTCGAACGCCTCCCCAAGCTCACCGACGAGCTGCGCGTGCAGCTCGACCAGACCGTCGCGCGTCTCGAGGCCAACCCGCCGCTGCCGGTGCTCGAGCAGATCGGCGCGGGGTGGGACGCGACGCGGGCGCGGCTCCGGAGCTGGAACGACACCGTGACGCAGTGGACGAGCCGCATCGAGCAGGAGCGCGGGCGGCTCGCGAGCCTGCGCGAGAGCTGGCTGCGCTCGCGCGAGGCGGCCGCGGCCTCGGGGGCGCCCAAGGTCGTGCTCGACCAGATCGACGGGGTCGTGAGCCAGCTCAACGCGGCGCGCACCCGGGTGGAGGCACGCCTCTCCGCGCTGCTCGCCACCCAGTACCGGCTCGCGGTGCTGCAGCGGCGGTGCGACGAGGGGCTTTCGCGGGTCGCGCAGGTGCGGGCCGACCGCATCCGGCGTCTCGGCGAGCGCGACGGCCCGCCGCTCTGGAGCGCGGTGCTGTGGAAGGGGGCGATGAACCAGGCGCCCGCGGCGGGGCGCGACGTGCTCGTGGCCGAGCAGGCGGTGGTGGGCGAGGTGGCCCGCGAGCACGCCACCCGCATCCCGCTCCACGCGGTCGTCTTCCTGCTGCTCGTCGCCGCGCTCTGGCGCGGCCGCCGGGCCGCGCGCCGGTGGGTCGCCGACGATCCGAGCGCGGCTCCGGTGGCCGAGGTGTGGAGCCGGCCCGTCTCCTCGGCCCTGGTGCTGGCCTGCGCGGTGGCGCCCTGGATCTACCCGGAGGCCACGCCGCTGCTCGTGCGGGTGGTAGCCCTCATCGCGATCGTGCCGGTGCTGCGCCTCATCCGCCCCTCGCTCGATCGCGCGCTCGCCGCCGCGCTCTACGTGTTCGGGATGCTCTTCCTGGCGGACGGCGTCCGCTCGGTGCTCGCGACCGCGCCGCTCTTCGAGCACATGCTCTTCCTCGCCGAGATGCTGGTCGCGAGCCTGGTGATGATCCGCGTGCTCACCTCCGCCCACCGGCGCGCGCCGCCCGCGGAGGCGAACACCGACGTGATGGCCGCGACCGCCCGCCGCTTCGTCGGGCGGCTCCTGCTCGCCGCGTTCGCGGGCGCCTTCGTCCTGGGCGGAACCGGCTACGTGGAGCTGGGCCGCCTCGTCGGGGTGGGCGCGCTCGGCAGCAGCTACTACGGCCTGGCCATCCTGGCCGCGGTGCAGGTGGCGCGCGGGCTCGCGGGGGTGCTGCTGCGGAGCCCGCTCGTCGCGTACCTCGCCTCGGTGCAGCAGCATCGCGAGGTGATCGAGCGGCGGACGGTCCGGGTGCTGCGCTGGGCCGGGGTGCTCGCCTGGATCGCGGCCACCCTCGACTCCCTCACCCTGCTCTCCGCGGCCGCGAGCCGGACCCGGGTCCTCCTGGCCGCGCAGTGGGGGTGGGGCGCGATCCGGATCTCGCTCGGCGACGTGGTGGTGTTCGCGCTCACGATCTGGCTCGCCTTCCTGGTGGCGTCCGCGCTCCGGCTCGTGCTGTCCGAGGACGTGTTCCCGCGGGTGCGCATGGCGCGCGGGGTGCCGCTCGCGCTCTCCGCGGTCATCCAGTACGCGGTCATCTTCGGCGGCTTCACCCTCTCCCTCGCCGCGCTCGGGGTGGATCTCACCAAGCTCACGATCCTGGCCAGCGCCTTCGGGGTCGGGGCCGGGCTCGGGCTGCAGACGGTGGTGAACAACTTTGCCTCCGGCCTCATCCTGCTCTTCGAGCGCCCGATCCACCTGGGCGACGTGGTGCAGGTCGGGGGCGTGGGGGGCGAGGTGCGCCACATCGGGGTGCGCGCGACCCTCGTGCGCACCGCCGACGGCGCGGAGGTGTTCGTCCCCAACTCCCTGCTCATCGCCCAGACCGTCACCAACTTCACCTACTCGGACCTGCGGCGGCGCATCGTGCTGCCGGTGCGGGTGGCCTACGGGGCCACGCCCCAGCGCGTGACCGAGCTGCTGACCGCGATCGGGGCGCGCCACCCCCAGGTGAGCGGTGAGCCGGCGGCGGCCGCGGTGTTCATGGGCTTCGGGGACAACTCGCTCGACTTCGAGCTGCGGGCGTGGACGGATCGCTTCGGCGACGCCGAGACGATCCAGAGCGAGCTCGCGGACGCGGTCTACGCGGCGCTGCGCGAGGCCCGCATCGACCTGCCGGTGCCCCGGCGCGACGTGCGGCTCCGGCCCGCCGAGGCCGGCGCCGGGCCGGACGGTGGCGGCGCGCCCGGCGCCGCGCCCCGGGCCGCCCCCGGAAAGGAATCGCCATGACCGTCTCCCCGCTGGCGGGCAAGCCCGCTCCCGCATCGATGCTGGTGGACCCGGCGCGGCTCGAGCGCGAGTACTATGCGCGCCGGCCCGACGTGGACGACCCCACCCAGCTGGTGGCCTTCGGCACCAGCGGCCATCGCGGCTCGCCCCTGCGCGGCTCGTTCACCGAGAGCCACATCCTGGCCGTCACCCAGGCAATCTGCGACTACCGCCGTGGGCAGGGGATCGCCGGGCCGCTCTACATGGGCAAGGACACCCACGCGGTGTCGGGCCCCGCGGAGCGCACCGCGCTCGAGGTGCTGGCCGCCAACTCGGTCGAAGTGATCGTGCAGCGCGACGACGGCGTCACCCCGACCCCGGTGATCTCGCACGCGATCCTCGTCCACAACCGCGACCGCGCCGCCGCGCGGGCCGACGGCATCGTGGTGACGCCGTCGCACAATCCGCCCGAGGACGGCGGCTTCAAGTACAACCCGCCGAACGGCGGGCCCGCCGACACCGACGTGACCGGGTGGGTGGAGCGGCGCGCCAACCAGCTCCTGCGCGAGCGGCTCGCCGCGGTCAAGCGCGTGCCGCTCGAGCGCGCGCGGAAGGCGGCCACCACCCGCGCCGAGGATCTGCTGATGCCGTACGTGCGCGACCTCCGGAGCGTGGTCGATCTGGACGTGGTGCGGGCGGCGGGGCTGCGGATCGCGGTCGACCCGCTCGGGGGCGCATCGCAGCCCTACTGGGAGCCGATCGCCGAGCTCTACGGCCTCGACATCACGGTGGTCAACCCGGTGATCGACCCCACCTTCGCGTTCATGACCGTGGATCACGACGGCAAGATCCGCATGGACTGCTCGAGCCCCTATGCGATGGCGCGGCTGGTTGGCCTGCGCGAGCAGTATCGCCTCGCTTTCGCCAACGACCCGGACGCGGACCGCCACGGCATCGTCACCCCGGCGGCCGGGCTGATGAACCCGAACCACTACCTGGCGGTGGCGGTGGACTACCTGCTGACCCACCGGCCGGACTGGTCGACCGCCGCGGCGGTGGGCAAGACCCTCGTCTCCAGCGCGCTGATCGACCGGGTGACCGCCGCGCGCGGGCGCCGGCTCTTCGAGGCGCCGGTGGGGCTCAAGTGGTTCGTGCCGGG